>Ga0180222_1001585_pt1 | contig 22734 bp, 14 predicted proteins | sample eDN5th37CKraftOP_FD_151336 | JGI IMG/M metagenome (GOLD analysis project Ga0180222, IMG submission 151336) | Enriched Organic Plus compost microbial communities from Emeryville, California, USA - eDNA 5th pass 37_C Kraft OP (version 2) (version 2) ... | reverse complement strand
CCGACATTGGCGACCGCGGTGCTAACGCCGCGAATCGTCGGCTGGGCGAAGGCGCCGTTATAGTCGAGGCGGAAGGCGGGCACGACCTGCGCCAGCGCGTTGCTGGCGGTGACGCCGGCATTCTGCAACGTCTCGCTGTTGACGGAGGTGACGGTGATCGGCACGTCGACCAGCCGCTCCGCGCGGCGCTGCGCGGTGACGACGATGTCGCTCGCCAGCACGGCGGCGCGGTCGGTTTGCGGCGGAGCCTGATCCTGCGGCAATTGGGCTAGGGCGGTGGCGAAGCCGCTGCCGCACAGGCAGCTGGCGGCGAGCAGGCGCGTGGCGACACGGGAAGGATGCTTCCAGGCCATCTTATTCTCCCATTGATTAATTAATTTTTATGCAGTCGGATAAGGCCGCGTCCGATTCAAAAGGTCAAGCGGCTTTTATGCCGCCCGGTAAAATTACGGATGACCGTTGTGCAAAATCCACAGCACATATCGGCAAAAATGGATATTCCTATCAAGGAAAGTGCAGTCAAAGCCATGTAATAGGGGGAGCATAGAAAATAATTACCCCGTATATTTACATGGAATAATACCCGGACTCCAAGTCGATGGCCTGAAAATCCGGGTGAACGATCCCATCAGTCCTTCGGCGTTTGCCGCAGTCCGGTGAACCCTTCCCAGCCGCGCACCGGGCCGCCCATCGTCTGTGCGGTCCGGCGCGGGCGGAAGAAATCATAAGGCGTGACCAGCGGCAGGCGGGAGGCCAGGTGCAGCCGGTCGCGCTCCGCCTCGGGCAGCTCGAAATCGAGCGCGGCGAGATTGGCGCGCAGCTGGTCGATCCGCGTCGCGCCGATGATGACCGAGGCGGAGCGATATTGGGTCGCGGCCCAGTTGAGCGCGACCGCCGCCGGGCTCTGTCCGGTTTCCTGCGCGGCGGCGAGCAGCGCGTCGATTACCACCCAGCTCTGCTCCTTGCCCAGCACCCCGCGCGACGGCCCGGCGATGGTGGTGAGCCGCCCCTCGACGCCGGCGTCGCCGCGCCTGTATTTCCCGCTGAGCGCGCCGCCCGCAAGCGGGCTCCACGAACAGAGGCCGAGGCCGAAATGCGACGCGGCGGGCAGGTGCTCGCGCTCGATGCTGCGTTCGAGCAGCGAATATTCGAGCTGGAGCGCGATCGGTGCGGCGAGGCCGTTCTGCGCGGCATAGAGGACGGCGTGCACCGCATACCAGGCGGGCACGTCGGACAGGCCGTAATAGCGGATCTTGCCCGTGCGGATCAGCGCGTCGAACCCCTGCACCACCTCCTCGACCGGGGTGACGGTATCCCACGCATGCATCCAGTAAAGGTCGACATAATCGGTATCCAGCCGCCGCAGCGAATCGTCGATCGCCCGCATCATGTTCTTCCGGCCGTTGCCGAAGGCGTTGACGCCCTTCGCGCCCGAATCGAAGGTGAATTTGGTGGCGATCACCATTTCCTCGCGAATGCCCGCCGCGTTCAGCGTCCGCCCGATGATGCGTTCGCTCTCGCCCGCCGCGTAGACGTCCGCCGTGTCGATGAAATTGCCGCCCGCGTCCATATAGGCGTGGATCATCTGGGCCGAGGCCGCCTCGTCGCAGCCCCAGCCGGAGTTCTGGCCGAAGGTCATCGTGCCCAGGCACAGCGGGCTGACGCGCAGGCCCGAGCGGCCGAGGGTGAAATAGCTGTCGAGCGCCATGCGGTTCTGCTCCTCCATGATGGCCACGCCGGGCGCGGCAAATAATCTAATCTGATTTGGAAAAATCATTGCCTGAAAGCCGTCGCGCGGGCAAGGTTCATTCAACGATTAATTGTATCTGAGGGAGCGAGGCATGGGTGCTGTGGATCTGACCGGCAAGGTGGCGCTGGTGACGGGGGCGAGCGCGGGCCTCGGCCGCCAGTTCGCGCAGACGCTGGCGCGCGCCGGCGCATCGGTGGTGCTGACCGCGCGCCGCACTGAAAGGCTGGACAAACTGGTCGCCGCGATCGCGGCGGAGGGCGGCAAGGCGGTGGCGCAGCCGCTCGACCTGCGCGATCCGGCGGCGATCGTCGCGGCCTTCGATGCGGCGGAGAAGGCGTTCGGCACGGTCGACATCCTCATCAACAATGCGGGCATCGCCGACGCCAATTTCGCGGCAAGGCTGTCGCTGGAAACGATCGACGCGGTGATCGACACCAATTTCCGCGCGCCGTTCCTGACCGCGACGGAGATGGCGCGGCGGCTGATCGCGGCGGAGCAGCCTGGGCGGATCGTCAACCTCTCCTCGGTGGGCGCGTTCACCTATGCGCCGACCTCCTCGGCGGCGCTCTATTCGGCGACCAAGGCGGGGATCAAGCGGCTGACCGAGACGCTGGCGATCGAATGGGCGAAGTTCCACATCAACGTGAATGCGATCGCCCCCGGCATGTTCCTGTCGGAAATGACCGAGGGCTATCTGGATCGCGTCGGCGACGGGGTGAAGAAATTCTGGCCGCGCGGGCGCTTCGGCCAGCCGGACTATCTGGACAGCACGCTGCTCTATCTGGTCGATCCGGCATCGCATTTCGTGACCGGCACCTGCATCATCGTCGACGATGGGCAGATGAATCGATAGGGCATATTGAAGTCGGCCTGCGGAATGCGAAAAACAGGGATATCGGGAGAGGCGGTTTAACGCCGCCTCTCTCCGCCGTTCATTCCCCCCTCCAGCGGGGCGGGCGCTTCTGCGCGAAGGCGAGCGGGCCCTCGCGGGAATCGGCGGAGCGGAACAGCGCCCTGGTCGCGGGATAGCGCAGCTGCGCCTGATAGGCCACCTCCAGGCTCTCCTCCTCCATCCCCCGCCGCACGATCTGCTTCGACGCGCGGATCGACATGGGCGAGCAGGCGAGGATATCCCGCGCATAGGCCTGCGCCGCCTTCATCACCTCCCCGGCGGGCACGACGCGGTTGACGAAGCCCAGCTCCAGCCCTTCGCGTGCGGTCAGGCGGCGGCCGGTCAGGATCATGTCCATCGCGCGCTTCATGCCGATCTCGCGCGGCAGGCGCAGCAGCCCGCCCGCCAGCGCCGCGAGGCCGACCCTGGGTTCGGGCAGCGCGAACACCGCGTCTTCCGAGGCGATGATGACGTCGCAGGCCAGCGCGATCTCGAAGCCGCCGCCCATGGCGAGGCCGTTGACCGCCGCGATCACCGGCTTGTCGAGGTCGAAGCGCGCAGTGAGGCCCGCAAAGCCGGTGGTCGGCGGGGCGATGCTGTGCCCCTTGGCCATCGCCCAGGCGGTATATTTTAGGTCGTTTCCGGCGCAAAAGGCCCGGTCGCCCGCTCCGGTCAGGATCGCCACCCATTGCGCGGGATCGGCGGCGAAATCGTCGAATGCCTCGGCCAGCTCCGCATTGGCTGCGGGGTGGAGCGCGTTCATCTGGTCGGGCCGGTCGATCGTCACCACCGTCAGCGGCCCGTCGCGCTCCACCCTGCTGAAGCGGCGGGGCAGCGCGCGGCGGTCGCGCTTCCCGCCCGCCTCGAAACTCGGCTTGCCAAACGTGTCGATGCGGACATGGCCCGTGACGCCCACCGCCGAGCGCTCGCTCGACTGGAGCAGCGCGATGCCGTCCTCGTCGTCGGCCATCACCCGCGCCATAACGCGCCCTCCTTCCGGGGTGCGCGCGATCACCGCGCCCTCGATCGGCGCGCCGTCGCGGTCGTAGCGGACGGTATAGGTTTCGATCGTCGCCGGGCCTTCATAGCCGTCGAGCAATGGCGGCACCGGACCGCGCGCGGCCTCCGCCTCGGCCTGCACCGAATAGCGGTCGGGCAGCGGATCGGCGGCGGGGGTCGTGCTGACGACGATCGCATGATGCTTGTTCACATAGCCGCCCTGCCCGTAGACCAGCCCCAGCGAGCCGGGCGCGGCGCGCATTTCGCGCACCATCGTGCAGACCGCGTGGCTCATATAATTGTTGAGCGGCCCGCCGAAGAAGGTGAGGCCGCCCGCGACGGTCGGCGCCACGTCGGCAGCGCCGTTCAGCCCCAACGTGCGCAGCGCCATTTTCGGCACCACCGGGAAGCAGCTGTAAAGCTCCATCTTGTCGAAGCGGCGCGCGTCGCCGCCAGCGATCTGCGTCGCCTTTTCCAGCACGGCGGCCTGCGCGGTGCTGTGGGCATAGCTGTCGCGCTGGAGATAATCCTCCGGCTCGACCGCCGCCGCCCCGCCCCAGAGGAACACCATCCTGTCCTCCGGCACGCCCGCCGCCCGCGCCTCGCCGACGCTGGTGACGATGATCGCGGCGGCCTGATTGACATTGGGGTTGGCGACCATCAGCTTGGGGTAGGGCCAGCTTATCAGCCGGTTGTCGGCGGACGGCGTGCCGATGGCTTCCGCGTCCGGCGCATGGCGGATCCAGGCCGAGGGATTGGCGGCGGCGACCTGCGCATAGCGCGCCCAAAGCTCGGCCGATTCCTTCTGCGCCTGCGCCGGGGTCTGGCCCCATGCCGCCTGCGCCGCCACCTCGTAAAGCGGGTAGATCTGGGCTGGATCGCTGATCTTGAGGCTCTTGGCGACCTTGCTCATCGCGAAGTCGGCGCCGGGGAATTTCACCTCTTCCTCGCGCGAGGCGAGCGGGGTCCAGGGCAGCGCGACCTTTTCCTTGCGGGCGCGCAGCCGGGCGTGCAGCGCCTCGCCGCCGACGATCGCCGCCGCCTTCTGCTCGCCGCGCTGGATGCGCAGCGCCGCGTCGTGGATCAGGCGGACCGGGGTCTCGCCGCCGAAGGTGGAGTTGGTCTGCCGCGCCGGGGCGATGCCCGCCATCTCGCAGACCAGCGCCGCCGGGTCCTTGTAGCGCCAGCTTATCAGCGCGACGAGATCGAGCGAATCGATCCGGTGCAGCATCGCCCCGCCGGAATCGGCCCCGGCGGCCTCCAGCGCCCGCGCGATCAGCGCCGCCGGTTCCAGCGCGGCGGCGGGATCGTCAGGGCGGTCGACATATTCGCCGATGCCGACGATGACGGGGGTGGTGTCGGAAATGGCCATGTCACTTGTCCCAGTTGGTGAGGCCGTCCAGCGCCTCGACGCGGCTGCCTTCGACGAGCAGGGGGTTGACCTCCAGCGAGAGCAGGTCGGGGCCGAGTGCCAGCGCCGCTTCGCCGATCGCGACGATCGCCTTCGCCACCGCCGCGCGGTCGACCGGCGGCGCGCCGCGGAAGCCGTCGAGCATCGCCGCGCCGCGCAGCTCGCCCAGCATCTCCAGCACGTCGGCCTCGCTGACGGGGAGCAGGCGCTGGCTGACATCCTTCAGCACCTCGACGAAAATGCCGCCGAAGCCGATCGCCAGCACCGGCCCCCATTGCGGGTCGCGCATCGTGCCGGCGAACAGCTCGACGCCGCCCCTGCGCATCGGCGAGACGATGACGCCGTCGATCGCGGCATCGGGCTTATAGGCGCGGACCGAGGCGAGGATCGCGTCATGGGCGGCGGCGACGGCGTCGGCATCCTGAAGGTTGAGGCGGACGCCGCCCGCCTCGGTCTTGTGCGCGATGTCAGGCGAGGCGATCTTGAGCACGACGGGATAGCCCATTTCCCCGGCGGCCTGCACCGCCTCGGCGGCCGAGCCGACGACCGGGCCGGGCACCACCGGCACGCCATGGCGCGCCAGATGGTCGAGCACCGCTCGTTCGGTCGTTGGGCGTTCGGCAGGGGCCGGGCTGGCACCTTGCCGTGCCGCCGGGCGGGACGGCGCGGCGGGGCGCGTCAGATGGCCGAGCGCGCGCAGGCAGCCGTCGACGCCGCCGCCCGAATAGACCATGTCCAGCTCGTCGGCGAGTTCGCGCGCATAGCCGTTCACCGGCATGAAGGTGTGGCTCATCATCAGGCAGGGCTTGCCGGCGGCGGTGAAGCCCTGGCCGACATGTTCGACGAAGCGGCGGGCGAAGCCGCGCCCGTCATCCTTGAGCGGCGCGTCGAAGACGAAGCCGATCACGTCGATCGCCGGGTCCTTCGCGACCTCCGCGATCGAACTGGCGATCAGTTCGGGCGCCAGCATCGCCCCGCCGGTCAGGTCGAGCGGGTTGGACGGCGTGGCGAAGGCGGGCAGGGTTTCGCGCAGCGCCGCGAGGGTCGGTGGCGCCAGCCGGGGGATGGTCACGCCTTCCTTCTCTGCCTGATCCAGCGCGATTTCGCACATGCCGCCCGACATGGCGATGAGCGACATGCCGCGCCCGCCGATCCGGCCCAGCCGGGCGAACAGGTCGGAGGTGACGATCAGGTCCTCCAGCGAATGGACCCGCGCAATGCCGAGATCGCGGCAGAGCGCGTCGAACACGCTGTCGTCGCCCACCAGCGACCCGGTGTGCGTCTGCGCGGCGGCGGCGGCGGCCTCGCTGGAGCCGACTTTCAGCACGGTGACGGGCTTTCCGGCGGCGTTGGCGGCTTCGACGGCGGCGCGGAAACCGGCGGGATCGCGGATGGTTTCGAGGAACAGCGCGATCGATCGCGGTTCGGGCTGTTGCGCCAGATAGCCGATGGCGTCGGCAATGGTCACGTCCGCCTCATTGCCGGTGGAGATGAGGTGGGTGACGGCGATGCGCTGTTGATAGGCGAATTGTTCGAGCTGGCTGGCGACCGCGCCGCTCTGCGACACGATGGCGAGCGTCGGGCCGGGCATGGGCCTGCGCAGCGGCGTCGTCCAGAGCGGGCTTTTCGCGACATAATTGGCGAAACCGAGGCAATTGGGGCCGATCAGGCGAATGCCCGCCTCGCGCGCGAGGGCGGCCACGCGGCGCTGGCGTTCGGCCCCTTCCTCACCGGTTTCGGCGAACCCGGCCGAGAGGATGACGGCGCCGCCGACATTGGCGGCGCGCAGGTCCTCCATCGCTTCGGGCAGCGCGGCTTCCGGCACCATCAGCAGCGCGGCGTCGATCGGTTCGCCCACGGCGGCGCAGCTCGTCACGGCTTGCTGGCCATGCACCGTGCCGCCCTTGGGGTTGATGAGATGGACCGGCCCTTCGAAGCCGAAGCGCTTAAGATTGTCGAACGAGGCGACCGACCAGATGGACCGGTCCTTCGCGCCCACCAGCGCGATCGACCGGGGGGCGAAGAGGCGGTTCAGCGAATGGGTGTCCGGCATGGCGGGCATAGTCTCCTTGGGTATGGAATCGACCCCTAGGCAGGGCCGGCGAGGCGGTCAAGCCATCATTTAATCGGCTAGTTATATTGCATCCGGGCAGTGTGCTTGATAGGCAGGCGCCATTGATCGCGAAAGGATTGGCCCCATGGATTTCACCGCCGATTATATAATGACCATCGACGGCGCGCCGGTGGCGGGGGCCGGGACCATGGCGGTGATCAATCCGGCGAGCGGAGAGCCCTTCGCCACCGCGCCCGCCGCCGACGCGGCGCAGCTCGACGCGGCGGTGAATGCGGCGCGCCGCGCCTTTCCGGGCTGGAAGGCGACGCCCTGGACGGAGCGGGCGGCGATGCTGACGGCGGCGGCGAAGCTGATCTTCGAACATACAGACGAACTTGCGCGCCTGTTCGTGCGGGAGCAAGGGCGGCCGCTGCATCTGGCGAAGGGAGAGATGCAGGGTGCGTCCTTCTGGCTGCGTCAGGTGGCGAAGCAGCAGATCCCGGTCGAGGTGACCGAGGACACGCCGGAGCGGCGGATCGAGGTGCATCATGAGCCGCTCGGCGTGGTCTGCGCGATCGTGCCGTGGAATTTCCCGGTGCTGCTCGCCGCGTGGAAGATCGCCCCGGCGCTGCTCGCTGGCAATACGATGGTGCTGAAGCCTTCGCCCTTCACGCCGCTCTGCTCGCTGAAGATCGGCGAGCTGCTGCGGCAGGTGCTGCCGCCCGGCGTGCTCAACATCGTCTCCGGCGGGGACGAACTGGGCCCCATGATGACGGCCCATCCGGGCTTTGCGAAGATCAGCTTCACCGGCTCCACCGCGACCGGCAAGCGGGTGATGGAGGCCGCCTCGCGCGATCTCAAGCGCATCACGCTGGAACTGGGTGGGAATGACGCGGCGATCATCCTGCCCGATGTGGATGTGGACGCGGTGGCCGAACAGATTTTCTTCGGCGCCTTCTACAACAGCGCGCAGGTGTGCGTGGCGACCAAGCGGCTCTACGCCCATGAGGCGATCTACGATCGGCTGCGCGACCGGCTGCACGCGCTCGCCCGGCAGGCGAAGGTAGGCGACGGGCTGGAGCAGGGCAGCGAGTTCGGGCCGATCCAGAACGCCGCGCAGTTCGCGCGCGTCACCGAACTGCTGGAAAGCGCGCGGGCCGACGGCCTTGCGGTGCTGGACGGCGGCGCGGTGCCGGACAAGGGCTATTTCGTGCCGCTCACCATCGTCGACAACCCGCCGGAAAGCGCGCGCGTGGTGCAGGAGGAGGCGTTCGGGCCGATCCTGCCGATGATGCGCTGGAGCGACCTCGACGAGGTGATCGCGCGGGCGAACGACAGCCTTTACGGCCTTGCGGGCGCGGTCTGGTCGGCCGATGTCGGGCAGGCGGTCGCCATCGCCCACCGGCTGGAGACGGGAACGGTCTGGATCAACCAGAATTTGCAGAACACGCCGTTCACGCCGCTTGCCGGGCACAAGCAATCCGGCTTCGGCGTGGAAAACGGCATGGATGGGCTGAAGGAATTCACCCAGCCCAAGGCGATCTTCATCCCCAAGGGCGGGTGACGCGGCGCCTGATGAAGCGCCGCCGCGCCGGTTCCGCGTGTTTTTTCTATCGCTGCGCGACCGGCACCGTCAGTTCGATGCCGTCCATCTCCTCGGTGACGACGATCTGGCAGGACAGGCGCGCGCGCGGATGCGGATCGGGCACGCATTCCAGAATCATCGCCTCCATATCGTCGGGCGGGGCGAGGCGTTCCAGCCATTCGGGGCTGACATGGACATGGCAGGTTCCGCACACCATCGATCCGCCGCAGTCGGCGTCGATTCCCTCGACGCTGGCGGCTTTCGCCGATTCCATCAGCGAGACGCCGCAGCGCGCGTCTATTTCGCGGCGCTCGCCGGACGGTGTGTGAAAAATCGCTCGAACCACTGGTTGCTCCCTGACGTCCTACCATTGTTTAGTCGCTTCATTAACAGGCTTGGATGAGCCTGTCGAGGCCGCCGCGCGCGCGTCGTTTTCAGCACTTCTTTTGCCTGCTGGCCAAGTTTTTTTGCGGACTGTCCAGCAGCTGGGCTTTGCGGTTGATGATCCGCGCGGGGCGGGTTCTAACTCCTTGGGCAACAGGCGGCGCATGGCCGCATTTCATCGATCCGGGACCCCAGACCGTCGTGCGCGAACGGATGCCGGGTCATGGCATGAACGCAAGGAAACCCTATGGCGACGACCCCGCTGGCAGAGCAGACCGACATCCCGTCCATGGCGCAGGCGCTGTGTGACGATCCGGCCGAATTTTTCCACCACAGCTTCACGCAGATGCAGTCGATCGACCGCGAGCTGTTGTCCGCGCTCCAGCTCGAAGGGCTGCGCCAGCGCTTCGCGCAGCTGAAGGACCGGGTGCCGATGCTGAAGAAGCTGGCCGACGCGCAGGGCATCGACCGGATCGACGCGATCGAGGATGCCGTGCCGCTGCTGTTCGAGCATACGATGTACAAGAGCTATCCGCCCGCCTTTCTGGAAAAGGGGCGCTTCGCGGAGATCAACAAGTTCCTCTCCCGCCTGTCGACCTTCGACCTGACCGGCATCGACGTGTCGGGCTGCAAGACCATCGACGACTGGATGGAGTTGATGGACCGGGAAAGCCCGCTCACCATCATGCATTCGTCGGGCACGTCGGGAACGATGACCTTCCTGCCGATTTCCAAGCAGGAATGGGACAAGTTCGGCAAGACCGCGCGGGTAATCGCGTTGCAGGACTTCGGCGACGACCCGTCGGTGATGGACGAGGGCGGCGATTTCTACGTCATCTATCCCTATTTCCGCCATGGCGGATCGGGGCATGTGCGCACCTGCGACCTGTTCGTCAAATATATCAGCAAGTCGGAGGACCGGCTGCTGGTCGCCTTTCCCGGCCGGATGAGCTCCGACCTGCTCTACCTCGCCGCGCGCATCCAGGCGGCGGCGGCCAAGGGCGAGCTGGAAAAGCTCGACGTCTCGCCCATCATGCTGGCGCGCAAGGCGGAATATGAAAAATTGCAGGAGGAGATGCCGGCGCGGCTCGACGCCTTCTTCACCGACATTGCGGAAAATTATCAGGGCAAGCGCATCTTCTTCTGGGGCGCGCAGAACCTGCTCTTCAACCTGGTGCGGATCGGGCAGGAAAAGGGCCTGTCGCACGTCTTCGCGCCCAATTCGGTGATCGGCACCGGCGGCGATTCCAAGAACGGCGTTAAGATGCCGGAAGACTGGCGGCAGCAGGTGTGCGACTTCGTCGGCATCGAGAACACCCGCATGTGCTACGGCATGACAGAGGTGAAGGGCTGGCACAAGAAATGCGCGCACGGCCATTATCATTTCTGCCCCTGGGTGATCCCCTATCTGCTCGACCCGGACACCAGCGAGCTGCTGCCGCGCACCGGTCGCGTTACGGGGCGCGCCGCCTTTTTCGATCTCGGGTCCGAAACGCGCTGGGGCGGGTTCATCACCGGCGACGAGGTGACGATCGAATGGGACGAGCCCTGCGCCTGCGGCCAGTCCACCATCTACGCGATGAACGGCATCGAGCGGCTGAGCGCCAAGCGCGGCGGCGACGACAAGATCAGCTGCGCGGCCACCGAAGGCGCGCACAAGGAAGCGATGAGCTTCCTCACCAGCTTCCAGTGACGCAGGAGGGACTTATGGGCATGGAAGAAAAGCTGGACGTGAGCGTTGCCGACCGCCAGTTGCCGGTCGCCAGCCTCGTCATTCGCGGCGAGGTGATCACCGACAATCTTGTCGAGGTCGGCGGGCGCGGCGGGGACCTCACTTTCCTGACACCCGACGCGCATAAATATCTCGACCGGCTGCCGCTCAGGAATCCGGCGCTGATGGCCGATCTCTACACGCTGTCCTTCGACGATATCCTCGATTATCTGGAGGAACTGGGCACCCGGCTCGACATCGCCGACAACCCCCATCTCGCCCGCGCGCGGGAGCTTTCCTACCTCACCGCACCGACCACGCGGCCGCTGGTCGACGCCTCCTATGCCGATCTCAAGGCCAAGTTCGACCGCGCGGTGATGCGGGAAATGGCCGACAGGATGATCGGCATCCCCTATCTGGAAGGCTGGGTGGAGGAGGAACGGCTGAACGGCCTGCGCCTCGGCATACGCTGCTTCGGCGCGCGCACGCTGCACGTGATCGCGGGCAACAGCCCGACCATCTCCGCCGCGACGATCATCCGCAACGCGCTGTTGCGCAGCGACGCGATCATCAAGGCGCCGTCGAACGACCCGTTCACCGCGATCGCGATCGCCCGGACGATGATCGACATGGCACCCGGCCATCCGCTGACGAAGCATCTGACGGTCGGCTATTGGCGTGGCGGCGACACCGCCTTCGAGGAGAAGCTCTACCAGCCGCATCATGTCGAGAAGATCGTCGCCTGGGGCGGTTTCGCGTCGGTCAAGCATGTGACGCAATATATCCAGCCGGGGTTGGAGCTGATCTCGCTGGATCCCAAGCGCAGCGCCAGCATCATCGGCCGCGAGGCGTTCGAGAGCGAGGCGGCGATGGCGGAAGCCGCGATCCGCCTCGCCAGCGACATCGGCGCGATGAACCAGGTCGGCTGCGTCAATGCGCGGGTGATCTACGCCCTTTCCGGCACGGACGAGGAAGGGCTGGCAAAGCTCAACCGCTTCGGCGAGATGGTCTATGACGGCATCCTTTCGCTGCCCGAACGGACCAGCACGCCGGCCAAGCGCTACGACCGCGAGCTGAAGGCCCATGTCGATGCGCTGCGGCTGCAGGACGACTGGTACAGGGTGATCGGCGGCCATGGCGACGAAGGCGCGATCATCGTGTCGCAAATGTCCGATCCGGTCGATTTTTCGACCAAGCTGATCGACCGCACCGCCAATCTCGTGCCGGTCGACGGCCTCGATGAGGTGATGGGCGCGGTCAACGCCTATACCCAGACGGTCGGCGTCTATCCCGAAAGCCTGAAGGCGGAACTGCTCGACGTGCTGCCGCTCCATGGCGCGCAGCGCTTCGTGTCGCTGGGCTTTGCGGTGCAGGCGTCCAATGCGCAGCCGCAGGACGGGCTCGAACTGATGCGCCGCATGGGCAAGTGGATCATCAACGAGATCCGCACGCCCGAAAGCTGCCAGGCGCCCTGGCTGCCCTGAGGCGGCCGGCCACCGGAGAAAAAAAGGGGCGGGCCGGGCCGTTTCCGGTGCGGCGACGCCCTTGCCCGAACGAGAAACGAGAAACATGGAGGGGGAAATGGTCCTGTCGACCCGCAATCGTCATTTCATGGGCGCCGCGAGCATGCTGGCGCTGATGCTTCTCGCGCTGGAAAGCGAGGCGGCCGCGCAGACCGGCGCCGGCACTTCGGCATCGCCGCCGGAGGATCAGGCCGGATCGGCGGATATCGTGGTGACCGGCCGCCTGCGCGCGGAGCGGTTGCAGGATGTGCCGATCGCCGTGACGGCGCTGAGCGGCGCGACCATTGCCGAACAGGCGGTGGTCGATGTGCAGGGCATCTCCAAGCTGGTGCCGATGATGGTGGTCGGCCGACAGGTCAGCGGCTCGGCGGCGAGCATCTTCCTGCGCGGCGTCGGTTCCTCCTCGCTCAGCTCCGGCTTCGATCAGTCGGTCGCGCTCAATCTCGACGGCATCGCGATGACCCGCGGGCGGGAGATCGTGAACGCCCAATATGACATCAGGCAGGTCGAGGTGATGAAGGGGCCGCAGGCGCTGTTCTTCGGCAAGAACAGCACCGGGGGCGTCGTCGCCATCACCACCGCCGATCCCGGCACGCGCTTCGAGGCGATGGCGAAGCTCGGCTATGAATTCGTCGCCGACGAGCGCTATGCCGAGGGCTTCGTTTCGGGCCCGCTGACGGACAGCCTGGGCGTGCGCTTCGCCGGGCGGGTGTCGAAGATGGACGGCTTCTTCGTCAACACCGCGCAGCCCAATGCGCTGAGCGGGCTGGACCGCACCGTCTCGTCGCGGCGGGTGCCCTATGGCGAAAGCCTGTCGGGCCGCCTTACCGTGATTTATGATCCGGGCGACGGCTTCGACGCGACGCTCAAGCTTTCCGCCACGCATATGGAGGATTCGGGCGTCGCCTATGAGCGGTTGTGCGGCGGCGGGCGGACGACGCCGCTGGCGATCGCGGGGATCGTCGATCCCTATGCCGACTGCAAGCTGGACGGACGGCTTTCCACCGCCAATGTGCCGCAGGAGATCGCCGCGACGATGGATTATGCGCGCCGGGACGGCAAGCTCTACACCGAGCATAATTCGCGCGTCGCCATGCTGCGGCTGAACAAGACCATGGGGCCGGTCACGCTGACCTCGATCACCGGCTATTACCGGTTCAGGCAGGGCGACCAGAATAATTTCGGCGGGGCGGCGGCGGGCACCTATAATGCGCAGCAATCCTATTACCGGCAGATCAGCCAGGAACTGCGCGCGCTGACCGATTTCGACGGTCCGGTGAACCTGACGGCGGGCCTGTTCTTCGCCGACGGGAAGATGCGTTACGATTTCGGCACGCTGAACCTCGCGCTGGCGCCCGCGCCCGGTTCCGGCCGGCTCGACAGCTTCACCAAGCGCAGCAGCTTTTCCGGCAAGACCTATTCGGCCTTCGGCGAGCTTAAATGGAACATCATGCCGACGCTGGAGCTGGCGGGCGGCGCGCGCTGGACGAAGGAGAAGAAGGACAGCTATGTCCAGACGCCCTATGTCCATCCGCTGGCGCCCGCCTCCACGGTGGTGGCGCGCAATATCGAGGACCATTTCCGCGACGACAATGTCTCGCCCCAGGCGACGCTGACATGGAAGCCGACCCCGGACCTGACGCTCTATGCCGCCTATAAGCAGGGCTTCAAATCGGGCGGCTACAACACCAGCCTGACCTTCAACGCGACCACCGACAAGAGCTTCGGCGAGTTCGGCAGCGAGAAGGCGGAAGGGCAGGAGGTCGGGCTGCGCGCCGCCTTCTTCCAGCGCGCGCTGCATCTCAACGTCACGGCCTATGACTATGATTACAAGGGCTTGCAGGTGCAGGTCTACAACGCGATCACGCAGGTGCAGCGGGTCCAGAATGCGGGCAATCTGCGCACGCGCGGCATAGAGGCGGAGGCCGTGCTGGCGATGCCGGGCGTGCCGGGGTTCGAACTGCGCGGCGCGGCGGCCTATAACAAGGCGACCTATTCCGACTATCTGGCCGCCTGCTATACCGGCCAGACGATCGCGGGCGGATGCAACCTCCAGCCCGGCCCCTCCGGCGCGTTCACCAGCCAGGATGTCGAGGGGCGTCAGGCCCCCAAGGCGCCCAAATATGCGGCGCAACTGGGCGCGAGCTACGACTTCGCGCTGTCCGGGCCGCTGCGCCTCGCCCTGTCGGGGGGCATGCAGTACACGTCCCGCTATAATTATTCCGACGCGCTGCGGCCCGACGCGATCCAGAAGGGCTTCACCCGCTGGGACGCGGCGGCACGGCTGCGCCAGGAAAATGCGGGGTGGGAGGTCGCGCTGATCGGGCGCAACCTGACCAACGAATATGTGATCACCTCGGCCAGCGACGTCGGGCGGACCGGCGGCGGCACCGGCACGGCCGCCGGCGTCGTCGGCGATATCAATGCGATCGTCGAGCGGCCGCGCGAGGTGCATCTGCAATTCTCGATCCGTTTCTGACCCGGTGGGACGCGGCGATGATTTTGCAGGAAGATCGGAAAATTTTGCCGATCGGCCAGCGCGCGGGGCCATCCTTGCGGCGGCGGGGCCATCGGCATAGCCTTTGACCCGCCGGTCGAGCGATCCCACGGGAACGGCCGGACAAGAGAGAACGACCCTCCGGGAAGAGAGGATCATGCACGAGGATGTTTCTGAAGGCGCGATGGCCCGCCATCCCGACGCGAGGCGGCGATGGGGGCGGTCATGACGGCGAGCGTGCCGGGCGGTCCTGAGCGGGCGCGGCCGTGCGGCGCGCGGGCTCAGCTCTCCCTTTCCAAGCTCGTCCTGTCGATACCGGCGGAGCGCGCGGGCTTCGCGATCAGCCGCCTGGCGCCCGGCTCCGCCCTTTATTTCCCGAAAATGGACCGGATCGGCCTTCATTATATATTGGAAGGCGAGGTCGACGTGGAGCAGCCGGGCGGCGCGGCGGAGCGGCTGCAAGCCGGCGATTTCGTCTGCTTCGCCAGGGGCGCGCCCCATGTCGTCGCCGGACCGGCGGGCCGGGGCCATGCGCTGCGCAGCGACTGGCTGGCGTCGCTGGAGCCCGACGACGTGCCGCTTTCCCTGCGCTTCGGCCGGGAGACGGCGCCGGGCCCGGTCATCCTGAGCGGCTCGATCGCGGCGCGTCACACGGCGGGGGATTATACCATCCCGGTGCTGCCCGAATGCCTCGTGCTGCGGGCGGGCGCGGACCGCACCGCCTCCTTCGCGCCGCCCGCGCCGTGGCAGGCGGCGCTGGAAGGTCCGGGCGCCAGCGCCTTCGCCTCGGCGATCATGCAGGCGCTGCTGGTGCAGGCGATCCGCCGCGCGATACTGGAGGAAGGGTCCGCGTCCGCCGACCTCCATGTCTTTCGCTTCCCCAAGATCGCGGCGGCGCATCGCCTGATCGAGCGCAACTATCAGGAGCCGTGGACGGTGTCGAAGCTCGCCTCGGCGGTCGGCATGTCGCGCTCCTCCTTCGTGGCGGCCTTCGCCAATGTGCTGGGCGAATCCCCGGCCGCGCGGCTGACCCGCATCCGCCTGATCGAGGCGCGGCGGTTGCTGGGCGGGGAGCGGGCGCTGCGCGATGTCGCGGCCAATGTCGGCTACCGCTCGCAGGCCGCGTTCAACCGCGCCTTCCGCCGCCATTATGGCGAGACGCCGACCGCCGTGCGCCGCGCCATTCGCGGGGCGGCGAACCCGCGCGGGAGAAGCTGACCCCGCCCCGATACCCACAACAGCCGGAGAGGATGGACATGGAGAACAGCCAGCACAGCGAAGCACGGGAGTTCCGCGATCATTGGCCGGTGCTGCTCGGCGCGAGCGCGGCGGTCGCGAGCGGCGCTTCCCTGTTCGTCTACGCCGCCAGCTATTTCGTGAAGCCGCTCGCCGCCGCCTTCGGCTGGACGCGCGGCGAGATCGCTTTTGGCGCGACGATCGCGTCGCTGACCGTGGCGGTCGCCATGCCGGTCATGGGGATGCTTACCGACCGCTTCGGGCCGAGGCGCATCGGCACCGCCGGGCTGCTGAGCTATGCGACGATGTGCTTCCTGCTGGCGTCGGTGACGAACAGCCTCGCCGTCTTCTACGGCCTGCTGTTCCTGACGGCGGTGGCCTATGCGGCGGTGACCCCGGCGGTGATCGCGCCGCTGGTGGCGGCGACCTTCCACAAGCAGCGGGGGCTGGCGCTCGGCATCATGATGAGCGGGCCGGCGATGCTGCTGGCGCTGTTCGCGCCGCTGCTGGTCGCGTTGATCGGCGCCGCGAGCTGGCGCGCGGGCTATGCGGCGCTGGGCTGCCTCGCGCTGTTCCTCGGCCTGCCGGGGCTGCTCTTCGCCAGCCGCGCCGTGGGCAAGCGGTTGCAGCGGGAGCAAAAGGACAAGAGCGCCGACGGGCTGACGCTGGGGCAGGCGGTGCGCACCGGCACCTATTGGAAGCTGATCCTCGCCACCATCGCCTCCACCCTGCCGCTGGGCGGCCTCGTCCATCAATATGCGGCGCTGCTGTCGGACAAGGGGCTGGTCGGCGCGCAGGTGGCGCTGATGGGATCGCTGTTCGTGGTCAGCGTGGTGATCGGGCGGACGGGCGTCGGGTTCCTGCTCGACAGCTTCCGCCCGCCGCTGGTGGCGATGGCGGTGCTGATCTGCGCGGCGGCGGCGAGCCTGCTGATGTTCGATCCCAGCCCGACGATGCTGGCCTGCGCGGTGTTCCTGTTCATGACCGGCTGCGCAATGGGGGCGGAGGGGGATTTCCATGCCTTCTTCGCCGCGCGCCAGTTCGGGCTGAAGGGCTTTTCCGCGATCTTCGGCACTTTTTCCATGTGCACATCGGCCGGTTTCGGCTTCGGCGCCTATATGTTCGGGACGGTCTATGACCGCTTCGGCAGCTACGACAAGGCGATCCTGCTGTCGGCCAGCGGCCTGCTGATCGGGGCATTGCTGTTCGGCAGCCTGCCGGACGGCCGGGCGGCGCCGCTTCCCTCGCGCCGCCCCCGGCGGATGCCCGCCCGATAGGGCCGGGCATCCGCCATTCGCCTCATTCGCCGCCCCGGCGCATGGCTTCGCGCGCGGCGGTGGGGGTTTCGCCATAGCGGCGGCGGAAGGCGCGGGCGAAGGCGGCCTGCGAGCAATAGCCGACGGCGGCGGCGACCTCCGCGATCATGCGCTCGCTCTTCAGCAGCTGGCGTGCCTCGGCCAGACGGATCGCGCTCAGCCGGTGCAGCGGCGGCTCGCCGATCGCGGCGGTGAAGGCGGTGATGAACGAGGATTTCGCCATGCCCGCCGCCGCCGCGAGCCGCTCGATCGTCCAGGGTTCGTGATAATGACGCTCCATCAGCCGGTGCGCGGCGGCGATGCGCGGGAAGCGGAAGGCGTAGATATCCGGTCGCTGCGTGATCGCCGATCCGCTGAGCGCGGTGCGCACCGCCTGGGTGAAGAGCAGCTGCGTCAGCGCGGCGGCGAAGGCGGAGGCGCCCGCGCCGTGCAGCGCCGCCTCGCACAGCGCCGACGGCCGGGGCGAGGCGGTGCGGTGGTCACCCGCGCGGACGATTACGACCTCCGGCAGGGTCGGCACGGTATAGTCGGCCGCCGTGCGCAGCGTTTGCAACGATCCGCTCAGCAGGCAGGCGCCGCCATCGCCGCCCCGCGTGCCGAACTGGAAGGGCGCGGGTTCCTCCGATGGCGGCAGGTCGGGCAGATAGCGGGCGATCTGCGCCTCCTCGCCCGCCTCCGGCCCCATCAGCGCATGGGCGGCGCCGCGCGGCAGGCAGATGAAGTCGCCCGGCGTCAGGCGGCGGCGCACGCCGTCCGGCCCCTCGAACTCCAGCTCGCCGCGCAGCACATAATGGAAGCCCATGCGGTTCATCGCCGGCAGGCGCAGATGCGCGTCGACGCCCAGCCCGACGAGCGCGAAGCCCGCCCGCTCGATCGGCATCGACAGGACGAGCTTGGACAACGACATGGTGGACCAGGCATTGCCCTCGGCCATTCGCGGCTTCATGCAGCGTTGGGGCTGGGACTGGGACTGGGGCTGGGGTGGGGCCGCTGCCTCGCGCGGGGGCGCGGCATAGACCCTGCCGCCGCCCGGCGGGGCGGAGTGATCGGAAAGACGGACCATGTTCCTCTCCTTCCTTTTTCCGTTCAATAGCGCAGCGTCGCGGTTACACCGTAGGTCGCCGGGTCGCCCCATGTCGACTGGATCGAATAGGGGCCGCCCAGCACCTGATTGCGATATTCGGCATCGGTCACATTATCGCCGAATACGCCCAGCGAGAAGCGCTCGTTCGCGCTCGTCCAGCCCGCGCGCAGGCCGAGGATCGCATAAGGATCCTGCCGGAACTGATGGGTCGGGTCGAAATAGACGGTCGAGGTGTAGAAGCCGTTGGCGTTGAGCGTGATCTTCCCGCCGCTCGCCAGCGGTATGTCGTAAGTGACGTTCGCCGTCGCGGTGAATTTGGGCGACCGCTGCATGACGAAGCCGCTGGCGTCGCCGTCCCGGTTGGCGAAGCGGCCGTAGGTCGGGCTGGCCGGGTCGAGATTCTGCTCGAAATAGGGCGCGTTCTCGAAATCCTTGTACTTCGCATTGGTATAGGCGGCGCCCAGCGAGACGTTGAGCTGATCGGTCAGCTGGCCGGAAAATTGCCCCTCCAGCCCATAGATGCGGGAATTGGCGGCATTGCGGACCAGCGCCGACACGCCGTTGAAGGTCGCCACCTGCAAATCCTTGTAATCATAATAGAAGGCCGAAAGATCGAAGCGGATGCCGCCGCTCGCCAGCTTGTAGCCGACCTCATAGGCGTTGATTTTCTCCGGCCGCAGCGCGACGGTGGTGAAGCTCGACGGGTTGAGCACGCCCGCCTTGAAGCCGTTGCTCCACGACGCATAGAGGCTCGACCTCTCGTCCGGCTCCCAGCGCAGCACCGCGCGCGGGGTGAAGCGCTTGAACTTGTCGGTATATTCGACCCGCCCGCCGGCGGCGAGGCCGTAGAAGGCGTTCGGCTTCTCCTCGCTGTAGCGCGCGCCGGCGGTGAAGAACAGGCCGTCGCTCAACTCGTAGGTGCCGTCGAGGAAGGCCGCCCAGGACTTGGTCTTGACGCCGTAATTGGGCGTATTGACCAGCGGCCCGCCATTGGTCGAGGATTTGAGATAGGGGAAATAATTATTGTCCTTCATGTAGAACAGGCCTGCGACCCAGCTCAACGGCCCGCCGGGCTTGGACGACAGGTTCACCTCCTGCGTGAAGGTGTTGTACTTGGTCTGGCTGTTGGAATAGAGATAGGGCAGGAACAGGCCGTCGCGGTCCAGATTGTTCTCGCCCGTTTCCCGCCGCACCATGGTGTAGGAGGTGAGGTCGGCGAAGCCCAGGTCGAACTCGCCCGTCAGCTGATAGGCATAGGTCTTGAGCAGGAAATCGACCTTGCCGTTGTAGGAAACGTCGCCACGATCCTGCGCGATGACGGTGCCGGGCACGGTGGTGCCGATCGACAACCCTTCATAGGCGTTGTAGCCGCGCACCTTGCCGTCGCGATTATGGTTGTGGGTGAAGGCGAGGGTGAAGCGCACCGCGTCCGACGGCTCGACCAGCAGCTTGGCGCGCAGGCCGTAGCGTTCATAATCGCCGTCGCGGCGGCCGGTCACGATGTTGCGCAGCCAGCCGTCGCTGCGCTCGTAGATGCCCGCGAAGTCGACCGCGACCTTGTCGCCCAGCCCGGTCGAGGCGTAGAGTCCGCCGTTGAACGTGTTCCAGCGCGAATAGCTGGCGCGCGCCTGCGCCGTCGGGGTGAAGGAGGGCGCGGCGGTGGTGACCAGTATCGCGCCGCCGGTCGCGTTGCGGCCGAACAGCGTGCCCTGCGGCCCCTTCAGCACGTCGACGCTGCGGATGCTCATGAACTGGAAGTCGAGCGAGGACGGGCTCGGCATGTAGAAGCCGTCCACATAGGTCGAGACGTTGGAATAGAGGCCCGGCCCCGACAGCGCGCTGCCGACGCCGCGAATGGTGGGCTGCGCCGCCGCCCCGGCGAAGTCGAAGCGCAGCGCCGGAACGGCGCGCGCGATCTGCGTAACGGTCGTGATATTGGCCGATTGCAGCGTGTCGCCGCTGATCGAGGTGATCGTGATCGGCACATCCTCCAGCTTTTCCGCGCGGCGCTGCGCGGTGACGACGATGTCCTGGCCCGTCATGCCCTGAGCCGGCGCGGCGGCCTGCGCGAACGCCGCCGGCGTCAGGGACAACTCCAGCGACAGGGCCAGCAGGCTCGCCCCGCTGACGAATGCAAGGCGCAACAGTTCGTTGGAACGATCGATGGTTCCCATACCCTCTCCCTCGGTTGCTTGCGGGCGGGTCGTGATCGACTGTGGTTATGGAGCCCGCAAAATCTGTTCTGTCATGGTCGATGCTGTTCTTGTCGTTCTCGTTGTTCCTGCCGTTTTCAGGCCGCGTCGCGCAGCGGCTTCCGATAACCGGAACCGCGCACCAGCCGTCCGGGCAGCGCGCCGGTCGGCACGCCCTCCCTATAAGTGATGACGCCGCTGACGAGCGTTACCTCATATCCGTCCGCGCGTTGCTGCAACCGGCGCCCGTCCGCGGGCAGGTTGTAGACCGGGCGGGGCGCGTGCAGCCGCAGCCTGCCATGGTCGATGACGTTGATGTCCGCCTTCAACCCCGGCTTCAGCAGCCCGCGATCGGCAAGGCCCACCGTCTCGGCCGGGCGGCGGGTCAGCGCGGCGATGATCCATTCGATCGGGAAACGCTCTTCCTTCGGCGCGTCGCGGCCCCAATGGGTGAGCAGGTGCGTGGGATAGCCCGCATCGCAGATCAGGCCATAATGGGCGCCGCCGTCGCCGAGTGCGATCACCGTGTCGGGATGCTCCATCATCTCGCGCACCTCATCCAGCGTGCCGCTGACGAAATTGGCGCCGGGCAGGCAGAGGATCGCGCGGCCGTCCCTTTCCAGCAACAGGTCGTAGGCGAGGCTGAGCGGCGTCACGCCCAGCGCCCGCGCCCGCGCGCCGATCTGCATCTCGCGCGGCGGGGCATAGTCGGGATCCTCGCCGAGCGCGAACATCCCTTCCACCGCGCCGATCAGGCGGTTGGCCAGCGGCACCGGGTCGGGCTCCGCCTCCTCCGCCAGCAGCTTCCGCTTGAAGGCGGGATCGCGCAGGATGGCGACGCGCTCCTCCAGCGGCAGATGGGCGATCGCCTTGTAGCTGGGCTTGGTCGACAGCGGGTTGAGGCTGAGCTCCAGCCCCAGCAGCACCCCGACCGGGCGCTCGTGGATCTGGCCGCGCACCGTGCATCCGGCGGCGTTGGCGGCCTCCATGCCCGCGATAAGCCCGCGCCAGCTGTCGGGCGCCTCCGGTATCTGCGACAGGGTGAAGGACACGGGACGGCCGGAAACTTCCGCGATCCGGCGGACGATGGCCATTTCCTTCTCCGGCGGCTCGCTCATCTCGGTGATGATCTGGAACACGCCCGCCTGTGCCTGCGCGAGGCCCCTGGCCAGCGCCAGCACCTCCTCCACCGCGGTCTGCACGCTGGGCGCGGGCTTGCCGTCCTTCGCGCGATGGTTGAGCGAGCGGGAGGTCGTAACGCCGATCGCGCCGCTGGCCACCGCCTCGGCCACCAGCCGCGCCATCTCCGCGCGGTCGGCCTCGCTCGACGCCTCATGGTCCACCCCCCGGTCGCCCATCACATAGACGCGCAGCGGCGAGTGGGGAATCTGCACCGCGACGTCGATGTCGAAGCTGCGGGCGGCTAGCGCGTCCATATATTCGGGGAAGGTTTCCCAGTTCCACGGAATGCCCTCGGTCATCACGATTTCGGGTATGTCCTCCACGCCTTCCATCACCTTGACCAGCTTCAGCCGGTCGTCCGGGCGGCAGGGCGCGAAGCCGACGCCGCAATTGCCGGTGACGACGGTGGTGGTGCCGTGGTTGCTGGACGGCATCAGCCGCTGCTCCCAGGTGACCTGCCCGTCATAATGGGTGTGGATGTCGACGAAGCCGGGCGTCACCAGCCTGCCGCGCGCGTCGATCTCCTCGCGGCCCCGGCCCTCGACCGCGCCGATCGCCGCGATCAGCCCGTCCCGCACCGCTATATCGCCTTCGAAGGGCTTGCCGCCGCCGCCGTCCACGATCGTCCCGCCGCGAATGACAACATCATATTCGATCATCTGCCTCTCCTTGACGGGAGCATCATGAAAAGGCGGAAAAAGCCGCGCAACAGGATCGGCGGAGGATGGTCGATCGGCATAACAATGTGGTCGAGCGGCATAATGGACGGGAAAGGCCATGAAAAAGGCGCCGGTCCACGCCCCTTGCCCGATCGGGAAAGAGGGGACCGGCGCCTGGCGACGCGACAGGGAAGGCCGGTTCAGCCTGCGGGCATCTGCGCGGCCTGCGCGGCGAGGAAGGCGGGCCGTTCCTTGAGCCG
>Ga0180222_1001584_pt1 | contig 22748 bp, 20 predicted proteins | sample eDN5th37CKraftOP_FD_151336 | JGI IMG/M metagenome (GOLD analysis project Ga0180222, IMG submission 151336) | Enriched Organic Plus compost microbial communities from Emeryville, California, USA - eDNA 5th pass 37_C Kraft OP (version 2) (version 2) ... | reverse complement strand
CCACCAGGCCGCCTTCCCTGAGGCAACGCGCGGCCTCTGCGGCCGCCGCCGGGCCGTTGCCGATGATTTTTGTGGTCACGTCGACCATCATTCCGTTCCGATCTTCCATTCGCTGGCTTGCGGCGGCGGAAAGCCGACGCTATAAGCCGCTCCAACGTCGGAGTGTGGCTCAGCCCGGTAGAGCACTGCGTTCGGGACGCAGGGGTCGCAGGTTCAAATCCTGCCACTCCGACCATTTATCACCATTGATAAAACTGGGATTTTCCCGAAATTCTCCGCTCTCCATATCATGCGGCCATCGATTGGGCCACAGATGGAGCCGTTATCCGGTCCCGCCCCTCCTTATAGGCATCGCTTCGCTGTCCAGCCGCTCGCTGGAGGCTTTCGGTGAAGCGCGCCTGAGCATCCGCAGGCCCGTGCGGACGTTAGCCCGCAAGCTTATGACGCGGTTTGGAGACGGATGACCCGGTCCAGCTCTCCGGCCAGATTGCCCCTTGCGATGCGTGGTTTGACCCAGGTCTCTTCTTCAGGACGTGTTCCGCCGTTCAGGACGGGGTCTCAGGTGTTTTCGTGGCGTTCGCCTGGGGCCGGAAGGTTTGCCGAGCGGCGTTCGGCCCAGAGCATGACCGCCATGAAGATCAGGGCAACGCCGGAGAAGCAGGTCGCAACGACAATCGATTCCGTTGGCATGGGTCACTCCCTTGCTTGCGAAGACACCGTATCTCATCAGACGTCCTCGCTCTTTGATGATGATCAAGTTCGGCGTTCGTGACTGGCGTGGACTGGTCTCGGAGCGCCGCCATCCTTCGAGGGCGACGCAAGGGCATCGCCGCCTCAGGATGACGCTTCAAGGCTCGAGCTTCGCCCTCGCGCCGTCCTTCGGGCATCGCCATGGCGGAATTTCTGCTTTTCGCGCCGGTGCGTGGCCTTTAGGTTGGCCGCCCGGGCGAATCGCCCTTGGATTGGCCATGCACGATCTGATCGGCGACATCACCCTCAGCATTCTGTTTGCCTGGGTGCTCGGGCTGTTGGCGCATGTCGCGCGGCAACCGCTGATCCTGGCCTATCTCGTCGGCGGTTTCCTGATCGGGCCCTACGGGCTCGGCCTGATCCATTCGGACCAGTCGACCGCCACCATCTCCGAGCTCGGCCTGATCTTCATGTTGTTCATGATCGGGCTGGAGATCGACCTGAAGAAAATCGTCCGCGCCGGCCGCGTCATCCTGATCGCGGCGGGCGGCCAGCTGCTCGGCGGCTGCCTGCTCGGCGCGCTGGTGTTCATCCCGCTCGGGCTGGGGATCGGCGCGGGGCACTTCGACGTGATCTATCTGTGCGTCGCCTGCGCGCTGAGCAGCACCGTCATCATCGTCAAGGTGCTCTACGAGAAGCGCGAGCTGGATACGCTGCCGGGCCGCATCACCCTCGGCGTGCTGGTGCTGCAGGATATTTTCGCGATCCTGTTCCTGGCGATGCAGCCGAGCCTCAGCGACGTGCGGTTCGGCATCATCCTGGCGTCGGTGGTGCGGGTCGGCGCGCTGGTGGCGACGGCGCTGGTGCTCAGCCGCTACGTGCTGCCGCGGCTGTTCCACCAGATCGCGCGCCGGCCGGAACTGGTGATGCTGGGCGCGCTGGCCTGGTGCTTTCTGATCGGCGAGATCGCCGAGCGGCTGCAGCTCTCGCGCGAGATGGGCTCGCTGGTCGCGGGCGTCTCGCTCTCGACCTTTCCCTATGCGCTCGACGTCACCGCCAAGGTGACGACGCTGCGCGACTTCTTCATCACGCTGTTCTTCGTGGCGCTGGGCATGACCATCCCGGTGCCGGACGGCCCGGTGATCGGCCTCGCGCTGATCATCGCCGTATTCACGGTGGCGAGCCGGCTGATCACCACTTTCGTGCCGCTGTACCTGATGCGGCAGGGCCTGCGCGCCAGCCTGCTGCCCGCGATCAACCTGGCGCAGATCAGCGAATTCTCGCTGGTGGTGATCCAGACCGGCCTGCTCGCCAGGCACATCTCGGTGCAGACGGCGCATGCGGTGTCGTTCGCCTTCGTGGTCCTGGCGGTGGTCAGCACCTTCATGATCGGACGCAGCGATCAGATCGCGCGCTGGGCGATCGGTTGGCTGAAGCGCTGCGGCCTGCGCGATCTCGATGCGGCGGATACCGTCGCGGGAGAGCGCGGCGAAGCCGGTGGGCCGCGCCGGATCATCATCCTCGGCTTCTTCCGCACGGCGAGCGCGCTGCTCGGCGAGATTGAGCGGCGGGACCGCTCGCTGCTCGATCAGATCAGCGTGGTCGACTTCAATCCGAACGTGTTCCGCACCCTGACGGCGCGCGGGGTTCACGTCATCTATGGCGATATCAGCAATCTCGAGACGCTGCTCCATGCCGGCGTCGGCCGCGCCGAGATCGTCATCCTCAGCGTGCCGGACGCGCTGCTGCAGGGCGCCAGCAACGAGAAGCTGGTGCGGCACGTCCGCACCCTCAATCCGGATGCGAAGATCATCTCAACCGCCGACCTTCTTGCCAGCGTCGCGGATCAATATGCCGCGGGGGCGGATTATGTCACGGTGCCACGACTGAGCGACGCGGCGGAACTGCTGAAGGCGATCGAGGCGGCCGACAACGATCTTCTGGGCGCGCTGCGGAGCGAGACCGATGCCCGTCTCGCGGAACGCAGCGAGGTGCTGCCCTGACCGCGCGGAGCCGGGTCCGGCTGCCTCCGCCGGGCTTTATGGCGGGAATGGCGGCGCGCGGCCCGGCCGCCCCGCGGAATGGCCGGCCGCCGTCACGGCAGTTGCGCCGGTGCGTTCCCTGCGTCATATGAACGGGAGAGTTTTGAGAGTACCTGCATGGCCCATTCGATTACCGAAGTTCTGCAAGCATTCGCCGCCGGCGAGATCGTGGTCGTCACCGACGACGACGATCGCGAGGGGGAGGGCGATCTGATCGTTGCCGCGGTCCACTGCACCGCCGAGAAGATGGCCTTCATCATCCGGCATACGTCCGGGATCGTCTGCGCCCCGCTGACCTCCGATGACGCGCGGCGGCTGCGCCTCGATCCGATGGTGGCGCAGAACGATTCCAACCATACCACCGCCTTCACCGTCTCGATCGACTACAAGCCCGACGGCGGCACCGGCATCTCCGCCGAGGAGCGCGCCTCCTGCTGCCGGGCGCTGGCCAATCCCAATGCCGGCGCCAATGACTTCGCGCGGCCGGGCCATATCTTCCCGCTGATCGCGCGCGACGGCGGCGTGCTGCTGCGCTCCGGCCATACCGAGGCGGCGGTGGACCTGTGCAGGCTCGCCGGATTGCCGCCGGTCGGCGTCATCAGCGAGTTGATGAACGACGACGGCACCGTGATGAAAGGCGCGCAGGTGGCGCGCTTTGCGGAAGCGCATGGGCTCAAGCACGTCACCATCGCCGACATGATCGCCTATCGCCAGGCGCGCGAGAAGCTGATCGAGCGTGTCTCGACCTTCACCGTGAATAGCCCGATCGGCCCGTTGCAGGGCTATGCCTATCGCTCGCCGTTCGACACGATCGCCCATGCGGCCTTCGTCTATAACGGCATCGGCGACGGCACCAATGTGCTGACGCGCTTCCACAAGCCGAACATCGTCCGCGACATCTTCGCCGGCAACGACCGGATGCAGAAGGTGCTCGCGCATTTCAAGAAGGCCGGGCGCGGCGTGCTGGTCTATCTGCGCGACGGCGCGGCCGGTGTTCCGGTCGAGCCGATCGATGCGCCGAAATCGGCGGAAGCGGATCGCCACCGGCAATGGCGCGAGGTCGGCGTCGGCGCGCAGATCCTGCGCGATCTCGGCGTCACCTCGATCCGCCACCTGACGTCGTCGGCGCATGATTACAAGGGCCTCTCCGGTTTCGGCATCGAGATCGTGTCGAACGAGCGCCTTGAAGGCTGACACCGCAGGATTTACTCTCAAGCGCCGCGATCGGAGCGGCCACGAATTGGAAGGAACCTCATGGGCGTGCGTCCGCAGAGCAAAGACAAGCCGGGTCCGGTGTCGTTCAAATGGGACGATCCGTTCCTGCTCGACGATCAGTTGACGGAAGACGAGCGGCTGATCCGCGACACCGCCCGCGCCTATGCCCAGGACAAGCTGCTGCCGCGCGTCGCGCAAGCCTATCTCGAGGAGAAGACCGACCGCGAGATCTTCAACGAGATGGGCGAGCTCGGCCTGATCGGCGTCACGCTGCCGGAGGAATACGGCTGCGCCAATGCCAGCTATGTCGCTTATGGTCTGGTCGCGCGCGAGATCGAGCGCGTCGATTCCGGATACCGCTCGATGAACTCGGTGCAGTCCTCGCTGGTGATGTATCCGATCTACGCCTATGGCGACGAGACTCAGCGCAAGACGTATCTGCCCAAGCTCGCCAGCGGCGAGTGGGTCGGCTGTTTCGGCCTTACCGAGCCGGACGCCGGCTCCGACCCCGGCGGCATGAAGACGCGCGCGGAGAAGGTGTCGGACGGCTACCGCCTGACCGGCTCCAAGACGTGGATTTCCAACGCGCCGATCGCCGACGTCTTCGTGGTGTGGGCGAAGTCGGCGGCGCATGACAATCAGATCCGCGGCTTCATCCTCAAGAAGGGCATGACGGGCCTGTCCGCGCCGAAGATCGGCGGCAAGCTCTCGCTGCGCGCCTCGATCACCGGCGAGGTGGTGATGGACGGCGTGGTGGTGCCGGAGGAGAACCTGCTGCCGAACGTGTCGGGGCTGAAGGGGCCGTTCGGCTGTCTCAACCGCGCGCGCTACGGCATCTCCTGGGGCGCGATGGGCGCAGCGGAAGACTGCTTCCACCGCGCGCGGCAATACACGCTCGACCGCAAGCAGTTCAATCGCCCGCTGGCGGCGACGCAATTGGTGCAGAAGAAGCTGGCCGACATGGAGACGGAGATCGCGCTCGGCCTGCAGGGCTCGCTGCGCGTCGGCCGGCTGATGGACGAGGGCAAGATGGCGCCGGAGATGATCTCGATCGTCAAGCGCAACAATTGCGGCAAGGCGCTCGATATCGCCCGGATGGCGCGGGACATGCACGGCGGCAACGGCATCCAGATCGAATATCACGTGATGCGCCATGCGCAGAACCTCGAGACCGTGAACACCTACGAGGGCGCGCATGACGTGCACGCGCTGATCCTCGGCCGCGCCATCACCGGCATCCAGGCCTTCTCCTGACCGCGGCCGGCGCGGCGGCACTCTGCTGCCTGCTGCCCGCCGCGCAAGCTGCCCGATCGACACCCGATGCCCGCTTGGCGCGAGCAGCGGTGTTTGTGACGACGGCAATGGTGGCACGACCTGCATGGGGCCCAATGCGGTGGTGGTCCGCTGCACCGTGCAGCTCGTCTGCCGTCTGGCAAAAGGGCCAGCCGCTTCCGTTCCGGACCAATGAGGTCAAGGAAACCGCGGTTCCCGGGTCTTTGCATGCGGCGATGCAGCGCGTACATTCGGCTCGATCGCAATGGCGGTCGGCGATGGTGCGCTGGCGGGAAGCGCGACGCATCAGTCGCTGGTGTTCAGGGACAACTGACTGCTCTGCCGCCTTGTCGATCGGCGCACATGGCCGGGAGCGGGATGTCCGGCGAGGCTGTAGGTGAGAACAGAAGGCGCGAGAGCTGCATGAGCGACGATAACAGCAACAACAATGATGACATACCGTTCAACCGCGACTTTCCGCTGAAGCCCGGCGTGGTCGAGGAAGTGCTGCCCGGCGTGCGGCGGGTGCTGTGCGACAACCCTTCGCCCTTTACCTTCTCCGGCACCGTCAGTTACATCGTCGGCCGCGGCAAGGTGGCGATCATCGATCCGGGCCCCGACGATGACGCCCACGCGCAGGCGCTGCTGGATGCAGTGCGCGGCGAGACGGTGACGCATATTCTCGTCACCCATACCCACCGCGATCATTCGCCCAACACGCCGCGCATCAAGGCGGCGACCGGCGCGGTGGTCTATGCCGAGGGGCCGCATCGCGCCGCGCGTCCGCGCTACGAGAGCGAGAAGCACAATCCGGAATCCGGCGCGGACCGCGATTTCGTGCCCGACGTCACGCTTTCCGACGGCGACATGATCGAAGGCGACGGCTGGCGCCTCGAAGCCGTGGCGACGCCCGGGCATACCGCCAATCACATGGCTTTCGCCTGGCCGGAGCGGGAGCTGACCTTCATCGGCGATCACGTCATGGGCTGGTCGACCTCGATCGTGGCGCCGCCGGATGGCTCGATGGTCGATTACATGGCGACGCTCGACAAGCTGGCGCAGCGCGGCGAGCATCTCTACTTCTCCGGTCATGGACCCGAAATTCCGGAGGCGCAGAAATATGTCCGTTTCCTCGCCCGGCACCGCCGCGCGCGCGAGGCGTCGATCCTGCATCGGCTCGGCAAGGGCGCGGCGGATATCCCGACCATCGTGCGCGCCAGCTACATCGGCATCGATCCGCGGCTGCTGAATGCGGCCGGCTATTCGGTGCTCGCGCACCTGGAAGATCTGGTCGCGCGCGGCGTGGTGAAGACCGACGGCGATCCGGTGATCAACGGAATCTACCGGCTGGCCTAGACCGATGAGTGCGAGCGGCCTCTGGGCCTCCCGGAGGGGCCGGGTTACTTCTTGCCTTTGACCGCCGCCTTGGGCGGCGCCTGCGGCCGCTTCACCGGTGCGGTGTTCTCGTCGGAAATGGTGTTGAGGTCCTCGATCAGCTTGGCGATCCGCGCCGCGTTGCTGCCGAGGTCGCTTTCGAAGTAGCGGGAGGACGAACGGATATCGATGCGCGACCCGTCGCCGTCCGGCAGCACGCGGATGGCGACGTCCTCGCGCAATCCCAGCAGCGGCGTCTGCGCCACGGCCTCGATGTGCCCTTCGTTGCGCGGCGGCTGCGGCGGGCGGGCATCGACGATGCGCCACTTGCGGCGGGTGACGAAAGCGAGCGTCGCGCTATAGGCACGCTGGACCGGCACGTCGAGCTGCACCGGCCGGATGTCGGGATAGGCGAGGCGCTGCTGCTCGGCCGCGTAAAGGCCGGCATAGACCGCGGGGTTGGTGCCGTCACCGGAGCGCAGCCGCGCCAGCACGTCGAAGCGCGGCGGGTCGATCGGGTCGGTGCTGATGTCGTAGATCGCCGGCGACTGATAGTATTGAAACGCCAGGTAGCCGGGATAGGCCAGCAGCAGCGCATCCAGCGCCAGCGCTGCGGCGATGCGGCCGAGCCCGCGGGCACCGCTCTGCCAGATCGATGCGAAGCCGGCGATCGACAGCAGGATCGAGAGCGCGGCGAAAATCAGCGCGCCGCTGAAGGTGGCCAGCGCCGGGCGGATTTCCAGGATGCCGAACCGCACGACGATGATCGAGACCAGGCCCGCGACCAGCGCGAACACCGCGCAGCGCCGGGCCCAGGTGGCCAGCGCAGAATAGGGTTCGGACTGATAGGGAGCGCGAAATCTGCGGGCCATCTCGGGTTCCGGTTACGGCAGCGGCGGGAGGGATCATCGCAGCCGCGAGACTCGTTCGGAAGCCTCACGTTCGTTCCCCGAGCGTTTCAGGGCATTCCGAGTGCGAAAACCGGTCCCGCTCCGTCGGCAATGCTCTAGAGCATTTCAGAGAGTAACGGAAGCCGATGGAGGATGCGGCGGCGCGCTCTTGCCGTCTCGCAGTCTGGTGCGCTTGCGGATCTGCCTGCCAGTACCCGCTTGTCCGTCATCGCGGCGGCCGGGGCGGGGAGCAGCACGGTCTGCGCGCGGCCGTTCGGACCGCTGTCGATGCTGAAGCCGTCGCGGCCGCGCGACTTGGCGGCGTAGAGCGCGCGGTCGGCGCGCTCGAGCGTCTCCCCGTCGGCGGCATCGCGGTGCCAGGAGGATACGCCGGCGCTGGTGGTGATCGGGATGGTCTGCCCCTGCCATTGCAGCGGCTGCTGCCGCACCGACGCGACGAGATCGGCCGCAGCCGCGCCCGCCGCGGCGGTGTCGGTTTCCGGCAGCACGATGCAGAACTCGTCGCCGCCGAGACGGGCCACGAGGTCATTTTTGCGGAGGTGGCGTCGCAACATTCCGGCGAAGAGACACAGCGCCTGGTCGCCGGCGCCGTGGCCGTAGGTGTCGTTCAGCGATTTGAAGCGATCGAGGTCGATCATCATGAGCGAGAACGGGCGCCCGGTCCGCTGCGAGCGGGCTTCCTCTTCCGCGATCCGCTCCATCAGGCGGCGGCGGTTGGGCAGTTGCGTGAGCTCATCCTCGACGGCAAGCGCCGCGACCTCCGCGCGCAGGCGGTCCATCGTCATCACGGCGAAGCCGAAATTCCACAGCACGCCGCTGAAGATCACGCAAAGCAGCACCGACGTCTCGACGAGCAGATAGTCTTCGCGATGGATCGCGCCGGCCATCAGCGCAACGTTGTGGGCGGATTCGACGAGGTGCCCCGCGACGCCGATCAGCATGGCGATGGCGGCGATCCAGGCGCCGAGCTGGCGCCGGCCCGGCGACAGCAGGAAGACGGCGCCGAGGATCATCGGGATCGACTGCGCCGTCGCATAGATCAGGTTGCGCGCGTGACCGTTGTCGGAGAGCAGCGCGAGGCCGGTGAGACTGACGGCGGTGACGATGCCGCTGGTGATCCAGCCGTCACGCCTGCCGTAGAAGTAGCGGATGCCGACCCAGAACAGGCAGAAGCCATAGATGACGAAGCCGTTGCCGAGAATGGCTGCGAGCACCGGGCCGCTGCCGTCGCCGTGCTGCGTCAGCCCCACGCCGCCGGTCATCGTCAGCAGACAGGCCGCGAGCCAGATCCGCGCCGCCAGAAATCCGCGATAGCTGTAGGCCACGGCTGCCCAGATGACGGCCACGGTCAGCGAATTCATCAAGATGACGATGTAGAGGGTGAGAAAATCCAGACGCATCGCGGGTCCATCGAAAACAGACCTGCAATACCCGATATCCGCTCAAGAGTCGTTCAAACTTTCATTAAAATTGCGACAATGGGCTGAACGCTCTGTTCGTCACGCCGGGCTCGATCCGGGGAGAAGCCGCGGCGGCAGGGGTGCCGCCGCGACAGCGGCCCGCCGCTAGGCCGCGGCGGTCGGCAGCCGGTAATCCTTGAACTGATCGCGCAGCGAGGTCTTCAGGATCTTGCCGGTCGCGGTGTGCGGGATCGCATTCACGAAGGCTACGTCGTCCGGCATCCACCACTTGGCGATCTTGCCGTCCATGAACGCGAGAATCTCCTCGCGGGTGGCGGTCTCGCCTTCCTTCAGCTGCACGATCAGCAGCGGGCGCTCGTCCCATTTCGGATGATACACGCCGATCACCGCGGCCTCCGCGACCTTGGGATGGCCGACCGCGAGATTCTCGAGATCGATCGAGGAAATCCATTCGCCGCCGGACTTGATCACGTCCTTGGAGCGATCGGTGATGCGCATGTAGCCGTACTGATCGATGGTCGCGACGTCGCCGGTATCGAAATAGCCCTCGTCGTCGAGGATCTTGCTATCGACGCGATAATAGGCGCCGGCGATCGCCGGTCCCTTCACCTTGAGGCGGCCGAAGGTCTTGCCGTCCCACGGCAACTCCTTGCCGGCGTCGTCGGTGATCTTCATCTCGACCATGAACGGCGCATAGCCCTGCATCTGCAGCACGTCGAGCTTGGCCTCGCCGGTGAGATGGGCATACTGCCCCTGCAGCGCGCCGACGGTGCCGAGCGGCGACATCTCCGTCATGCCCCAGGCATGGCGGGGCTCGATGCCCATGTCGTCGAAGGCCTTGATCATCGAGCGCGGCATCGCCGAACCGCCGCATATCACCACCTTGAGGTCGGGCAGCTTGAGATTGTGCTTTTCCATGTGCTGCAGCAGCATCAGCCACACGGTGGGAACGCCGGCGGTGTAGGTGACCTTCTCGGTGGACAGCAGCTCATAGACCGAGGCGCCGTCCAGTTTGGCGCCGGGCATCACCAGCTTGGTGCCCATCGCCGGCGCGGAGAAGGCGATGCCCCAGCTATTGGCATGGAACAATGGCACCACCGGAAGCATTGTATCCTTGGAGGTTGCGCCCAGCGCATCGCCATTGTTGGCCATCAAGGAATGCAAGACGTTGGAGCGATGCGAATACAGCACACCCTTGGGATCGCCCGTCGTTCCGGACGTGTAGCACATCGCGGCAGCGGTGTTCTCGTCGAATTCCCTCCACTTGAAGTCGCCATCGACCTCGTTGATCCAGTCCTCGTAGGCGACCGCGTTCTTCAGCGTGGTCTGCGGCATGTGCGCCTTGTCGGTGAAGACGATGTAGCGCTCCACGCTGGGCAGCTGGTCGGCGATCTTTTCCAGGATCGGAACGAAGGTGAGGTCGGTCATCACGATGCGGTCTTCCGCATGGTTGATGATCCAGGCGATCTGGTCCGGAAACAGGCGCGGATTCACCGTGTGGCAGATCGCGCCGATTCCCATGATGCCGTACCAGGCCTCAAGATGGCGCCAGGTATTCCAGGCGATGGTGGCGACGCGATCGCCGAGCTTGATGCCTTCGCGATCGAGCCGCTGGGCCACCTTGAGCGCGCGGGCGCGGATTTCCCGATAGGTGGTGCGATGGATCGGCCCCTCGACCGAGCGGCTCACGACTTCACGGCCGCCGTGGACGCGGGCGGCATGGTCGATGATCCGGTGGGTCAGCATAGGCCAGTCTTGCATCAACCCGCGCATTCGAAATTCCTCCTTTGGCTAACTGTCTCTCTTTCGCGACCCTTCCGGGATGGGACGAACATTAGCCTGTGGAATGCAACTCGCAAATGGGCTTGTGGCCTAACCGCCTGCTGCAAAAGGCCAATAGCCATTGCGGCGGCGTTTGTGCTGGGCTTCGTTCCGCTTGCCGCCGCGGCGCGCGACGCTATGCCGCCGCCCGAACCGAACTCGCAGACGACGCTGGCCAGCGCGCCGCTGCCGCGGCCCCGGCCGGCGGAGGCGCCGCAGGACGGGGCCGATCCGGCGCGAGGCCCCGCCGCGCCCGGTCCAAATCCAGGTGCAGGTTCAAATCCAGGTGCGGCGCCGGCGCCCGCGGAGGCCGAGCGCCCGCCGAGCGCCTGCCGGCTCCGCCTGACCGATGCGGTGGCGATCGCGCCCAGCATCGCGCCCATCCATGGGCCGGGCGAATGCGGCGGCGACGATCTGGTGCGGCTCGAGGCGGTGGTGCTGCCGGACCGCAGCCGTATCGCGGTGAAGCCGGCGGCCATCCTGCGTTGCGAAATGGCCGAAGCCGTCGCCAACTGGGCCCGCACCGACATGGCGGCGCTGGCGGCCAGCCTTGGCAGCACGGCGCGCGAGATCGATGGATTCAACTCGTATGAGTGCCGGGGCCGCAACCGGATCGCCGGCGCAAAGCTGTCCCAGCACGGCCTTGCCAATGCGCTCGACATTCGCAGCGTCAAGCTGGCCGACGGCCGGGAGCTGGCCTTCACCGATCGCAACGCGCCGCGCGACATGCGCGAGAAGGTGATGGCGTCGGCCTGCGCGCGCTTCACCACCGTGCTTGGTCCCGGCTCGGATGGCTATCACGAGGATCACATCCACCTCGATCTCGCCGAGCGGCGCAACGGCTATCGGATCTGCCAGTGGAACATCCTGGATGGCGAGACGCAGATCGCCGAGCCGCTGCCGCAGCCGCGCCCGCCGGAGGCGCCGCCGCGCGAGGTCGCCAGCGCGGTCGAGATCGAACAGGTGAAGGTGCAGGCGGTGTCGCCGCCGGCGGTGTCGCTGTCGCCGGTGCCGCTGGCACAGCAAGGCGCGGATGTCGCCAAGCCGCTGCCGCCGAAACCGGAGGCTGCGCCGCCGCGTGCTGCCGCGCGTGAGGCGAAGCCAGCCGCCACGCCGGCATCGACGCCGACGGCGATCACTCCGCAGTCGAAGCCGCAGCCTCCCGCCGCCGATGCGGCGCTGAAGGGGAAAACGCAGCGCACGGCCAAGCGGCGCACCGCGGCGCGATCGCGGGCTCGCTCGCCGGATTTCCCGCAGGTGCTGCGGCAGATCTTCGACTGAGCAGCCAAGCGGCGACAACAGGCCGTCAGGCTCTGTGACGGCTGCGTCTTGCCAGGGCGGGCAGGCAAACAAAAAAGCGCCGGAGTGACCGGCGCTTTTTGCGGGATCGGATCGTGGATCGGCGTCCGGCTCAGTAGTTGCCGTTGCCGCCGCCCTGCAGCGCCAGCTGCGGCTTGTAGGGCGAGTCGCCATGCTTCGGCTCGAGCACCACCACCGTCGTGCCCATCTTGACGCGGTTGTAGAGGTCGATGACGTCCTCGTTCAGCATGCGGATGCAGCCCGAGGAGATCGACGCGCCGATATATTCCGGCTGGTTGGTGCCGTGGATGCGGAACAGCGTATCCTTGTTGCCCTGATAGAGGTAGAGCGCCCGCGCGCCGAGCGGATTGTCCGGGCCGCCGGCGACGCGCGTGGGCAGGCCCTCGATGCGCTTGTGGATGTCGGCGGTCGGCACCCAGTCCGGCCACTCGCGCATGTTGCCGACACGGGCGACGCCGGAGAAGGCCAGCGCTTCCTCGCCCACGGTCACGCCGTAGCGGATCGCCTTGCCGTTATCGAGCACGTAGTAGAGGTAGTGATTGTCGGAATCGACCACGATCGATCCCGGCGCTTCCTTGCGATGGAAGTCGACGATGGCGCGGCGGTAGGGCTGCGGCACCGGCGTGTTGACGTAGCGGACCTTCGCCAGCAGTTCCTTGTCGCGCGGCTTGAACTGGTTGGTGTTGGTGGCCTCGAACTGTGCGGCGGTCTGGCAACCTGCCAGCATCAGGCCTGCGGCGAGAAGTCCCAATCGAGCGAGCAACGACATCAACGTGATCCAGTTTAAGAGGCGGCAACGGCCGCCGATCCAAAGTCGAAAATACTGTTGGGCCGTCTGACCGGCCAGCCAATCGATCTGGCAGTCGTCGAAGCCCGAACGGCTGCCGAACGTCCCGCATCATTGTGTGCGGCACGGAGGACACGGACCACGTCCGAAGACGCGATGTCCTGAAGCCACGATGACGTCGCCAACGGCACGGTTCTACGGCGCGCATTATCGTCGAAACCGGTAACAATTCCAGCGCTTAGGTGAGGGCGTCGCTCTGCGGCAAGCGGGTTGTGTCTTTTTTGCCGCAAGCGGGAACCGATGCCGTTGCTGCAGCGGCATGCCGTTACCATCGGCGCGATCGATGACACGCCAATGTCATCGATCTGGTGCAAAGGCGCAGCCGGCCGCCCTTCGACAAGGGGGCTTGCCCGAATCGAAGCTCTCGTCGCACTGAGGCGAACACCCGGACGCTGCCCGACGTGGCAGCCGTCCGCCCCGGAGTTGTTCCATGCTGAATCTCTATGTCCCCTCGGGAACCACCCTCAGCAAAGTGGAGGACACCGATCTGACGTCGCTGCCGGAAAGCACTGTCTGGCTGGACATGATCAACCCCACGCTGGAGGAGGACCGCGCGGTGGAGCGGCTGCTGCGGATCGCGGTGCCGACGCGCGAGGAGATGCAGGAGATCGAAATCTCGAGCCGGCTCTATATCGAGAACGGCGGCCGCTACATGACGGCGGTGCTGATGTGCGGGGCGGATTCCGACGCGCCGCGCACCACGCCGGTGACTTTCATCCTGTCGGAGCGGCGGCTGGTGACGGTGCGCTACGATACGCCGCGGCCGTTCGCCGTGGTGGAGCACAAGCTGGCGCGCAGCGCGCCGGCGGAGATCACCGGCGAGGCGGTGCTGCTGGAATTGCTGGAAGCGGTGATCGATCGCTGCGCCGACATCCTCCAGCGCGCTGGCGCCGATGTCGATGCCGTCAGCCGCGAGATCTTCGAGCCGGAGGGCTCGGCGCGCACCGGGCACGCCAAGCGCTATTCCGACATCCTGATCGCTATCGGCCGCAAGGGCGACCTGACCTCGAAGGTGCGCGAGAGCCTGGTGTCGATCGGCCGCGTCGTCACCTTCGTGGTTGCCGAGGCTGATAACGTCAAATGGTCGAAGGAGCGGCGCGCGCAGCTCAAGACCATGCAGCGCGACGTCGCCTCGCTGTCCGATCATGCGACCTATCTGTCGAGCAAGATCACCTTCGTGCTCGACGCCATGCTCGGCGTCGTCAATCTCGAGCAGAACAACATCATCAAGCTGTTCTCGGTGATGGCGGTGGTGCTGATGCCGCCGACGCTGATCGCCTCCGTCTACGGCATGAACTTCAAGGTGATGCCCGAACTGGACTGGCCGCACGGCTATCCGGCCGCGCTGCTGGCCATGCTGTGCGCGGCGGTCGGGCCCTACATGTTCTTCAAGTGGAAGAAGTGGCTTTGAGCGGCGCCTTGTCGGGCCGCGGTTGTCGGATGCGGGCGATGAAACCAGCGCGCGAGACGCATCGGCGGCATGCCACAATTTCTCTCGTAAAATTTGAGCGTTGGCCTGAACGATTGCTCCAAGGGTTTCTGCGATAAGGCCCGCAGAAACGTGAGGCCCCCATGGTTGAAAAGATTGCAAAGCCGGCGCGCGACATCATCGATCTCGATGCCTATCGCACCACCCGCGCGCGCAAGGTCGAACCGCTCCAGGCTCTGCGCGGCAAGCTGTGCCGCTATTGCGGGGCGGTGCTGGACGAGGACGAGTCGGAAGAGGAGTGTTCGAGCCGCGACGCGGCGATCGGCCCGCGCTTCCGCGCCACCGGTGTGTGAGCGCCTGCGTCTTAAGTCTTTCACCTCGGGCCAGACGCCGCTCTCCCGTCATTGCCGGATATGGCCATTCGAAGAGCGGCGTCGCTTCGCGCACCTGTCGCCCCGGCGATCCATCCTTTTCCAAGACGATGGATGCGCGGATCAGGTCCGCGCATGACGGACGGCGAGCGGCGAGTCTCTCTCAACAACGGAAAGCTTTCCGTGCCCCGGCTCTGCGATGCACCGCTTACGCGCTGCATCGCGTCCGGGACACGGTGTCAAACGTGCTGGCCGCCGTTGATGTGGATTTCGGCGCCGTTCACATAGGACGAGGTTTCCGTGCACAGCACATAGATGATCTTGGCGACCTCGTCGGGGGTGCCGAGCCGCCGCAGCGGAATCTGGCTCTCGACGATCTTCTCGGTGCCCGGCGACAGGATGGCGGTGTCGATTTCGCCGGGCGCGATGGCGTTGACGCGAATACCGAGCCGTCCGAAGTCCGACGCCATCTCGCGCGTCAGCGCCGCCAGCGCCGCCTTCGATGTCGCATAGGCCGCGCCGGCGAAGGGATGCACCCGCGAGCCGGCGATCGAGGTGACGTTCACCACCGAGCCCTTCGCCGCCTTCAGCTCGTTCAGCAGCCCGCGCGCCATCATGATCGGCGCGAAGAAGTTGACCCGGAACACGTGGCTCCAGGTGGCGATGTCGGTGTCGATCGAGCTCAGCCGTCCGCCGCCCTCGGCCTTGGGCGAGATCGCGGCGTTGTTGACGAGGGCGTGCAGCGAGTCGCCGTTGAGGCGCTCCCGGATCACGGCGATCGCGCGCTGGGTGTCGTCATGGTCGGCGAGATCGACCTGGATATGGTCCTCCGGGCCCGCGCCCCAGGGGCACTCCTCGGGGAACGGATGCCGCGAACAGGTCAGGACCCGCCAGCCGGCGCTGGAAAAGCGGATCACCGTGGCATGGCCGATGCCGCGGCTGGCGCCGGTCAACAGCATGGTGCGGCGCGGGGCGTTGCTCGTGGTGGGGGACATGGCGGGTGGATCAGCCTTTCAGCGTCGAACGGGGTGATTAAGGATAAAGCCGCGTCTTGGTCCAGGCCTTGTCGGGCGCCTCGCGCCGAAACTCAATACGGTCGTGCAGCCGGAACGGCCGATCATGCCAGAATTCGATGCGCAGCGGGGTGACGCGCCAGCCGCTCCAGCCCGGCGGGCGCGGCACCGCGCCGACGAGGTAGCGCGCGGCGACCTTGGCGATGGCCTGCTCGAAGGCGAAACGGCTCTCCAGCGGCTGCGACTGCTGGCTGGCCCAGGCGCCGAGCTGCGCCTGCTTGGGACGGGTGGCGAAATAGGCATCGGCCTCGGCATCGCTCACCGGCGTCACGGTGCCGCGGATGCGGACCTGGCGGCGCAGCGACTTCCAGTGGAACAGCAGCGCGGCCCTGGGGTTGCCGGCCAGCTCGCGGCCCTTCTGGCTGCCGATGTGGCTGTAGAAGACGAATCCGTCGGCGTCGTAGCCCTTCATCAGCACCATGCGCACGTCGGGCAGGCCGTCGGCATCCACGGTCGCCAGCGCCATCGCGTTGGGATCGTTGGGTTCGCTCGATTCCGCCTCAGCGAGCCATTCGGCGAACAGGCCGAACGGATTCTCCGCAGCGGTGAAATCACCAGACGTTAACTTGCTCTGGTGTTTGATGGAGGTCGTATCCGTCATCTTGGAGTTCCGCGTTGCATCGGCCACCAGCTCAGGACCCTTTCGGGCCAGCGCCCGGGCCCAGCCAGCAGGGGGCGAGTCTGCATCGGCTCTACCTATATAGGCCACCGCGGGCCGTTGGCCTATCGGGCTGGCGTCCGGCTGGTATGTTGATGACAACGATTCTAATCGGCATGTCGCTGGCCGGCTGCAGCGTCTCCAAATTCGACGGCCTGTTTGCCGAGCCGGAGACGCCCTCCGACGTCACCGGCTCGATCGCGCTGGCGGCCGAGCGCAGCGAAACGCCGACCGCCTCGGACCTCGCCTTCGCCAGGGCCGCGGCCTCCGACGTCTTGACCCGCGGCGGCAAGGACGCGAGCCAGCCCTGGGAGAATCCCACCACCGGCGCCCGTGGTTCGGTGACGCCGCTGGCGAGCGCCTATTCCGCCGACGGCAAGACTTGCCGGGATTTTCTCAGCAGCTATGTCAATGGCAATTCCGAGCGCTGGCTGCAGGGTGCAGCCTGCCGGGACGGAGGGCGCTGGGAGATCCGCAGCCTGAAACCGTGGAAACAAAGCTGATGGGCCTTTGGCAATGGGGTGCCCCGTTGCAAAAATGCCACGAAATTCCCAGATGTAGCTCGACCAGGCTGTTCAGCCCTATCCCGGTTTTCTGAAGGAGACGAAACGGATGCGCGACCCCTACGAGGTCCTGGGGGTGCAGCGGAACGCCAGCGCTGCCGCGATCAAGAGCGCCTATCGCAAGCTGGCGAAGAAGCATCACCCCGACAACAACAAGAACGACCCCAAAGCGGCGGCCCGCTTCGCCGAGCTGAATGCGGCCAACGAGATTCTCAGCGATGAGACCAAGCGGCAGCAGTATGACCGCGGCGAGATCGACGCCGAGGGCAAGCCGCGCTTCCAGGGCTTTCCGGGCGGCGGCGCCCAGGGCGCCCAGGGCGGGCCGGGTGCCGGCTTCGAGAACTTCAGCTTCCGGACCGCGCGCGGTGGCGCGTCCGGCGGCTTCAGCGGCGGCGGCGCGGCGTTCGAGGATATTCTCAACAGCATGTTCGCCGGCGCGGCCGCCGGCGGCGCGCGTGGCGGCCGCGCCGGCGCCCAAACCTTCGAATTCGACGGCGGCGGCTTCGCCGCGCCGGACCTCGACGTCAATGTCACGATGACGGTGTCGCTCGAGGAGGCGGCGAGAGGCGGGGAGAAGCGCGTCCGGCTGCCGAACGGCAAGGAGCTCAACGTCAAGATTCCGGCCGGCGTCAGTGCCGGCCAGCAGATCCGGCTGAAGGGGCAGGGCGAGACGGTGCCCGGCCACCCGCCCGGCGATCTCCTGATCGCCATCAGCATCGCCCCGCATCCGTTCTTCAAGGTCGATGGCCAGGATCTTCGCGTCGAGCTGCCGATCACGCTCTACGAGGCGGTGCTCGGCGGCAAGGTGCGGGTGCCGACGCTCAGCGGCGCGGTGGAGCTGACGCTGCCGAAGAACACCTCGAGCGGGCGCACCTTCCGCCTCAAGGGCAAAGGACTGGCGAAGGGCCGGGGCGTCGCCGGCGATCAGTACGTCACCACCCGCATCGTGCTGCCGGACGGCAACGATGCCGAGCTGGAAGCCCTGATGCAGAAATGGCGCGACACCCGGCCTTACAACCCGCGCAGCGGCCTGGAGTGACGGCGCGCGGCGCGGGATGACGGCTGCGAGGCTCTCTCCCGTCATTGCCGGGCATAGCCGTTCGAAGAACGGCGTCGCTTTCGCTCGCCTATAGCCGTTCGAACAACGGCGTCGCTTTCGCTCGCCTGTAGCCGTTCGAAGGACGGCGTCGCTTCCGCTCGCCTATGGCCCCGGCAACCCATTCTTTTCCAAGACGATGGATGCGCGGATCACGTCCGCGCATGACGACAGGGGCTTGGCGGGTCCGTCGATAATGGAAATTTTCCCGTGCCCCGGACGCGGTGCGGCATGGCATGCCGCGCCGCTGAGCCGGGGCCGTTCCAGCGGCGGCGGATCGGATTGCGCCTTGCGTTTGCGCCTTGCCTTTGCGCCCTGCTTTTGCGCCTGTCTTCGCGGCGGTCCCGGCTCTGCGATGCACCGCTGAAGCGCTGCATCGCGTCCGGGACACGGAAGAGGACTGCCCGAACCATTGCATCGGCGCCGTTACCCTAAGGCGCCCTTGCGTCGCAAGGGCCGCGAAGGGCGCGACGGCCGGTCAGGTCCCGTCATCCTTCGAGGCTCGCGGAGCCTGTCATCGGGCCGGCGGAGCCGGACCCGTTGGCTCGCCCCTCAGGATGACGGCTCTCGTGCCGTTTTGCTTCCCAATCGATTTACCGGTCAGGCGCGGACGCGTTTCCGTCAAAAGCTGAAACGTCCTACGCCGTCTCGCGGACGAACGCCTGGATCAGCGCGTTGAAGGCCTCCGGCTGCTCCCATTGCGGGATGTGGCCCGCGCCCTCGATCGTCTGCACCTGGCCGCGCCACAGCGTCGGCATCGTCAGCGTCTTGAAGTAATCGCCGTTGATGAGCTGCTCCTGCGCGCCGTGCAGCACCGCGAGCGGCTGCTTCAGCGCGCCGATCACCGCGATCTCATCGCGGAAGCCGCCGGGGCCGATGCTGGCGGCAAGCTGCGCCCGCGCGCGGCCGTCGGTACGTAGCACATCGGCGACCATCTGGGGCGGCAGGTCGGTGACGCCGGGCCGGAAGGCGGCGGCGACATAGGCGCGGGCCTGCTCCTCGTTCAGCTCGGGCGCGAAGGTGAAGGCCATCGCCGGCGTCGGCAGGAAAGCCCGCTCCATCGCCGGCGGGAAGCCGAGCGGCGGCGTGCCGAAGATGACGAAGCCTCTTGCCTCCGGCAGGTCCGGCGCGGCCTCCAGCACGATATGCCCGCCAAGGCTCCAGCCGGCGAACACGGCGTCGCCGAGGCCGAGCTGACCGACGACCTCCCGCAGCACCCGCGCATAGCCGGGCATGTTGTAGGTCGCGGCCGGATCGGCCGCGTCGGCGGACTGGCCGTGGCCCGGCAGGTCGAACGCGATCAGGCGGTGCGCTGTGCCGAGCCCGCTGTCGAACTGCCGCGCGAAGGCGCGCGAGGACGCGGAATTGCCGTGGACCAGCACGATGGCAGGGCCGCTCCCCGCGGAGATGCGGCAGGCGATGCGCCCGGCGCTCGTCTCGATCTGCTTGAGCTCCATCCGGTCCGGTCTCCCCTCGGTCTGGTTCGGTCTGGTGAGGCGCGAGGATGGACCGAAAACCGCGCCCGGGGAAGGGCGCCGGTTCCGCTCGTGTCCCGATTCCGAAGTTCGCATGTCGTTGCAGCAGGCTCTGATGCGAACTTCTGAACCACCACGCTAGGATGTGATTCACGTTTCCGCCCGAAAACGGCGTCGCTGGCGGCGGATGGGGCTATGCCCGGCCGCAGCGCTGGTGTACCCGAAGGGCGGTCGAAGAAGGATCATGGGAAACCAAATGGGACAGAATGCCGGCCTGATGCAGGGCAAGCGCGGAATCATCCTTGGCGTCGCCAACAACCGCTCGATCGCCTGGGGAATCGCCAAGGCCTGCCGCGCCCAGGGCGCCGAGATCGCGCTGACCTGGCAGGGCGATGCGCTGAAGAAGCGCGTCGAGCCGCTCGCCGCCGAGCTCGGCGGTCTCGTGCTCGGGCATTGCGACGTGACCGATCCCGCCACCATCGATGCGGTGTTCGAGGAGGCGCGTGCCAGATGGGGCAAGATCGACTTCGTGGTCCATGCCATCGCTTTCTCCGACAAGGATGAACTCGACGGCCGCTACATCGACACCACCGCCGACAACTTCAGCAGGTCGATGCTGATCTCGTGCTATTCGCTCACCGCCATCGCGCAGCGCGCCGAGAAGCTCATGACTGACGGCGGCTCCATCATCACGCTGACCTATTACGGCGCCGAGAAGTGGATGCCGCATTACAACGTGATGGGCGTCGCCAAGGCGGCGCTGGAGGCGAGCGTGCGATACCTTGCCGCCGATCTCGGCGAGAAGAACATCCGCGTCAATGCGCTCTCCGCGGGGCCGATCAAGACGCTGGCGGCGTCGGGCATCGGCGATTTCCGCTACATCCTGAAGTGGAACGAATACAACGCGCCGCTGCGCCGCACCGTCACCATCGAGGAGGTCGGCGACAGCGCGATGTATCTGCTCTCCGATCTGTCGCGCGGCGTCACCGGCGAGGTGCATCACGTCGATGCCGGCTACCATGTCGTCGGCATGAAGCGTCCCGACGCGCCGGACATCTCGCTCGGCAAGGACTAGCGGTTCGCTATCCCGGAGGTTGCGCCGTCTTCGACGCGCCTCGAAGGATGATGCCGTGTCGTGGCTATCCCGATCACCCTTCGAGAGGCGCTTCGCTCGCACCTCGGGATGACGGGGCACGTTGACCAGAGTTCTCGAATGTCTCCACCCACCGTCTACTTCATCCGCCACGGCCAGACCGCATGGAATGCCGCCGGACGTTTCCAGGGCTCGAAGGACATTCCGCTCAACGATCTCGGCCGCGCCCAGGCGGCGCAGGCCGGCGACATTCTGGGCGAGCTGATCGCGCGCGACGGCCGCGCCATCGACAGCCTCGCCTTCATCGCCAGTCCGCTGGAGCGGGCGCGCCACACCATGGAGCTGGTGCGCAGCCGGCTCGATTTGCCGCCGCAGGCGTTCGCGCTCGACGACCGGCTGCGCGAGATCGGCTACGGCGAATGGGAAGGCTCGACGCTGCCGGAGATGCGCGCCTCGCATCCGGAGCTGTTCGCGCAGCGCGAGCGCGACAAATGGAGCGTGTCGCCGCCCGGCGGCGAAAGCTATGTCGAGGTGACGCTGCGGATGCGCGCGTGGTACGGCTCGCTGTCGGGCGATACCGTGGCGGTGGCGCATGGCGGCACCGCGCGGGCACTGATGGTGGCGCTGGAGGTGGCGACGCCGGACGCCGCCGCCGACCTGTTCATCGAGCAGGGCGCGGTCTATGTCTTCAGCGACGGGCGGCTGGCGAAATACAGTTGAGCGGGAAGGAGGCTGGCTCTTCTTCCCTCTCCCACAAGGGGAGATGGAAGAAGAGTGCGCGCTTCTTCCGCGCGGCATGGTTAAGACGTGGGTGGCCGAAGCCTCATCTGTTGCGATTTTCGCAACATGCGGCTACCACAATCTGCAAATTTACAGGAAACCTGTAAGTTTGCAGATTGGGTCGCTCATGTCCTTTAACACCTTCGGCCGCCTGTTCCGCGTCACCACCTTCGGCGAGAGCCATGGGGTGGCGATCGGCTGCGTGGTGGACGGCTGCCCGCCGCTGATCCCGCTGGCGGCGGAGGACATCCAGGCCGATCTCGATCGCCGCCGTCCGGGGCAGTCGCGCTTCACCACGCAGCGGCAGGAGCCGGACCAGGTGAAGATCCTGTCCGGCGTGATGGCGCATCCGGAGAGCGGCGTGCAGGTGACGACAGGAACGCCGATCGCGCTGCTGATCGAGAACACCGACCAGCGCTCGAAGGACTATTCCGATATCAAGGACAAGTACCGCCCCGGCCACGCCGATTTCACCTACGAGGCGAAATACGGCATCCGCGACTATCGCGGCGGCGGCCGTTCGTCGGCGCGCGAGACCGCGAGCCGGGTCGCGGCCGGCGCGGTGGCGCGCAAGGTGATCCCGAACATCACCGTGCGCGCCGCGCTGGTGCAGATGGGCCCGCACCGGATCGACCGCGCCAAATGGGACTGGGACGAGGTGGCGCGCAACCCGTTCTTCTGTCCCGACAAGGACAAGGCGGCGTTCTTCGCCGATTATCTCGACGGCATCCGCAAGAGCGGCTCCTCGATCGGCGCGGTGATCGAGGTGGTGGCGGACGGCGTTCCGCCCGGTCTCGGCGCACCGATCTACGGCAAGCTCGACAGCGATCTCGCCGCGGCGCTGATGAGCATCAACGCGGTGAAAGGCGTGGAGATCGGTGAAGGTTTTAACGCGGCGGCGCTCTCCGGCGAGGAGAATGCCGACGAAATGCGGACGGGCAATCACGGTCCGCGCTTCCTGTCCAACCACGCCGGCGGCATCCTCGGCGGCATCTCCACCGGCCAGCCGGTGGTGGCGCGCTTCGCGGTGAAGCCGACCTCGTCGATCCTGTCGCCGCGCCGGACCATCGACCGCGGCGGCGCCGAGACCGACATCCTCACCAAGGGACGGCACGATCCCTGCGTCGGCATCCGCGCGGTGCCGGTGGCCGAGGCGATGATGGCCTGCGTGCTGGCCGACCATCTGCTGCGCCATCGCGGGCAGGTCGGCTGAGCGCGGCTCAGGCGAAGGCGTAGTCGGCGGGATCGAGCCGCCGGGTCATGGCCCAGAACTCCACCAGCCGCCATGGCGAGACCG
>Ga0180222_1001582_pt1 | contig 22775 bp, 23 predicted proteins | sample eDN5th37CKraftOP_FD_151336 | JGI IMG/M metagenome (GOLD analysis project Ga0180222, IMG submission 151336) | Enriched Organic Plus compost microbial communities from Emeryville, California, USA - eDNA 5th pass 37_C Kraft OP (version 2) (version 2) ... | reverse complement strand
CTCGGCTCGGGCGCTGGCTTCCCGGGGCTCATCGTCGCCCTTCTCCACCGCGGGCCTGTGACCTTGATCGAGGAGCGACGGCTGCGGGTCGATTTCCTCCGTCGCGCCGCGCAGGTGCTGCGCGTCGAGGTTGAGATTATCCCGAAAGGGGTGGAGCGCGTCGCGGCCCGGCCTTTCGACGTGATCAGCGCCCGCGCCTTCGCGCCGCTCGGCAAATTGCTCGAATTGGGCACAGCCTTGTCCACAAGAAAGACGCGGTGGGTGCTTCCGAAAGGCCAAAATGCTCAAACCGAACTGGAAGCGCTCGATCCTTCGTGGCAAGGTCGATTTGAGCTCCACGCGAGCATGACCGACGCCGACGCGCAGATCATCGTCGCCGACGGCGTCCACAAGGCCAGGGGAACGCGCCAATGATCCGCATCGCGGTCGCCAACCAGAAGGGTGGGGTCGGCAAGACGACCACTGCGATAAACCTCGCTACCGCGCTCGCTGCCACCGGCACGCGCGTGCTGCTGATCGACCTCGATCCGCAGGGCAACGCCTCGACCGGCCTCGGCATTGGGCAGGCGCTGCGCGAATGCTCGTCTTACGAGATGCTCACCGGACAGGCGCGGCTTGACGAGGTCGTCGTCTCGACCCAGGTGCCGCGGCTCGACATTGTCCCGGCCAAGGTCGACCTGTCCGGCGCGGAGATCGAACTCATTGAATTCGAACGGAGAACCCATCAACTCGACATTGCGCTCGAGGCGGCGCCGCGGGGGCGCTGGGACGTGTGCCTGATCGACTGCCCGCCGTCGCTCGGCCTGCTCACGGTCAACGCGCTGGTCGCGGCCCATTCGATCCTCGTGCCGCTCCAGGCCGAGTTTTTCGCGCTGGAGGGGCTGAGCCAGCTCCTCCAGACCGTCGAGCGCGTGCGGGAGCGTTTCAACCCGTCGCTGTCGATTCTCGGCGTCGCCCTCACCATGTACGATCGGCGCAACAACCTGTCCGGTCTGGTCCAGGACGACGTGCGGGCCTGCCTTGGCGACATCGTCTTCAAGACGGTGATCCCACGCAACGTCCGCTTGTCCGAAGCGCCAAGTCACGGCGTTCCGGCGCTGATTTACGATCACCGGTGCCCGGGCTCGGAGGCCTATATTGCACTGGCGCGTGAGCTGATCGCGCGGCTGCCGCGCGAGGCGGAGGCGGCATGAGCGACGAACCGAAGCGCCGTCCGACCGGTCTCGGCCGTGGTCTCTCCTCGCTGCTCGGCGAGGTTTCACGTGAAACGTCGGTCGCCGGCGAACCGGGCCGCGGCGACGTGCGCCGTATTCCTGTCGCGAGCATTGAGCCGCACCCTGGCCAGCCGCGCCGCATTTTCCGCGAGGAGGCGCTCGACGAGCTCGCCGCCTCGATCGAGGCGCGCGGCGTCATCCAGCCGATTGTGGTGCGGCCGCACGGCCACCGCTTCCAGATCGTCGCGGGCGAGCGACGCTGGCGCGCGGCGCAGAAGGCGCAGCTGCATGAGATCCCGGCGATCGTGCGCGATTTTACCGACGCGGAGACGCTTGAGGTTGCGCTGGTCGAGAATATCCAGCGCCAGGACCTCAACGCGATCGAGGAGGCGCAGGCCTACAAGCGGCTGATCGAGGAATATGGCCACACCCAGGAGGCGCTTGGGCGGATCGTCTCCAAATCGCGCAGCCACGTGGCTAACATGTTGAGATTGCTCGATCTTCCGGCGCAGGTCCAGGTCATGGTGGGCGCCGGCCAGCTCAGCATGGGCCATGCCCGCGCGCTGGTCAGCGCCGTCGATCCCGAAGCGCTGGCCGAGGAAGTGGTGCGCCGCGGACTTTCGGTGCGCGAGACCGAGAAGCTCGTCCAGTCGGGCAAGCCGACGCGTCAGCGCCCGCTCCCGATCGGCTATCGCGACGCCAATGCCGACATTGCCGCGCTCGAGCGGCAGCTCGCGGACATGACCGGGCTAAAGGTCACGATCAAGCCCAGCCCCAAGGGCGGCACGGTGACGCTGAGCTATTCGAGCCTCGAACAGCTCGACATGATCTGCCAGCGCCTCAGCGGCGGGAAGTTCTGAAGCGTCAGGGCCGCAGGCGAGCAGCCTGGCGGCAGATCGCGAGCAGCTCGGCATCTGCCGCGAGCGGTCCGACCGTCTCCATCACCGCGCGCTCGGCATCGATCAGCCGGCTGATCGAGCGGGCGATGAGGTCGAGCCGCCATCGCCCGATCTTTCGCTGAACAGGAGCCTTATCCTTCCAGAACAAGGACTTGCCGGCCGCCTCGATGACCGCGGCCGGGCTCCTGCCAGCCTCGACGTCGGCGCGTAGCCGCGCGAGGAGGGCAAGCCGCCGCAGCAGCGGTCGGGTGAGCGCGATGCCCTCGACGCGCACGGCGTGCAGCCGGGCGAGTTCCTCTTCCAGCGTGGTCGCATCGCCGTCGAGCGCGCTGTCGACGAGCCGGCCGAGCGCGCTGTCGCCGGGGCCCGCATCGGCCCCGAGCAGATCGAGCACGTCGTGGTCGAGCGCGCGCGCATCGCCCGGCGCGGCATCGAGGTAGAGCGCATATTTCTCAAGCTCGCGCGCGATGAGATCACGATTGCCTCCGCAGGTCTCGGCCACGCGTCGCGCGACATCATCCCGCAGCGTCAGCCCCAGCGCCCCAGCACGCGACCCGTCTCGACCGCGAGCCGCGCCGCGTCGCGCTCGCCCGGCACGTAGCTCGCAAAGGCCATGGCGTTCGGCGCGTCCGCCACCCGCTTGACCAGCGCCGACGTGTTCCGCAGCGCGCCGGCCACCACCGCGACGGGATTGCCCGCCGCCGGCGCTTCGAGCAGCGCCTCGACGGCGGGCAGGATCTCGTCGCCCGCCTGCTCGACCAGTATCCAGCGCCGGCCGCCGAACATCGAGATGGCCGCCGCTTCGTCCGCGAGGAGTGCCGGGTCTTCCCTGAGTTGCGCGCCGCTGAGGTCGATCCGCTCCGCGCCCTGCCCCATCGCCGCGCCCAGCTGCCCCGCGAGCGCCCGGCTGGTTGCCTCGTCCGGGCCGTAAAGCAGGAAGAGTCGGATCGCGCCGGGGTCGGCGAGCGCGCGTTGCAGCTCGGGAAGTTTCGCCTTCACCGCCGTTCGGGCGTCTCGCCCGCGTGCGTCGTGTAGAGCGCGATCCGCGCGACGATCTGGTCGGCGACCTCGGTCGCAAGCCGTTCGAGCGCACTCTGCTCGCTCAGCGGCGACGGTCGCATATTCGGAGCCGACGACATCGACGCCGGCGTCGGAGCCGGCGGTTGCGTCGAGCACCACCGTGCCGCGCCCGGCCTCCACCAGCCGGTAGCGCGCGCGCAGTGTTCGCCGCTCGCGCGTCACCGCATCGTCGGAGCGGATGCCGAAGCCGGCGATATTGTCTTCCAGCTCGACCTCAAGCCGGTAGCGCGCGGCGGAACCCGATTGGTGGCCGAGCCGGTCCTCGAGCGCGGTGCGCACCAGCCAGCCACTGCGCCCGGCGATCGGCGCGACCTCGACCCCGCGCAGCGATTGCGCGACCGGCCCTTCGGCTCCGCCCGCATAGAGCGGGTGCAGCGCGCAGCCGGCGAGCAGGAACGCAGCAGCAAGGGCGGCCGCGCCTCTCATGCGACGATGTTAACCAGACGGTCGGGCACGACGATCACCTTCTTCGGCGCGGCGCCGGCTAGGATCCGCTGCACCTGGGCGCTGGCCAAAGCCTGCTCCTCGACCGCCTCGCGCGGGCTCCCCTTCGCCGTCTTGATCGTGTCGCGCAGCTTGCCGTTGACCTGCACCGCGATCGTCACCTCGTCCTCGACGAGCAGCGCCGGATCATAGTCCGGCCAGGGCGCGTCGGCGACCAGCCCGTTCTCGCCCATCACGAGCAGCGCCGGATCATAGTCCGGCCAGGGCGCGTCGGCGACCAGCCCGTTCTCGCCCATCACCGCCCATGCTTCCTCGGCGAGGTGCGGCATCATCGGCGCGACGAGGCGCACCAGCGTGCGCGTCGCCCTGGCGCGCGAGGCCGACGGCGGCGCCTTCTCGATCGCGTTGACCAGCTCGTAGATCTTGGCGACCGCCTTGTTGAACGAAAGCGACTCGATGTCCTCGGCGACGCCGGCGATGGTGCGCGCGAGCTTGAGGTCCAGAGCGACGTCCTCGCCCTCGCCTTCGGCGATGTTCGAGACCAGCCGCCACAGCCGCTGGACGAATCGCCAGGCGCCCTCGATCCCCGCCTCGCTCCATTCGAGGTCGCGCTCGGGCGGGCTGTCAGACAGCATGAACCAGCGCACCGCGTCCGCGCCATACTGGTCGATGATCGGCTCGGGATCGACCGTATTGCGCTTGGACTTGGACATCTTCTCGACGCGCCCGACGATCACGGTCTTGCCCGCCTCGCGCGCCGCCTCCGCCTCCTCGGGAAGCAGCCAGTTGCCCGCCTCGTCGCGGAAGGTGGGGTGGGTCACCATGCCTTGGGTGAAGAGGCCGCGGAATGGCTCGGCGATGTCGATCTTGCCGAGCCGCTGCAACGCCCTCGTCCAGAAACGGGCATAAAGGAGGTGCAGGATCGCGTGCTCGACGCCGCCGATATACTGGTCCACCGGCAACCACGCCTCGGCCGCCGCCTTGTCGAAGGGCTTGTCCGCGGGCTGGCTGGCGAAGCGGATGAAATACCAGGAGGAATCGACGAAGGTGTCGAGCGTGTCGGTCTCGCGCTGGGCCTTGCCGCCGCAGCGCGGGCAGTCGACGTGCTTCCAGGTCGGATGTCGTTCGAGGGGGTTGCCCGGCGCGTCGAAGGTTGCCCGGCGCGTCGAAAGTCACGTCCTCGGGCAACCGCACCGGCAGCTGGTCCTTCGGCACGGGCACGGCGCCGCAGGACGGGCAATGGATGATCGGGATCGGCGTCCCCCAGTAACGCTGGCGCGAGACGCCCCAGTCGCGCAGCCGCCAGGCGGTGGTGCCCTCGCCCCAGCCCTCGGCCTCGGCGCGCCGGATCACCGCCGCCTTGGCCTCCTCGACGGTCTTGCCGTCGAGGAAATGCGAGTTGACGAGGATGCCGTCGCCCGTCTCGGCCTCGCCTTCGATCGGCTTGTCCGCGTCCGCCGCACTCGGCGCGACGACGCGCTTGATCTCGAGGCCGTACTTTGTCGCGAACTCGAAGTCGCGCTGGTCGTGCGCGGGCACGCCGAAGACCGCGCCGGTGCCATAGTCCATCAGCACGAAATTCGCGATGAACACCGGCAGCTCCCAGTCGGGATCGAGCGGGTGGATCGCCCCGCCGATCTCGAGCCCCAGTTTCTCGGCGGTCTCCAGCTCGGCGGCGGTGGTGCCACCCTTCTTGCAGAGGGCGATGAAGTCCGCGACCTCCGGCGAGCGCGCGGCATATTGCTGCGCGAGCGGGTGGTCCGGCGAGACGGCGACGAAGCTGGCCCCGAAGATCGTGTCCGGCCGGGTGGTGAAGACCTCGATCGTGTCGATGTCGCCCGGCTGGGTCGCCTCGAAGGCGAAGCGGAAGCGCAGGCCCCGGCTCTTGCCGATCCAGTTTTCCTGCATCAGCTTCACCTTCTCGGGCCACTGGTCGAGCGCTTCGAGCCCGGCAAGCAGATCCTCGGCGAAATCGGTGATCTTCAGGAACCACTGCGCGAGCTTGCGCCGCTCGACGAGCGCGCCGGAGCGCCAGCCGCGCCCGTCGATCACCTGCTCGTTGGCGAGCACGGTCATGTCGACCGGGTCCCAGTTGACCTCGCTCTCCTTGCGATAGACGAGGCCGGCCTCGAACAGGTCTACGAACAGCGCCTGTTCCTGCCCGTAATAGGCCGGGTCGCACGTCGCGAACTCGCGGCTCCAGTCGAGCGCGCAGCCGAGTCTTTTCAGCTGCGCGCGCATCGTGGCGATGTTCGACCAGGTCCACTCAGCGGGGTGGACCTGGCGCTCCATCGCGGCATTCTCGGCGGGCATGCCGAAGGCGTCCCACCCCATCGGGTGGAGCACTTCCATGCCGTTCATCCGCCGATAGCGGGCGAGCACATCCCCCATCGTGTAGTTACGGACGTGGCCCATGTGGATGCGCCCCGAGGGATAGGGGAACATCTCGAGGATATAGGCTTTCGGCCGGTTGCTGGCGTCGGTGGCGCGGAACGTGCCCGCTTCTTCCCACACCTTTTGCCAATGCGCGTCGGCGACGAGCGGATTGAAACGCGATGCCATCGCGGCGACGGAACCCTTCGTGGTTTAGCGGACGCTGCTTTCGCGCCGGAGGTCGCGGGCGCGGGTGAGGATGATTTCCTCGAGCCGCTGGACGGTGGCGGCCGCGACCGGCGCCTCGACCCATTGTCCGTTCTGCAGCGTCTGGCGCGCGGCGGTGACGCGAAGCGCGTCCGCGCGCAGGTCACGGTCGAGAATCATCGCCGTTACCTTCACCCGCTCGTTCGGGTTGTTCGGGTTGGAATACCATTCGGTCGAGATGACGCCGCCGTTCGAATCGCTCTGCGCGAGCGGCGCGAAGGAGAGCGTGTCGAGCGCGGCACGCCACAGATAAGCGTTGACGCCGATCGTGGTGACCTCGCGCGCCGCAAGATCGGCCCGCGCGCGTCCGAGGCCGTACCGGCTCGGGTGGAAGGTACGGTCCGCCAGACAGGCGGCACCGCCGAGAAGCATGGCGAGGGTGGAAAGGCGCGCCATCAGGATGTCCTTGAATGTGGTCCGGTCATGTCGTCAGCGTCGTTATAGAGGGGCGCGCGCGCCCGGCAAGCACTGTGTTGGGGAGCCTGCGGCGGTCCGTTGTGGGAAAGATGCAACAGGCTGAAACGATTCACCAATCGGTCGCGTCCCGACTCGCTAGGCAAGCCGGCCGAATCGCACTACATGCGGGTCATCGGGAGTCGGATGCCGTGAAGAGGGCATGGACCAGTGTGGCAATTGGAAGCGGGACGCTGATTGCGGCCACGCTCCTGTTCGCCCCGGCGCTGGCGTTCTCGGGCACGGCGAGCGCGGCCCCGGAACGAGTCAGCGCATCCGACAATCTCGGGCTCGTCGAGGCGTTCACGCCGGCGGTCACCGATCCGCGTCTGGCGGCGGCGCTCGCCCGTCGTGGCATGAGCGTCAACAGCATGAACTTTACCCCGGCGGCCGGTCGCAACGGGCAGCGTAGCCGCCGACTCCAGTTGTCGCCGCACCGCGCGGCACCGACCGATCCGGTGCGCAGCCCGGCGATCGAGGCGATGCGGTCGCCGATCACCATGATCACGCCGAGCAACTACAATCTCGGCATGTCGATCGGCTGGCGGCGTCTCGCCATTTCGGGCGACGTCGTCGAATCCGATTCCGGCGTGGTGCCCGGCCGCCGCGAAGCCGCGCAGATCGGCGTCAGCTATCGCGCCACCCGCCGGCTCACCGGCCGCGTGGCGGTCGCCGCCGAACGGACCGAAGGCACGGAGCGCCTGATCGCGCCGGACGAGACCTACTCGCTCGACGTCGGCGGCGCCTTCTCGATCAGCCGCCACGTCGACCTGACGGCGGGTGCGCGCTATCGCATCTCGCGCGACCGGATCGATCCGATCGCGCGCGACCAGCGGCGCGACAGCCAGGCGGTCTATATCGGCACCGCCTTCCACTTCTGATCGCGATCGCGGCTCAGCCCTTGGCGAGCCAGGCGTCGATACCCGCCCATCCGTAAGCCCCCCGTGCGACGAGTTCGGCGCCGCGCGCCGCATCGACCCCGCCGAGTGCGATCGCGGGCAGCCGGGTCTCGCCGGCAAGCCTGAGGAAGCCATCCACGCCGAGCGGGGTGGCGCCCGGATGGGAGCGGGTCGCGAAGACGGGCGAGACGAAGACGAGGGCCGCGCCCGCGGCGTCGGCGGCGCGCAGCTCGGCGAGATCGTGGACGCTCGCGCTCCGCAAGCCCTCGCCCGACCCCGGCCCGTGGCTGCCGTCCGCCCCCCAGGCGCGCGCCTGTTCGGCGCTGCCGGCGAGCAGCAAGAGTTGTCCGCGCGCCCGCGCCCTTTTCTTCACCGTCTCGAACAGTGCCCGCCGCTCGCCCTCGCCCAATCGGTAGTGGCGAAAAACGATGCCGCCGCCTTCCGGCAGCCGGTCGAGCGCCGCAGACAGGCCCTCGCCCATGCGCTCGTCGGTCATCAGCCACTGGCGCGGCAGGGGGTGGAAGATGGCCATCGCGCTACCTATAGCAGCGCCGATGACCGAAGCATCCGCGTCCGCGCGGCTCGATGCCGTCCGCGCCGCCATCGCCAAAGCCGCCCGAACCGCCGGCCGCGACCCGGATGGGATCGCGCTGGTCGCGGTCTCGAAGACGCATGGTGCCGAGGCGATCCGGCCGCTGATCGCGGCGGGGCAGCGCGAATTCGGCGAGAACCGGGTGCAGGAGGCGCTGGCGAAATGGCCGGCGCTGCGCGCGGAATATCCCGATCTCCGCCTCCATCTCGTCGGCCAGCTGCAATCGAACAAGGCGGAAGAGGCCGTCGAGCTGTTCGACCTGATCCACTCGGTCGATCGCCCTTCGCTGGTCGCGGCGCTCGCCAGGGCCATGGCGAAGGTGGGCCGGCGACCGGACTGTTTCGTCCAGGTCAATATCGGCGAGGAGCCGCAGAAGGGCGGCTGCGCGCCGGCGGACCTGCCCGACGTCATCGAACGCTGCCACGCGGCGGCGCTGCCGGTGGTCGGCCTGATGTGTGTTCCGCCGGCGGACCGGGAGGCGGCGCCCTATTTCGCGCTGCTCGCCAAGCTCGCCCGGCGGCACGGGCTGGACCGGCTCAGCATGGGCATGACGGGCGATTTTGAAACCGCGGTGATGTGCGGCGCGACGCATGTGCGCGTCGGCACCGCCCTGTTCGGCGTGCGCGAATGAGGTTTGACGCGCTGATCTTCGATTTCGACGGCGTGCTGGTCGAAAGCGAATATGCCGGCAACCGCCAGATCGCCGAGTTCCTGACGCGCATCGGCCACCCGACCAGCATCGAGGATTCGATGCGGCATTTCATGGGCCTGGCTGGGCGCGAATTCATCGCGGCGATCGAGCGCTGGATCGGCGGACCGCTGCCGGAGAGCTTTCACGGCGAGCGCGCCCGGGAGGATGCCCGCGCGCTCGCCGAGGGACTGGAGGAGGTGGCCGGCGCGGTCAATTTCGTGCGCCGCCTGCCGTCCGAACTGCCCCGCGCGATAGCCTCGTCGAGTTCAACCCGCTGGATCCGCGGGCACCTCGACCATCTCGGTCTCGCCGATGCCTTCGGCGACATGATCTTCTCGGGCCGCGAGCATGTCGCCAACGGGAAGCCGGCGCCCGACCTCTATCTCCACGCCGCCGACGCGCTCGGCGTACCGATCGAGCGTTGCGCGATCATCGAGGACTCCCCGGTCGGGGTTACTGGCGCGCTCGCCAGCGGCGGCACCGTCATCGGCCTCGCCGCCGGCCGGCACTGCCTCGATGGCCATGCCGACCGGCTGCGCGCGCTCGGCGTCGAGCATGTCGCGCACAGCTTCGAGGACGTCGCCGCCCTGCTCGGCCTCGCCTAGAGCTGGTGGCCGCTGCGGTCCCGCTTGGTCGCGAGGTAGCGGCGGTTGTACGGATTCTCGCTGGCCTTGAGCGGCACGCGCTCGACCACCTCGATCCCCAGCGCCTCCAGCGCGGCGACCTTGCGCGGATTGTTGGTGAGCAGCCGGATGCTCGTGCGCGGCAGCTTTTCGAGCATCCGCGCGGCGACGGAGAAGTCCCGCTCGTCGTCGGCGAAGCCGAGGCGAAGGTTGGCATCCACCGTATCGAAGCCCTGGTCCTGCAGCGCATAGGCGCGCATCTTGTTGATGAGGCCGATTCCGCGCCCCTCCTGGCGGAGATAGAGGAGGATTCCCCAGCGCGAACCGGCGATCGCCTCGAGCGCGGTGGCGAGTTGCGGCCCGCAATCGCACTTGAGGCTGCCGAGCGCATCGCCGGTCAGGCATTCGGAATGGATGCGCACCAGCGGCGGTGTGTCGTCGGGCGTGCCGAGAATCAGGGCGACATGCTCGGCGGTGTCGCCGTCGGAACGGAAGGCGACGATCTCCGCCTGCTCGGCGAAGCGGGTCGGCAGCTTCGCGCGCGCGACGATGCGCAGGTCCGCGCCGCCGCCGAACGTCATGACGTCATCGCCGCAGACGCGCGCCTCGACCGGGCCGCCGCGCCGCACGAACAAGGCGGGGAGCAGGCCGGCAAGCCGGGTGAGCTTCAGCGCCGCCGCCGCGGCCGCCGGGAAATCGAGCGGCTCGGCCCGGAACGGCCCCTTGAGCGGCGTCGCGAGGTCAAGCTGCGGATCGGCGAGTGCCACCGCGGTGTCAAAATCGATCCAGGGCTCGCGCCGGATCAGCACCGGCGCGTCCGGCTCGGCGGCGCGCTGGTTGGTGAGCTTCAGTGTCGCGGCGCGGTTGCCGGAGATCAGCAGATCGGCCGCCCCGCCTTCGTCGAACGCGGCAAGCGCTTCCGCGTCGGCCGTCTCAATGGCGAGAAAGGCCATGCCGTCGATCGCGAGCGGCCACCCGCGCCGGGCGGCGTCGATCGCGCGGGCGACGTCCCGCGCCCCGCTCAAAGCGAGAATTCCGTTACGATCGGGACGTGGTCCGAGGGGCGCGCCCAGCTGCGGCAGGCCTCGTGCACGCTGTGCGCCTTCGCCTCCGCGGCAACGTCCCTGGTCGCCCACATATGATCAAGCCGCCGGCCGCGATCGTTCTTCGTCCAGTCGGGCGAGCGATAGCTCCACCAGGTGTGCAGCCGCCGCGGCGCCGGGTGGAAATGGCGGCCGAGATCGACCCAGTCGTTGCTCTGTTGCAGGCGGGTCAAGGCCTCCACCTCGATCGGCGTATGGCTGACGACGTTGATCAGCTGCTTGTGGCTCCACACATCGCATTCGAGCGGCGCGACGTTGAAGTCGCCGACGATGATGGTCGGCTGCCGCACCTGCTCGGACCAGCGCGTCATGCGCTCGATGAAATCGAGCTTCTGGCCGAACTTCGGGTTGAGCGCGCGGTCCGGGATGTCGCCGCCGGCGGGCACATAGACATTCTCCAGCCGGACCCCGCATTCAAGCCGGACGCCGACATGGCGTGCCTCGCCGTTCGCCTGCCAGTCCATCCGGTCTTCCTCGCGCATCGGGATCTTCGAGACGATGGCGACGCCGTGGTGCATTGGCTGGCCGCAAATGGTGAGGTGATTATAGCCGAGCCGCCGGAACAGCCCTTCCGGGAATTCCGCGTCGCGGACCTTGGTCTCCTGCAGGCAGAGGATGTCCGGCGCCTCCTCGATCAGGAATCGCTCGACGATGGCGGTGCGAGCGCGGATCGAATTGATGTTCCAGGAGGCGATCTTGAGGTTTGGCATCGGTGGCGATGTAGCGAGCCCGCGGACGCTTCGCTACCTCCGTTCCTTGAGACGTAAAGGGCCCCCGCTCCGGGGGCGTGGAGCGAGGGCCCACCAAGCGTTGTCACGCGAGGTCAATTGCTTGGGCGAGGCCGGGCAACAGGGGGGAAAACCCGGGCGCTCGATCCGCGCAATTGCAGACGCAAATCTAGAGCGGGCGACCTGTCGCGCCGATGAACGGGGCGTTCAGCCGGCGTAGGAATCAGCCGCGCGGCCCGGCCGTGCGCGCAGGTTCGCGGAAGCGGAAGGCGGTATCCGCGACCGGCTGGTTGAAGCGCTGGTCGCTGAGCCGCACCGTGGTGAGATTGCTCTGGGCGTCGACCAGGTTCCATCCCTGCAGCACGAGGCCCCCCGGGGCCGACGGCACCTTGGCGAAGGCGAGCGTGATCGCGCCATATTCGCGGCGGCGCGGATCGCGGGCCTCAACCATCAGCACTTGGTCGTCGTCGCGTACGACCCGTGCAAAGCGGGCGAGGTCCTGCTCGGGATTTAGAAGCACGGAAAGGGGAGAATCGCCGATCGGCCAGCGCTGGTGCTGGCCGACGTCGTAGTCGATGAAATGCAGCGCGCGCCCGTCGGCGACGACCAGCATGTTCGCGCTGCGGCCGTAATCGAAGCGGATCTTGCCAGGGCGCTTGAGCGTCAACGTGCCCGACAGGGACTGGCCGCCGCGCCCGGACTGCGTGAAATGCGCGGTCATCGTGCTGATTGCGCGCAGATGCGCCTGGACCTGGGCGAGACCGGCGGACTGCGCCTCGGCTGGCGTCGTCGGCAGCGCCGTCGCGGCGAGCGGAACGGCAAGGGCAAGCGCAAGGACGCGCATCAGCGGCGGACGCGGTTTCGACATGGCGGAGGATTTGGGCATGGGCGCTTGAACGGGCCGTTAACCCGCGCGGTTCCCGCGCCGCTCAGTCGCCCTGGCCAGGCTCGGGCGAGAAGTATTTCTCGAACTTGCCCTCTTCGCCCTTGTGCTCGTCGGCGTCGGCGAAGGTGTCCCGCTTGCGGGTGATGTTGGGCCACTCGGCCGAATAGGTCGCGTTGAGCTCGAGCCACTTCTCGAGCCCGCTCTCGGTGTCGGGAAGGATCGCCTCCGCCGGGCACTCGGGCTCGCACACGCCGCAGTCGATGCACTCGTTGGGATTGATGACGAGCATGTTCTCGCCCTCGTAGAAGCAGTCGACGGGGCACACCTCCACGCAATCCATATACTTGCAGCGGATGCAGGCATCGGTGACGACGTAGGTCATGGCGCTCCCTCTTCTCCTCGCCCGTCCCTAAGCGGGCGCGGCTTCGCTCGTCAATTCGGAATAAAGGGTGCGTGCCTCGGTCGGCGGGCCGCGCCGCGTGGGCAGCGCCTCCACCTTCAGCACGCGCACCCGGCCCTGACGAGCGAAAGCGAGGATGCTGCCGACGCGCACCTGTGCGTGCGCCTGAGCGACAACGCGGCCGTCGAGGCGCAGGCGCCCGCCCTCGGCAAGTTCGCGGGCCAGCGCGCGGGTCTTCACGATTCGGGCGTGCCACAGGAAGAGGTCGAGCCGCAGGCTCTCAGCCACGCTTCAGCTCCGCGAGCACGGCGAAGGCGCCGTTCGGTTTCGCCGGCTTCGCAGCCCCTCGGCGGCGCGGACGGCCGCGCCACCGCCAGGCCGCATCCTCGCGACCGCGATGGAAGCCGATATCCCGCATCAGCCGGGTGAGCGCGGGCGGCGCCAGCCCGAGCGAGGTCACGAAGCCGGCGTCCACCGCCTCCTCCGCCTTGCCGGCGCGCGCCTCGTGGGCGCGACGCGCGATCCGCTCGGCGACATCGACGCGGATCATCTGGGGCCCGCAGGCGCGAAAGCCGAGCCGGGTGAGCAGCGCCGGATCGGCCGGGGTCGGCAGCACGACGCGTCCCGGCGGCGGTAGCTCGGGCATCGGCGCGTCGGCGGCGGCGGCGCGCAGGGCGGTGCGCCACCGCGCCGCCTCGGGCTTGAGCAGGGCCGGCATGAACAGGTCGAGCGCGCCGATCGTGATGCCGAGCCGGGTCACCGCGCGGCGCTGGACGCGGTCGAGCGCCGCGAGCGGTTCGGCGACGCTGTCACGGGCGATGATCCCGCCCTCGTCGACCAGCATGGCGAGCAGCGCGCGCATCGCCGCGGGCGCGGCGGGATCGCGCGCGGCATGGCCGGCGGCGCGCAGCGGCGCGAGCCGCGCCTCGATCCCGTCGCGCAGCCAGTCAGTGAGCCGCTCGACGATGCGGGCGCGATCCTTCAGCGAAACGGCGTCGAGCCGCCGGTCCAGCAGCACGCGCGGGCTGAGCAGGTTCTTGCCCGGCGCGAGCCTGGCCACCTCGTGGCCGCGCCAGAGCAGCGCGACCGGCGCGCCGGGATCGGTACGCAGCGCGAAATGGGCGTCCTTGTCGGCGGCAAGCGCGGCGGCGCGCTTCTCATATTCCTGCCCCAGCCGGCGCTCCGCAGCGGCGAGCAGCCGCTTGCGATCGTCGTGCCGGGCCGCCGGGTCGATCTCGAACGCGAAGCCGGTGAGCCGCCCGATCGCGAAGCTGCCGACGCTGACCTCGCCGTCCGCGTCGACCGCCACCGGCGCCGCCGCGCCCTTGCCGACGTCACGCATCAGCAGCGACGTGCGCCGGTCGACGAAGCGCTGGGTGAGCCGTTCGTGCAGCGCGTCGGAGAGCTTTTCCTCCACCGCCATCGCGCGCGCCGCCATCGCCGCCGGATCGTCGAGCCAGTCGGCGCGCTGCGCCACATAGGCCCAGGTGCGGATCCCGGCGAGCCGGTCGGCCAGCGTGTCGATGTCGCCCTGGACATTGTCCAGCCGCGCCACCTCGCTCGCGAACCAGTCGTGCGGGATCGTGCCCCTACCGTCGGAGAGGTGCATGAACAGGCGCGCGATCAGGCGCGAATGGCGCTCCGGCCCGGTCTTGCGGAAATCGGGGAGGCCGCACGCGTCCCACAGCCGCTTCACCTGCCCCGGCCCGCGCGAGCGGGCGCGCACGAGCGGATCGGCGGCGAGCAGGCGCAGTACGGCGAGGTCGATCGCTTCCGGAGCCGGCCGAAGGCACGGCTGCGCGGGCCTGCGCTCCAGCGATCGGATCAGCGCATCGACGCTGGCAAAATCGAGCGCGCTCTCGCGCCAGAAGACATGGTCGAGCGGCGCGAAATGGTGCGCCTCGATCGCCTCGATCTCCTCGGGACGAAACGCGGCCAGCGCCTCGCTCTCAAGCGCGAGCGTTCCGAAGGTTCCGTCGCGCTGATGGCGGCCGGCGCGGCCGGCGATCTGCGCCATTTCGGCGACGGTCAGCCGCCGCCGCCGCGCGCCGTCATATTTGGCGTGGCCGGCGAAGGCGACATGGCCGACGTCCATGTTGAGGCCCATGCCGATCGCGTCGGTGGCGACGAGATAGTCCACCTCGCCCGCCTGGTACATGGCGACCTGCGCGTTGCGGGTGCGGGGACTGAGTGCCCCCATCACCACCGCGGCGCCGCCGCGCAGCCGCCGCAGCATTTCGGCGACGGCATAGACCTGCTCGGCGGAGAAGGCGACGATCGCCGATCGGGGCGGCAGCCGCGACAGCTTGGCGGGGCCGGCGTAGCTCAGCGTCGAAAAACGCGGCCGTGCGATGATCTCGGCCTCGGGCAGCAGCGTCCGGACGATCGGCTTCAGGCTCTCGGAGCCGAGGATCATCGTCTCCTCCCGGCCGCGCGCGTGCAGCATCCGGTCGGTGAAAACATGCCCACGCTCGGGATCGGCGCCGAGCTGCGCCTCGTCGAGGGCGACGAAGGCGAAGTCGCGATCCGTCGGCATGCTCTCCGCCGTGCAGCAAAACCAGCGGGCGCGCTCGGGCAGGATCTTCTCCTCGCCTGTGAGCAGCGCGACCTGCTCCCGCCCCTTCACCGCGACGATCCGGTCGTAGATTTCCCTGGCGAGCAGGCGGAGCGGAAAGCCCATCAGCCCCGAGGAATGGCCGCACATCCGCTCGACCGCGAGGTGGGTCTTGCCGGTATTGGTTGGCCCGAGCACGGCCTTGAGCGTGCCGGCGGCATCGTCGCGCATGGTCCCTAGATCGGCCCCGCGCCGTGGGAAAGCAAGCCGGCGCGACGGTTTACGGTGGACTCGCCCTGCCCCGCCGATGGTTCGCTTCGTCGCGCGCGGATTCCGGCAAGGGGCTGCGTAATTTGACTTTAATTCCTTTTCTTCACACTCCTTCCCGCCTGTCGAGCGGGGTGCGCGGCGGGATGGATTGGGGCGCGCGGGGACAGGGCTTGTACCGAGGCGAAGACGGTCGGGAGGCGATAACCGGCGGCGTTGCTGCGCTCCGGTTCGGCGCGGCCGCGAGCGTGTCCGCGCCGGTCTTCGGTCGGCGCTCGTCCAGCCAGCGCCGTCGCATCGGCGATTTCGACCTCGTCGTGGATCTCGGGCAGCGCATCGGCTCCGTCGAATGGTTCCGCGGCCTCCTCACCTGCCTCGCGCTCTGCTACGCCGCCTGGTCGCTCGTCCCGCCGCTGGCGCCGATCGAAGGCGTCGTCCCGCCGCCCATGGCCGATACCCAGTTCGAGCAGGTTCGCGTGCTGGGGCTCGCGCCGCTCGCCTATGGCGGCGACACCGGGCGACGGATGGCGCCGACCGAGGCGGTGGTTCCGCTGCCCGAGCCGCCTGAGCGGCCGATCGTCGAGCTTAGCGCGACCCTGGGCCGCGGCGACAGCCTGGGGAGCGCGCTCGCCCGCGCCGGTGTCGGGCGGGCGGAGGCGGGCCAGGTCGCCGCGATGGTTGCCCAGGCCTTGCCGGGCGAGGACATCCGGGCCGGCACCACGCTCGATCTCACGCTCGGCCGTCGACCGAACCGCAGCGTGCCGCGCCCGCTCGAAAAGCTCGCCTTTCGCGCGCGTTTCGACCTTCGCGTCGAAGTCGAGCGCATCGACGGGGAATTGCGGCTCAAGCGAATCCCGATCGCGGTCGACGAAACGCCGCTGCGCATTCGGGGCGCCGTCGGCGCGAGCCTTTATCGCTCGGCGCGCGCGGCGGGCGTGCCCGCGCGGATCATCCAGGCCTACCTGCGGGCGCTCGCGACGCAGATCAGCGTGCCCTCCGGCCTGGCCGCGAGCGATCGCTTCGACATGATCATCGAGCATCGCCGCGCCGAGACGGGCGAGACCGAAACCGGCGACCTGCTCTATGCCGGGCTCGAACGCGCCAGCGGTCGCGACCTCAAGCTGATGCAATGGACGGTGGGCGGATCGACGCAGTGGTTCGAAGCCTCGGGCGTTGGCCGTCGCACCGACGGCCTGCTCCGGCCGGTGCCGGGCGGCGTGAGCTCGGGCTATGGCGAGCGCTATCACCCGATCCTGCATTTCACCCGGATGCACACCGGGGCGGATTTCCACGCCGCCTATGGCCAGCCGATCGTCGCCGTCGCGGACGGACGCGTGATCGGCGCCGGCCGGGCGGGCGGCTACGGCAACCAGGTGAAGCTGGCGCACGATGGGGGACTCGTCACGTCCTATTCGCACCTCAGCCGCTTCGCGGTGCGCGCCGGCGACCGCGTCCGTCGCGGTCAGGTGATCGGCTACGCGGGCGCGACCGGCCTCGCGACCGGCCCGCATCTGCATTTCGAGGTGTTTCGCAACGGCCGGCGGGTCAATCCGCTGTCAGTCCAGTTCTCGACCCGCGCGCAGCTTTCCGGCGCGGACCTGGCGAACTTCCGCAGCAAGCTGCGCCGCCTGCTCGCGACGCCGACGGCGGACCAGCGGACCGCGGTCGCGAGCGCGGATTCCGGCAGCGCCGCCGGGCGCAGCGCCGCCTCGCGCTGAGCCGCGTCCCGGACACTCCCGTCACCCCGGTCGGACGGGCGGAGCGTCCCGCGGCAATTCGCTTCCCGAAAGTTTTTCCAGGCCCCTATGTCGATTCCGGCGGTGCCCGTTCGTCGTCAGGGTACGCGGTCGATCATGGCCGTGACGAACCAGAGGAGATGAGACATGCGCGTGATGGTGTTCGTGAAGGCGACCGAGGACAGCGAAGCGGGCCTGTCGCCTTCGCCGGAAATGGAAAAGATGTGGGTCGAAATGGGCAAGTATAACGAGGAGCTGGTCAAGGCGGGCATCATGCTCGCCGGCGACGGCCTCAAGCCCTCGAGCGCGGGCAAGCGCATTCAGTTCGACGGGCCCAACCGCACGGTGGTCGACGGCCCCTTCGCGGAGACCCGCGAGCTGGTCGCCGGCTACTGGCTGTGGGAGGTCAAGGACATGGACGAGGCGGTCGCCTGGGTGAAGCGCTGCCCGAACCCGATGCCGGGGCCGAGCGAGATCGAGATTCGGCCCCTCTACGAGATCGAGGATTTCGGCGACGTGCTGACCCCCGAGGCCGAGGAGATTCACGGCCGCGTTCGCGACCAGCTCGAAAAGGGCTGACATCGTCGCTTGCCGCGCCGGGCCGCCCTCCCTAACCCGGTGCGATGGCCGGATCGGAGGCGCACCGGGCGATCGAGGCGACGTTTCGCATCGAGCGGGCCAGGCTCATCGCGGGCCTGGCCCGGATCGTCCGCGACGTCGATCGGGCGGAGGAGCTGGCGCAGGAGGCGCTGGTTATCGCGCTCGCCGAATGGCCGAAGGCGGGGGTGCCCCACAATCCGGGCGCCTGGCTGATGGCGGCGGCGAAGCGTCGCGCGATCGACGGCCTCCGCCGCGACGCGATGCGCCGGCGCAAGCACGACCAGATCGCCCGCGAACTCATTGAGGCGAGCGACTCCGGCGTCGAGGAACTGGAGGCCGCGCTCGACGACGATATCGGCGACGAGCTGCTCGGCCTCGTCTTCACCTCCTGCCACCCGATCCTCTCACGAGAGGCGCGGGCGGCGCTCACCTTGCGTTTGATCGGCGGCCTCACGACGGACGAGATCGCTCGCGCCTTCCTGGCGAGCGAGCCGACCATCGCGCAGCGAATTGTGCGGGCGAAAAAGACGATCGCCAAAGCGGGCCTCAGGTTCGACGTGCCGCGCGGCGCCGAGCGCGACGCGCGGCTCGCCTCGGTGTTGGAGGTCATCTACCTCATTTTCAACGAAGGCTATGCCGCGACGGCGGGCGACGACCCGATCCGTCCCGCGCTCTGCGCGGAAGCGCAGCGGCTGGGCCGCATCCTCACCGGCCTGATACCGGACGAGCCGGAGGTGCTTGGCCTGCTCGCGCTGATGGAGATCCAGGCCTCCCGCCTTCCCGCCCGCACCGGGCCGGGCGGCGCGCTGGTGCCGCTTCCCGAACAGAATCGCGCTAGGTGGGACCGGATGCTGATCGGCCAGGGCCTTTCGGCGCTGGCCCGCGCCGAGGCGCTCGGTGGCGACGGCCCCTACGTCCTTCAAGCCGCGCTCGCCGCCTGCCACGCCCGCGCCCCGAGCTGGGGGGAGACGGATTGGCCACGCATCGCGGGCCTCTACGACCAGCTCCACGCGGCCAAGCCATCGCCGGTGGTCGCCCTCAACCGGGCCATCGCGCACGGCCTGGCGTTCGGACCGGAAGCCGGGCTGGCGCTACTCGACGCGATCGCCGGGGAGCCGGCGCTCGCCAGCTATGCGCCGTTGCCGGCGGCACGCGGGGACTTGCTGATGCGCTCGGGTCAACGGGCCGAGGCGAAGGCCGAGTTCGAGCGTGCCGCCGCGCTGACGCGCAACCGCGCCGAACGGGATTTCCTCCTGAGCCGGGCGCAGGACTGCGACTGAGCGCCGGCCGGCGCTAGCGGCCCTGGGCGCGCCAGCGTTTGACGACGCGGGCGACCATCTGCTCCTCGTCGCCCGTCTGACGCCACAGCTCGGAGAAGAGCGGGTCGGACGAGGCCGGCCGCAGGTCGCGCTCGAGATCGTCGAACGAAACGCGGATCGGGATCGACACACCTTCGCCGCAGACGACGCACTCGCGGTTGCGCAGCGCCGGGATCACGTCGAGGAAGCCGCGCGAGCCTTCCGGCATCGCCGACTTCACGAAGGACTGGTCACGATCGTTGTTGAGGCGCATCGCGATGATCGTGCCGCACTGCGAGAGTACGCCCTCCGCGAGGTCGGACGGCCGCTGCGTGATCAGGCCCAGCGCGACGCCGTACTTGCGGCCTTCCTTTGCAATCCGCTCGAGCACCTTGCGGGCGGCCTGGCCGCTCTCGGTCTTGTCGGAGGGCACGTAGCGGTGAGCTTCCTCGCAGACGAGGAGGATTGGCCGCTGGACCTCGCTGCGCGACCAGATCGCATAGTCGAAGACGAGCCGCGACAGGACGGCGACGACCACCGAGACGATGTCCGAGGGCACGCCCGAAACGTCGATGATCGAGATCGGCTTGCCCCGCGCGGGGAGCCTGAAGATCTTGCCGATGAACGCCGCCATCGAATCGGCGACGAGCATCCCCGAGAACATGAACTGGTAGCGCGGGTCGGACTTCAGCTCGTCGATCTTGCTCTTGAGCCGCATGTAGGGCGCCGTGTCGGTCGCCTTGTTGAGCAGCCCCATCTCCTGCGTGATCGCATTGGTGAGATCCGACAGCGCGTAGGGGATCGGCGAGTCGACGGTCAGCTTGTTGAGCCCCTCCGCCGCGCGATTCTTCGCGCGCGCCTGAAGCAGGCACTTGGCGAGGATGCCCATGTCGAGCTGACGGTCGGCCCCCTGGCTGGTGAGGAAGACCTCGCAATGCTCCTCGAAGTTCATCAGCCAGTACGGCATGGCGAGATTGTCGACATTATAGAGTTCGCCATGGCCCTTGAAGGCGGCCGAATATTCGCCGTGCGGGTCGATCATGACGATGTGACCTTCCGGCGCGAGGGCGCAGATGCGGTGCATGATCAGCGCCGCCGCGGTCGACTTGCCGGTACCGGTCGAGCCGAGCAGCGCGAAATGCTTGCCGAGCAGGGCATCGACATAGAGCGCGGCGCGCACGTCCCGCGTCGGATAGACGGTGCCGATCTCGATGTGCGCGCGCTCGTCCGCGGCGAACATCTGCTTGAGGTCGTTTCCGGTGACCGGATAGGCGCGGCTTCCCGGGATCGGGTAGGTGGTGATTCCGCGCTTGAAGTTCACCAGCTTGCCGGTGGTCGGGTCCTCGTCGCCTTCGCCGAGAAAATCGATCTCCGCGGTGACGGCACCGGCCTCCGGGTCGGTGACCTTGAGGTTGCGGACGTTGGCGAGCAGCCAGCGCTGGCCGCTGTCGATCTTGATCTGGCTGCCGACCTGGCCCGACATCGCGACGCTCGGGTCGGGATCGCTGGCGAGCTCCGCCAGCCGATGGCCGGAAATCTCGACCCGCGCCCCACTGCCCGCGATCTCGACGACCTCGCCGATCGCCTCATGCTGGGCGACGAGCGTGCGGCGGGGGGAGAAATGGACGGGGCCGTCCGTCGCGGCGCCCCCGTTCGGGAAATCGTGCAAGTTCATCGCGTCGGTCATGAAACCCCTCTCCTCCCCGGCAAGGTCGTGTCGGCAGGGGCTTAGCGCCGCTGAGTAAACAAGTCGTATCGGGGGGCTTTTTCTTGGCCTTTACACTTCGCGCGCCGCGCGTCTTCAGGCGTAGCGGCGGCCGAAGGCGGCGCTGCCCGCCCAGCCGAGCAGCAGCGCGATCGCGACCGCGGTCACGCCATAAGCGAGGGACCAGCGCTGGGCGGCATCGGCGACGAAGCGCTCGAAGCCGAGCTTCTCGATCCTGATTTCGCGCGTGGCGGCGGCAAGTACGCGGCCGTCGCGGATCAGGAAGGTCTCGGCGGTATAGGTGCCCACCGGCACGCGCGCCGGTATCGCGATGCGCGCCCGGTAGAGCACGCCCTCGCTAATCTCCACGCCGTGCGGATATTCGGCGTAGAGCTGGTTGCGCCGGCGCAGGTCGATCAGCCCCTGCGCGAAGCGGCGGGTCGTCTGGGCGTCGACGCCGCCGCCCGGCGAAAGCTGCAGATTGTCGAGCCCGAGTTCGTAGATAGCCGCCATGCGCTCGTCGACCAGCCGGTCGAGCGGTCGCGACGAGGCCACGGCGTAAAAGGCGGGGGCGGAGCGAAAGCGGACCCGGCCCACGTTCATCCAGATTCCCGCCACCTTGCGCTTTTCGCGCACGACGATCGGCTCGACGGGGCCCTTCACCACGACGGCGATGTCCGTCGCGCCCTCGGGCGGTCGGCCGTCGGGATAGATGATCGCGCCGAACAGCAGCAGTTGCTCGCCGGCGAAGCTGTAGCGAATCTCGATGTTGCGGTTCGAAACGTCCGGCACGAGCCGCGGCTGCGCCTGGCCGAGCAGGAGCGGCGCCGCCAGCGCGAGGAGGAACGGGCCGAGCCGGCTCACAGCTGTTGCACCGTGTAGATTTCCTCGGGCCTCCAGCCGAGCTGGAGCGCGAGGCGGAAGGCGACGCCGAGGATGAGGATGGCGAGGATCATGCGCAGCAGTTCGGGCTTCAGCTTCTGCGCCAGCCGCGCGCCGACCTGCGCCCCGACGACCGAGCCGAGGAGAAGCAGCACCGCGAGGACGATGTCCACCGACCGGGTGGTCGTCGCGTGGACGAGGGTGGTGACCGCGGTGACGAAGAGGATCTGGAACAGCGACGTGCCGACCACGACCTGCGCCGACATGCCGAGCAGGTAGATCATCGCCGGCACCATCACGAAGCCGCCGCCCACGCCGAGCAGAACCGCGAGGATGCCACTGATGAAGCCGAGGCCGAGCGGCGCCAGCGGCGAGATGTAAAGGCCGGAGCGATAGAAGCGCCAGCGCAACGGCAGCGACGCGATCAGCGGGTGGTGCCGGCGCGGCAGCGCGCGGCGGCCCTCCGGCGCCTTCAGAATGTCGAGCGCCTGCGCCGCCTCGCGCGCCATCAGGGTGCCGATGCTGCCGAGCAGGACGACGTAGAGGATCGAAATCACCGTATCGATCTGGCCGCCTTGTTGCAGCCAGCGGAAAACGAAGCCGCCGGCGAGCGAGCCGAGCATGCCGCCGGCGATCAGCACCATGCCCATCCGCACGTCGACGCCGCGCCGGCTGCGGTGGGCGAGAACGCCCGAAATGCTGGTGCCCGTAATCTGCGTGTTGGCCGATGCCACCGCCACCGCCGGCGGGATGCCGTAGAAGATCAGGATCGGCGTGATCAGGAAGCCGCCGCCGACACCCACCATGCCGGTCAGCAGGCCGACCAGGCCGCCGAGACCGACGATCACCAGGGCGTTGACCGACAAGCCGGCGATCGGGAGGTAGATGTCCATCGGCGCGCGACCCTAGCCCTTATTCGGCGGGCGCGGAAGCGCGCAGCTTCGCTTCAGAAATCGCGCGCGAGCGTGAGCGCCGGCCCGCTTTCGGGCGCGGCGTTCCCGGCGAGGCGGAAGCGCCAGTCGGCGACAAGGCGCAGCCCCGGATCAAGCCGCGGCAGGCGGATCGCGACACTCGGCCCCGC
>Ga0180222_1001580_pt1 | contig 22847 bp, 18 predicted proteins | sample eDN5th37CKraftOP_FD_151336 | JGI IMG/M metagenome (GOLD analysis project Ga0180222, IMG submission 151336) | Enriched Organic Plus compost microbial communities from Emeryville, California, USA - eDNA 5th pass 37_C Kraft OP (version 2) (version 2) ... | reverse complement strand
GGACTCGTTCGACTTCAAGGCGCGCCGGCCCGAACAGGTCGTCAATACGATCATGAACAAGCTCAAAAAGTTCGGCAAAGGCATCGTGCTGATGCACGATTTCCAGCATCACACCGCAGACGCTGTCCCTGAGCTGCTCAAGCAGCTCAAGGAAGGCGGCTACAAGATCGTGCACATGCGCGCGAAGGACACCGTGAAGTCGATCGCGAAATACGACGAGATGATCAAGAAGGAAGCCAAGCTCCCGACCGTCGATCAGCGTCCGACCGCGAGCGTCGTCCGCACCGTCGAGTAAGCGGCTGCTGCCCACCGATTTTTCCGATTGAAATCGCCGGGTTCGCCCGGCGATTTCTTTTTTTGCCATGAAACGCCAGAATGGGCGCCCCTGCCCCTTGGCAACACCACCACCGGCTGCCTGCGCATGTCCTATCGCTTCATCGGCTACGCGATCGTGTCGGAAGACGGCATGCTTGCCGATGCCAAAGGCACGATTCCGCCATCCATGATCGTGAAGGCCGACCAGGACTTCTTCATGCGCGGGCTGGATGCCGCGGCAGCCCTGATCCACGGCAGGAATTCCGCCGAACAGCCCACGGGCCCCCATCGCCGGCGGCTGATTGCGACGCGCCACGTCGCCACCACGGCGTCGATCGAGGGGCAGCCGAACGCGCTTCACTGGAATCCGCAGGGCATCCCGGTCGAAGTGGCGCTCGCCGCGCTCGGCGTCACCGGCGGCGATGTGGCGATCATCGGCGGCACCGACATTTTCGGCTTGTTCCTGCCGCGCTATGCGGTGTTTCACCTGACGCGGGCAGCCAATGTCCGCTTGCCGGGCGGCCGTCCGGTTTTTCCGGGGGTCCCGGAGCAGACCCCCGAACAGCTCTTGGCCGAATCCGGTTTGGAGCCCGGCACACCCACCGTGCTTGATGCTGCACGCGGGGTCACGCTGGTAACCTGGTCAAGTGTGATGCACGCGCCACGCGATTAGGCAATCGTACGCGCGGTAGGACAATATGGGTGACGCCGCCCGCTTTTCAGGCAATCCTGAACTCGAATTTCGATTCGATTCTTAGGTCACGCAGGGACCGGCGGATAGAGGGGGCCGATCCCCGCAGAGGTTCCTCCCGCGTGGCGTATCAAACTTGGGGCGGCTCAATTGGCCGCCCCCTTTATTTTAAGTTTGATCAGAAACGACGCCGCGCCTTCCGATAAGGCGACCCGCGATCTCCGATGTAACGCGGATTGACCGCACAATCTCCGCCCGTCGCGGAGACCGCAGCAAGACACTGACGCAGCGTGAAATACGAGCAGTCCATCGCGCCATCAAACTCGCGCGCGCAATATTGCGTGTCGTAGATGATGTTCTGAGCAGATGCGCTCGTGATCGGAAGGGCGAGCACAGTCACCGCTCCCATTGCAAAAGCAAGCCTGACAATCACGCGACGCATCCCCTCTCCCATTCTTCAGATCCGCTCTGCCGCCGGATCAGGATAGCGCTCGTAGCTCGGGCGCCACGATCCGATCGCGAAAATCACCAGAAGCCCGCCGATCAAGGACAGGTTCTTCAGGGCCTGGATCATGTTGGCCTGACGATCGGCGCCTTCCATCGTCCAGAAGTTGTGGAAATACCAGGTCGCCGCAATCGTGAACAGGATCAGAATCACTGCGCCCGCGCGCGCTCCGATATTCGCGGCGATCATCAGCGCTGCGCCGATCTCGATCACGCCAGCCACAATCGCAAGCAATGTCGGCGTCGTCATGCCCGTCGCAGATTCAAGCTGGGGCGTATAGGCGGCGAGCGCTTCAGGTATTGCGACCTTCGAGCCGATCAAGGTCGCGGTACCGGGAATATCCATCAGCTTCTGCGCACCGGACAGAATGAATACCAGCACAAAAAGAATACGTCCGAGAACCAGGATGCCGTTCATGGCGATAGCTCCGCGAGGGTCTTTTCACATCTTCGACGTGAAAGCGACGATCCGCAATCATGCCGCGATTCGCTGTTCAGCTCTTGGACGATCCCTTTGCCTTCTTGCCTTTCGTCCCTTTCGTCGTGCGGCCCTTCTTGCCCGTGGCCGCGCGTCCCTTGATTTCGACCAGCAGGGCGCGGACTTCCTTGTCGCCCTCGTTGGCGGTCGCGGTTTCCTGCGACGGAAGCCATAGCGCTTCGCCGGCCTTGAACGTCAATTCGTAGCCTTTGCGCCCGGGCGGGGTGAAGACGATCGCGCCATCCGTCAGTGCATAAAGAAAGGTGTTCGGGCGCGGCGCGGCGGGCTGTTTGGAACCGGGCGCCATCCGGATCTCACGCACCCTGATCTGCTCGTTGTCGAGCAAGGATTTCGGCGCGTCGGCGCTCTGGGCAAAACCGAGGGACGCCGGCAGGATTGTCAGCGCGAGAGCAAGAAACGGGATTTTCATGGATGTAGCGGGGGCTCAGTGAAAATTCGGGTCAGTCCTGCGCGCGGGCGATGGCAATCCTGAGGCAAGGATGGGCTGTTGCAACCCCTCTCCGGGCCGCCGCGCGCACTTTCAACAGAAGCCGCGGGACACCAGGTGATAATCGCCACCCCGGTCGCGCCGCCAGCAGCGGCCGTTATACCAATAATAGCCGGTGTGCCGGCGTTCCATCTGCGCTCCCAGCGCCGCGCCTGTCGCGGCACCGATGATCGCACCCGCCGCTGCGCCGCCACGGCCACCTGCCGCACCACCGATGATTGCGCCGGCGGCGCCGCCAAAGATCGCTCCTCCGATCAGACCTTCCTGCGCGGCGGCCTCCTGGACCGGCATCGCCAGAGCAAGTGCAAGGCAGGCCGCTCCTGTGGTCATCCGAATCATGGACGTTCTCCCGTCGATCGCGCGCCTGCGCAGCATATCATGCGCCGCGAAGCGCCTCCACAAAGCCGGGCGTCAGGCCATGCGGAGCTGCGGTTGAGCGGGATTGAACGCGGTTTCCGTTGCCTGGCGTGGATCGATCGCCTCGACGAGCTTCAGGAACGAAGGTCCCGGCAGCGGTGGAGCGAAGACAAAGCCCTGCGCGGTGCGAATCCCGCGCTCGCGCAAGGCGACCACTTGCTCGAAGGTTTCGACGCCCTCGGCGATGATGTCCATGCGCATGCTCGCGGCCAGATCGACGAGCGTCTCGATGATGGTGCTCGAATGATTGTCGCTGCCCAGCGCGTCGACGAACATCTTGTCGATCTTGATGATGTCGGCGCCGAGTTTCAGGATATAGGACAGCCCGCCATGGCCGGCGCCGACATCGTCGATCGCGATGCGCAGACCGAGATCCTGCAGGGTCGCAATGATCCGGCGCGTCTGGGCCAGATTTTCGAGGGGCTGACGCTCGGTCACTTCCAGAAAGATCTGCGAATAGCGAATGGGTGAGCGTTCGAAGATCGACCGCAGCTCGCGAGCAATCGTCTCGTTCGAGAAATGCTCTGCGCTCAAGTTGAATCCGACCTTGAGCTTTGGACGCAGCGCATAGGCCTGCCCCAGCTCCTTGACGACATGGCGCATGATGCTTTGCGTCATCGCCACGATCAGCCCGCTTGATTCCGCGAGCGGAATGAACGCGGCGGGCGGCAGCACGGTCCCATCGCTTTTCTTCCAGCGCATGAGGACCTCGGCGCCGCGAAGCCGTCCGCTGGTGATGTCGACGATCGGTTGGTAATACGGCACGAACTCGCCGCGCCGCAGCGCGCGCTCGAGATCTGCCACAGGATTGTCGCGATAGCGTACGCGCAGGATGAGCGCGACCGCGACGATGGCCAGCGCGAGGATCCCCGTCATCGCGATCGCGATCTCGCGCAAGTCCGCGATCGACACCTCGCCTCCGATCTGCGGATGCGACGTCGCCACCCGCACGCCGAAACGGTCGTTGACCTGCGCATTGCGGGTCACTGACGAAAGGCTTTCGCTATCGGTTGGGCGGGTGCCGAGTTCCGAGATCATGGTGCCGTCCAGCAGGGCGAGCTGGGCATATTCCGCTCCGACCCGTTCCCTCATGCCGAGCCGGGCGATCAGGACTTCCGGGAGGACAAGGGCGGCCAGACTCGCCGTTCCCCCGGGCCCGGCTGGCTGCCGCAACCGCACCATGCGTCCGGGCCGGCCATCGATCTGCACCACCTCGATTTCAGCGTCCGAGCCCTGCACCTTGCGCGACGAGAGCACGCGAACGAGGCCCGGCAAGGCGACGTCGGCACAAAGCGGTTGCCCGGCGGCGCCGAGCACAGAGAATTGCTTGACCCAGGGCGACGACAGGCTGGCTTCGCCGAGCGCCGCCACCTGGTCCGCGCGACAGCCGTCGACGCCGCGTTTGGCGAGTGTGGCGAGGCCGGACAGCGCGAGGCCAAGGCGCGCATCAGCCAGATTGACCGAGCGGCGCGCGAAGGTTTCGATATCGCTTGCGCTTTGGCGAACCAGAAGGCCATCGACCCACAGGTGAAGCCCGATCATGGGTGCACCCGCGAGCAGGATGCCGACCGCGATCGCGATCAGTTTTCTGGCTCTCGATGACAACGCAAACGCCCCCACGCACACTCAACAACCCAACTTGCCCGCTTCCCGTAAAGGCGGGATTAAGCATAGGGCTCGCGTTTCGATTGGAGGTGACAGCGCTTGCGGCGCCTGAGGGTATGGTTAGGCGCATGTTAAGCGGGCCGCCCGGCGGGGCGACCGCGCCAGCAGCGCTTCAGCCGACTGGCCAATGGGCTAGCGCTCGGGCAGCGGAATGAACTCGGTCTCGTCGCCCGGCACGATATCGAAGCGCGCGTTTTTCCAGTCCTCTTTCGCCTGCTCGATGCGCTCCTTCCGCGAGGAGACGAAATTCCACCAGATGTGGCGCGGACCATCGAGTGCAGCGCCGCCAAGGATCGCGATGCGGCTTGCGGTAACGGCGCGGATCGCGATGCGGTCGCCGGGCCGAAACACCAGAAGACGCGGTCCGATGAATTGATCCCCCGCGATCTCGATCGTTCCGCTCACGACATAGATTGCGCGTTCCTCGTAATCGGGGTCGAGCGGGACCGTTGTGCCTGCCTGCATCACCACATCGGCGAACACCGTGTCGGACGCGGTCACGACCGGGGAGCGCGCACCGAAGGCCTGCCCTGCCACCACGCGAGCGGTGAATCCGACATCGCTGACGAGCGGGAGGTCGCCTGCGTCGCGGTGAAAGAACGATGGCGCGATCTCCTCCTTGTCGGCCGGAAGCGCGACCCAGCATTGCAGACCGTGCAGCGTGTCGCCGTCGACGCGGAGCTCCGGCGCCGTGCGTTCGGAATGCACAATGCCGCGCCCGGCCGTCATCCAGTTCACTTCGCCGGGCCGGATGGCGATGAAGGTGCCGAGACTGTCGCGGTGAGTGATCTCGCCGTCGAACAGATAGGTCACGGTGGCAAGTCCGATATGCGGATGCGGCCGCACGTCGACACCTGTCCCCGCGCGAAATTCCGCCGGGCCCATTTCGTCGAGGAACACGAACGGCCCAACCATGCGCCGCTGCGCAGAGGGCAGCGCCCGGCGAACCTCGAAATTGCCGAGATCGGTCGAGCGCGGAACGATCACGCGCTCGAGCGCATCGCAGCTCTGACGGTCACCAGGGGTCGGATCCTCACCGGGAAAAAAGCTCATGGCCGCAGCATCCGTTGATCTTTGGTCGGTACAGCTCGGACTTTCGCAAGTCTACACCGGGCGGCGGGGCGGACAACGAGACAATTGAACACGCCTGCCGCGAGCCATATGGTGCGCCACGCCCGCATCAAGTGGCCCTGCCCACGTCTCTTCAGCCCAATCGATCAGCATGACCCTGCCTGCGCCAGTTCTTGACCCGCCCTTCAACATCACACGGGTCAGCCACGTGATTTTGACCGGCCGCGATCTCGACGCGAGCCGCCGCTTCTATTGCGATGTCCTCGGTCTCGTAGTGAGCGACCAGGACGACGACGCGCTTTATTTGCGCGGGCTGGAAGAAGCCTCCCACCATTCACTCGTCATCCGCCGGTCTGACGACAAACCGGTGTGTCAGGCGATCGGCTTTCGCGTGCTCACCGAAGGCGACCTCGACAAGGCCAAGCATTATCTCGATCAAGCCAATGTGCCGAACAGCTGGATCGATGCGAAGCACCAGGGGCGCACGCTGCGTTTCGTCGACGGTTCGGGCGCGCCGATCGAACTCTGCACGACGATGGATATCGTGCCCCGGCTGATGCAGCGCTTCGACAAATTCCACGGCGGCAGCCCGCAGCATCTCGACCATGTCCAGGTCGCAGCGTCCGATATCCAGCGCGCGTTCGATTTCTACGCCCCGCTCGGATTCCGGTTGACGGAATATACCGCACGGGACGGCACGGACGAATTGTGGGGCATCTGGCTCGCGCGGAAGGGCAATCCGCACGACATTGTCTTCAGCAACGGTCGCGGACCGCGCCTGCACCATTTCGCATACACGGTGCCGGAGGTGCGCGACCTCATCCATGCCTGCGATGTTGCGGCCAGCATGGGCTATGCCAGCCGGATGGAGCGCGGGCCCGGACGGCATGGCATCGGCAACGCGCTGTTTGTCTATTTCCGCGATCCGGATGACCATCGGATCGAGTTGTTCAATACCCATTATCAGGCCATCGATCCCGACGTTCCGCCGATCCGCTGGGACCTGACCAACACCAGCCGCTCGCAATTGTGGGGATTGCCGGCAACGCGGGGCTGGTTCTTCGAGGCGACGGAATTCGAAGGCGTCACGCCCGCCGAGCCGCTGTTGAAAGCGGACCCGGTGACGCTGGAAACATTTCTGGCGAACCAGTTTTGAGATCGGCGCACATGAGCGCCGAAACATCACGGCTGCGCAATCAATTCATCGATGTAGCGCGGCAGCGCGAACGCCGCGCGATGCACCTGCGGCGTCCAGTATCGCGTCGGAAAGCGTCCGGCCCGCTCGTAGCGTTGCGTCAGTTCCTCCACGGACACATTGCGCAGCGCAATGTCGTCGGTGGCCCAGCCCATCGCGAGATGACCACCGGTATAGGTCGGAATGGCTGCCACATAGCAGCCGCCGTCCGCAAACAGAGTGCGGAAGGCCTTGACCGAGTTTTGCACCACGCGCGGCTGCAGGAACGGCACGCCGCTCTGGGTGACCATGATCCCGCCCGGATTGAGGCATTTCCGCACGCCGCGATAGAAGGCTTCGGAAAACAGGACTTCGCCGGGCCCGTGGGGATCGGTTGAATCCACAATCACGACGTCAAACCGGCGCTCGGTTTGATCGACGAATGACAGGCCATCCCCGATCACAAGCTCGAACCGCGGATCGCTCAGGACCGGGCGGGTGAATTCCGGGAAATAGTCTTTGGCAAAAGCCACCACCGATGCATCGATTTCGACGAGCGTCAGGCGCCGCACCGTGTCGTGCTTGAGCACCTCCTCGGCGATGCCGCAGTCTCCGCCGCCGACGATCAGAATGTTCTGCGCGCGCCCATGCGCGAGGATGGGCACATGCGACATCATCTCATGGTAGATGAATTCGTCCGCTGACGTGACTTGCGTTGCGCCGTCAAGCATCAGCACCTTTCCGAAATGCGGGCTTTCGAACAGCAGCAGATGCTGATGCTCTGTTTTCGACTCGTGCAGGATGCGCATCGCCTTGTAGGACGTGCGCAATCCGGCATCATCGAACAGCGACTCGGAAATCCAGCGATCCTCGGCCATGACGCATCCTCACGCCGGCGCGCGCGGCGCCCGCCGACGTTCATTCTAGTCGAGACGCCCCCAAATCCGCAGGCGGGCTAGACGCCCTGCCCGCGCAGGATTTCGCTCACCGCGATGCGCGTCGGCTTGAAGGCCTCGCGCAGAACCGGAATGCAGGCTTCGGGTTCTGCGGCGCCGCACATGAACACATCGAGCGCGGCGTAACGATTTTCCGGCCATGAGTGGATCGAGATGTGGCTCTCGGCCAGCACCGCGACGCCGGATACTCCGCCATTCGGCTCGAAATGATGCAGATGGATGTGCAAGAGGGTCGCCCCGGATGCGGTGACGCAGTCGCGCAGCACCGTCTCGATATGATCGATGTCATCGAGTTTCCGGGCGCCATACAGATCGATGATGAGATGCGTGCCCGCGCATCTGATCCCGTTTCGCAAAACGAAGCGGTCGTCCTGTGGTGCGGTGTTCGACGCGGCTGCGTCGATGTGCAAGTCCTTCGTTCGGGAGGTACTTGGGGCCCCCAAGCCCGTCCCCGATTGAAAGAGGGCGTTCCGGCGCATGTGCCGACCTCCTCAACCAGAGAGCGCAGCCCGAGAGTCCGGCGAACCGGCTCACGGAATGAAAAAGCCGCCCCGACAGCGCGTAAAGCGCTGAAAACAAGCGGCAGGCTTGGAATTAAGCATTTTGCCCGGCCGCTTCAAGCGAGCCGCGAACGACAAAATGCCGCAAAGCGCGGCGTGATTACCGCGCGCTCGCGCCCTGCGCTTCCACGGCCGCAAGCGCCGTCATGTTGATCACGCCGCGCGCCGTGACCGACGGCGTCAGGATGTGTGCCGGCATCGCCGCGCCGATCAGGATCGGCCCGACCGCCAGTGCGTCCGCCAGCACCTTGGTCATCTGATAGGCGATATTGGCGGCGTCGAGATTGGGCATGATCAGAACGTTGGCCTCACCCTTGAGCCGAGAATGCGGAAACACCCGCTCGCGAATGGCCGGGTTCAGCGCGGTGTCGCCATTCATCTCGCCTTCGGCTTCGAGTTCCGGGTTGCGCTCCTGCAGCAGCTTCATCGCCGCACGCATCTTGGCGGCCGATGCTGTGTCGTATGAGCCGAAATCCGAGTGCGAGAGCAGCGCGATTTTCGGCTCCAGACCGAAGCGGCGGACATGCGCCGCGGCAAGCACCGCCATGTCGGCAATCGCCTCCGCGCTCGGTTCCGGGGTCACATGCGTATCGGCGAGGAAATACGCGCCCTTGTCGGTGATGACGAGCGACAAGGCCGCGAACTCGTCCACGCCCTGCGCCAGCCCGATGACGTCGCGGATGTTCTTCAGGTGCGCCATGTAGCGGCCTTCAAGCCCGCAAATCATGGCGTCGGCAATCTTCAGGCGCACCGAGAGTGCTCCGATCACCGTCGCATTGGTCCGCACGATGGTTCGCGCAGCGTCGGGAGTGATCCCGCGCCGCCCCGCGGCTTCGACATAGGCCTGGACGAATTCGCGGTAGCGCGGGTCGTCGTCCGGATTGATCAACGTGAAATCGCGGCCGGGGCGGACCGACAATCCATAGCGTTCAAGCCGCGTCTCGACGACATTCGGACGCCCGATCAACAGCGGGTGAGCGAGCCCCTCTTCGACCACGACCTGCGTCGCACGCAGCACACGTTCATCCTCGCCCTCGGCGTAGATCACCCGCTTGAGGTCTTCCTTGGCGCGGATGAAGACCGGCTTCATGATGAAGCCGGACCGGAAAACGAAACGGTTCAGACGCTCGCGATACGCATCGAAATCCCCGAACGGCCGGGTCGCCGCGCCCGACTCGATCGCAGCCTGCGCGACGGCCGGAGCGATCCGCAGGATCAATCGCGGATCGAACGGATTGGGAATGAGCGAGCCCGGACCGAACGTGCGCGCCTCGCCGCCCTGGGCGCGGGCGGCAACTTCGGACGGCGCTTCGCGCGCAAGCGCAGCGATTGCTTCCACCGCCGCACGTTTCATCGGCTCATTGATGGTGGTCGCGCCGACATCCAGCGCGCCGCGGAAAATAAACGGGAAGCACAGGACGTTGTTGACCTGGTTCGGATAGTCCGAACGTCCGGTACAGATCATGGCGTCCGGTCTTACGGCGCGCGCTTCATCCGGCATGATTTCGGGAGTCGGGTTGGCGAGCGCCATGATCAGCGGCCGATCCGCCATCCGCTTGACCATGTCGGGCTGCAGCACACCGCCTGCCGACACGCCGAGGAAGATGTCGGCGCCGCCGATGATGTCTCCGAGCGTCCGCGCGTCGGTGTCCTGCGCGTAGACCTCCTTCCAGCGGTCCATGAGCTTGTTGCGGCCCTTGTAGACCACGCCCTCAATGTCGGAGACGAAGATGTGCTCGCGCTTGGCACCGAGCGCGACGAGGAGATTGAGGCAGGCGAGCGCCGCAGCACCTGCGCCCGACGCAACGATTTTCACGTCCTCGATTTTCTTCCCGGCAAGATAAAGCGCATTGGTGACGGCGGCGGCGACAATGATGGCTGTGCCATGCTGGTCGTCATGGAAGACCGGAATTTTCATCCGCTCCTTCAGCCTGGCTTCCACCTCGAAGCATTCCGGCGCCTTGATGTCCTCGAGGTTGATGCCGCCGAAGGTCGGTTCCAGTGCCGAGATCACGTCGACCATGCGGTCGACTTCCGGCGCATCGATCTCGATGTCGAACACGTCGATGCCCGCGAATTTCTTGAACAGGACCGCCTTGCCTTCCATCACCGGCTTGGACGCGAGCGGCCCGATATTGCCGAGACCGAGAACCGCACTGCCGTTCGAGACGACGGCGACAAGATTCTGACGCGTCGTGAGTTCGGCCGCCTCGCGCGGATCGGCCGCGATCGCCTCGCAGGCCGCAGCGACGCCCGGCGAATAGGCCAAGGCAAGATCGTTCTGGGTGCCGAGAGGCTTGGAGGCCGCGATCTGAAGTTTTCCGGGCCTCGGAAACCGATGATAAGCGAGCGCCCGATTCTTCAGATCCTCGGACAAATTGGACATCACCGATGGCATTATTTCTTTTCCGAAGCAGAGCCGAAACCGCTGCCCTGCCTTTTAGGGAAGTTATCGAGACATTGCGAATACTACCTGAAACGGGCCGGAATCGCGCGTCACGGGCCCATGGCCCGCGACGCGGCGGAACGCAGCATCTGTGAATCGGCGGACCTCGCAGCGATGCACGCGAGAGCTGTACGCTACCGTGCCCTCAGGGTCACTTCTGCGGCAGCGCCAGCCTGATATGCAATTCGCGCAATTGCTTCGGGGTGACCTCGGACGGCGCGCCCATGAGCAGGTCCTCGGCCCGCTGGTTCATGGGGAACAGCACCACCTCGCGGAGGTTCTCCTCCCCGCAGAGCAGCATGACGATGCGATCGATGCCGGGCGCGATGCCGCCGTGCGGCGGGGCGCCGAGCGAGAGCGCGCGCAGCATGCCTCCGAACTTCGCCTCCAGCACGCTTTCGTCGTAGCCCGCGATCGCGAAGGCCTTCTTCATGACGTCGGGGCGGTGATTCCGGATCGCGCCCGACGACAGCTCCACGCCATTGCAGACGATGTCGTACTGGAACGCCTTGATGCCGAGGATCTTCTCGGTCTCGCTTGGATCGAGCGCCAGGAATTCGTCCACCGGCATGTTCGGCATCGAGAACGGATTGTGCGAGAAGTCGATCTTCTTCTCCTCCTCGCTCCATTCGTACATCGGGAAGTCGACGATCCAGCAGAACTCGAATCGGTCGGTATCGATCAGCTTCAGTTCCTCGCCGACGCGGGTGCGGGCGAGGCCTGCGAATTTCACAAAGTCCTTCGGCTTGCCGGCAACGAAGAACACCGCGTCGCCGACGCCGAGCGAAAGCTGATCGGCGATCTGTTTGGTGCGCTCGGGACCGATATTCTTGGCGAGCGGGCCTGCGCCCCCCTCCTCGCCCTCGCGCCAGAAGATGTAGCCGAGCCCCGGCTGCCCTTCACCTTGCGCCCATGAATTCATCCGGTCGCAGAAGGCGCGGTTGCCGCCGGTCTTCGCCGGGATCGCCCAGACTTCCACCGCCGGATCGTTCGCGATCATGTTGGCGAAAATCTTGAAGCCCGAGCCGCGGAAGGCGTCGGTGACATTCGCCATCTTGATCGGATTGCGCAGGTCCGGCTTGTCCGAGCCGTAAAGCCGCATCGCATCGGCGTAGGCGATGTGCGGGAATTTCTGCGTCACCGGCTTGCCGTTCGCAAATTCCTCGAACACCCCGCGCAGCACCGGCTCCACCGCGTTGAAGACATCGTCCTGCGTGACGAAGCTCATCTCGATATCGAGCTGATAGAATTCGCCCGGCGAGCGGTCGGCCCGCGCATCCTCGTCGCGGAAACAGGGCGCGATCTGGAAGTAGCGATCGAAGCCCGACACCATGATCAGCTGCTTGAATTGCTGCGGCGCCTGCGGCAGCGCGTAGAACTTGCCCGGATGGATGCGCGAGGGGACAAGATAGTCGCGCGCGCCTTCCGGCGACGAAGCTGTCAGGATCGGCGTCTGGAATTCGAAGAAGCCGCCCTCCTTCATGCGGCGGCGGATCGAATCGATGATCGCACCGCGCTTCATGATGTTGTTGTGCAGCCGCTCGCGGCGCAGGTCGAGGAAGCGGTAACGCAGCCGGATCTCCTCCGGGTATTCCTGATCACCGAATACCGGCATCGGCAATTCGCCGGCCGGCCCCAGCACCTCGATCTCGGTGGCGAAGACCTCGACCAGGCCGGTGGGCAGGTCCGGATTCTCGGTTCCAGCCGGGCGCGCCCGCACCTTGCCGTCGACCCGGATCACCCATTCCGAGCGCACCTTTTCCGCATCCCGGAAGGCCGGGCTGTCGGGGTCGGCGACCACTTGGGTGAGCCCGTAATGGTCGCGCAGGTCGATGAACAGCACGCCCCCATGGTCGCGGACCCTGTGGACCCAGCCGGACAGCCGCACGGCCGCGCCGATGTCGCTCTGGCGGAGCGCACCGCAGGTGTGGGAGCGGTAACGATGCATGGCAAATCTTTCGGTGACAGGGCTCTGCAAAGTGGGCTGAAGGCGCGGGAAAAGCGCATGGGGGTCGTGCTTTGTCAAGGCAAGGGAATGCCTCGACAGAACCGCCTCGATCTGCATTCTGAGGGTGGAAAAGCACCTCGACGGAATCGATGCCCAAACCAGCCAAGAACGCCGCCGCGAAGCCAAAATCCAGCGCGCAGGCGGTCCGAATGACCACGGGCCAGGCTGTGGTCAATGCCCTGCTCGCGCATGGAATCGACACGGTCTACGCCCTGCCGGGGGTGCATAACGACCATTTCTTCGACGCCCTGCATCGCGCGGGGAATCGGATTCGGGTGTTGCATACCCGCCATGAACAGGGCTGCGCCTATATGGCCCTCGGCGCGGCGCTGGCGACCGGGGCGCCGCAGGCCTATTGCGTGGTTCCCGGGCCCGGGCTCCTCAATTCCGCCGCGGCCCTCCTGACCGCCTATTCGATGAACGCCCCGGTCCTCGGCCTGATCGGGCAAATCCCGCAAAGCGCGATCGGCCGCGATCTCGGCCATTTGCACGAAATCCGGGACCAGGCCGGCATCGTGTCGCGGCTCGTCGACCACTCCGCCCGCATCCCGCGCGCCGCCGATGCGCCCCGGATGGTCGCCCAGGCGATCCAGTCCATGTTCGTGGACCGCCCCGGACCTGCCGTCCTTGAATGCGCGATGGATGTTTGGGGGCGCGCCGAACCCGTGGCGGACTTCGCGCCGCTCCCGGTTTTCGAGCCGCCGATCGACGACGAGGCGGTCGAGGCCGCGGCGAAGCTCCTCGGGGCCGCCAGGAATCCGATGATCGTCTGCGGCGGCGGCGCCCAGGACGCCTCCGAAGAGGTCACGCAGCTCTCTGCGATGCTCCAGGCACCCGTGCTGGGCTATCGGCGCGGCCGCGGGGTCCTGGACAGCCGGGACCCGCTCTCGATCACCTTGCCGCTGGCGCATGAGATGTGGCCCGAAGTCGATGTCGTCATCGGCGTCGGCAGCCGGATGCTCCAGCAGCTCACCGTCTGGGGCACAGACAAGAACCTCAAGGTGATCCGCGTCGAGGCCGATCCGGATGAGCCCGAGCGCGCCGGCAAGCCCGATGTCGCTCTCATTGGAAATGCGGCCCCCGTGCTGCGCAAGCTGATCGCCGCCCTGCCCGCGCATAATGCCAAGCGGAATTCGCGCAAGGCCGAGATGCAGGAGCGGCAGGCGAAGCTCGCCAAGCGGCTCGCGAAGCTCGTGCCGCAGATGGCGATTCTCGACGCGATCCGCGCCGAATTGCCGGAAGACGGAATCTTCGTCGACGAGGTGACGCAGATCGGCTTTGCGGCGCGGCTGGCGCTGCCGGTCTACAAGCCGCGGACCTTCATCTCACCGGGATATCAGGACAATCTCGGCTGGGGCTTTGCGACCGCACTCGGCGTCCAGGACGCGCGGCGCGACGTTCCGGTGCTCTCGATCACCGGCGATGGCGGCTTTCTCTACACCGCGAGCGAACTCGCTTCCGCCGTCCACCACAAGATCCCGCTGGTCACGGTGGTGTTCAACAACAACGCATTCGGCAACGTGAAGCTGATCCAGCAGGAATGGTATGGCGGACGCACCATCGCGAGCGACCTCACCAATCCGGATTTCGTGAAATTCGCCGAAAGTTTCGGCGCCGCCGCCGAGCGCTTGGAAAACCCCGCGCAGTTGCGGGCGGCACTCAAGCGCGGGTTCAAGCGCAAGGACGGGCCGACCCTGATCGACATGCCGGTCGCGGCGATGCCCTCGCCGTGGGAGTTCATCATGATGCCGCGTGTCCGCGGGTGATCGATCCGGCATGGACCTGATCACCACCACCAACGAACTTCGCGAGGCCTGCGAACGGCTGGCGGCGCATCCATTCGTGACCGTCGACACCGAATTCCTGCGCGAGTCGACCTATTATCCGCAGCTCTGCGTCGCCCAGTTGGCAAGCCCCGACGAAGCCGTCGTGGTCGACGCGCTCGCGCCTGACATCGACCTGCAGCCGTTTTTCGACCTGATGGGCAATGAAACCGTCATCAAGGTCTTTCACGCCGCCCGTCAGGACATCGAGATCGTCTGGCATCGCGCGAACCTGATCCCGCATCCGGTGTTCGACACCCAGATCGCGGCGATGGTGCTCGGGCACGGGGACTCTGTGTCGTACGACCAGCTTGTCCAGCGCATCACCGGCGACACCCTCGACAAGTCGTCGCGCTTCACCGACTGGACGCGCCGGCCCTTGAGCAAGGCGCAGATCGAATATGCGGTGTCCGATGTCACGCATTTGCGCGACGTCTATCGCAAGCTCAAGGCCGATCTCGAAAAGCGCAATCGCATCGAGTGGATGAGCGAGGAAATGGATGTCCTCACCTCGCCCGAAACCTACCGGATGGACCCCGACAATGCGTGGCAGAGGCTGCGATCGCGGGTCCGCAAGCCGAAAGAACTCGCCGTGCTCATGGAAATCGCGGCCTGGCGCGAACGCGAGGCCAAGGCACGCGACATCCCGCGCGGACGTGTTCTGAAAGACGAAGTCGTCGCCGACATTGCGATCCAGGCGCCGACGACGATCGAGCGGCTGTCGTCATTACGTTCTCTGCCGAAAGGCTTCGAGCGCTCCCGCTGGGGCCTCGAAATCCCGGACCTCGTCAAGCGCGGTCTGGGGCGCGATCCCAAGACGTTGCCGGCGATCGAGCGCACCAAGCCGTTGCAGAACGGCACCGCCATCGTCGAGCTTCTGAAAGTTTTGCTGCGCATGACTGCGGAGAAACATGCTGTCGCAGCCAAGGTGATTGCGACGGTCGACGATCTGGAACGGATCGCGGCCGACGATCGCGCCGACGTGCCGGCCTTGAAAGGCTGGCGCCGGGAATTGTTCGGCGAGAAGGCGCTGGCGCTGAAATCCGGCAAGCTCGCACTCGCGATCGAAAAGGGACGGGTTACGGCGATCGAGCGGAGCTAGACAGTTCGCGCGGTTGACGCTCGTATCCGCAGACACGAGACCTGGACTGAAGCGCTGACTTCGCGCTGGTGGGCGGCCCTAAGCACGAGTCTTCGAAAGCGATGCATCGAATGTCGAACGATCCCAAGAACAAGCCTCCCATTGCCAAGCGCGTGCCGCACAGCTTCACCCGGCACGGGATCACGATCAAAGACCCTTATGCCTGGCTGCGCGATCCCGGTTATCCAGAGGTCAAGGACCCCGACATTCTCGCCTATCTCGACGCCGAGAACGCGTATTTCGAGTCGGTGATGGCCCCGCATCGCGATCTCGTGGACACCGTCGTCGCCGAACTGAAAGGGCGCATAAAGGACGATGACGCCAGCGTGCCGCAGAAGGATGGCGCCTACGTCTATTGGTATGCGTTTGATGCGGGCGCGGAATATCCGAAATGGTTCCGGCGCAAGTTTGTCGGCGGTGCCGATGAAATCATCATCGACGAGCCGGCCTTGGCCGAAGGCCACGATTATTTCCGGCTCGGCGGCCACGCGGTCAGTCCGGACGGGCGCCTTCTCGCATACGCAATCGATACCAACGGCTCGGAACGCTACGTGCTGAAGGTCCGCGACCTTTCGACCGGACAGGACCTGCCCGACACCATCGAAAACTGGCGCTACGGCCTGATCTGGGCCGCGGATTCGAAAAGCTTCCTCTATACCGACGCGGACGAACATTGGCGTTCGAAGGTGGTCTGGCATCACCGCCTCGGCGATCCGCAAAGCGCCGACCGGGAGATCTACCGCGAGCCCGACCCGATGTTCACGGTCAGCCTCGGCCGCACCCAGTCGCGCCGCTTTGCGACTTTCTCCACGGGCGATCACACGACCAACGAAATCCGGCTGATCCCGCTCGCCGATTTTACCGCGGAGCCGATCCTCGTCTCGCCCCGCGTCCCGGGCCGCCTCTACGACCTCGATGAGCGCGAAGGCACGCTCTACATCCGCAGCAACGACACGCATCTGAATTTCCGTGTCGTCACGGCGTCGATCGATGCGCCGGGGCAATGGAAAGAGATCATCCCCGGCAGCGAACGCCACTACATCCTCGGGCTGACGACGTTCGAAAACCTGATGGTGATCGAGGAGCGGATCGACGGCCTGTCGCAAATCCGCCTGCGGGATTATGCGGGCGGCGCCGAGCGCTATATCGCGTTCCCCGAAGCAAGCTATGTCGCGAGCCTCGGCAACAACCCGGAATACAAGGTCGAGCGGCTGCGGCTGAATTATCAGTCGATGGTCACGCCCAACACCGTCTACGACTATCATCTCACCGATGGCCGGCTCGAAGTGCTGAAAGTACGTGACATCCCGAGCGGTTACGACGCCTCGCAATATGTCACCGAGCGGCTGCTCGCGCCGGCGCGCGACGGTGTGATGGTGCCGGTCTCGGTGGTTTACCGCCGCGATTTCGTGAAGGACGGGAAAGGTCTTCTGCATATCTATGGCTATGGCGCCTACGGCCATGCCATTCCGCCCGGCTTCTCGACCAACCGGCTGTCCCTGCTCGACCGCGGATTTGCCTGCGCCATCGCGCATATTCGCGGCGGCGACGATCTCGGCTTCGGCTGGTATCTCGACGGCAAGCTCGACAAGCGCACGAACAGCTTCAACGATTTCGTCGACGTCACGCGCCATCTGATTGCGCAGGGCTTTGCCGCGCCCGGGCGGGTCGCGGCGGCGGGCGGCTCGGCCGGCGGCGAACTCATGGGTGCGATCGTCAACCAGGCGCCCGAACTCTACGGCGCCATCGCCGCTCATGTGCCCTTCGTCGATGTGCTGAACACGATGCTGGACGAAACCTTGCCGCTCACACCCGGCGAATGGTCCGAATGGGGCAACCCGATCACCGACAAGGCAGCGTTCGAATATATTCTCAGCTACAGCCCCTACGACAACGTGTCGGCACAGGCCTATCCCGCGATGCTGGTCACCGCCGGCCTGAACGATCCGCGCGTGACCTATTGGGAGCCGGCCAAGTGGGTCGCGAAGCTGCGCGCCACCAAGAGGGACAGCAACACGCTTCTCCTCAAGACCAATATGGGTGCGGGCCATGGCGGCAAGTCGGGCCGCTATACGGCGCTCGAGGAAGCGGCTGAAGAATACGTGTTCTTTCTCACCCAGCTTGGCGCTTCGCGGGCAAGCAGCTGACGCTGCGGTATCGTCGCGGTCCTTCGGATGGTCCCCGCGATCACTCTTCCAAGACCACGGCCTCGCGTCCGATCAGCCGCGCCAGAGTGCGCATACGGTTCATCACCCGCTCGCCATTGAGCGCCCTGTTCGAGCCCGACAGCGTCAGCACGAGACGCCCACGCTCGACACGCAGCGGCGTTTTCGGCAACACGCCCGGCATCGAGGCCGACACCATATAGGCGACGCGCATCGTCGCACCGAGGATGCGCGCCCGGTCCAGCATCCGCGTCGAAGCCAGCTCGCGCAGCCGCGGCGACAATTCGTCATCATGGGTGATGCCGACATGCCGGAAATAGACAGCGAGCGCGAGATAGGCGCGGCCGGCATGGTCGAGCGAGACGAAATCCGCATGCGCGATCAGGTTGAGCGATTGCTCGCCGCGATAATCCGGGTGCGTGCGCCAGCTGACATCGGCGACAAGACAGGCGGCGTGGCGCAGCCTGCGCTCCTCTGCGGTTTCGTCGATGCCGCTCGAATCCATGAAGCGGTCGGTCCAGCGCACGAGTTCCTCGCCATGCTGCGGCGAGCGCGAGCGCAACAGGTTGAGATTGCGGGCCGCGGCGATCAGGGCATCCTTCTTCTTCTCGCTCTCGCTGAGGAGCGAATAGAGCAAGCCTTCGCGAACGCCGAGCGCGGACAAAACGATATTGTCTGGACGGATCTTGCGGATCAGCCGCGACAGAACCACCGCCGCATAGCCGAGCAGCGGCCGGCGCGCCGCCGAGATCACTTCGATATTGGACAGCGTTTCCGGATCGACGCGCTGCACCAGTTCGCAAAACTCCAGCGCCTCGCGCGCACGCAACGTATAGCCATGCATGACGTGCAACGGATAACCGGTCTGTGCCATGTGCAGTCCGGCGAGCGCGCGCCAGGCGCCACCCACGGCGTAGAAATTGCGGGCTTTGCCGGATTTCAGGAATGGGACATCGGCCAGTGCGCGCTCGACGATTTTTTCGGCGCGCTTCAACGATTGACCGGCGGCGTCCTTCAGCGCGAGACCACCGAGCGGCAGCGTGACCCCGCGGCGGATCTTGTGGCCGCGCACGTCGATCAGTTCGAGCGAGCCGCCGCCGAGGTCGCCGGTGATACCATCGGGATCATGGATGCCAGAGACAACGCCGAGAGCGGCAAGTTCCGCTTCACGCTTGCCGGACAGCACATCAATTTTGACGCGGCAGATGCGTTCGGCCTCGGCGATGAAGGGCGGCCCGTTCTCCGCATCGCGGCAGGCTGCGGTGGCAATGCCATAGACCTTGCCGACCTGAAGATTGTCACACAGCGCGCGAAACCGTCGGAGCGCCGCGAGCGCTTCGGCCACGGCATCCGGCGCCAAGAGCCCCGTCGACTGCACCTGCCGCCCGAGGCCGGCCAGCACCTTCTCGTTAAAGATCGGCGACGGGCTGCGCGTCAGACCTTCATAGACCACGAGCCGTACGGAGTTCGACCCGATGTCGATCACCGCCACCGGCGGGCCGTGATCGAGGCGCCCCTGCGCCATCTCAACGGGCGCAGGCGCACCGGCCGGCAGCGCAGCCGTCCCGCGCTTCTGCCGCTTCTTGCCGCCAGCCTTATCGGCATCGCGGTCCTTACCGCCGGTCCTGGCGGCGGCTGAGACGGCGCGGCGTTGATTCTTTGAGCGATTTCCCACGACCCGACAGGCTCGGATTGGTCATGAAATATTTCTGGGCGTTGAAAGGCTCCTCGCCTTTCGCGGGCCTTATGCGGGTTGCGGTGCCGTCAGGCAAGACCTTCCAGCTCTGCTCGTTGTCGTTGAAATTAACCACCATGATCTGGTCGAGCACCTGTTCATGGACGGTCGGATTGGTGATCGGGCACAGCGCCTCGACACGACGATCGAGATTGCGGGGCATCATGTCCGCCGATGAAATATAAACAACGGCCTTCGGATGAGGCAGGCCGTGCCCGGCGCCGAAACAATAGATCCGGGAATGTTCGAGGAAGCGTCCGACGATGGACTTGACCCGGATATTGTCCGACAGCCCGGGGACTTCGGGCCTCAGGCAGCATATGCCGCGCACCACGATGTCGACTGACACCCCGGCCTGCGAGGCCTGATAAAGCTTGTCGATGATGTCCGGATCGACGAGCGAATTCATCTTCAGCCAGATCGCTGCGGGGCGCCCGGCCTTGGCGTGCGAAATCTCGGTGTCGATGTGTTCGACCAGCCGGCGGCGCAGCGTCACTGGCGATACCGCCATCACTTCGAGCTCGGCCGGCTCTGCGTAACCGGTGATGAAATTGAAGATGCGTCCGACATCGCGCGCGATGACCGGATCGTCGGTGAAATAGGACAGGTCGGTATAGATGCGCGCGGTGATCGGATGATAGTTCCCGGTGCCGACATGCACATAGGTCGCAAGCTTGCCGGCCTCGCGCCGCACCACGAGCGATAGCTTTGCGTGCGTCTTCAACTCGATGAAGCCGAACACGACCTGCACACCGGCGCGTTCGAGATCGCGCGCCCAGCGAATATTGGCTTCTTCGTCGAACCGTGCCTTCAGCTCGACGAGGGCGGTGACCGACTTGCCCGCTTCGGCGGCTTCCGCCAGCGCCTTCACGATCGGCGATTCCGCGGATGTCCGGTACAGGGTCTGCTTGATTGCAATCACGTCCGGATCGCGTGCCGCCTGCTGCAGGAACTGCACCACCACGTCGAACGATTCATACGGATGCTGGACGATGAAATCCTTCTGGCGGATCGCCGCGAAACAATCGCCGCCGTGATCGCGGATACGCTCGGGGAAACGCGGATTATACGGCGCGAACAGAAGGTCGGGACGGCCGATGGCCACGACTTCCTTGAGATCGTTGAGCGCGAGCATGCCTTCGACGAGAAATGTCTCGTCGTTGCTGACACCCATGGCGCGCTGCACGAAGCGCCGCAAATCCTCCGGCATGGATTTTTCGAGCTCGAGCCTGATCACCGATCCGCGCCGGCGGCGCTTGAGCACGCTCTCGAATGAGCGGACCAGATCCTCGGCCTCTTCCTCGATCTCGATTTCGGAATCGCGGATCACCCGGAAGGAGCCGACACCGTTCATCACGTAACCGGGAAACAGCTGACCGACGAACAGGCAAGCGACCTGCTCCAGCATGATCAGACGCTGCGCAGAGCCGTCCGCTCCGCGCGGCAATTGCACGAAGCGCTCGATCTTGTGCGGAACGCGGATCAGGGCGTTCATCGCCTTGCCGTCGCTGATGCGCGACAGCTGCAGCGCGAGGGTGAAGCCGAGATTGGGGATGAACGGGAATGGATGCGCCGGATCGATGGCGAGCGGCGTGAGAACCGGGAAGATGGAGGTGAGGAATTGCTCCTCCAGCCAGTCCTGCTCCTCTGCCGTCACCCCCTTCGCGTCTGCGATCAGCATGCCGTTGGCGGCCAACTCCTCACGCAGATTACGCCAGCAAGCCTGCTGATCGCTGGCGAGGACCGAGACCACATCGGCAATCTTGATCAGTTGCTCGGTGGGCGTGAGGCCATCCGGGGAGCGGTCGGCGACACCTTCGCGGACCTGGCCCTTCAGCGCGGCCACGCGCACCATGAAGAATTCGTCGAGATTGTTGGCGGAAATCGACAGGAAGCGCAGCTTTTCGAGCAGCGGGTGGTCGGGATTGGCGGCTTCGTCGAGAACGCGTCGGTTGAAATGCAGCCACGACAATTCACGGTTGATGAAGCGTTCGGGGCTGTCCATCAGCGACACGGGCACGTCCTGAGCGGGTCCGCCGGCGGCGGATTCCTGTTTCAGAACAAAGGCTTCAGCCCGGTCATGCATGTCGTTCATCCTTCGGACCCCGACCATAAGACGGATTCGTGACCACGCGGTGACTGCGCACCGCAAAGATTGACCGTCATGGTCGGGAGGACAAGTCCGAAGCGGGGCTTTAAGTCCCCTCGCGCAGGTCCCGCAGCACTTCGGCGGCCAGCGCGCGATTGACCGGCCTCTTGCGCTGAAGCGCCTCGCGGTCGAGCGTCTGCACCGCCGACTGGATAGCGGCAAAGGAGCGCGGAATCCGCGTCAGGAGATAGGCGATCAGCGGCTCGTCGACGCTGAGCTGGCGGTCGGCAAACAGCTTGACCGTCACCGCCCGCAGCAGGGCGTCATCCGGGGTCGCCATCGCGATCGCAGGCATGGCTCGCAGCCGTGACGCAAGATCGGGTAAGCCCACTTTCCATGACGCCGGCAAGGTACGCGCGGTCACGAGCAGATAGCCGTCATGCTCCTTCACGAGGTTGAGGAGATGAAACAGCGCCCGCTCGTCGAAATTACCGGTTTCGCAATCCTCGAGAACCAGTGCCCCGGTGGCGAGCGCATCGAGGAGAGTCGGCGTGTGCATCGCGTGCGCCGACAGCATGCGCGCGCCCGACAGCGACGCCCAGATCGAGGCAAGATGGCTCTTGCCGCTGCCTTGCGGTCCCGCGATGGCGAGCGCACGCGCCGGCCAGTCGGGCCAGCGCTCGATCATTGCGAGCGCGGCTTCGTTCGAGGGCCCCGGCAGAAAGTCTTCGCGTGACAGCCGCTCGGCGTGATTGAGGGCGAGCGCAAGCTGTCGCGGCGGCGATACCATCCTCAGCCCAGCTGACCGCCCGTGTAATACGAACTCGCCAGATATTGCCGCAGCAGGAAGCGGACCAGTACGCCGATCGCGGCGGCGACCGGGACGGCAACCAGAAGTCCGACAAAGCCGAACAGATAGGCGAAGGCGATCAGCGAAAACATCAGCCACACCGGATGCAGCCCGATCTCCTTGCCGACCAGTTGCGGCTGGAGAATGTTGCCTTCGACGAATTGCCCGATCAGGAAAATGCCGGCCGCCATCGCGGGCATGGTCCAGTCCGGCCAGAACTGCGCGGTCGCGACGCCCACCGCGAGCAGGAA
>Ga0180222_1001578_pt1 | contig 22884 bp, 19 predicted proteins | sample eDN5th37CKraftOP_FD_151336 | JGI IMG/M metagenome (GOLD analysis project Ga0180222, IMG submission 151336) | Enriched Organic Plus compost microbial communities from Emeryville, California, USA - eDNA 5th pass 37_C Kraft OP (version 2) (version 2) ... | reverse complement strand
CCGGCAAAGCAGAGAAGTGCCGCGCACATCAGGCCGATGCCGATCAGGCGCGCGCGGGGGTCGTTGGCCGCCGGCAGCTCTGTGAGCGGCGCGTTGAAGATTTTTCTGAACATCAGGATTCGCGGTCGAGCGCGCTTCGTGCCAGCGCCGCAAGCTAAGGTGCTGCAGCAGGGAAAGCATTGCAAAGATCGCAATACCGGCCAGTGAAATCAGCAGGAGCACGGCAAATATGCGGGGAATATTGAGCCGGTAGCCCGATTCCACGATGCGATAGGCGAGGGCGGAACCGCGGCCGGCGGTGCCGGGCAATCAGCACGCCCCGGCGCAGGAGAAGACAAGGCGAATGCGAAGTCAAATGCCGGCCGCCGGCGCATGAATGTTAATCAAGAATGGATAATCCCGTCTGCCGGGTGGGCCGCGTTCTGCAACCGCTTCTTGCGGCAGGACGTTGCTGCTTTTAGGGTGCGGCGCCGTTTTACGGATCAATCATGCTTCCGAAACGCCAGTGGGTCGAGATGACGTGGGACGATTTTCGCGCCGACGACCCCGCGCGCTGGATCGCCGTGCTTCCTGTCGCGGCGGTGGAGCAGCACGGTCCGCATCTGCCGGTCGGCGTCGACGGCTATATCGCCGAAGGCTATCTCGCCCGCGTGCAGCGCCACCTGCCGGAAGCGCTGCCGGTCACGTTCCTGCCGCTGCAATGGATCGGCAAGTCGGACGAGCACCTTTTCTATCCCGGTACGCTGATGCTCTCCGCTGAATTTGCACTGCGTGTGTGGACCGGCCTCGGCGAGGGCGTGCATCGGGCGGGCGTCCGCAAGCTCGTGATCGTCAATTCGCACGGCGGCAACAGCGCGCTCCTGGAACTTGTCGCGCGCGAGCTACGCGTGCGGTTCGGCCTGTTCGTGGCGACGGCGGGCTGGAGCCGGTTCGGCTATCCGGAAGGGCTCTTCACCGAGACAGAGCGCGTGCACGGCATTCATGGCGGCGCGATCGAGACGTCGCTGATGCTGGCGCTGCGGCCCGATCTCGTGCGCATGGAAAAGGCGGCGGACTTCCAATCGGCGGCGCTTTCGATGGAAAAGGAATTCAAGTGGCTACGCGTGGACCGGCCGGCGGGCTTCGGCTGGATGACGCAGGATCTGAACCCGGCGGGCGCGCTCGGCGACGCGCGGGCTGCGTCGAAGGAGAAAGGCGATGCCGCACTCGAGCACGGGGCGCGAGCTTTCATCGAGCTCCTGGAGGAGGTGCAGCGATTCGATCTCGCGCGCCTCAGGTCGGTGCCGGGAGATAAAGGCTAGGTGCGCCAGCTTCTTATGGCGCCGCCGCAGGTGGATATTGTATCGCGCCGCGTGAGTGATATATTATAACGGAATTCGCCAGCGGATTTCGTCTCGGACTTCGATGCAGCATTCCCATTCGCACCAGCCCATGGCGCGCGGGCCGGCGGCCGTTCCGGCTTCGCTGTTACGCGCTTCGGTGGCACAGCGTCTCGGCATCGCGATCGTCGTGGCCGCCATCTTGTGGCTCGCGGTCGCTTGGGCACTCGACTGGGTGGCGTCATGAACGCGGCCGTCCGCTTCAAGGACCTGACCCTCGGTTACGACCGTCATCCAGCCGTGCATCATCTCAATGGCGCGGTTGCGGACGGCGCGCTCCTCGCGCTCGTCGGTCCGAACGGGGCCGGGAAGTCGACGCTCCTGAAAGGCATTGTCGGCCTGTTGCCGCCGCTCGCGGGCTCGATCGAGCATGGCTTGTCGCGCGGTGAGGTCGCGTACCTGCCGCAGATCGCGGAGATCGACCGCAGTTTCCCGATCTCGGTCTACGACCTCGTGGCCATGGGTCTGTGGCGACGGGCTGGCATCGCCGGCCGCATCGGCAAGAACGAGCGTGCGCAGATCGAGAAGGCGATTGCGACCGTCGGTCTCGAAGGTTTCGAAGACCGGCCGATCGGTACGCTGTCGGGCGGGCAGATGCAGCGGGCGCTTTTCGCGCGGCTCCTGTTGCAGGACGCGAAGCTCATACTGCTCGATGAGCCGTTTGCTTCTCTCGATGCGGGTACGATCGCGGACCTTCTGGAAATCATTCGCCGCTGGCACGCGGAAGACCGGACCGTGATCGCGGTGCTGCACGACTACGAGATGGTGCGGGAGCGCTTCCCCGAGGCACTCTTGCTTGCGCGCTCCCCGGTGGCGTGGGGACCGACGCCGGAAGTCCTGAAGCCCGAGAACCTCTTGAAGGCGCGGCATATGTCGGAGGCTTTCGATAACCGCGCGCCCGTCTGCGAAGTACACGCGGCCTGAATTCCCGATGTACGACATCTTTATCGCACCCTTCGCGGAGTTCGAGTTCATGCGCCGCGCGCTCGTGGGCATGCTGGCGCTCTCGTTCGGCGCAGCGCCCATCGGCGTGTTCCTGATGCTGCGGCGGATGAGCCTCACGGGCGACGCGATGGCGCACGCGATTCTGCCGGGTGCCGCGCTTGGCTTTCTCGTGGCGGGATTCGACCTCTTCGCGATGACGGTTGGCGGCGTCATTGCGGGCTTTGCGGTGGCGATCAGCGCGGGCGTCGTCGCGCGCGTGACGCAGCTCAAGGAGGATGCGTCGCTTGCGGCCTTCTATCTCGTGTCGCTCGCGCTCGGCGTCTTGATCGTGTCGATGCGGGGATCGAACATCGATCTCCTGCACGTGTTGTTCGGGTCAGTGCTCGCGCTCGACAATGCGACGCTTGTGCTGCTTGCAAGCTTCGCGACGGTGACGCTCCTGGTACTGGCGCTCACATGGCGGCCCCTGGTGCTGGAATGCGTTGATCCGGGCTTCCTGCGCTCGGTCAGCAAGACCGGCGGACCCGCGCATATCGCATTCCTTGCGCTTGTCGTGCTCAATCTGGTCGGCGGCTTTCATGCGCTCGGGACGCTCCTGGCGGTCGGCATCATGATGTTGCCGGCGATCGCCGCGCGTTTCTGGGCGACCGATCTTACGCGCATGATCGTGCTGTCGGTGCTGTTCGCCTTTGTCTCCGGCTATGCGGGGCTTCTGGTTTCCTATCACCTTGCCGCGCCTTCCGGCCCCGCGATCATCCTTGCTGCGGGGTCGATCTACGGCGTCTCACTGGCCTTCGGCCACGTCGGGGGCTTGCGCCGCCGCTTTGTGCCCGGCCGTCATCTCGAAGCCTAGGAGTCCGTCATGATTTCGCGCCGCCTGATCCTCGCCGCCGCCCTTTCTTTCGCTGCCGTTCCTGCCCTGGCGCAGGAAAAGCTGTCGGTCGTCGCCACCTTCTCGATCCTCGGCGATTTCGTGAAGAATGTCGGTGGCGACCGGATCGCGCTGACGACGCTCGTCGGGCCGGACGGCGACGCGCATGTCTATTCCGCGACGCCGGCGGACGCGAAGAATCTTGCGGCCTCCCGGGTCGTGTTCATGAACGGCCTCGGATTCGAGGGATGGATCGACCGGCTGATCAAGGCGTCGGGCACCAAGGCGCAGATTGTCACTGCGACGCGGGGGATCAAGGCGCGCCGTATGGCAGGCGGACACGATCATGGGCATAGCCACGGCCACGATCATGACCATGACCATGACGAGTTCGACCCCCACGCTTGGCAGTCGGTCGCTAACGCCAAAGTTTATGTGACGAATATCCGCGATGCGCTGATCAAGGCGGACCCCGCGGGCAAGGCGGAATACGAAGCGAATACGACTGCCTATCTCGCCCGGCTCGATGCGCTCGACAAGGAGATCAAGACGGCGATTGCGGGCATTCCGGCGGCGCGGCGCAAGGTCATCACCTCGCATGACGCCTTCGCCTATTTCAAAGCGACCTACGGGATCGATTTCGTGGCGCCGCAGGGTGTTTCCACCGAGAGCGAGGCGTCGGCGAAGGACGTTGCGCAGATCATCCGGCAGATCAAGGCACGGAAGATTCCGGCCGTGTTCCTGGAGAATGTGTCCGATCCGCGCCTTGCCAAGCGGATCGCCGACGAGACGGGAGCGAAGATCGGCGGCACGCTCTATTCGGATGCGCTATCCGACGAGCAAGGTCCTGCGCCGACCTACATCGACATGATGCGCCACAACCTGCGCCAGTTTGCAGACGCGCTGATGAGTTGATCCGTCATCCCGGCCGAGCCGGGCGAAGCCCGGCGAGAGCCGGGATCGTTCGCAATGGCTGATCGCGGTCCCGGCTCTCGGGCTTTGCCCGAGGCCGGGACGACGATTTGCGGTCGCTAGCGCACCAGCACGTTCTTGAACTGCCAGGCGTCGGCGGGGTCCATGTCCTCGGGGAAAAGGGCGCCGCGGCCCGCCACCGGCGTCCAGTCGGTATAGACGCCAACGATCGGCCCGAGATAAGGCGATTGCACCTGCAGGCAGCGGCGGAAGTCCATCTCGTCCGCCTCGACGATGCCGGCCTCGGGGTTCTCGATCGCCCAGACCATGCCGGCGAGCACGGCGGAGGTCACCTGCAGGCCCGTTGCGTTCTGGTAGGGCGCGATCGCCCGTGTTTGCTCAATGGAAAGCTGCGAGCCGTACCAGTAGGCATTCAACTTGTGGCCATAAAGGAGGACGCCGAGCTCGTCGATGCCGTCGAGAATCTCGTTTTCATCCAGAATGTGCCAGACCGGCTGCGCATGGCCCCCATTGCCGAACATCTCGTGCAACGAGAGCACGGCATCGTTGGCCGGGTGATAAGCGTAGTGGCAGGTCGGCCGATAAACGACATTGCTGCCATCCCGTACGGTGAAGTAGTCGGCGATCGAGATCGCCTCGTTGTGGGTCACGAGGAAGCCGTACTGCGCGCCGGGCGTTGGGCACCAGCTCCGCACGCGGGTATTGGCGCCGGGCTGCATGAGATAGATCGCGGCGCCGCAGCCTTCCTTGTGCGTGTGGCCGTTGGCCGGCATCCATTTCTCATGGGTGCCCCAGCCGAGCTCGGCGGGCTGCAAGCCTTCGGCCACGAAGCCGTCCACCGACCAGGTGTTCACGAAGACGTTCATGGGCTTGGGGTTCTTCGAACGCTGGGTGTCGCGCTCGGCGATGTGGATGCCCTTGACGCCTGCCTGCATCATCAGACGCGCCCAATCCTCCTTCGATTTCGGCTCGGAGAAGGAAAGACCGAGATCGGTGGCGACATTGATGAGCGCCTGCTTCACGAACCACGACACCATGCCCGGATTGGCGCCGCAGGTGTTCACGGCGGTCAGGCCGCCGGGATTGCGGCGGCGGGCGGCCAGGATTTCTTCTCGCAGCGCGTAGTTGGTGCGCGCTTCCGTCGGCAGCCTTTCGTCGAAGTAGAAGCCCTTCCAAGGCTCCGCCACCGTGTCGATGTAGAAAGCGCCGATCTCGCGGCACATTTCGATCATGGCGAGGGACGATACGTCGACCGAGACGTTCACGCAGAAACCGCGGCCGGGGCCCTGCTTCAGCAGGGGTTCCATGATCTGCCGATAGTTGTCGGGCAGCAGCGCGGCCTGGATGAAGCGGATGCCGCGCTCATCGAGCAGGTGGCGATCCTTGTCCGAGGGGTCGATGACGACGAACTTCGACTTGTCGTAGGTGAAATGGCGCTCGATCAAAGGCAGCACGCCTTTGCCGATCGATCCGAAGCCCACCAGAACGATCGGGCCGTCGATTTTCGCGTAAACCGGCCAATCGGCCATGATCTGCACCTCCTGTCTGTGCGCGTAGCCGCGCGAATCTCCTTCACTCGATGGAACGCGGTCTACAAAGGGCATGTCCTTGCAGGCCGCGTCAATCTTTGGCCCGCTTTCGGCAAGCGGCGATGGTCTCCGGACCATGCAACGAAAAGACCCCCGGCGCGGGGCGCCGGGGGTTAGAATGGGAATTCGGCGCCGATCGTTTTCAGATCACATAGGACTTCAGCGGCGGGAAGCCGTTGAAGGCCACCGACGAGTAGGTCGTCGTGTAGGCGCCGGTCGCCTCGATCAGCACCTTGTCGCCGATCTCGAGCGACACGGGCAGCGGATAGGGCGTCTTCTCGTAGAGGACGTCCGCCGAATCGCAGGTCGGCCCGGCGATAATGCAGGGCACGGTCTTGTCGCCGTCGCGCAGGGTGCGGATCGGGTAGCGGATCGCCTCCTCCATCGTCTCGGCGAGGCCGCCGAACTTGCCGATGTCGAGATAGACCCAGCGGACATTGTCGTCGTCCGACTTCTTCGAGATCAGGACGACCTCCGCCTCGATGATGCCGGCGTCACCCACCATGCCGCGGCCCGGCTCGATGATGGTCTCCGGGATGCGGTTGCCGAAGTGCTTGCGGAGCGCCCGGAAGATGGCGCGGCCATAATCCTGGACCTTGGGCACGTTCGGACGCAGGCGCGCGGGGAAGCCGCCGCCGAGATTGACCATGGCGAGGTTGATGCCGCGCTCGGACATGTCGCGGAAGATCGCGGACGCGGCGGCAAGCGCCTTGTCCCATGCCTTCACGTCGTTCTGCTGGGAGCCGACATGGAAGGAGATGCCGTAGGCGACGAGGCCTAGGCGATGGGCGTGCTCGAGCACCCGCGGCGCCATCTCGGGCGCGCAGCCGAACTTGCGCGAGAGCGGCCACTCGGCGCCGGAACCGTCGCAGAGGATGCGGCAGAACACCTTGGAGCCGGGGGCTCCGCGGGCGATCTTCTCCACCTCGGCCTCCGAATCCGCGGCGAACAGGCGCACACCGAGCTCGTAGGCGCGCGCGATGTCGCGCTCCTTTTTGATGGTGTTGCCATAGGAGATGCGGTCGGCGGTCGCGCCGGCAGCGAGCACAAGCTCGATCTCTCCGATCGACGCAGTGTCGAAGGCGGAACCGAGGTCGGCCAAAAGCTTGAGGATCTCGGGAGCCGGGTTCGCCTTCACGGCATAGTAAACGCGCGTGTCGGGCAGCGCCTTGGCGAACGCGAGATAATTGTCGCGGATCACCTCGAGGTCGACGACCAGGCAGGGCCCATCCTCGCGGCGGCGGCGGAGAAACTTGCGGATACGGTCGGTCACTTCACGCGTCTCCTTCTCATTCCAAGCCCTGGACGCCGGTTGCCACCAGATGGCGCTTCACGCGCTTTTCCTGTGGCGAGCCTTTGCCCGCAGTGCCGGCCAATGCCGACTTTCGTTTGCGCCGTTGCTTGGATTGGGGAAGGTCCCCGCACCGCACGCCCGGCAAGAGTAGTGCCTCTTCAGTAACCCCCGGCTCTTCCATCAGCCGGTAGAGACCAATAAGGCCCGCTACGTCGTTGCTTTAAGTCGCGTCCCTCGCGGAGAGCGGGGTTGGCCGGTTACTCCGGCTACCGGTCTGCCCCGACAGCTTTCCGGCCTCTTGTCCGGGTCTCTGTCGACCGGCACGCGACCACAGGCACGTGCGAAATTGGGCAAGTCCGCAGATATGCAATTTCCAACTCGGTTGCAAGAGAGAATCGTGCTCGCGCGGAAAAAATCTGCGCGCGGCGAGCGCGCGAGCGTGAGTTCTGAATCGAACGTTAAAAAAAAAATTTCAGCGCGCGGCGCGCTCAGCGCTCGACGAAGGGCTCGATGCGCATCGCCAAGCGCACGAAGGCGACGACGACAGCGGCGGCGATGACAACGAAGAGCGCCTCGACGAAATAGGTGGCGATGCCGGCAAGGCCGATCGCGCCCGCGATTGCCCAGCCGGTGGCGAGTCCGGTGCCGATGATGACGGTGCCGATCAGGATCGCAGCGGAGAGAACCGTCACGACGTTCGGCCACACGATGTGCCCCTGCTTGCTCGTCCCTGCGTTCATCACCTGCTGCTCCCTGTCGCGGTCCGGCGGCTCGCCTTCGTCCTCCGCCGGCCTAGAATGGCGCGCAATCTGACTTCAATCGTCGGCGCAAGCAAGCCGCTCGCCCGCTGCCAGCCGTCGCAAGCGTTTCGAAAAGGGGTTCACATGGCTCACGAGAGCGTCCGGTCGCAGCGCGGTGTCGTCGCGGCGCCGCATCTCGCGGCCGCCGAAGCCGGCGCCGAGGTGCTGAAAGAAGGCGGGAATGGGGTGGAGGCGGCGATTGCGGCCGCGGCGATAGTCGTCGTTGCCTATCCGCACATGAACCACCTCGGCGGGGACGGCTTCTGGGTGCTGCGCGAGCCGTCGGGGCGGGTCCGCTACATCGAGGCGTGCGGCTTCGCCGGCGCGCGGGCGACGCGTGAGTTCTACCGCGAGCAGGGACTGGAGCGGATTCCGGAGCGCGGGCCACTCGCGGCGTTAACCGTACCGGGCGCCGTCGGCGGTTGGCTGCTGGCGCTCGAGGCGGCGAAGGCGAACGGCGGGCGCATGCCGCTCGCGCGGCTCCTGGAACCCGCCATCGCGCGCGCGCGCGCCGGCTATCCGGTGTCGAAGTCGCTCGCCTGGCGCTTCACGACCGAGCGGGGCGCTTCGATCGAGGCGCCGGGCTTCGCGGAGACGTTCCTTCCGGGCGGCAAGGTGGCGAAGCTCGGCGAGAAGCTCTCGGCGGGCCGGCTCGCCGACACCTTCGAGCAGCTCGCCCGCGCCGGGCTCGACGACTTCTATCGTGGCGACATCGGACGGGAGATCGCCGCCGACCTCGAGCGGATCGACAGCCCGGTCGTGCGCGCGGACCTCGAGCGCTATCGCGCGGTGCTGCGCGCGCCGCTCGCGACGCCGGGCCGGGGCGGCACGCTCTACAATTCGCCGCCGCCGACGCCGGGGCTCGTGTCGCTGATGATCCTCGGCATCCTGGAGCGGCTCCGCCCGGCGGAGGCCGAGAGCTACGAGCATGTGCACGCGATCGTCGAGGCGACCAAGCGGGCGTTCCGCATCCGCGACCGGGTGGTGACCGATTTCGAGCGTCTCGCCGCCGATCCGCTCGCGTTCCTGACGACCGAGGCGATCGACCGGGAGGCGAAGGCGATCGACATGCAGCGCGCGGCGCCCTGGCCGGAGCCGGCGGGCAAGGGGGACACGATCTGGCTCGGCGCCGCCGACAGCTCGGGGCTCGCCGTCTCCTATATCCAGTCGCTCTATTTCGAGTTCGGGTCGGGCTGCGTGCTGCCGCAGACCGGCGTCATCATGCAGAACCGCGGCTGCAGCTTCTCGCTCACGCCCGGCGCGCTCAACGCGCTCGAGCCGGGGCGGCGTCCGCCGCACACGCTCAGCCCGGCACTCGCCGCCCTCGGCGACGGCCGCGTGATGGCCTACGGCACGATGGGCGGCGAAGGGCAGCCGCAGACGCAAGCCGCGGTCTTCAGCCGCCACGTCGACTTCGGCGTGCCGCTCGGGGAGGCGATCGACCGGCCACGCTGGATTCTCGGCCGCACGTGGGGATCGAGCATCACCAATCTGCGCCTCGAAGCCGGATTCCGCGACGAGGCGATCGAACGGCTGCAGGGAGCGGGCCACGACGTGCAGGTCCTGCCGGATTCTCACAACGAGGTGATGGGGCACGCGGGCGCGGTTGTTCTGCACCCAAATGGGACGATCGAAGGGGCGCACGACCCGCGCAGCGACGGCGGAGCGGTCGGCGCCTGAAACCCGTATTGCCCAATCAACACACCGCAACAGAAATGTACCGAGTGCTTCCTCAGTGAATTGCCTGATGGGTGGCCGGTGTCTCAATATGTATCGGTGCCGTGTATCGGGTTGCGTTGGGTATCCCATGCGTTTGCGTATCGGAGCAGTCGCCGCACTCTTCCTTCTTGGTCTCCACACAAACGGGGCCCTTGCGGTCGGCGAAAAGTCGAAGTCGAAGCCGAAGTCGAACGGGGAAATCGTCGATTTCGAGCAGGATTTTTCCCGGGGGACGGTGATCGTCCGGACCTCGGAGCGCCGTCTCTATTATGTGCTGGGCGACGGTCAGGCCGTCCGGTATCCGATTGCGGTCGGCAAAACCCGGTTCCAGTGGACCGGGGAACTGTGGGTCAGCTCGAAGCGGGAAAATCCGACGTGGCGGCCGACCGCCCGGATGCGCCGCGAGGATCCGCGCCTCCCGGTCTCGGTGGGGCCCGGTCCGCGGAACCCGTTGGGATCACGGGCGATCTATCTCGGCTGGGGGGAATACCGCATCCACGGCACCAATGCGCCGGGCTCGATCGGCGGCGCCGCTTCGAGCGGCTGTTTCCGGATGCATAATGTGGACATTGTGGACCTGTTCGAACGGGTGCATATCGGCGCCCCGGTGATCGTGCAGAAATAAGCGCCGCGGTTTGGCCGGAATCGGGTGGCCTGACTGGCCGGCGAGGAGATCCGCCATGATCCGCGGTCCGCTCAAGACAGCCCTGACGGCCGCCGTCCTCTTGTTCGGCACGGCGGCTGCGAATGCGCATCCGCACGTGTGGGTGACGGTGAAGAGCGAGCTTGTGTTCGCCGCCGACGGCACGGTGGAAGCCGTGCGCCATGCCTGGACGTTCGACGAGATGTTCTCGGCGTTCGCGACGCAGGGGCTCGACACCGACAAGGACGGCAAGCTCACCCGCGAGGAGCTCGCGGAGCTCGCGCAGACCAACGTCGATTCGCTCAAGGAGTTCGGCTACTTCAGCTTCGGCAAGAGCGGCGGCAAGGACGTCACGTTCGGCGAGCCAAAGGATTATTGGCTGGAGGCCGACAAGGACAACGTGCTGACGCTGCATTTCACCCTGCCGGTTGCGGCCAAGCCCGCGAAAGGCGAGATGACGGTCGACGTGTACGATCCGACCTGGTTCGTCGATTTCTCGTTCGCGGAGAAGGACCCGGTCGCGCTCGCCAACGCGCCGGCCGGCTGCACGGTGGACGTGAAGGGGCCGGACGAGGCGTCGACCGCCCCGACCAATCTTTCCGAATCGTTCTTCAACAACCTGACTGCGTCAAGCCAGTTCGGCTCGCAGTTCGCGAGCCGCGTCTCGCTGCGCTGTAGGTGAGGCCGGCTTGCGCATTTTCCGGCGGCCGGGCGCGATCGTCCTTGCCCTTGTCCTGATCGCCGTCGCGGGCGCGGTCTTTGCGGCGGATGTTTTCGCGCAGGGCGCGCCGTTCGGCGCGAAGCCGGCGGCACCCCCGCCCTCGGGCTTTGCCGGCTGGGTTCTCGCGGAGCAGGCGAAATTCTTCCGCGCGCTGTCGGCGGCGATCCGCGAGGCAAAGGCGGACGGCAGCGCGGCCTACGGCCTGTTCTGGCTTTCGTTTCTCTATGGGGCGTTTCATGCCGCCGGTCCCGGACACGGCAAGGCGGTGATCTCCGCCTATCTCGTGGCGGACGGCGCGACGATCCCGCGCGGGATCGCGCTCTCGGCGGCGGCGGCGTTCGTGCAGGCACTCAGCGCAATCGCGCTCGTCGGCATCGCGGCGCTGCTGCTCGGCGCGACCGCGCGGGCGATGGGCGAGACCGTGCGGTGGCTCGAGATCGGCGCCTATACGCTCATCATCGTTTTCGGGCTGCTGCTAGCGTGGCGGAAGGGACAGGCGTTTCTGCGGAGCTTTGTGGCGTGGCGAACCGGCAAGCCGGCGCCTGAGCGCGCGGATCACGACCACGACCATCATGCGCACGATCACAGCCACGGTCACGGCCACGACCTCGACCACGATCATTGCGGCCATGCGCACGGGCCGGAGCTCGAGGACCTGAAGGGCCGCGGCTGGCTCAAGCGCGGGCTCGCGGCGGTGTTCGCGGTCGGCATCCGCCCGTGCTCGGGCGCGATCCTCGTGCTCGCGTTCGCGCTGTCGCAGGGGATTTTCCTCGTGGGCGTCGCGTCGACGTTCGCGATGGCGGTCGGCACCGCGATCACGGTCGCGGTCATCGCCATCCTCGCCGTGGTGGCGAAGGATGTGGCGACGCGTCTTGCCGCGGGCTCGAATGGCGCCGGCATGGTGGCGATCCGCGGCCTGGAATTCGCAGGCGCGCTCGTTGTCATTCTGCTCGGCGTCCTCCTGATCACCGGGCTCATTGCCTCGGAGCGCATGTTTCCGGTTTGATCGGAATCGTCGTCCCGGCCAAGCGCCGCAACGCGGCGCGCGAGCCGGGACCGTCTTCATCGACTTCAGAACGGTCCCGGGTCTCGGCGGGCTTGCGCCCGCCTCGCCCGGGACGACGATGATCATCGGCTCGGCCGGGACGACGAAAGAGGTGTGGGCTATAACCCCGCCATGCTTCGGCTCGCCGACCGCATCGACCGCCTGACCACGGCTATCGGCCGCGGCGCCGCTTGGCTCGTGCTCGTGGTGGTGCTGGTCCAGTTCCTGGTCGTGCTCCTGCGTTACCTGTTCGGCACCGGCTCGATCCGGCTGCAGGAGTCGATCGTCTATGCGCACGCGCTCGCGTTTCTGTTCGCGGCGGCGTGGGCGCTGAAGATCGGCGCGCATGTGCGGGTCGACATTTTCTATCGCGATGCGTCGCCGCGCGTGCGCGCGCTGATCGATCTTCTTGGCGCGATCTTTCTCCTCTTGCCGGTGGCGGGCCTGATCCTCTGGGTTTCGCTTCCCTATGTGAGCCGCTCCTGGGCAATCCTGGAGCGTTCGCAAGAGACTTCGGGCCTGCCGTTCGTATTCCTGCTCAAGGCGGCAATTCCGCTGTTTGCCGTGCTGCTCATCCTGCAAGGGCTTGCCGAGATCGCGCGCGCCGCGGACGCGCTGCGCGAACGCGAGCGGAATTCCTGAGCCGTGGCGCTCGCTGCAACGCTCGACATCCTGATGTTCGCGGCCGTGTTCGGCCTGCTCCTCACCGGCTATCCGGTGGCGTTCGCGCTCGGCGGAACGGCGTTCCTGTTCGCGCTGCTGGGGCATCTCCTCGGCGTATTCGACCTCTGGCTCCTGCAGGCGCTGCCGCAGCGCATCTACGGGATCATGACCAACGAGGTGCTGATCGCGATTCCGCTGTTCGTGTTCATGGGCGTGATGCTGGAGCGCTCGAAGGTCGCCGAAGACCTGCTCGACGCGGCGGGGCGCCTGTTCGGCCGCATGCCCGGCGGGCTCGGCTTCGCGGTGACGATCGTCGGCGCGCTGCTCGCCGCCTCCACGGGCGTCGTCGGCGCGACGGCGGTGACGATGGGCCTGATCTCGCTGCCGGCGATGCTGAAGGCGGGCTACGACAAGCGGCTCGCCTGCGGGTCGATCGCGGCGGCGGCGACGCTCGCGCAGATCGTGCCGCCCTCGACCGTGCTGGTCGTGCTCGGCGATCAGCTCGCGGTCGCCTATCAGCAGGCGCAGCTCGCCGAAGGAACGTTCGCGCCCGCGACCGTCACGGTCGGCGACCTTTTCGCGGGAGCGCTCTTTCCAGGGTTGCTGCTCTCCGCGCTCTATCTTCTCTATCAGGCGGCGGTGGCGGTGCTCGCGCCAGAGCGCTCGCCCGCGCCGGCGCGCGCGGTTGATCTCGCCGCGATCGGCGCGGGCGAGATCGCGCGGGCGCTGGTCGCGCCGCTCGTGCTCATCGTCGCGGTGCTTGGTTCGATCCTCGGCGGCATCGCGACGCCGACCGAGGCCGCCGCCGTGGGTGCGGTCGGCGCCATGCTGCTGGCGGGGCTGCGTTTGGCGGCAAGCGGCCGCGCGAAGCGGCCGCGCTGGTTCCGCGAGGTGCTGCGGCCGGCGCTCGAGACGACGGTGCAGATCACGACCATGATCTTCGTGATCCTGATCGGCGCGACGCTGTTCAGTCTCGTCTTTCGCGGGCTCGGCGGCGACGAGACCATTCATGACGCGCTTTCTTCGCTGCCGGGCGGGCCGGCGGGCGCGATCCTCGTCGTCATGGCGGCGATGTTCGTGCTCGGGTTCTTCCTCGATTTCCTCGAGATCGTGTTCGTCGTGGTGCCGGTGGTGGCGCCGGTGCTCCTGCGGATGGAGGGGGTCGACCCGGTCTGGCTCGGCGTGCTGATGGCGGTGAACCTGCAGACCTCGTTCCTGACGCCGCCGTTCGGGCCGACGCTCTTCTATCTTCGGGGCGTCGCGCCGAAGAGCGTGACGACCATGGACATCTACCGGGGCGCTGCGCCGTTCGTGGCGTTGCAGGCGCTCGGGCTGCTGGTGCTCTGGTTCTTCCCGGCGCTCGCGACCTGGCTGCCGCGGTCACTCTATGGAGGATGACATGAAGGCCGAAGACATCTTCCGGCTCGACGGGCAGGTGGCGCTCGTGACGGGCGCATCGAGCGGGCTCGGCGCGCGCTTCGCCGAAGTCGCGGCCGCGAACGACGCGGCGGTCGTGCTGGTCGCGCGGCGCGCCGACCGGCTGGAGGCGCTCGCCGGGAAGATCGCAAGGGCGGGCGGCCGCGCCATCGTGGCGGAAGCCGATGTCACCGACCGCGCGGCGGTCGCGCGGGCATTCGATACGGCGGAGCAGGCGTTCGGCACCGTGACGCTCCTCGTCAACAACGTGGGCATCGCGCACGCGGATCGCGCCGTGGAACTGCCGGAAGCCGTGTGGCGGCGGGTGCTCGACACCAATCTCGACGCGGCGTTCTTCACGGCGCAGGAGGCGGCGCGGCGCATGATCGCCGCGAACAGGCGCGGATCGATCGTCAATATCGCGTCGATCCTCGGGCTCGGGGTCGCCAAGGGATCGATCGCTTATGTGGTGGCGAAAGCCGGCGTCGTGCAGATGACGAAAGCGCTCGCGCTCGAGCTCGCGTTCAAGGGCGTGCGGGTGAACGCGATCGCGCCGGGGTTCATCATGACGGAAATGACCGAGGACTATCTGACCGGCGAGGGCGCCGGGATGACGCGGCATATTCCGGTCGGACGTTTCGGCGAGGCAAGCGATCTCGACGGCGCGTTCCTGCTGCTTGCTTCCGACGCGGGCCGCTTCATGGCCGGCTCCATCGTCGTCGTGGACGGCGGGCAGGTGCTGGCGATTCCGGGCTAGGCCGCGTTCTCGGGCTTCTTGTTGCGTTGCGCCAAAATGCGAAAAGCGCCCCGGCCGTGCAATTTTTCGTCAGCCGGGGCCTGCGAAACGAAATTGCGCGGGGGCGAGCCCTGTGCGACCTTTTCGGATGACAGAGGTTGAGTCCGTCCCCATCTATTGACGGCGCGCTTGCCGCGCTGCCGCGGCGGAGAAGGCGATGACGCTGAAACCCGTCACCCTCGACGACAAGTACGACCTCGAGAAAAGCCCGGTCTTCGTCACCGGCTACCAGGCGCTGATCCGCCTCTGCCTGATGCAGAAGGAGCGCGACCGGCGCGCGGGCCTCAACACGGCGGGCTACGTGTCCGGCTATCGCGGCTCGCCGCTCGGCGGGCTCGACCAGCAGTTCATGCGCGCGAAGCGCTTCCTCGACCGGCACGACGTCGTGTTCCAGCCGGGGCTGAACGAGGATCTCGCGGCAACGGCGGTCTGGGGCACGCAGCAGGCGGAACTGCGCGGCGAAGGTAAGTTCGATGGCGTGTTCAGCATCTGGTACGGCAAGGGGCCGGGCGTCGACCGCACGGGCGACGTCTTCCGGCACGCCAACCTCGCGGGCTCCTCGAAACATGGCGGCGTGCTCGCGCTCATGGGCGACGATCATACGGCGGAGTCGTCCACGACGGCGCACCAGACCGAGTTCAATTTCGTCGATCTGGTTATCCCCATTCTTAATCCGGCGGGCGTGCAGGAAATCCTCGACTACGGCCTCTATGGCTGGGCGCTGTCGCGCTATGCGGGGACCTGGTGCGCGCTGAAATGCGTGCACGAGACGGTGGAGTCGACCGCGGTCATCGACGGCAGCCTTGACCGGGTGAAGATCGAGCTGCCCACCGACTTCGCCATGCCCGAGGGCGGGCTGAATATCCGGCTCGTCGATACGGTGCTCGGGCAGGAGGCGCGGCTGCACGACTACAAGCGCGACGCGGTGCTCGCGTTCGTGCGGGCGAACAAGCTGAACCGGTGGATCACCTCGGGCGGGCGCACGCCGAAGATCGGGATCGCGACGGTCGGCAAGTCCTATCTCGACGTGCGGCAGGCGCTCGACGAGCTCGGCATCGACGAGGTGAAGTGCAACGATCTCGGCATCCGGCTGTTCAAGGTCGCGTGCCCCTATCCGCTGTCGCGACTGGAACTTGCGGAGTTCGCCAAAGGGCTCGACCTCATCATCGTGGTGGAGGAGAAGCGCTCGCTCATCGAAGTGCAGGTGCGGGAGGAGCTTTACGGCACGGCGAACCAGCCGGTCTGCATCGGCAAGAAGGACGAAGCCGGCAACTGGCTGTTCCCGATCAAGGGCGCGCTCGATCCGAACGACATCGCGATCTGCATTGGCGACCGGCTCCTGAAGTACGGGCACAACGAGGAGCTGGCGAAGCGCGTCGCCTACCTGAAGGAAGCGCAGCGGGTGGCCGCCGAGACGCCGAACATCGCGGCGCGCGATCCTTACTTCTGCTCGGGCTGCCCGCACAACACCTCGACCGTGGTGCCGGAAGGCATGCGCGCCTACGCCGGCATCGGCTGCCACTACATGGTCCAGTTCATGGACCGCAACACGCTCGGCTTTACGCAGATGGGCGGCGAGGGCGCGAACTGGATCGGCGAGGCGCCGTTCTCGAAGCGCGGCCACGTGTTCCAGAATCTCGGCGACGGCACCTACAACCACTCGGGCTATCTCGCCATCCGCGCCGCGATCGCGTCCGGCACGACCATGACCTACAAGATCCTGTTCAATGACGCGGTCGCCATGACCGGCGGGCAGAAGAACGACGGCGGGCTCGATGTGCCGACGATCGCGCGCCAGGTCGCCGCCGAAGGCGCGAAGAAGATCGCCGTCGTCACCGACGAGCCGTGGAAGTACGCGAAGAACACCGAGTGGCCGAAGGGGATTGCGATCCATCACCGCGACGAGCTCGACGCGGTGCAGCGGTCGCTCGCGGAAATCCCCGGCGTTACGGTGCTGATCTACGATCAGACCTGCGCGGCGGAGAAGCGGCGGCGGCGCAAGCGCGGCGCGTTCCCCGATCCCGACAAGCGCATCCTCATCAATGAGCTCGTCTGCGAAGGCTGCGGCGATTGCGGCGTGCAATCGAACTGCGTGTCGATCCAGCCGCTGGAAACCGAATGGGGCCGCAAGCGCGAGATCGACCAGAGCACTTGCAACAAGGACTATTCATGCCTGAAGGGCTTTTGCCCGGCGCTCGTCACCGTGCACGGCGCGAAGCTGAAGCGGCCGGCGCCGGCGACGCTGCCGGAGCAATGGCCGGCGCTGCCGGAGCCCGCGCTGCCGGCGATCGACCATAACTACGGGATCGTCGTCACGGGGATCGGCGGAACCGGCGTCGTCACGGTCGGCGCCCTGATCGGCATGGCGGCGAACCTGGAAGGGAAGGCCTGCGGCGTCGTCGACATGGCGGGGCTCGCGCAAAAGGGCGGGGCGGTGCTCTCGCATATCCGCATCGCTGAAAAGCCCGAGGACATCCACGCGATCCGCGTGCCGGCGCGCGGGGCGGACCTCATTCTCGGCGGCGATATTGTCGTCGCGGGCGGCAAGAAGGTGCTGGCCGCGGTGAAGCCCGGCGCCACCACGGTCGTCATCAATACGCACGAGACGCTGCCGGGCGCGTTCACGCGCAACGCGGACTACTCGCTGCCGACCGAGCGCATCAAGCGGGCGATCGTGCAGGCGGCGGGCGCGGACCACGTGCGGTTCGTCGATGCCTCGCGGCTCGCGACTGACCTGTTCGGCGTCTCGGTGGCGCAGAACGTGTTTCTCGTCGGCTTCGCCTATCAGCTCGGCGGCCTGCCGGTTTCGGCGGAAGCGATCCTGCGCGCGATCGAACTGAACGGCGAGGCGGTGGAGCTGAACAAAACCGCTTTCCTTTGGGGCCGCCGCGCCGCCGTCGATCTCGACGCGGTGATGGCGCTTGCGAAGCCGCAGGAAGTCTCCACCGACGCGCGCCGGTTCTCCGCTTCGCTGGAGGAGGTGATCGGGCGGCGCGTGGCGTTCCTGACCGATTATCAGAATGCCCGCTACGCGGCGCGCTATCGCACGATGGTCGAGCGCGTGCGCGCGGCCGAGACGCGCGTGTCCGGCGAGCATGCGCTGACGGAGGCGGTGGCGCGCTATCTCTTCAAGCTGATGGCGTACAAGGACGAATACGAGGTGGCGCGGCTCTACACCGACGGCTCGTTCGCGAAGCAGGTGGCCGCGTCGTTCGACGGCGATTTGCGGCTCGAGTTCCATCTGGCGCCGCCCTTGCTCGCGCGCACGGACCCGGCGACCGGCAGGCCGAAGAAGATCAGCTTCGGCTCGTGGATGATGGGCGGCTTCCGGGTGCTTTCGAAGCTGAAGTTCCTGCGCGGCACGCCGCTCGATCCCTTCGGCTATTCGGCGGAGCGGAAGCGGGAGCGCGCGCTGATCGAGGAATACGGAGCGGTGGTCGAGGAACTGATTGCCGCGCTGAAGCCGGAAAACCATGTGCTCGCCGTGGCGATCGCTTCGATCCCCGAGAAGATCCGGGGCTATGGCCCGGTGAAGGAGCGGCATCTCGTGGCGGCCAAGGCCGAAGAGGCGGAGCTGCTTTCGCAATTCCGCGCGGGCGAGACGGGCGACGCGGAGATCGCCGCGGCGGCGGAGTAAAATTCATTGTCATCCCGGCTGAGGCCGTCATCACTGACGCAATGTTCGCCCGGGATGACAGTTTATTCTCCTCATGGCCGGGCTTGGCCGCGCGCGACGACGAGTCTCGGTTAGGGCGAGTGTCCGGCGCGCACTATCAAGAATAGCCGCGCTGGCCGCTCGCTTCGCTCGCCAGCGCGGCGGCCATCCAGGCGGCAATTCAACAGCCCCTGGATCACCGGGTCGCGTCATGCTCGGCTTCGCCTCGCATGACGGCCCGGTGATGAGGGGTTCTCAAGTGACTTGTGTCGAATTTCGCGAAGGCCATACTTGTTTGACTTACGTGGAATCGCCCACGTCAACGGACCGAGATCTTGATCCCCGCCGAACAATTGTTGAGCTTCGCCGACTGGGCGCGCGATCTGAAGGCGGAAGAACTCGAGCGCGCGCGGAAGGGGACCGCCATCAAGGCGTACCCAAAGGGCGCCTATGTGTGCCACGTCGGCGACCGGCTCGAGCACTGGACCGGCGTGGTCTCGGGGCTTGCCAAGATCGGCGTCATTTCCAGCTCGGGCAAGGCGACCGCCTTCATCGGCGTGCCGCCGGGCGGCTGGTTCGGCGAAGGCACGGTGCTGAAGCGGGAGCCGCGCCGCTACGACGTGATGGCGCTGCGCGACTCGGAGATCGCGATGATGAACGCGGCCACGTTCCACTGGCTGTTCGAGAACAGCGTCGCCTTCAACCGCTCGCTCGTGCGGCAGATCAATGAGCGGCTCGGGCATTTCATCGCGCTCGCCGAATATCACCGGCTGCTCGACGCGCCGGGGCGGCTCGCGCGCAACATCGCCTGGCTGTTCAACCCGGTGCTCTATCCGCGGCTCGGGCCGCATATCGACATCACGCAGGAAGAGATCGGCGAGCTCTCCGGCCTGTCGCGGCAGATCGTGAACAAGAACCTGAAGGTGCTGGAGAGCGAAGGGCTTCTGCGCATCGAGCACGGCGGCATCACGGTGCTCGATCTTGAACGGCTGAGCCGGTACGGCGGATGAGAGCCGCAGCGTAAAATGTGAAGGAGCGCGGGTCCGGAATCCGCAATACTAGCGAATAGACCCCGGGTCCGTCTGTCAAGTGGCGGCTTGTGGGTCCCGGTTTTCGCTGCGAACCTGTATCGTGACGACAAGCCTCGCAAAAGAGGCGTCCAAACAATAAAAATGGCCCGCGGGCCATCCGGGGAGACGAGCGTGGGCGCCAACACCACGTCGCTGGCCGACACGTTTCCGAAGCTGCTGCTCATCAATGCGGTTCAGCGCGGCGAGCGGCCGGCCATGCGCCAGAAGGACTTCGGCATCTGGCATAGCTGGACCTGGGCGCAGGTGCTCGACGAAGTGCGCGCGTTCTCGGTCGGCCTGGCCGAGCTCGGGCTGCGGCGCGATGACAAGGTGGCGATCATCGGCTCCAACCGGCCGCGGCTTTACTGGACGATGTGCGCGGCGCAGGCGCTCGGCGCTGTGCCGGTGCCGGTCTATCAGGACTCGGTCGCGGACGAGATGGCCTATGTGCTCGCCCATGCCGGCGTGAAGATCGCCGTCGTCGAGAACCAGGAGCAGGTCGACAAGGTGCTTTCGATTTCCGAGCGGTTGCCGACGCTCGAATTCATCATCTATGACGAAACGCGCGGCTTGCGCGACTACGACCACACGCGGCTGAAATCGTTCGAGGACGTGCAGGCGCTTGGGCGGGCGGCCGCGTCGAAGCAGTCGGGCTTGAACTGGGAGAAGGAGATCGCGCGTGGCAGGGGCGCGGACCTCGCGGTGATCCTCTACACGTCCGGCACGACGGGCCAGCCGAAAGGCGTGATGCTGACGCACGAGAACGCGATCGTCAGCTCGCGCAACGCCAATATCTTCGACGGTCTGACGGAGAAGGAAGAGATCATTGCCTATCTGCCGATGGCGTGGGTCGGCGACCACATCTTCTCCTACGCGCAATCCTATGTCGCCGGCTTCTGCGTGAATTGTCCGGAAAGCCCGGAGACGGTGGTGGAGGACCGGCGCGAGATCGGCACGACCTATGCCTTCGCGCCGCCGCGCATCTACGAGAACCTGCTCACGCTCACCATGGTGCGCATGGAGGATGCCGGCCGCCTGAAGCGCGGCATGTTCCACTACTTCATCCGTCACGCGCGCCAATGGGGCGAGAAGATCCTCAACGGGGAACGCGTGCCGGTTCTCGCGCGGCTCATCTATCGGCTCGGGGAAATCCTCGTCTATGGACCGCTGAAGAACCGCTACGGACTTTCGCGCATCCGCGTCGCCTACACGGCGGGCGAGGCGATCGGCCCGGAAATCTTCCGCTTCTACCGCTCGCTCGGCATCAACCTGAAGCAGCTCTACGGGCAGACGGAGGCTTCGGTCTACATCACCGCGCAGCCGGACGGCGAAATCTACGCCGACACCGTCGGCAAGCCGAACATCGCGGTGGAAGTGAAGATCGCGGAAAGCGGCGAGGTGCTGTTCCGCTCGCCGGGCGTGTTCGCGGGCTACTACAAGGACCCGGAGAAGACGGCAGAAGCGAAGACGCCGGACGGCTGGGTGCATACAGGCGACGCGGGCTTCTTCGATCCGAAGACCGGGCACCTCAAGATCATCGACCGCGCCAAGGACGTGGGCCGCCTCAAGGACGGTACGCTGTTCGCGCCGAAATACATCGAGAACAAGCTGAAGTTCTATCCGAACATCAAGGAGGCCGTCGCGTTCGGGGACAAGCGCGATTTCGTGACGGTGATGCTGAACATCGATCTCGTCGCGGTCGGAAGCTGGGCCGAGCGGAACAACGTCGTCTATGGCTCCTACCAGGAGCTGGCCGCGCATCCGAAGGTCTACGAGATGCTGGCGGCGCACGTGGACGAGGTGAACCGCTCGCTGTCGCAGGAAGGGCCGATGGCCGGCGCGCAGATCAGACGCTTCCTCATCTTGCATAAGGAGCTCGACGCCGACGACGGCGAGCTCACGCGCACGCAGAAGGTGCGGCGCGGGTTTATTGCGGAGCGCTACGGGCCGCTCGTGACCGCGCTCTATGACGGGTCGAGCGAGGTCGATATCGCCACGGACGTGACGTTCGAGGACGGCCGCAAGGGCGTGATCTCGGGGCGGGTGAAGGTCGTCGACATGCGGACCTATCCGGCCGAATCCGCGCCGCAGCCAATGGGGCGGGCGGCATGAGGATCTTGTCCTTGTCATTCCGGGGCGCGGTCGCGGACGTAGTCCGAGGCCGCGAGCCCGGAATCCACCAACGCGCGCCGCGCTTCGGCGGGCGTCCCGGAATGACGGAGGAGGCGGCATGAGGGCGCCTTCGTCGTCATCCGGAATCGCCGCGGGCGACGTGCTGCTCGCCGCGGACGATATTTCGCTTTCGTTCGGCGGCGTGAAGGCGCTCACCGGCGTCTCGCTCGACATCCGCAAGGGCGAGATCCGCGCGATCATCGGCCCGAACGGCGCGGGGAAAACCTCGATGCTGAACGTGATCAACGGCTTCTATCAGCCCGATCGCGGCACGATCACCTTCAAGGGCGTCCGGCGGGGGAAGATGCGGCCCTACAAGGCCGCGGAATTCGGCATCGCGCGCACGTTCCAGAACGTCGCCCTGTTCAAGGGCATGAGCACGCTCGACAACCTGATGGCGGGCCGGACGCTGAAAATGAAGCGCGGCTTCTTCTGGCACATCTTCCGGCACGGGCCGGCGCTGCGCGAGGAAGTCGAGCACCGGCGCAAGGTGGAAGAGATCATCGACTTTCTGGAAATCCCGCACATCCGGCGCGTGCCGGTCGGGCGGCTGCCTTACGGACTGCAGAAGCGGGTGGAGCTTGGCCGGGCGCTCGCGATGGAGCCCGAGCTTCTCCTTCTCGACGAGCCGATGGCCGGCATGAACCTCGAAGAGAAAGAGGACATGTGCCGCTACATCATCGACGTGAACAACCATTTCGGCACGACGATCGCGCTGATCGAGCACGACATGGGTGTGGTGATGGACCTGTCGGACCGCGTGGCCGTGCTCGACTACGGCCGCAAGATCGCCGACGCGACGCCGAACGAGGTGAAGCGGGATCAGGCGGTGATCGATGCCTATCTCGGCGTGGCGCATTGAGGGGATGATGATGGCGCTCACCGCAACGTGTTCCGGGCGCGGCGCAGCGCGAAGCGCAGCGGAGCGGTGCGCCGCAGAACCGGAACCCAGGAGCAGTGTGGCGGGTGCGGCTGGGCCCCGGATCTGCGCTGCACCGCTTCGCGCTGCAGCGCGTCCGGGGCACGGGAGCGCACGCTGATGGACCTCCTCTATCGCATCTTCCTCGATCCCTTCGTGCAGATGGCCGGCGCGCCGGACCTCCTCTTGCAGACGCTGTGGGAGGGGCTTGTCGGCGGGGTGCTCTATGCGCTGATCGCGCTCGGCTTCGTGCT
>Ga0180222_1001577_pt1 | contig 22887 bp, 22 predicted proteins | sample eDN5th37CKraftOP_FD_151336 | JGI IMG/M metagenome (GOLD analysis project Ga0180222, IMG submission 151336) | Enriched Organic Plus compost microbial communities from Emeryville, California, USA - eDNA 5th pass 37_C Kraft OP (version 2) (version 2) ... | reverse complement strand
CGCTCAAAGACGCTCCGGCCAAAAAGCGGCGGCGGCGCAATTGCGCCGCCGCCGTAATTGGGCTCGGTCCCGGCTCAGGCGGCCTGCCGTTTCTCTCGAAAGTGCGGAATTACCTGCTCGCCCCAGATGCGGATCGTTTCCATGCACACCTCCTGCGGCACGGTGCCCATCTGGATGAGGCACATGACCTCATCGACGCCGATGTCCTCCAGCTCCTCGACATAGGCGATCGCGTCTGCCGCGGTGCCGTAGGCATGATCGATGTTGAAGCTTGCGACCGCGAGCGTCGCCTGTGCGGCGAGAGCAGGATCCTGCTTGGCCTGTTCCAGTATATGGGCCTTCGCCTGGTTCATATAGGCGATATTGTCCTCGCCTTCGGTGTTCTCGTTGGGCAGGGGCATGCCGGGCCGCGCCCAATGGCCGATCGACTCCGCAAAGAAGCGCTGGCCGCGCGCGCCGATCTCCTTCGCCTTCTGCCCATCCTCCAGGACGATCGTCGGGCAGAGGGCCGACAGATAGTCGTTCACCTCGGTCGATACGAAGCGCTCGCCTGTGCGCGTTGCACGAGTCCGGTCATAGAGCGCATGTTGCGCCCGGATGCTTTCGAGGCCCCCGAAGCCGAAGATGAGCGCGCCCACGCCATATTCGGCTGCGCGCTGGACCGTATCGGGATTGGTGCAAGCCATGAATAGCGGCGGGTGCGGCATCTGGACCGGGCGTGGGACCACCTCATGCGGCGGAAAGCCCTCGGGCGCCTTGATGGTGAGCAGCTTGCCTTCCCATTGGAAGCTGTCCTTGCGCCAGATGTTGCTGATGATCTTCAGCGCCTCCTCGACCTGCTCATAGGTCGTCGCCGGATCGACGTTGCACAGCGCCATCTCCTGATGGGTGCCGCCGCGGCCGGCGCCGAGATTGACCCGCCCGTTCGAGACGATGTCGAGCATTGCGGCGCGCTCCGCGACGCGCGTCGGGAAATTATAGTTGAAAGGCATGCAGACCACGCCGTGGCCGATGCGGATACGGCTCGTCTTCGCCGCGACGGCCGTCAGGAACACTTCCGGGGCGCTCATGTGGCAATAATGTTTGAGGGCATGATGCTCGACGGCCCAGATCCCGTCGAAGCCCATCTCCTCGGCATAGACGCTCTGCGCGATACAGTCGTGGATCAGCTGGTGCTCGCGCTCCGGCGTCGGGTCGGCAAGCTGCGCCTCGAAGATCATCGAGAATTTCATCGGCCGCTCCTCTCGCATTTTGCGCGAAGATAGCGCCTGCGACGGGGTGTGCAGCCCTGGTGCGTTGCGAAATCGTGCCATCTGTCCTGTGGGGGACATGCGCAGCCGCCCCGCCGCGCCGGTTGCCTCAAGAAGCCAGGCAGGCAATGATGGCGGTCACAACGGACCGCGTCTCCGCCACGTCGCGCACCGCTATGCTGTCGATGCCCGCCGCCTTGACGGGATAGTCATTACCCCCCTCGTACATGGCGTCGCCGAGGAAGAGCATGTCGGCGGGAGCGAAATCCGTAACCTCCATCAGCCGGCGCAGCGCATAGGCTTTGTCGACGCCCCGACGGGTGACGTCGATCGATGTCGAGCCACCGATATTGATCGAGAGATCGGGCAGCATCGACTGCAGGATCGCTTGCAGATGCTTGCGCTTGGTGAAATCGGGATCCCAGGCCTTCTTCGCCTCGAGCGGAGCTTCCTGGCCGAGGCCGCTATAGGTGATCTGGCTGCCGCGGTCCTCGATCTTCTCGCCCCAGCTCCGCGTGCCGGAGAGGCCCGCCTGTTGCGCGGCCTTGCCGAGCGCGTCGACTATCCGTGCCCGCTCATCCTGATCGAACAGATCGGCATAGACCGCATGCCATCCGCCCGCCTTGCAGCGATAGAGCTTGGTGCCGGTGGTCGGCATGATGAACAGCCGGGAAAGATCGCATTGCTGCGGCATGCGCGCCACAACCTGGATCTCGAACTGGGGCCAGTCTCCGCCCGAGATCACCGCGACGGAGGCTATGGCCAGCAGCCGACCGACCAGCGCGGCCATATCGGACTGGATGGGCTGCTTGCTTTCGGCCAGAGTGCCGTCGAGATCGAATGCTATAAGCCTCTTCATCGGCCGTCCTCGGGTTCGATGCGGCCGGTCCGCGCCGTGCCTGCCGGAATCAGCCGTCTCTTGCTCATGAAGTTGCCGCTCTCGGGAGGATGATCTCATCGATGGCATGGGCGACGCCATCCTGTTCATTCGATCGAGTGACGTGCTGCGCGGCCGCGCGCACTTCCGCCGGGCCTTGTCCCATGGCGATCGTCAGGCCTGCACGCGCGAACATCGGGAGGTCGTTGCGCTGGTCGCCGATCACGGCGACGCGATCGAGCGGCACGGCGGCCGCCGCAGCGAGCGCCACCAGCCCGTCGCCCTTGTTGGCGCGTCGCGCGGTCACATCCAGATAATAGGGCTGGGACCGTGCGACCGTGGCAGTGGTGCCGAGCGCGTCGCCGACCAGCGGCTCCAGCCGGGCAAGCAGCGCATGATCGTCACTGACACCGACGATCTTGTCGACGCGGGCAAGCAGGTGCGAGAAATCGGCGACATAATCGGGATCGAGGTTCGCGGCCAGCCGCTCCCGCGGGACATGGGCTTGATCCGGTCGGCGCGCGTACCAGTGTCCGTCGGTGAACAGCCACGGGGCGACGCCCGGCTGGTCGAGCAGCGTCAGTGTGCGTGCCGCGCAGGCCGGGTCCAGCCGCTCCGCGGAAAGGATGGCGCCGTTCGGGCGGAGGATCGTGCCGCCGTTGAAGGCGGCGATCGCTCCATGGAGACGCAGGCGCTCGGCGATCCAGAGCATGCCGCTCGCCGGACGAGCGCTGATCAGGCTGAAAGGGATGCCCGCCGCCTGCAATCGCGAGACCGCCGCCACCACCGTGCCGGCAAGGCTCTTGTCATCGCGCACCAAGGTGCCGTCTATGTCGGAAACGACGAGCTGGATCGGGCTCATTTGATCGGGTTCCACTCGAGGCCGTCGCGCGCCGGGAGCGCCGCGGCGGCGTCCGGGCCGTCGCTGCCGGCGCGATAGGGATCCGGCTCACCGTCCTTGGCCCAGGCATCGAGCAGCGGCTGCACCGCCCGCCATGCCGCCTCGATCTGATCGGCGCGCTGGAACAGCATTTGATCCCCGACCAGGACATCGTAGAGGAGGGTTTCGTAGCCGGTCTGATGACTGACCGGAAAATGATCAGCGTAGACGAAATCCATGGCGACGGGGACGGTTTCGACCAGCGGTCCCGGCCGTTTTGCCACGAACTCCAGCCTGATGCCCTCATGTGGCTGAAGCTGTAGTACGAGCCGGTTCGGCGGCAGCGTTTCGACGCCCTGATCGCGGAACAGCCGCAATGGCGCGTCCCGAAAATGCAGGATGATCTGCGTATCGCGTGCGGACATCGCTTTGCCGGTGCGCAGGTAGAAAGGCACGCCCGACCAGCGCCAGCTATCCACCTCAACCTTGAGCGCGACATAGGTCTCCGTCCTGCTCGAGGGATCGACCTCCGGGCTGCGCCGATAGGCGATCACCTCCCGATCGCCGATCCGTCCTTCCTCATAACGGCCTCGCACCGCATGATCCGGCGTGATCGGCCGAACGGCCGCGATCAGCTTGGCGCGCTCGTCACGGACCGCCTCCGCATCGAAGCTGTTGGGCGGCTCCATTCCGACGAGCGCCAGCAGTTGGAAAAGATGGTTCGGCACCATGTCCCTGAGCGCGCCCGTCGCGTCGTAGAATTTTCCGCGCGTGCCGACATCCACCGTCTCCGCCGCCGTGATCTCCACATGATCGACGTAGCGGTTGTTCCAGACCGCCTCGAGATGAAGATTGGCGAACCGGGTCACCAGAATGTTCTGCACGGTCTCCTTGCCGAGAAAGTGATCGATCCGGTAGATTTGCGTCTCGCTCGGGCGCGCCAGGATCCGGCGGTTGAGCGCCCGGGCGGATGCCAGATCCGTTCCAAACGGCTTCTCGATCACCACCCGTCGGAAACCGTCACTCTCCTGCAGCAATCCGGCGGCGGCGAGACTATCGACGAGAGGACCGAAGAAGCTCGGCGCCGTTGCGAAATAGAAGACCGCGTTACCCCGGATCCGTTGCGCGAGCGCCCGAAAGGTGGCCGCGTCGGTGAAATCGCCTTTCTGGTATCGGATCCGCCGACGCAGCCTGGTCCAGGCTTCATCGGGCTCGATGAAGTCGTCGAGCCCGGAGCGAAGACCTTCGTCATCGATGTCGTGATGGCTGACGCCCAGCACCTCGACATCTTCTGCGAGCAGGCCCGCGCGGGTGAGATTGAGCAGGGCAGGCACGAGCAGGCGGCGGGTGAGATCGCCGAGCGCCCCGAAGATGACGAAGGTCGCGTTCGGCGCGACGGGTGCCTGCTTCATTGCGGCATCTCGACATGGCCGCCGAAGCCGAAGCGCATGGCCGAGAGCAGCTTGTCACCGAAGGTGGATTCGACGCGGCTGCGGTAGCGAGCGAAAAGCGCGGCCGAAAGCACGTTGGCGGGCACCGCTTCCTCCATCGCCGCCTCGATGGTCCAGTGGCCTTCGCCGCTGTCGGCAACATGGCCGCTGTAGCGATCGAGATGATGATCCTTGGCAAGCGCGATCGCGCACAGATCGAGCAGCCAGGAGGAGATCACGCTGCCGCGCCGCCACACCTCGGCGACGTCTGGCAGGTCGATCGTGTAGCGCTCCTCCTCAGGCAGCTTGTCGGACGCCTTTCCCTTCAGGATGTCGAAGCCTTCGGCATAGGCCTGCATCAGGCCATATTCGATGCCGTTGTGAACCATCTTGACAAAATGACCGGCGCCGGCGGGACCTGCATGGATATAGCCGCGCTCGGCGCGATCGTCGGGCGCGTCGCGCCCCTCGGTCCGTGGAATGCTGCCATAGCCGGGCGCCAGCGTGGCGAAGATGGGGTCGAGGAGGTCGACGATCTCCTTCTCGCCGCCGATCATCATGCAATAGCCGCGTTCAAGACCCCACACGCCGCCGGAGGTACCGACATCGACGTAGCGGATGCCGCGCCCGGCACACGCCTTGGCGCGCCGGATGTCGTCCTTGTAGAAACTGTTGCCGCCATCGATGATGATGTCACCGGGCCGGGCCAATTCACCCAGCGCCTCGACCGTATTCTCCGTCGGCGTCCCTGCGGGGAGCATGATCCAGAAGATGCGGGGTGCCTCCAGCGTAGCGGCGAGATCTTCGAGCGATGCTGCGGCCATCGCCCCTTCGGCCGCGAGCGTTTCGACCGCCTTCGGATCACGGTCATAGGCAACGATCTCGTGTCCCCCGCGCATCAGCCTGCGCGCGATATTGGCACCCATCCGGCCAAGGCCGATCATTGCAAGACGCATGGCATTCTGTCTCCTCGAAAGATCAGGGGCGCGTTGTGGCGCGACTCAGCGACACGCCGCCATCACGCGGCGGGCGACGGCGACGACATTGTCGAGCGTGAAGCCGAATTTTTCCTGGAGCTTGGCGATGGGCGCGGATGCGCCGAACGTGGACATGGTCACCGTGGCTCCGTCGCGACCAACATAGCGATCCCAGCCCAGGGAGCCCGCCTGCTCGATCGCGATGCGGGCGCGCACCGCGGGCGGCAGCACCGCATCACGATAGGCTTGGTCCTGCTTTTCGAACAGATACCAGCTCGGCAACGAGACGACACGCGAACGCACGCCCTCGGCGGTAAGCCGCTCATGGGCCGCGACGGCAAGGGGCAACTCGCTGCCCGTGCCGATCAGGATGATCTCGGGATCGCCACCCTCCGCATCGCCCAACACATAGCCGCCCTTTTCCAGGCCTTCGGCCGACGCATAACGGGAACGATCGAGCGTCGGAATCGGCTGACGGGAGAGGATCAGCGCCGTCGGCTCATGCCGGTGCTCCAGCGCGACCTTCCATGCGATGGCCGCCTCATTGGCATCGCCGGGCCGGATCGTATCGAGGCCGGGAATGGCGCGCAGCGTTGCGAGATGCTCGATCGGCTGATGGGTAGGGCCGTCTTCGCCGACGCCGATCGAGTCGTGGGTGAAGACGAAGATCACCGGCAGCTCCATGATCGCTGCCAGCCGGATCGGCGCACGCATATAATCGGCGAAGACGAGGAAGGTGCCGGTGTAGGGCCTCAGATAGCTGAGGGCCATGCCGTTGGCGATCGATCCCATCGCATGCTCCCGCACGCCGAAGTGCATGTTCCGGCCGCCATAGCGGTGCGCCTCGAACGAAGCGGCTTCCTTGATGTCGGTCTTCGTCGAGGGGGAAAGATCGGCGGCGCCGCCGATCAAGGCGGGGATCGAAGGTGCGATGGCGTTGAGCACCTTGCCAGCGCTGTCACGCGAGGCCAAGCCCTTGGCGTCGGCGGGGAAATGGGGCAGCAGCTCCTGCCAGCCATCGGGCACGCGCCCCTGCCGCAGATCATCGATCTCCCGTGCTTCCGCCGGGTAGACGGCGCGATACCGCTCGAAGAGCGTTTCCCAAGCCTCGCGCTGAGGACGGCAGCGATCCGAAATGGCGCCTCCGAACGCTTCCGCGACGCCGGCCGGCACGAGAAACCGGGCATCTTCCGGCCAGCCATAGCCGCGCTTGGTCGCGCGTACATTCTCTTCGCCCAGCGGCTCGCCATGGGCTTTTTCGCTGCCTGCGCGCGGCGATCCCCAGCCGATCACCGAATGGACGAGAATGAAAGTCGGCCGGTCATGGGTCGCCTTGAACGTGGAAAACGCATCGGCGATCGCCGCGGTATCGTTCGCATCCCCGACGCGGAGGACGTTCCAGCCATAGGCTTCGAACCGGCGCGCCACGTCCTCGCTGAAAGCGAGCTCGGTTCCCCCTTCGATGCTGATGCGGTTGGAATCGTAGATCCAGCAGAGATTCGAAAGCGCAAGATGTCCGGCGAGCGATGCAGCCTCGCCGGAAACTCCCTCCATCATGTCTCCGTCGCCGCAGAGCGCGTAGACGGCATGATCGAACAGGGCGAAGCCCTCGCGGTTGAAGCGGGCGGCGAGCGCCCGTTCGGCGATGGCCATGCCGACCGAGTTGCCGCAACCCTGGCCCAGCGGCCCGGTCGTCGTCTCCACGCCCGTGGTGATGCGATATTCGGGATGGCCGGGCGTCTTGGAGCCGAGCTGCCGGAACTGCCGGATATCGTCGAGGCTGACCGCCGGCCTGCCCGTCAGCTGGCCATCGGCATCGATCTCTCTCACGCCGGCGAGGTGCAGCACCGCGTAAAGCAGCATCGACGCATGGCCGACCGACAGCACGAACCGATCACGATCGGGCCAGTCCGGAGCCGCGGGATCGTACCGCAGAAAATCGCGCCACAAGATATAGGCCAAAGGAGCGAGCGCCATCGGTGTTCCGGGGTGCCCGGAGTTCGCCTTCTGCACCGCATCCATCGCGAGCGTTCGGATCGTGTCGATCGCGAGGCGTTCGGGCGAGCCGTCTTCGCGGATCTGAGAATGCTGTGTGGACATGGCGGGCACTCCGAGGTTTTCTGCCGAACGAGACGATGCGGGAAAGGATGCAGGGCAGCCGGTTATCCGTCGGCCAGCCGAGGGGATCTGTCGCGCCTTTCGATTCCCTCCGGACCGGCCAGGAAGATCGTGTCGATTTCGTGCAGGAACAGCCCGTGTCCGACGAGGCCGGGGATCGCATCGAGAGCGGCGGCGAGCCGCTCAGGCTCCGCGATCGGCCCGAACGCGCAATCCAGGACGAGATTGCCCTGATCGGTACGAAAAACGTCCTGTGGACCGGCGCGCAGGCGCGGGCTTCCGCCGAGCTGGACAAGGCGGCGCGAGACGAACGAACGCGCCATGGCAACCACCTCCACAGGAACGGCCCGCGCGCCGAGACATTCGACCGCCTTCGAGATATCGGCAATCGCGATCATCCGCCGCGCCGCTTCGGCGACGATCTTCTCCCGCAACATCGCGCCGCCCGCGCCCTTGATCGCACGAAGCGCGGGATCGATCTCGTCGACGCCATCGATCGCAAGGTCGAGCGCCTCGATCCCATCCATCTCCGTCAGGACGATGCCGAGCGCGCGTGCTGCGCAAGCGCTTCTCTCCGACGTCGCGACTGCCTTGATGCGCAGGCCTGCGCGCACGCGCTCGCCGAGAGCGGCGATGGCATGAGCGGCCGTGGTGCCGGTACCAAGGCCGACGATCATCCCGTCGTGCACCTGCGCCACGGCGGCCTTGGCCGCGGCTCTTTTCCGGTGGTCGATCGCATCGGAAGAATCGGCCGTCACACCCGTCACTCCATTGCGGCGAGGATATGATCGATCGGTGCGCTCGCAAAGGTGGTGAAGGTATCGCCGACGCCATAGGGCAGCAGCAACCGGCGCTCGTGGACCAACGCGCCGCAGCTGTAGACCACGTTCGGAACGTAGCCGACTCCGTCGGCCTGGCTGGGAAAGAGGAGCGGCCGGCTGGTGCGGGCGAGCAGCCTGGAAGGATCCTCCTTGTCGAGCAGGCATGCGCCCATGCAGTAGGAGCGCACCAGGCCGACGCCGTGCGTGATGACCAGCCAACCTTCGTCGAGCGCGATCGGCGAGCCGCAATTGCCCATCTGCACGAATTCCCACGGCCAGCGAGGGGCGATGATCTTCGCCCCGCCGTCCCAATGGTAAAGATCGTCCGACAGCAGCAGCCAGATATTCTCGCTGTCCTGACGCCCCAACGCCGCATAACGGCCGCCGATGCGGCGGGGAAACAAAGCCAGGCCTTTGCATTTCGCCAGCCCGCCGGTCACCGGCGCGAGCTCGAAGCTGTGAAAATCCGGGGTGCGCAGTATTTCCTGGCGTACCTCCAGGCCGCTGAAGGCGGTATAGGTGCCGAAGATGCACGAGGTGCCGTCGTCTTCGATCATCCGCAGGAGACGCAGATCCTCGATCCCCCGCTGCTGGCTGGGCGTCACGGGAAAGAGGACGGCTTCCGAGATGTCGCCTCGATCAAGGCAGGACATGCGCAGCGTCGTGCGTGCGCTGCGATCGTCGCTCTGCTCGATCGTGAGAGGCACACCATGGGGGCTGGGGGCCTCGATCGAGACCGTGCCGTCGCGATCCCACACTCCGCGTCGGAAGGTGACGGAGGAGACGTGGCCTTCGCCGATGCCGCGCAACGAAAGAAGGAAGCGGACCGCGCCCGGCGGAAGCCCTTGCTGATTATCGTCCAGGATGATGCTCGGATTGAACAAGGCGGCGGCTTCGAAGGCATATTCCTCGCTGAAATAGGCGCCGATCAGCAGGGCCTGCCGGTCATTGACCGCGGCTTGGCCGATCGCGGGCCGGATTTCCTCGAAGCGCTGGCGAAAATAGCGTTCGGCATTGCCATGCCGCTTGTTCATCGGCGTCATCACCGCGTTCGTCAGGCGATCGAGGCTTTGTTCGTCGAGCCCGAGCACGCGTGCGGCAATGCGTTCGGCGCGCGCATGCCCAGCGACCGCGAACGGCTCGGGATCCTCCGGTACAAAGGGACGGATCACCGTTCGCGAAGGATCCGGCCGCAGCACCGTTTCCGAAGGGATGAGTATATCGTCGGCCATGCCGTTCCCGTCTCCCGCTTGATCAGGCTGCGGTGCGCAACGCTCCGGACGGGCGATGGGTGCATCGCCGGACTGGCGGGGCATTGTCTTCCCGCAGCGGACGCCAGGGCAGCCGGCGACGCGCCCGGCGCATGGCCGAAGAGATCAACCGAAATTCAGGTCTCGATCCGCTGCGGCTAGGCGGCGGCGCGGGTCATTTTCCTGCGCACAACCAGAGCGGCGGCCGCGGCGCCGAAGAGGATGAGCATCGGCGGGGCTGGCACCGGCTTGGGGCCTCCGCTGGAGCCGTGGCTGCTGCTGCCGTGGCTGCTGCTGCCATGCGAGCTGCTGCCGAAGCTGCTGGAGCCGCCCGTGGCGCCGCTGCTCGTGCTGGTGCTCGACGATGTCGAGCTGCTCGTGGACGAGGAGGTGGAGGACGATGTGGAGCTGGTGGAGGTCGAGCTGACACCGCCCGTCGAGGTCGACGTGCTCGATCCGCCGCTGCTCGTGGAGGTCGATCCGCCACTGGTGCTGGTGGAGCCGCCCGAACTCGAGGACGTCGAGGAGATGAACCAGCCGCCGCTCGAGCCGCCGCCTCCCCCCCAGAAGCCTCCACCGCCCCAGAAGCCACCGCCGAATCCGCCGCTGCCGCCTACGATCACCGGACCACCACCGCCGCCGCCGGTTACCGGCATCTCCGCGGGCAGGGGGGCCGGAACCGGCGCCGCGCCGGCAATGGTGATCGCAGCCGGAGCGCAGGCAGTCTGGGTGGTCACCGTCCTGACCTTGCGGATCACCTTACGCTGGGCGGTGCGGACGGGCGCCTTGGCGTGCTTGACATATTGGCGCTTGATATCGATCCGCTTGGGCGTCTCGGCAATATGAACCGCACCACCGCCGATGATGGCGCCCCCGCAAGCGCAGGCGCAGAGTTTAGCCAGGGCCATCCGTACCGACATCGTGCATACTCTTTATTGTCAAATGCCGACGAGACGCTGCGTCGCGTTGCAGGCCGCGTGTCCCTTATGAGGAAATGCAGAACGGGGATTTAATTGCAAGGTCGTTAACTAATTTTGTCGCGGATTGCCGCGCCAAGCGCGGCCGATAGGGCCGACAAACAGGGTTAACGTCTCCGGCGCGGGTGACTCGGCAGGCACTGGCGGCGCCATGGATGGCGGAGGGAGTGCAGCCGGGGCCTCTCCGGGCCGGGCGAGTCGGGCCTGCATCGTCACGCGCGCGGACAAGCGCGCCCGGTGCCGCTCGTGCAGCCGAAATCATTGAGGTTCCTGCGCTTGTGCGCAAGCGGGCGGGCCGCTATTAGGCGCCGCAGGCGGAGGGCGGACGTATCGGCCGGTTCGGTAAGCCGGCACCTCCGGAGGGAGCGGCAACGTGATGGCGACTGCGTTAGGGGCGGCATCGGGTGAAGGCGACGACGGCAAGGACATTCTGACGGATATCGATTACCGACCCAGTCCGGACGAGCCGTTCATGAACGAGCGACAGCTCGAATATTTTCGAAAGAAGCTGCAGGCCTGGAAGGAATCGATCCTGGCCGAGAGCAAGGAAACCCTCGCACAGCTCCAATCGGATTCGTTGCGCGAGCCCGACATCACGGACAGAGCATCGAGCGAGACCGACTGGTCGATCGAGCTGCGTACCCGCGATCGCCAGCGTAAGCTCATCTCCAAGATCGACGCGGCGCTCCGCCGGATCGACGAAGGCGAATATGGCTATTGCGAGGTGACGGGCGAGCCGATCTCGCTTGCCCGGCTGGAGGCGCGTCCGATCGCGACGATGACGGTTGAAGCTCAGGAGCGCCACGAGCGGAACGAGAAGATTTCGCGCGACGAGTAAGCGGGGTGCTGTGCCACTGATGCTGTCCGGCGGTGAAAGCGATTTTGCCGGCTGTCGTTTGCCTCGTCGGCGTCAGCCCGGCAGATGAATGCGATAAGGGAATGATAGGGAAGGGGCCTGATGGTCCCGAAGGCCGGGAGCGACCTCCGAGACCGGCGATGGGCGGATCAGGTCGCCTGAGGAAGTTCCATCTCTTCCTTGATCTTGAGCTTTTGCTTCTTGAGCTGCGCAACCAGGATGGTATCAGGCGCCGGCCGACCCAGTTCGGCCTCGATTCGGGCATCCAGCCCTGCGTGCTTGGCGATCAACGCGGAAAAATGTGCTTTCTGCATTCGATCCCTCCTCTGCATTGACGGGACCTGCGAGTAGAGCATGATTCGCCCCTCGTGTCGCCTGTGAATTGGTGAACGAACGGGTGCCGGCGATGGCTCGTTCGGCTTCCGCGGCCGGCCGGTGCCGCGGCGCGATCGCCATCTGCGACGGCGCTGCAGTCGCCCGGCTCGATAGGTGGCGAGCCGCGAAAATCCCGTTCCCACTTTCTTTCCCGATGCTTTAGGTTGGCGTGCCGATCAACCGGAGGTGGCGCATGACGGATCCGTACGAGATTGAGCGGCGTCTCGGTATTCTGCGGATCGAGCATCGCGATCTCGATGCGGCGATAGAGGCGTTGGAGGCGATGCCGATGCCGGACCAACTCCAGATCGCGCGCCTCAAGAAGCGCAAGCTGCGGCTACGCGACGAGATCGTCCAGCTCGAGGATCAGCTGATCCCCGACATCATCGCCTGAAATGAAGAAGGGGCCGGCATGCCGGCCCCTTCGCATCTGTCCGATTGCCGGCGGCGACGCGTTTTACGCAGCCTCTCGCTGATGCTCGATCGTCGTTCCCGCGGAAGCGCTTTCGCCGATTTCGATACGGCGCGGCTTCTTGTGCTCCGGAATTTCCCGGACGAGCTCGACGTTGAGCAAGCCGTTGTCATAGCCGGCGCTGGTCACCTTGATCGTGTCGGCGAGCTGGAAGCGGCGCTCGAACGCGCGCTTGGCAATGCCCCGATGAAGGAATTCACGCTTGTCGCCTTCGGCCGGCTGCTCGGCGCGACCGACGATGATCAGGACATTGTCCTGCACCGTCACGTCGAGCTCGTCGCGGCCGAACCCGGCGACCGCCATCGAGATACGATAGGCGCCGTCGCCCAGCTTCTCGATATTGTAGGGGGGATAGGCATCGCCGTCGCCGCGCGTGGCAAAATCGACGAGGCGGTTCAAATTCTCGAATCCGATCGAGGAGCGCAGCAGGGGCGCAAAATCAAGAGTACGCATGTCTCATTCCCTTTCATAGGCGTCTGAGCTTGCCCGCGGACATCCGCCGGGCGAATGCCGCCGCTCCCAAGGGACACGGCGACACGTGCGAAATAGGATGCGCGGGCAGTGCTTCAAGTGCCTCGGCTGCGGCCGAAAAGGCATCTCGCGTGGTCGTTCACCTTCTTTCGTGATTTTCGACTGGGGGCCTCCGTGCAATGGAGTGACTGCCTTGAGCGGAAGGAGATGAGCGTGAAGAGCATGGCCGCGCCGAAATCCCTCACTGCACGTCTGATCGATTCCCTTCATATGGAGGCGATGCTGCTGACCGACGAGGTCCGGGCCTATTTCGACGATCATGGTCGTGCCGAGCGCAATGCGTTGCCGCCCATGCTGCGCCTGTCCTTCTCTTGCGAATCCCTGAAGGTGACGAACCGTCTGACGCAGGTGATCGCGTGGCTGGCGGCGCATCGGCGTGCCGCGAGCGGCTCCGACGCTTCGGCGTTCCGCGCGGCCAAACCGTTGATGGCGGTCGGCAGTGATCCCCACGCGTTGACCGGGCTGCCTGAGGCCGCCCGATCCCTGATCGTGGCGAGTTGCGACCTCTATATGCGCATCCGCTGGCTCGACGAGAGGATGGATCGGTCCTGGGCAGGCTGCAAGCCGGCGCGGACCTTGCCGGGAAATCTCGAAGACGTCCTATGAAGGGGCGCCCGATCGTTGTCGTCCCGGCGGCGCAGGGGACGCCGTGCATCACCTCCCGACATCGGGCCCCTATGCCCGCCGTCTGCCGCTTGGCATTTGCGCGGGAGAGCTGCAGCGCGAGAGGGGATGATCAAAAATAAAACGGGCGCCTCTGAATGGAGGCGCCCGTTTCGAAATCCGTGCCGGCCAACAGGGCCAGCGGCTGATTACATCGCGTTGCCGTCCGTGGCGTTGTCCGCGGCGTTCAGCGACAGGTCGCTCGTGTTGTCGAGCACGTCAGCGGTGTTGTCCGCAGTGTTCGTGGTCGGCGTCTCAGCAGGCTTGCACGCGGCCAGGGTCATCAGGCCGGCGGCAGCGAGAACAAAGCTAAGCTTCTTCATTCGAGCAGCTCCCATAGCATTCTTTTCGGTTCCGGCCCGAATGCCGTCCCCAAGGCCGTTCATTAGCGACGGGGCGTGCATCGTCAACGGGGAATTTGCGCGGCGCCGCCGCCGCAGCCGGCCCCGATCGTTGCGGCGCACAAGAAAAGCCGCAACCTTCGCTGCGGTTGCGCGTTGATGGGCGATGCCGCCGAAGCGGCTCTTAAAAGCATGTAATCAAGGGGGTTATCTTGGTTTCGCTTGGGAAAGGTGCTGCCGAAAATGGTGCAATCATGACCGCGGTCCGCAGGATCGCTCTTGTCGGCAACAACCCGCCGCGCCTCTGTGGGATCGCAACCTTCACCGCCGACCTGCATGCGGCACTGCGAGGAGCCTACCCGCACAGCGCCATCGATCTTTATGCGATGAACGAAGGCGGCGTTTCGCGGGATTATCCGCCAGAAGTGGTCTTCGCGATCGACCAGGACCGGCTGTCCGACTATCAGGAGGCCGCCCAACGGATCAACGCGAGCAAGGCGGACATCGTCCTCGTTCAGCACGAATATGGTATTTTCGGCGGCGCAGCGGGCGCTTTCCTGCTGAAGCTGCTCGATCGGGTCGAGGCGCCCGTTGTCGTGACGCTGCACACCGTGCTCGAAAATCCCATGCCGGAACAGCGCATCGTCCTCGAGGCGCTCCTACGGCGCGCCACGCGGGTGATCGTGATGGCGGAAAAGGGGCGCGAGATACTGATGCGCGTCCATGGAGCCGATCCGCGCCGTATCGCCGTGATTCCGCACGGCGTACCGGACCGCCCGCCGGTCGATCCCGACGTGATGAAGCCGCGCTTCGGCTTCGAGGGGCGCAGGGTGTTGCTCACCTTCGGCCTGCTTTCGCCCAACAAGGGGATCGAGACGATGATAAGGGCGCTGCCCCAGATCGCCCGAGCCCATCCCGATGCACTCTATGTCGTCCTCGGCGCAACGCATCCTCACCTCGTCGCGCGCGAGGGCGAAGCCTATCGCGAGAGCCTGGCCGCACTGGCGGCGGAACTCGGCGTTGCCGATCATGTCCGCTTCATCGATGGTTTTGTCGAGCAGGAGCTGCTGCTCGACTATCTGGCGGCGGCGGATGTCTATGTGACGCCCTATCTCAACGAAGCGCAGATCACCTCCGGAACGCTGTCCTACGCGGTCGGGCTGGGCAAGCCCGTCGTCTCGACACCCTATTGGCATGCCGCGGAACTGCTGCCCTCAAGCGGCGGCACGCTCGTGCCCTTCCATGACAGCGACGCATTCGCGGTGGCCATCAACGCATTGCTCGGCGATCGGAAAAGGCTGGAAGCGTGCGGTCGGCAAGCCTGGCACACGGGACGGGAGATGACATGGGCTCGGCTTGCCGAAGCCTATGGCCTGATCTTTCAGGAGGCCGCGAAGAATCGGCCGGTGCGGCTTGCCGTGGGCCAGGCCGGCCGCTTCGATGTCGTCAGGCCGCGGCTGGAGGCGGTGGAACGATTGACCGATGGCTGCGGCATGTTGCAGCATTCGATGTTCAGCGTCCCTAACCGCGATCACGGCTATTGCGTCGATGACAATTGCCGAGCCTTGATGCTGATGCATCGAGTGGCCGGTGGCGACGAGAAGAGAGCCGATCAGCTGGCGATGATCTATGCCTCTTTCGTCCAGCATGCCTGGAACGGAACCAAGGGGCGCTTCCGGAACTTCATGGCGTTCGATCGCAGCTGGCTGGAGGAAGAAGGATCGGAGGACAGCTTCGGCCGTTCGCTCTGGTCGATCGGGGTCACCGCTGCCGAGGCCCGTGGGCATGATCTTCGGCGCTGGGCCGTTCATCTGTTCGATCAAGTCGCCCCCCACGCCCGCAGCCTTGGCTTCCTGCGCAGCCAGGCATTCGCGATATTGGGTGCGGATGCCCTTCTGGCCGCTTATCCGGGGCATGCGCTGGCCCGGGCCATCCTCACCGATTTCGGTCCGCGCCTGCAGGCCGCGCTCGCCAAGATATCCCGCGACGATTGGACGTGGTTCGAGCCGACACTCGGCTATGACAATGCCCGCCTTCCCGAGGCGTTGATCCGAGCCGGCCGCCGGCTCGGCGATACCCCCATGGAAGCGGCGGGCTTTGCCGCGCTCGAGTGGCTGGACGGTATTCAGACCAACCGTGATGGACAGTTCCGTGCCGTCGGTACCGACAGTTTTGGCCGCCCCTACGAACGTCCCATGCCGTTCGATCAGCAGCCGCTCGAAGCGTGGGCAACGATCGATGCGGCCATTACCGCCTATCAGGTCTCGGGTGACGAACGCTGGCAGGCTTCGGCCTGGCGGGCATGGCGCTGGTTCCTGGGCGAGAACGATATCGGCGTGCCGATCGCCACACCCGCGGACGGCGGCTGTTTTGACGGATTGATGAGTGACCGGGCTAATCTTAATCAGGGGGCGGAATCGATTCTGTCCTTCCAGTTCTCATGCCGCGCGATGAGGAAGCTTGCGAAGGCGGCGGAATCGCCGGGAATGGAGAGAACGGCCGGCACGATGTCCTGATCGGGCCGACTCAGCGGGGGACGGACCAGTCTTGTTTGATGTCATTCACTGCCCCCTGAGGCTGCAGGCCGACGCATCTCGCGTCGTCGTTCGTCCTTTCCACATCCCGATCGATCCTTCTCCCACCGGCGGGCGGGTGCGCCGTATCGTCAACGCCGTGCTGGCAATGGACGAGGATGCCGCCCACGCCGAGCTCGAGTTGGTGCTGCGCGATTTCGAGGCGCGGCACTGGCAGACGCGCAACGTTTTCAAGTCACGCTACGCCGCGATCGAGATCGCGCTTGGGCTCGACGGGGGCAGCATCCCCGAGGAGAAGAAGCAGCTGATCGGCGCCTTCTTCTGCCATGAGTACAGCTATGCCGCCGCGGCGCTGATGAATCCCAGCATCATTCCACATCCGGACCAATCCGGTCTCACCAACGGCGCGGTGCGGATCGCGATGTCGCTGCGTGCGGTGGGCGAGGGGCATATTTCCTCGGTTGCTTTCCGCGAAGGCATCGTGGGCCCCGGGCCGTTCTTCGAGCTGATGTCGGAGCCGCCATTCGCCACTGCCGCAGATACCGCGATCGAGCTGCCGGGCGGCGCGATTCAGGTGCACAGGAATCGCGATAGCTCGCTTTCCGGCACCGTCCTGTTCCCGATGACCGAGGCACAGCGCAACGGGCTCGAGGATCTGCGTCTCGTCGAGTTCACCCATGACGACGGCAGTGTCGAATGGATCGGCACCTATACGGCCTATAACGGATCAGTGATCCGTTCCGAGCTCCTGCGGACCACCGATTTCAGAACCTTCGTCCTGGCGCCGATGGAGGGGCCGGCGGCGCGCAACAAGGGCATGGCGCTGTTTCCGCGCCAGATCGGCGGCGAATATATGATGATCGGCCGCCAGGACGGCGAGAATCTGTTCCTGATCCGATCCGACCGGATCGATCACTGGGGAGAAGGCGAATTGCTGCTGGCGCCGAAATTCCCTTGGGAGCAGGTCCAGATCGGCAATTGCGGATCGCCGATCGAGGTTGAGGAAGGCTGGCTGCTGCTTACCCACGGCGTCGGCGCGATGCGCAAATACTCGATCGGCGCCGTGCTTCTGGATCGGGACGATCCCGCCCGGGTGATCGGCCGGATGAGTCAGCCGCTGCTCTCGGCCGCCGACGAGGACCGCGAAGGCTATGTGCCCAACGTCGTCTACACCTGCGGCGCGCTGAAGCACGGCGAGATGCTGTTCATTCCCTATGGGGTCGCCGACAGCTCGGTGGCTTTCGCCTTCGTCAACATCCGCGAGATGATCGACGCGATGGGCTGAGAGCGCGCTCGCCCAGCATCCAGGCTGATGACAAAAGTCCCTGATCCGATATCGCCATCCGGTTTCAGTGGGCGGATCTCTTCAGCGGCTGATCGGCATCCCGCGCCTCGAGCGGAAGGATGCCGATCAGCCTTCGACCTCGCTGGTTCGATCGACGCATTCCGCTGAGCGACATCATCGTCCGGTTCACTTCACTCGCAGATCGTCCCGGCTCTCGGCAATCACTGCCAGTGCGGCCGTCCACGCTGCGACATTCTGGCGGAGCTCCTCCGGATCGACCTTGTCGAGCGTATCGTCGGGCGTGTGGTGGAGATCGAAATAGCGCGTGCCGTCCTGATTCAGGCCGAGCACGCCGGTGCCGGTATCCGCTACCGGCTCGACATCGGTGCCGGCATGCGCCTCCTCCTTGCTGGCGACCACGCCGAGCGGCGCGAGCACCGCGCCGATCCGTGCCTTCACTGCCTCGCCGCCGGCGCCGGTGTTCATGGTGAACTGCCAGACGCGGCCGGCGCCGAAATCGGATTCACCCACCAGCGCATGCGCCTCCGATGCGTGCGCCTGCCGATAGGCCTTGCCGCCCAGGCCGCCGACCTCTTCGGCGCCGAACCATACGATCCGGATGGTCCGCAGCGGGCGGCCGGTGTCCATGATACGCTTGGCGGCGGCGGTGGTGATCGCGACGCCGGCCGCATCGTCGATCGCGCCGGTGCCGAGATCCCAGCTGTCAAGATGGCCGCCGATCAGGATGATGGGGAGCGACGGATCCCGCCCCGGCACCTCGGCGACGACATTGCCCGACTGGCGGGTTCCGGTGAGCTGAGGCGTGAGCGTCAGCCGCATCGTGATCGGTCTGCCGCGGGCAAGCATGCGCTCCAGATTTTCGGCGTCCGGAACGCTCAGCGCACCTGCCGGTATCGGCTTCACGCCGGGAGCGAAGGTCGTCATTCCCGCGTGTGGGTTGCGGTGGTGATCGGTTCCGACCGACCGGATGACGATCGCCGCCGCCCCCTTTTCCGAAGCGATGGAAGCGGCATTCCATCGCACCGGACCGAACGCCGCATAACCTGACCCATTCTGCGTCGGCGCCATCCGATGCCACACGAAGACGATCTTGCCCTTCACCTTCTCGGGCGCAGCGGCTTTCAGCGCGTCGATCGAGCCGAAGCCAACAACTTCTCCCAGGATCCCTTTGGGGCCAGTCGAGGCGCTCGCGCCGAGCGCGGTTACCGCCATTTTCTGCGGAAAGGGAGAGACGATCTCCGCCGTCTCCTCGCCCCGGAGCCAGCCCTGCATGGCATAGGGCTCGATCCGCACATTGGCGAAGCCGAGCGCTTTCAGCTTCGCAACCGCCCAGTCCCGCGCACGCGCTTCCGCCTCCGTCGCCGCCATGCGGGGGCCGATCTCCGTCGTCAGCCCCTCGACGATGTTCCAGGCGACATCGTCGCCGAGTGCGGCGTCGCGCAGCTCCGCCGCCCGGTCCGGCGCCTGAGCGAACGCATAGGACGGCAGGGCGGCGGCGAGAAGCAGGAGTTTCTTCATCAGGGCTTGTCTCCAGGGTGATCCGTACCGATCTCCCACCTGTATCCCCGCGCTGCCGTTTGCCAACCCCGATACCATCGGCTAGGGGGCAGCGGCGACTTTCCAGCATCGTTTTCCCGGAGATCACGTCCGATGGCCGTGCAGTATAGCTTTGTCATGAAGGGTCTGACGAAGACCTTCCCCGGTGCGCCCAAGCCGGTGCTCAACAACATCCACCTCCAGTTCCTGCCGGGTACCAAGATCGCGATCATCGGCGTCAACGGCGCCGGCAAGTCCACGCTGATGAAGATCATGGCGGGCTACGACACCGATTTTCAGGGCGAGGCGTGGGCCGCCGAAGGCATCCGTGTCGGCTATCTGCCGCAGGAGCCTCAACTCGATCCCAAGAAGACGGTGAAGGAGAATGTGATGGACGGGGTGCGCCCCGTTGCCGATCTCGTCGACCGCTTCAACGAAATCTCCAACCTGATGGCAGATCCGCCCGAGGATGCCGATTTCGACGCGCTGCTTGCCGAAATGGGCGAACTGCAGGAGAAGATCGACGCGGTCGATGGTTGGACGCTCGATAACCAACTCGAGATCGCAATGGAGGCGCTGCGCTGTCCGCCCGGCGACTGGCCGGTGACCGATCTCTCGGGCGGCGAGCGCCGCCGCGTCGCGCTGTGCCGTCTCCTGCTCGAGAAACCGGAAATCTTGTTGCTCGATGAGCCCACCAACCACCTCGACGCGGAGAGCGTGCAGTGGCTGGAGAAGCATCTCGTCGACTATTCCGGCAATGTCATCCTCGTCACCCACGACCGCTACTTCCTCGACAATGTGGTCGGCTGGGTGCTCGAGCTCGACCGTGGCCGCGGCATTCCCTTCGAAGGCAACTATTCCAAATGGCTCGAGGCCAAGGCCAAGCGGATGGAGCAGGAGGAGCGGGAGGAAGCCGGCCGCCAGAAGGCGATCAAGGAAGAGCTGGAATGGATCCGGCAGACGCCCAAGGCGCGCCAGTCCAAGTCCAAGGCCCGCATCCGCGCGTTCGACGAACTGGTCGAGAAGCAGAATGCCCGCGCACCCGGCAAGGCCCAGATCGTCATCCAGACTCCCGAACGGCTCGGCGGCAAGGTGATCGAGGCGAAGGGGCTGACCAAGGCTTATGGCGACAAGCTGCTGTTCGAGGATCTGAGCTTCACGCTTCCGCCGGGCGGTATCGTCGGCGTGATTGGACCGAACGGCGCGGGCAAGTCCACGCTGTTCCGCCTGATCACCGGGCAGGAAAAGCCCGATGCCGGCGAAATCGATATCGGCCCGACCGTGCATCTCGGTTATGTCGACCAGAGCAGGGATGCGCTCGATCCCAACAAGAATGTCTGGGAGGAGGTTTCCGGCGGGCACGATCTGATGACCGTCGGCAAGTTCGAGATGTCGACGCGTGCCTATGTCGGCGCGTTCAACTTCAAGGGCACCGACCAGCAGAAGAAGGTCGGTCAGCTCTCCGGTGGTGAGCGCAATCGCGTGCACATGGCCAAGATGCTGAAGCAGGGCGGCAACGTGCTGTTGCTGGACGAGCCGACGAACGATCTCGACGTGGAGACGCTGCGTGCGCTCGAGGAGGCGCTGGAGAATTTCGCCGGCTGCGCCGTCGTGATCAGCCACGACCGCTTCTTCCTCGATCGCCTCGCCACGCATATTCTCGCCTTCGAAGGCGACAGCCATGTCGAATGGTTCGAAGGGAATTTCGAGGCCTATGAGGAGGATAAGCGGCGCCGGCTTGGCGATGCCGCCGATCGTCCTACGCGGCTTGCCTATAAGAAGCTGACCCGCTGACGTCCTGACAGGCGCGGCGCCCCTCCCGCGGGATGGGAGGCGCGCGCGCCGGGGACGGAGGCCTGCTTCAAGGGATCGGGCCGCAACGCAGGGGCCCGTGCCAAGCACCGGTCATTCGATCCGCTGGCCAAGTCTGGGGCCAGGGCGGCCGGGTGCGGTGCCCGGACGCTATATCGTCGACTGGCCGATCAGCGTCCGCCGCCGCCCCGGTAATTTTGCACGCAGTGATCGGTGACCGTCTTCGTGCAGGGCGGAGGTGTGCCCTCCGCGGGCTGGGGCGTGAAAACCGCGGCCTGCTTGGCGGGATCGATCACCACCTGCGCACCGGGGGTGGGGCTGAATGGCTGATTCGCGCCGGCCGGCGCCGTGGCCGGCGACGAGATGACCTTATATCCCCGGGCATCGACGTCCTTTCCGCCGCCAGGCTGGGCGCTGGCGAGCGTCGGAACGGAGGCAAGGGACGCGGCGAGAAGCGAAGCGGTGACAAGAAGGCGCATGGGCGAACTCCTCTGGCTATCGCACGACAATAGCTATCGCGTCCGGCATCGGCCGGAGCAGCATATACTGTGCCATGGACTCTCCAGGAGAATGTCGGTTCCCTGTCGCAGCCGGTTTAATCTATTTTAATGAAAAAAAGGGCGCGCCATCAAAGCAATGGCGCGCCTTTTTTTCGCCTGAGGCGAAGCTTACTGCATCTTGCGCAGATCGTCGCGGGTCAACGTCGTCGAATAGCCGCGGTCGCTGGGGCTCATCGTCGAGGTCGGAATGGTGATGAATTCCGAATTGTAGATCAGCTTCACCGCAACCGGCTTACCATCGCTATCCTGCACCACGCGCTCGATCCGGCCAATGCGCTTGCCGTCCGCCGTGACGACCATCGCGCCCGACTTGAAGCCGTTCGCGTCACCCTGGGCAAGGGCGGCGCCCGACGCCGAAACCGCAAGAGCAGCAGCAACACAAACCGACAAAATCCGCATTGAAACGTTTCCTTTTGAAATGGACCTTGTGTGCACTGCACCATCGCATCTGCACAATCAAGAGCAACGTTTCATAGGGGTATCTTCGTGCGACCCCTGGCGGTTCATATGATGATCCAGCCCGACTTTCGTCGTGTTTTTAGGGCCAATAGTCGGCCGGATCGGGAGGCGGGGCATCGCAGGCGCTCCTGTAGCCATCCTGGCAGGCCGCAACCTGTGCACGCCAATCGCGCATGGCTCTGGCATAGGCCTGCTGTTGATATTCATAACGGGTCTGGGCGCGGGCATGAGCCGCGTCCGCGATCTCATAGTCTCGCATGCGAGCTGCATAGTCCGCCTCGGCTCGGGCATTCTCCTCCTGGATGGTGCCTGCGTTCGCGGCTATGCGGCCGTTCAGATCAGCGGTGATGGGGGCCTCTACGGCGTCGACGGCAGCGTGCCGCGCGTCCTGGGCATGGGCCGTGAACGGGATCGCCGCTGCCATGAGCGCAAGCCCCCGCTTGGTGATCGACTGCATCGGAACATACTCCTCTCTGCGCCCGCTCGTCGCACGACAAGAACGAGAGAGGAGATGGGCCGTTCCGCTATGCTCAGGCGGCTGAAAACTGCCCGGAGGATTCGTCGAGCAGACGCAGAATGCCGTCCGCGATGGCGAAGTGCGCGCCAAATAGCCGCAGCGCGCCGGCAGCCTCGCGTTCGACAATTCCCGGGAAGGTGCGGATGTTCGCGAGGCTGACCTGCACGCAGGCAAGCTCGAGCGCATGCGCGGCATGATCGCCGGTGCCATGCTCCGCCACGATGGTGTCGCGCGCCTCGTCGAGCAGATCGACCCAATGCGCGATGAAGCCGCCTTCGCCCGGCTTGGCGCCTTCAAAACGGCGGCTCAGCGCGGCGGAAACGCCGCCGCAGGCCCCGTGGCCGA
>Ga0180222_1001576_pt1 | contig 22892 bp, 20 predicted proteins | sample eDN5th37CKraftOP_FD_151336 | JGI IMG/M metagenome (GOLD analysis project Ga0180222, IMG submission 151336) | Enriched Organic Plus compost microbial communities from Emeryville, California, USA - eDNA 5th pass 37_C Kraft OP (version 2) (version 2) ... | reverse complement strand
CCGAGATGATGGTCGCGATGTTCGAGGGCCGCGATCCCGGTCCGACGACCTTCAGCATCGCCAACGGCGTGAAGGACCTGCGCACCATGGTCGAAACCGGGGAAGCGAAGGGATTGGACATGCCCGCCACCAAGGCGGCACTCGCCGGCTTCGAGGATGCGACCAAGAACGGCTTCGGCGGCGGCGACGGCGCGCAGATGTCGGTCTACTGGGCCAACAGGAAGAAGTAAGCGCTGTCATGGCCGGGCTCGTCCCGGCCATTTCGATTTCGGGGATAGGCGTCCGCTTGAACGGGTTGTCCGGGACGCGGATTTCGCCCGGGCCGGACGGACGCTCAAGCCCGGCGGCGGGCATGACCGCGGTGAAAGGTGAATTGGCATGAAGCTGTTTTCCTTCTGGCGCTCGCTCGCGACCTATCGCGTGCGCATTGCGCTCAATCTCAAGGGCATCGCGCCCGACGAGGTGATCGACGTCAATCTGGTGCAGGGCAAGCAGCGCGAAGCGGCCTTCCGAAAGATCAATCCGATGATGGCGCTGCCGGCGCTGATCGAGGACGACGGCACGGTGCTGTTCGAGTCGCTCGCGATCCTGGAATATCTGGACGAGACGCATCCCGAGCCGCCGCTCCTGCCGAAGGAACCGAAGGCGCGCGCGCGGGTGCGCGGCCTTGCGCAGATCATCGCCTGCGACACGCATCCGCTGATCGTGCCGCGCGTGCGCGAATATCTGGCGCACGAATACAAGATCGACGAGGCCGGCGTCTTGAAATGGGGGCATCATTGGCATACCGCCGCGCTGACCGCGCTGGAGATGCATCTCTCCGGTTCGCCGCAGACCGGGCGCTTTGCCCACGGCGACCAGATCACCATTGCCGACATCTGTCTCGCCGGCCAGGCGGTGGGCGCGGCCTATTTCAAGGCCGACATCGCGCCGTTCCCGACCTTCAAGCGCATTGTCGACGAGCTCAACAAGATCGACGCCTTCGCGCGCGCCCACCCGCTGAAGCAACCCGGTGCGCCCGCGTCGGTGTGACGCACGAACATGCCGCATGTCCCGCCTGTCGTGCCCCGCGCAGCCGGGGCATCCAGTAACCCCGGTCGTCGGATAGGCCGACGCACCTGGGAGTCCTGCATCGTCCGCCGGAGTTCATCGTCGGGCCGCGCATCGCGCGGACCCGTTGGCGCGCGATGACGTTCCGAGAATGGGAGTGAATGAATGCTCAATACCGCAATCGTCGGCCTCGGATGGTGGGGCAAGACCCTGGTCGAAGCGGCGCAGCGATTTGGCGCGCCGATCCGCTTCGTGCGCGGCGTCACGCTCGAGCCCGACAGCGTGCGCGACTTTGCCGCCCAGCATAGCCTTCCCATCGGCACGTCCTTCGATGAGGTTCTCGCCGATCCCCAGGTCCAGGCGGTGATCCTGGCCACCCCGCATTCCAGCCACCGCGCCCAGGTGGAAGCGGCCGCCGCGGCCGGCAAGCACATCTATTGCGAAAAGCCGTTCGCGCTCAGCAAGGCCGACGCCCAGGCCGCGCTCAATGCCGTCCGGCGCGCCGGGGTCACGATCGGGGTCGGACACCATTTCCGGCTGATGCCGTCGATGCGCGTGCTCGACGAGCTCGCCAAGTCGGGGGCCTTCGGCACCATCATGCATGTGGACGGCAACTACAGCCACGATTGGCTCGCCAATCTGCCCGCCGATACCTGGCGCATGGCGCGCGAGGAAAGCCGCGCCGGCGGTATGACCGGCATGGGCATCCACGTGCTCGACTGCTTCCGCGACATCGTGGGGCCGGTGAAGCGCGTCAGCGCGCTCTCCAAGGCGCGCGCCTTGAAAGTGCCCGCCGGCGACACCACGGCGGCACTGGTCGAGTTCGAGAATGGCGCCACCGGCACGCTCGCGACCACCTTGAAGACCCCGTTCGAGTGGCGGATCGCGATCTACGGCGAGAACCTCCGCGCCGAAAGCGTGAGCGAGACGCGTGCCGTCGTGCATCGCGCGGGTCAGGAGCCGGAAGTGATCGACCGCGCGCCCGACAACCATCTCGGCCGCAATCTCGATTATTTCGCCAAGGCGGCGCTGGGGCAGGGGACGTTCCCGATCGCGCCGGAGGGCATCCTGCAGACCGCGGCGGCGCTCGAGGCGGTGTTCAAATCGGTCGATGCGGGCGGGGCGTGGATGACCGTCTGAGCGGTCAATGCGAAACGGTGTCGGCCCGCCGGGCCGGATTAATCCAGCCTAGCGGAAGGGCCGGCGCCGCACGAACCGCCAATCGGGGCGCACCACGATTTCTTTCAGGCGGGCCAGGTATTCGGCGCGGAAATTGGAGAAGCCGACGATCGTGGCGATCAGCGCGAAGAGGATTGTCAGTTTCGGTTCCATTGTTCTGTCCCCGCAAGCCCGTTAGCGGATGGCGACAACGACGGCGACCGCCGCCATCGACCACAGCAGCGCGAAAGCCACGATCTTCAGGTGCGTGACGCGGTCAGCGGTGGCAAGGCTGTAATTCATGACGGCACCGATCCAAGAGCGATGCCGCGATATTGTTATGAGGGGCGCCGCGCCGGTTGATCCAGGTCAACGGCTTTTCTCCGGAAATATACGTAGCGGGAACGGCTGATACCTAGGCGGGTGCCGCGCTGTGCGGCGCCTGCTCGCCCCAGGCCCCCAGGGTGTGGGCCTGGTCGCCGGCCGGGTCCGGCGGCGTGAAGGACTTGGCGGCGGCCGCATCGTATTGGCCGTTGTTCGCCGCGACGGCTTCCAGGCCGGCCTTGGTATCGGGGTCGCGCTGGGCGCGGACAAAGGCTTCTTCGTCGCGCCAGGTCCAGCGGCCGTGCTCGAGCCGGGCATAGATGCTGCCGGTGTCGTAGTCGGCAAAATTGATGATGGGAATCATGCGGGCGCAGCGCTTGATGAATGCGAGGTTGCAGGCGGGCGCCAGATCGTCGCCGGCATAGACCTCCTCGGGCGCGCGCGCGTTGATGTTGATCTTGCGGAAGCGGTCGATGTCGAGCATGGCCTTCACGTCCAGGATCGTCATTTCCTGGTTCCAGCCATAGGCGACGGTGCGCGGCCGCGTCCCTTCGGGCACGCCGTTGTCGAGAAACTCGTAATGCACGCGCCGCCCGGTGTTGAGCGCCCAGGTGAAGAACAATTCGGGCATGCCCTCGTAGGCCTCGACATTGTGCGCGAGCAGGTCGTCGACCGCCTTGTAGCGCCCGAACTTCAGCCCGCGTTTCCAGGCGCGCTCGACCGTCATTTCCGGCGGCGTGATCATGAAGAACATGTAGACCAGGTCGCCGAACCGGGTCAGCAGGCGGCGGCTCTCCTTGCCGACCGGCGCGAAGCTGTCGAAGCGGAAACGGTCGATCAAGAGATGCGACATCTCGCCTTTGGCGGCTTTCGCCGCCATGCGCAGATCGAGCTTCTTGTCGATGATTTCGACCTCGTGGCCGGTCAGGGTGCCGGCGTATTTGTAGGCGGGGCCGAGCGAGTCGTAGTCGAGCAGATATTTGCGCCAGATATCGGGGCTGATCAGCGCGAACTCGTTCCAGGGCAGGCGCAGCTTTTCCGCCAGCCGGCGCTGCAGGGGCCGCATGGTGCTCTTGCCCGAGGCCGAGGCGCCCTTGACGTTCATGACGACGGGATGCGCCTGTGCCGGCAACAGGCGGTAGCCTTCGCGCCCCGCCGCTTCCCGCAGGAAGGGCCGGATGGCCTCGCCGATCACCTCGCTGCCGTAGTCGTTGCACACCAGCGTCACCGCGATTTCGCCGAGCAGGTCCTTGCCGCCGTAAAGCCGGCCGTGCTTGCTGACGATGGCGGTGGCGACGGTGCCGAGCGCGCGCAGGCAGGCCTCGTCCAGCGGGTCGTCGGCCATCGTCGCACGGTCGCGCCAAGCGGCGGCGATGCGGCGATCGCGCGCCTCGGGATTTTCGATGGCCGCCTTGGGCGCCGGTTTCGGCCTGCCGAACCCGAAGAAGCCACGCCGTTTTGGCGGGCTGTCCGCGTTGGCCAATTTCGTGTCGGAAGAGAGCGCCGAAAGTTCCTGCGCAATCCTTTCCGTTGCCCGGCGCTTCACGCGCTCGAACGCTTCGATCAATTCGCTGCGATGCGGTTCGATGTAACGCGCGAGGATGGTCGATGCCATCGCGCGGAAATTTTCGCCCAGCGTGGCGTATTTGGTGCCGTCGGGCACCGACAGATTGATGGTCACGCCGATGAGCAATTCGTGGACGATCAACCGTTCCGGACGGAATGCGACCAGATCCTGCACCGGCAGTCCGCAATAGCCGCTGAGTTCATCGGCCTTGGCGATGCTGGTCGACACGTTGTCGCTGTTGAAGATGGTGGAGAGCGGCAGGTACTGCCGCGGCAGCTGCGATTCCAGGCCCGGGTTCCAGGCGCCGTATTCGGTGGCTGCGACTGCGTTAGCCATCGTTCAGCCGGCCGCCCGCTGCTTCGGCGCCGCGGTACCCGCAATCGCCCGGTCCCACACTTCGTGAATATGCGCGACCTCCTGCTCGAATCGCTGCAGGAACATGCGGGCCTGCGTCGACAGCGTGCGCCGGGTCGGCTGGATCACCACGAACTCCGCGTGCAGCTCCGGCTCGGTGATCGGATTGACGATCAGCTCGCCCCGCCCGATGTCGTTCACCGAAATCACGCTCGGCAGCACCGTCACCCAGTCGGAGCGTGCGACGAATTCGAGCGTGGCGATCATCGCATCCATTTCCAGCATGGCTTCGATCTCGACGCCGTGGCTCTGGAAATAGGTGTCGAGATTGCGGCGGCGAATATTGTCCGGTCCCGGGATCACGATCTTCAAGGGCTGGCATTGCGACAGGCGCACCGGGGTCAGCTCCCGTAACCCGCGCTTGGGACCCGAGATCAGCATCTCGCGATCGCGCACCAGCAGCCGCGACTTCAGCCCCATGGTGCCTTCGAAGGCCGGCACCACCGCGAAGTCGAGTTCGTCGTCGAGGACCATTTCCGTCAGCAACCCGCTATAGCCCTCGACCATGTGCAGGCGCACCTCCGGGCAGCGCGGCACGAAGTCCTCGAGCACCGGCGCCAGCACCGCGCGCGTGAAGGTCGGCATCAGGCCGATGCGCAGGTCGCCGGTCACCTGCCGGCTGAGCGAGCGCGCCTCCTCCGCCGCCAGTTCGAGCGCGCCGACCGCCTCGACGCAGCGCTTGTAGTAACGCAGGCCGGCGGGCGTCGGTGTTACCCCTCCGGTAGTGCGCTCGAACAGTTTCACCTTGAGCGCGCGCTCGACCGCGGCCACGTGCTGGGAAATGCCGGATTGGGTCGCATGCTCGCGTTCCGCGGCCCGGGTGAAAGAGCCTTCCTCACAGACGGCGATGACGGCGCGGATTTGCCGCAGCGGGATGTTGACCACGAAGTCCTCTGATCCTATCGGCTATTAAGAAAAATAATGCCTAAGCGCAGAATATATTATTTCTTCTTCGGGGGCCAGCCGGCATAAGATTCCGGCCAAGCAGATATTCCGGGCGCGGAAAACGCCCAAGTCGGAGGGACGCTATGGGAGCGAATTTCGGTATTGCGGGTATGGATTGGCAGCAGCGGGTCAACTGGGACCGGCTGCGCGAATACCGTATCGAGCGCGCGCGCGCGATGATGAAGAAGCACGGCCTCGGCGCCATGCTGTGCATGTATGACGAGAACGTGCGCTACATCACCGGCACGCTGACGCCGGGCTGGAACCGTCTCAAGCCCGGCCTGCGCTACGCCATGCTGTGCGGCGACGGGCGGCCGATCCTGTTCGAACAGGGCGACATCGGCTTCCAGATCGAGCGCCACTCGCCGTGGCTGCCCAAGGAAAACGTGCGTCACTCCTTCGCTTGGATCAAGGGCGCGGCGGGTCCGGCCTCGACCCAGCAGGTGACCAAGTTCACCAAGGCCGTCATCCAGGCGATGAAGGACAACGGTGTTGCGGGGCAGAAGCTCGGTGTCGACTTCATCGACATCAACATGATCAACATCTTCAAGGAGAACAACATCAACTGGACCGACGGCATGACGCCCATGATGGAGGCGCGCGCCGTGAAGTCCCCGGACGAGCAGGAGTGCTTCCGCATCGTCGGCGCCATCGGCGACGCGACGCACTGGGAGTGCATGAAGTTCCTGCGCCCCGGCATCACCGAGAACCAGGTCACCGCGCACCTGATGAAGTTCCTCTACTCGATCCCCGGCATGGAGGACGTGGAGGACGTGATCGTCTCGTCCGGCCCGAACACCTGGCCGAACTGGCGTAACTTCTCCGACCGCATCATCCAGCCCGGCGACATCGTGTTCATGGACCTCGCCGCGCTCACCTGGAACGGCTACAAGTCCTGCTACTACCGCACCTATTGCGTCGGCAAGGAGCCGACCCAGGAGCAGAAGGACACCTACAACACCGCGCTCGGCTGGCTCTACGACTCGATCGGCGCGGTGAAGGTCGGCGCCACCACGCGCGACATCGCCATGAAGTGGCCGTCGGCGCAGGAGACCTGGGGTTACGAGGACGAAGACCAGGCGGCGGCCAACCTCTGGGGCCACGGCTTGGGCCTTGCCCAATACGACCCGCCGGTGATCTCGCGCATCTGGTCGCTCGATCATCCGATCGAGATCCAGGAAGGCATGACCTTCGCACTCGAGACCCAGCACGGCAAGCGCTTCCGTTACGGCGTGCGCATCGAGGAAATGCTGATCGTCAAGAAGAACGAGATCGAAATCGTCTCGAACTTCCCCGTCAAGCAGATCACCGTCGTCGATCCGCTGCCGGGCTACGGCGATCACGTGAAGTGACGCATTGAAGCGCCATCCCCGGGCCGCGCCGAAGGCGCTGGTCCCGGGGATTCGCGTCTTCGGTATTCTTGAAAAGTCGTGGATGGCCGGGACCTAGGGGCCTTCAAGTCCGTCTTTGACGGGTCACGCCCGGCCATGACGAAGGAGAAACAAGCGCTCGCGATGACCGCCTTTATCCTCCCGCTCAGCGATTCCGCCGCGACCGATCCCGAATTGGTCGGACCGAAGGCGGCCAATCTCGCGTCGCTGACGCAAGGCGGTCTGCCGACCCCGGGCGGCTTTGCGCTGACCGCCGCGGCCTACCGGCATCAGCTCCGCCATCTCGGCATCGACAGGCTGGTGGAGGATTACAAAGGCGGAGACATTCCGACCACGCGCCGGTTGTCGATCGCCATCCGCATCGCGCTCTACGAGGAGCCGATTGCGCCTGAAATTCTCGAGCCGCTCCTTGCCGCCTGGCGCGCCATGCGCGCGCAGGGCGCGGGTGGCGCGGTGCGTTCCTCGGCGCTGATCGAGGACCGCAAGGGCGCCAATTTCGCCGGCCAGTTCGAAAGCTTCCTCGGCCTTATCGACGAAAATGAATTCCTGGTGGCCGTGCGCGCCTGCTGGGCCGCGCTGTGGACGTCGCATGCGCGCCGCTACATGGACAATCACGGCCTCTCGCCCGCCGAAACGGCGATGGGCGTGCTGATCCAGCCGACCGTCAATGCGCGCGCCTCCGGCGGCGGTTTGAGCGAGACGGCCGAGGGGCACATGCTGATTTCGGCCACGTGGGGCCTCGGTTCGGCCATCGCGCAAGGCGAAGTGGTGCCGGATCGCATCGTGCTCTCGCGCACCGGCTTCCTGCGTACGATCGAAGCCGGCCGCAAGGACCATCGCGAGACCTGCGGCCACGGCGCGTCCGCCCCGGAACTCGTTCCGAAGGATATGGTGAGCGAGCCCTGCCTGACGCCGGGCGAGGCGGTCACGCTCGGCCGTCTGCTGCGCAAATGCGAGCAGCTCGCGGGCGGCCCGGTCGAGATCGAATGGGCGATGGACGAGAGCGGCTTCAAGCTGCTGCAATCGCGCCCCTTGCATGTCGAGGCGCCGATCGTCCCCGACGACATCTGGCTCACGCACCCGTCGATGCGCGGGCATCCCGCCGGTATCGGCTGGGGTACCGGGCGCGCGGTCGTGGTCAATTGCGAATGCGAATTGTCGCGCGTCGCGCCCGGCGACGTGCTGGTGACGAAAGTCGTCGGTCCCGCACTCAGCCATATCCTCACCCGGGTGTCGGGTGTGGTGGCCGAACTCGGCGGTTCCACGTCGCACATGGCTTCGCTCGCGCGCGAGCGCGGCATCCCGATGGTGCTCGGCGTGCTCGACGCCACGCGCAAGATCCCCGACGGCGTCACCTGCGCGGTGGACGGCGTCGCCGGCATCGTACGGTGGGTGCGGTGACGGCCCGCCCGCGCATTTTCGTCACCCAGCCGGTGGCCGAAAGCGCGGTCAAACGCCTGCGCGCGTTGGGAAGCGTCAAGATCTTCCCCGACGACAGCCGGATCATTCCGCATCGCACGCTGGTCGAGGCCGTGCGCAAGGCCGACATCCTGTTCTGCCTGCTGCACGACAAGATCGACCGCGCGATCGTGGCGGCCAATCCGAAGCTACGGCACATCGCCGCCCAGTCGATCAGCCCGTCGAACATCGATGTCGCGACCGCAACGGCGCTCGGCATTCCCGTGACCGTGGTGCCGCCGGTGACGACCGAGGCCACCGCCGATCTCACCTTCGGTCTGATGCTGGCGGTCGCCCGCCGCATGGTGGAAGGCGACCGGCTCGTGCGCGCCGGCAAGTTTCCGGGCGCGCAGTCGCGCCACCTGCTCGGCTCGTTGGTCTATGGCAAGACGCTCGGCCTGATCGGCGGCGGGGGATTGATCGGCAAGGCGGTGGCGAAACGCGCCCTCGGCTTCTCGATGCGCGTGCTCTACTGGACGCCGCGCCGCAAGCCGGAGAGCGAGGAACGCGCCGCCGGCATCACCTATGCGCCGCTCGACGATCTGTTGCGCGAGTCCGATTTCGTGTCGCTGCATTCGCCGCTCAATGCCGACACGCGCCACCAGATCGGCAAGCGCGAACTCGGCCTCATGAAGAAGACCGCGTTCATCGTCAACACCGCGCGCGGGCCGATCATCGACGAAGACGCTCTGGTGCGCGCGCTCAAGGCCAAGAAGATCGCCGGCGCCGGGCTCGACGTGTTCGAGCGCGAACCGAAGGTCGATGCCGATCTGAAGAAGATGAAAAACGTCGTGCTCAATCCGCATCTCGGGAGCGCCGCGGCCGAGACGCGCGAAGAGATGGCGAACATCGTCGTCGACAATATCGAGGCGTTGCTGAGAGGCAAGTCGCCGCCGAACTGCGTCAATCCGGAAGTGTTGGGCAAGTAGTCGGCCGCACCTGCAGCCGGTCATCGCCCGCGTAGGCGGGCGATCCAGTAATCACACTGTTTGCGGTTCAACCACGGGCGTCGACGTTTACTGGATGCCCCGCTTTCGCGGGGCATGACGGCTGTGGTGTGGGGCGTACTTATTCCGCCGTCCAGCCGCCATCGAGCACCAACGCCGAGCCGGTCATCAGCGACGACGCGTCGCTCGCCAGGAACACGATGGCGCCGGTCAGTTCCTCGAGCTGGCCGAGGCGGCCGAGCTTGATCTTGGAAAGCACCTCGTCGCGAAAGGCCTTGTTCTCGAAGAACGGCCGCGTCATCGGCGTTTCCAGGAATGTGGGGCCGAGCGAATTGACCCGGATATTGTGCGGGGCGAGTTCGATCGCCATGGCCTTGGTAAATCCCTCCATGGCGTGCTTGGAGGCGCAATAGACCGTGCGGCGGGCGGCGCCGACATGGCCCATCTGCGAGGAGATATTGATGATCGAGCCCGGCAGCTTGGCCGCGAGCAGCCGCAGCGCCACCGTCTGCGCCATGAAAAAGGCGGCGCGCACATTGAGCGAAAAGATCGCGTCGTAGTCCTCGACCGTCACCTCGGGCAGCATCTTGGGCCGGTTCATGCCGGCATTGTTGACCAGCACTTGATAAGGCTCGCGCGCGGCAAGCGCGTCGCGCACCGCCGCAATATCGGTCACGTCGAGCGCGAGCGCGTCCGCCTTCTGCCCGCGCGCGCGGATCGTCTCGGCCGCTTCCTCGATTTCCTTGGCGGTGCGGGCGACGAGCGTCACATGCGCGCCGGCGTCGGCGAGCGCCGCGGCGGCGGTGAGCCCGATGCCGCGCCCGGCGCCGGTCACCAGGGCGCGGCGGCCATCGAGACGGAAGGAAGGCGTGGATGTGAGCTGCAAGGGCGGCCTCGAGGGTCAGTGCGGCGGCAAACTGCCGTAATAGTCGGCGATCGCACGCATTTCAGCATCGGTCATCTGCCGGCTCATATAGCGCATGTCCTTGTGCGGGCGCTTGCCGCTGCGGAAGGCCTTAAGCTGGTTGAGCAGATAGACGCGATGCTGGCCGGCGAGATTGGGCACGTCCGCCGATTTGGCGATGCCGGCATCGCCGTGACAATAGGCGCATTCTTTGACCAGATCGCGCACCTCCGCCGCGGTGCCGGCCGCCGGCAGGGCGGCCGACAGCAGCGCGGCCGCTGCCAGCGTCGGGGCAAAGCGGCGCAGCATCACTCCGCCGCCTGGCCGTACGGCACGTTGCGGCCGCCATAGCGGCGCACGCGGATATTGGCCTGCTCGGCATGCGCCACGAAGCCCTCCAGCATGCACAGCCGCGAGCAGTATTCGCCGATCTTGGCGCTCGCTTCGTCGGTGAGCACTTTCTGATAGGTGCAGGTCTTGAGGAACTTGCCGACCCACAACCCGCCGGTGAAGCGCGCGTTCTTCTTGGTCGGCAGCGTGTGGTTGGTGCCGATCACCTTGTCGCCATAGGCGACATTGGTGCGCGGACCCAAGAACAGCGAGCCGTAATTCTTCATGTTGTTGAGGAAGAAATCGGGATCGCGCGTCATCACCTGCACGTGCTCGGAGGCGATGCGGTCGGCTTCCTGCACCATTTCCTCCTCGCTGTCGCAGACGATCACCTCGCCGTAGTCCTTCCAGGCCTGGCCCGCGGTGTCGCCGGTCGGCAGGATCTTGAGCAGGCGTTCGATCTCGCTCATGGTTTCGCGCGCGAGCTTCTCGGAATTGGTGAGCAGCACGGCCGGCGAATTCGGCCCGTGCTCGGCCTGGCCCAAGAGGTCGGTGGCGCAGATTTCGCCGTCGACGCTGTCGTCGGCGATGACCAGCGTTTCGGTCGGTCCGGCCAGAAGGTCGATGCCGACGCGGCCGAACAATTGGCGCTTGGCCTCCGCCACATAGGCGTTGCCGGGACCGACGATCATGTCGACGGGCGCGATTGTTTCGGTGCCGAGCGCCATGGCGGCCACCGCCTGCACGCCGCCGAGCACGTAGATTTCGTCCGCGCCGCCGAAATGCATGGCCGCGACGATCGCCGGATGCGGGCCGCCTTTGTAGGGCGGGGCGCAGGCGATGATGCGCCTCACGCCGGCGACGCGCGCGGTGACGATCGACATATGCGCCGACGCCACCATCGGGTAGCGCCCGCCCGGCACGTAGCAGCCGATGGCGTTGACCGGGATGTGACGATGCCCGAGCACGACGCCGGGCAGCGTTTCCACTTCGACGTCCTGCATGCTGTCGCGCTGCTTCTGCGCGAAATTACGCACCTGCGCCTGCGCGAATTTGATGTCCTCGAGATCGCGCTTGGAGACCTGCGCGATCGCCTTCTCGATCTCGGCGGGCGTCAGGCGGAAGTCCTGCGGCGACCATTTGTCGAACTTCTCGGACATTTCGCGGATCGCGGCGTCCTTGCGCTCTTCGACCAGCGCGAGAATGTCCTCCACGGTCTGCCGCACCTTGCTGTCGGCCTCCTTGATCGCGCTCGCGTCCATTCCGCGTTTGAGATAGCGGGGCATGTGAAACTCCTTTTCTTTTTAATCCCTCCCCTGAAAGGGGAAGGAGGCTCCGCGCGGAACGCGCGGAGCCGGGTGGGGTCAACTCATCGCAATTCGCTGACCGCCCCCACCCGGCTCGCTTCGCTCGCCACCCTCCCCGCAAGCGGGGGAGGGATGGTGTTCTGAGTTTGCGGCGCGAGATCCCGGATCGGTGCGACGCGCCGTCCGGGATGATCGCTGCGCGGTTATTTTATCGCCTGCGGGTTGATCGGGCTGCCGGTGCCGCCCGTGATGATGAGCGGCGGGCCGCAGAAGAAGAACTCGTAGACGCCGTCGTCCGCGCAGTCCTGCGCCAGCTCCTTGAGATAGAAGATTTCGCCCATGCACAGGCCCATGGCGGGGATCACCACCCAGTGCCAGGGCTGGTTGGCGTCGCCGGTTTCGTTCGGCCGCACCTCGACGCCCCAGGTGTCGGTGCAGATCGCGGCGATCTGCTTGTCCTGGCACCAGTAGCAATTCTCGAACTTGACGCCCGGCGCGTCGCCGCCCGCATAGCCGCCCCAGTCGCCTTCCTCGTGGCAACGTTCCATCTGGCCGGTACGGATGATGACGAAATCGCCCTTGCGGATTTCGACATTCTGCTGCTTGGCGCACTGGTCGAGCTCGTCATTGGAGATCGCCTCGCCGTCCTGCATCCATTTCACCCCGCGAAAGCGGGCGATGTCGAGCAGCACGCCGCGTCCGACCATCTTGTTCTTGGAATGCTCGATGCCGAGCACCGAGAGGCCGCGCGAGTCGATCAGCTTGGCGTCGTAGCCGTTATAGGCCTTGTCCTCGTAGAAGATGTGGCCGAGCGCGTCCCAGTGGGTGGCGCCCTGCACGCACAACATCAGCGTGTCGTCGGCGTAGCGGATCTTGTTCCAGTCCTGCTGGCCGGCAATGGCGTCGGTGCCGGTGGCCAGCATCTGGTGGATCGGATTGAAGCGGCCGCCGAACAGGCCGGTTTGCGGGCCGGTTTTGTCGAGCGGGATACCGAGCGCGAAAACCTTGCCGGTGCGGATCAGGCTCGCGGCCTTGACGATGTCTTCCGGCGTGACGTGGTTGAGCGTTCCGATCTGGTCGTCCTTGCCCCAGCGTCCCCAATTGTTCAGCTTTTTCGAGGCTTCGGCGATCGCCTCTTTGCCGACCTTGATATTCATGGAGCGTTTCCCTTGTCGTGGAGTTTTAGTCTGGCGGGATATTGCGACGGAGCGCGGGGGTGCATCAAGCGGTTTGGCGCAGAGCTATGTCCTGGCAGCACGCAGGTCCCGCTTCCCGCTCATCTGCTGCCATTATCGGCGCAAGCGGATCATTCAGCGCATCTGGCGCAAGCACAAGATGCGGCGATGGACCGGATGCCCCGCTGCCCCGCCGAGGTCGAGCCCCGGCCCGATCGGGGCCGGGGCATGACGACGGGCGAGGGGGCGCGGCGCTATACTTTGCCGAGCGCCCGCAGAATTTTCTCCGGCGTGAACGGCATATCGGTGAGCGTCGCGGCTCCGAGTGGCCGCAGCGCGTCGTTGATCGCGTTCATCACCGAGGCGGGCGCGCCGGCGGTGCCGGCTTCGCCGGCGCCCTTGGCGCCGAGCTCGGAGTCGGCGGTGGGCGAGACCACGTGACCGCATTCGATGTCGGGCATCTCCACCGCCATCGGCACCAGATAGTCGGCCATGGTGCCGTTGAGCATCTGCCCGCGCTCGTCATAGAGGCATTGCTCGAACAGCGCCGCCCCGATGCCCTGCACCACGCCGCCGCGGATCTGCTCGTCGACCAGCTGCGGATTGATGATGGTGCCGCAGTCCTCCACGCACCAGTGCTTCAGCAGCTTGACGAAACCGGTGTCGGTGTCGACCTCGAGATAGCTCGCCTGGATGCCGTTGGTGAAGGCGAAGGGCCAGGCGCGCGGCACGTAATGGCGCGTGACCATCAACTCGGCCTGGATGCCGGCGGGCAGCGTGTCGGGGCGGAAATAGGCGACGCGCGCCAGTTCTTCGAGCGGCAGGCGTTCGTTGCCGGTCGCCTTGTCGACCACCACGCCGTTGCGGATGTCGAGATCCTCGGGCTTGGCCTGCAGCATGGCGCCGGCAACCGCCAGCACATTGGCCCGCAGCGCCTTGCCGGCCTGCCACGATGCTTCGCCGCCGATGCCGGCCGCGCGCGAGGCCCACGTCCCGCCGCCGTAAGGCGTATTGTCGGTATCTCCGGTAATGACGCGCACCTTGTCGATCGGCACGCCGAACGAGCTGGCGACGCATTGCGCCACCACCGCTTCCGCGCCCTGGCCCTGCTCGGTGACGCCGGTCTGCACGACGACCGCGCCTTGCGCGTCGAGCTTCACGGTGGCGCCGTCCTGCGAGGTGATGCGCGCGCCGCCGACGCCGTAGAAGGCGGCGGAAGGGTTGGTCACCTCGATGAACGAGGCGAAGCCGATGCCGCGATGGATGCCCTGCGCGCGATAGCGCGCCTGCTCGGCGCGCAGGCCCGCGTAATTCATCATCGAGTCGAGATGGGCGAGCGCCTCGTGGTGCGACAGCTTCTCGAACTTGAGGCCGGCCGCCGACTGCGTCGGGTAAGCGTCGTCGGCGATCAGGTTGCGCCGGCGCAATTCGAGCGGGTCCATGCCGATCTTGGCGGCCGCCTGCTCGACCAGGCCCTCCGTCACCGCCACCGCGATCGGATGACCGACCGCGCGGTACTGGCACATGACGTTCTTGTTGGTGAACACCACGCGCGCCTGCGCGCGGTAGTTCGGGCAGGTGTAGGGCCCGCCGACCAGGTTGACGACCTGGTTGGCCTCGATGCCGCTGGTGCGCGGATAGACCGAATAGGGCCCGATGCCGGTCAGGTCGTCGATTTCGAAGGCGGTGATGGTGCCGTCGTTCTTCACGCCGATCTTGGCCTTGATGCGATGGTCGCGCGCGTGAATGTCGGTGACGAAGCTCTCCAGCCGGTCGGCGACGAACTTCACCGGCCGCTTGAGCAGCTTTGAAAGCGCCACCGTCGCCATCTCGTCGGCATAGGTGTGCACCTTGATGCCGAAGGAGCCGCCCACATCCTTGGTCAGCACGCGCACCTGGGTGTGCACGAGACCGAGATGCTTGGCGAACAGGTCCTGCATCATGTGCGGCGCCTGGGTGCCGTGATAGACGGTCATCCGTTGCTCGCCTTCGTTCCAGTCGGCGACGCAGGCGCGCGGCTCGTTGGTCACGCCGGTGTGGCGGCCGCACACGAAGGTCGTTTCCACCACCGCGTCGGATTCGGCGAAGGCCTTGTCGACCGCGCCCACGTCGAGCTTGCGCTCGAAGCAGAGGTTGTCGACGATCGACGGGTGGATGACGGGCGTGCCGGGATCGAGCGCGGTTTCCGGATCGACCACCGCGGGCAGGGGCTCGTAGGTCACATCGACCAGCTCGCAGCCGTCCTCGGCTTCCGCCCGCGTGCGCGCCACCACGGCGCAGACCGCCTCGCCCTGCCAGCAGGCGCGCTCGACCGCGATGGCGTATTGCGGCGCCGATTTCAGGCCCTTCAAATGGGTGAGCACGCCGACCCAGGGCGTCATCACCTTGGCGAGCTCGGCGCCGGTGACGACCGCGATCACGCCGCGCGATTTCTTCGCGGCCTCGGTGGCGATCGAAACGATGCGCGCATGCGCGTGCGGCGAGCGCACGAAGGCGACATGCGCCATGCGCGGCAGCGCGACGTCGCTGACATATTGCCCGCGGCCCTGCGTGAGGCGCTTGAGGTTCGGGCGCGGCACGGAACGGCCGATATAGGAGTTCGGCCGGTCGAGCGCGGTCAGCACGGGCGGGGAGTCGTCGGTGATTTTCATTGTTCTCCTCCCACGCGGGCCAGCGCCACCGCTTCGACCGCGTCGACGATGGCGTGGTAGCCGGTGCAGCGGCAGTAATTGCCGGACAGGTGCTCGCGGATCTCGTCGCGGCTCGGGACCTGGCGGGAGGCTTGCGCGCGCTTGAGCAGGTCCTGCGCGGTCGCCAGCATGCCGGGCGTGCAATAGCCGCATTGCAGGGCGTTGCGCTGCTCGAAGGCCGCCTGCAGGTCGGCGATCTCGCCGGAATCCGACAGCCCTTCGACGGTTTCCACCGTCGCGCCGTCGCATTGTACCGCCAGCATCAGGCAGCCGCGCACGATGTCGCCGTTCACGCGCACCGTGCAGGTTCCGCAGACGCCGTGCTCGCAGCCGACATGACTACCGGTGAGCGCGAGATCCTCGCGCAGGAAATCGACCAGCGTCTTGCGCGCGTCGACGCGCTCGCTGACGGTCTCGCCGTTGACGGTGAGGGTGATGTCGAGAGCGGTGTCGCTCATGGGCGCGGCTCCATCAATTGCTTCGCCACGCGCCGCAGCAGCACGCCCGCGAGATGCTTCTTCGCTTTGCCGGTGGCTTGAACATCGTCATGCGGCTCGAGGTCGAGGGCGGCGACCGCGGCATCGACATCGCCGCCCGCCAGGGCCGCCTCGGCCTTGCGCGCACGCAGCGGCGTGTCGCCGACGCCGAAGAAGGCGAGCCGCACATCGGCCAGCCTCGTGCCGTCGGCGCGGGCGCTGGCGGCCAGGCCGACGATCGCATAGTCGCCGTGCCGGCGCGCGAGTTCGTCGAAGCCGATGCGGGTATTGGCGTCCGCCGCCGGCACGCGGACGGCGGTCAGCACGTCCTGCGGTCCGAGCGCGGTCTCGAACAGGCCCTTGAAAAAGTCGTCCGCCTTGATGGTGCGGCGGCCCGCCGGGCCGGTCGCCACCACCTCGCCGCCGAGCGCGAGCAGGCAGGCCGGCAATTCCGCCGCCGGATCGGCGAAGGCGATGGAACCGCCGATGGTGCCGCGATTGCGGATGGCGGCATGCGCGATGTGCGGCATGACGCGCGCGATCAGCGGCGCGAATTGCGCGATCGCGTCGGAGCGCTCGGCCTGCACATGGCGCGTGAGCGCGCCGATTTCGACCATGCCGTCCCTGACCTCGATGCGGTCGAGCCCGGCAATGCCGTTGAGGTCGACGAGCAGGCTCGGGCTCGACAGCCGCATGTTGAGTGTGGCGATCAGGCTTTGGCCGCCGGCGATGAGCCGGGCGTCCTTGTGCTGGCCCAGGAGCGCGACCGCTTCGTCGAGCGTCTGCGCTTTCCGGTATGCGAACGGCGCCGGCTTCACGTTTCCCCCTACGCGGTTTGTTTTTCTTATTGTGACCGGGAACGTGGGGAGGTCAATGCGGCGCTCCCGGCTGTCCCAAAATTGCTGCGTCAACGCGCGAAAATGCCGCTATTCGCGCCCGGTCAATTGAAATGATGAAAAAACGGGCCGCCCAAGGGGCGGCCCGCAACCGACAAGGTCCCGCGTGACGGTTCAGCCGCCGATCTTGCGGCTGTCACGATGTCGCACCGCGACCACGCTCGGACGCGTGAAGATGGCGCGGTCCGGCCAGTTGCTGATCTGGTTGGGCACGCCGCCGCCTTCGCCCGGATGCTGGATCGCGCAGAACAGCGTGGTCTCGTCGGTCGAGAACTCCGGACCGCAGATTTCGCAACCCTTCGGCCCGCTGAGGAACTGGCGCAGATAGCCCCGGTCGGGACCGGCCGTCGGCACCGCGTGAATCGCGTCGTTCGGCTCGCCGATGTCGGCGCTCTCCGGCTGGCCGTCGGTCGCGATCCACAGATTGCCGCGGCTGTCGAAGGCGATGTTGTCCGGGCAGGCCACCTTGCCGAGCTTGTCGGCGTCCGCGTAGCCGGCGAAGAACGTCGCATTCGAGGGAAGGCCCGGCGTGAGCTGGTCCTTCTTGGTCCTGAGGTCGATCTTGGGATCGCCGCAGAGCAGGAAGATCTCCCACTTGAACCGGTTCGATCCGTGGTCGTTGCCGGCTTCCGTCAACTCGATGATGTGACCATTGTAGTTCGGCGTGCGCGGATTGGCCTTCGCGCTGCCGGTATCGGTCACCACGCTCGTGCGCTTCGAGTTGTTGGTCATGGTCAGATAGACCTTGCCGTTGATCGGGTTGGGCTGGCAGTCCTCCGGGCGGTCCATGGCGGTGGCGCCGACCGCGTCGGCGGCGAGCCGGGTCTTGATCAAAATCTCGCCCTGATCGACGAATTTGCCTTTCAGCTGGGGATTGTCGATGGTGAGCGGGATCCACTTGCCCGTGTTGTCGTCGTTGAACTTGGCGACATAGAGCGTGCCGTGATCGAGCAGATCGAAGTTGTCGGCGCGGTTGCCGGGATTGTAGCGTTCCTTGCTCACGAACTTGTAGATGTAGTCGAACCGCTCGTCGTCGCCGGAATAGACGACGGCGCGACCGTCATTCGCCAGAGCCATGGTGGCCGCTTCGTGCTTGCAGCGGCCGAGCGCGGTGCGCTTGCGCGGCACGAAATTCGGGTTGTAGGGATCGATCTCGATCACCCAGCCGAAGCGGAAGGGCTCGTGCGGCTCGTGGGCGCAGTCGAAGCGGTCGTAGAACTTCTCCCACTGCCGCCAGGTCGCGCCGCCCGACACGCCGTAGCGCGCATGCGCCGCCTTGACGTCGGCATCGGCCGTCTTGTCGTTGTTGGCGAAGTATTGATTGAAGTTTTCCTCGCAGGTCAGCCAGGTGCCCCACGGCGTCTTGCCGCCGGAACAGTTGTTGAGCATGCCGAGGACGTGCTTGCCCGTGCGGTCGGCTTTGGTCCGCATGAGCTTATGGCCGGCCGCCGGCCCGGTGATGAGCATCGGCGTATCCCCGGTGATGCGGCGGTTGTATTTCGAGTTCTTCACGTAGCGCCAGCCGGTGTAGTCGCGAACGATCTCGACCACCGAGCCGCCATGCGCGGCGATCTCGATATCGGCCTGCTCCTTGTCGGTGCCCGGGGCATAGTGCCGGAACATGTCGGGGCCGCTCGTATATTCGTGATTGACGGCGAGCAGAGCGTGATTGTTGCCGCTGAGCTGGAAATAGCCGAGGAAGTCGCAATTGAAGCCGAACTGCTGCTTCTGAGCGGTTGCGCTCTGCTTGTTGAAGTTGAATGCCGGCGCGCCGGGAAACAGCGGGTCGCCCCATTTCAGGATGACTTCGTGGAAATAGTCCTGCGGCACCACGATGTCGTCGAGGGTCGAAGGGCTGATCGGCTTGAAATTGAGCCCGTCCCGGGGAGCGGCTTCGACCGCCGACGGCAGCGCCGAAACGCCGGCCATCAGCACCGGCACGCTCGCCGCCGCGCCCAGCAGAAACGCACGGCGCGCCATATTGCGCGCCAGCACATCGCCGAAGGTCTCGTTCTGCGGAAGCTCGCCGGGCGTCGCCGCGTGAAGTCCGGGCCGGTCGATGCCGACGCCTTCCTGGTCTTCATGCAAAGAAATCGCGTTCCGGCTGTGCACCAGCGTATTTTGTTCTGACATTGGGTCGCCCCTGTTGACTGAAGTTGGCAGGTAAGAGCGACGGGAAATTCAGCGCGCTGTGTGTCATTGGTATAAAATAAGTATGACAAGTATCTGTTCTATCGGTAGTTTCACTGCACGCTTGTCGTTTGCGCGCCGGTAACGCCGGCGAATTCCGCAAGAAATTCAAGCGAGCCGCACACGGGCGGCAGATCGCCCGCGGTCACGAGCGCGGCAGATCGACGCATTTGGATACGCACCTCGATTGCCCGGCAAACGATGGTTCACGTGGGTCTTGCTTTGCCTTGCGGGGCGCCTTGCGAGCCGTCTTGGCGGGGGCGTCTTGCAAAGTCACCGCCAAAGAACAGAATGCCGGTCGGCGACCAACCCACATGATCTCCCCATGCCCCTGTCCATCTGCACCGCCTGCGGCACGCAATATCCGGAAAGCGCGGCGCCGCCCGCGCAATGCCTCGTCTGCGTGGAGGAACGGCAATATGTCCCGCCGCGCGGCCAGGGCTGGACCACCCTGGAGGCGCTCGCGCAGAGCCACATGAACGGCTTTCGCGAATACGACACCGGGCTCATCGGCATCGGCGCCGGGTTCGCGATCGGGCAACGCGCGCTGCTGGTGCGTACGGGGCGCGGCAACCTGTTGTGGGATTGCGTCGCCACGCTCGATGCCGCGACCGTCACCCTGATCAAGGGCCTCGGCGGCATCCAAGCCATCGCGATTTCGCATCCGCATTTCTACACGACCATGGTGGAATGGGCGCGCGCGTTTGATTGCCCGGTCTATCTCAATGCGGCCGATAGCCAATGGGTGATGCGGCCGGACCCGGCCATTCAATTCTGGCAGGGCGATACTCATCGGCTGTGGGACGGCGTGACGCTGATCCGCTGCGGCGGCCATTTCCCCGGCGGCACCGTGATGCATTGGGCGGACGGCGCGAACGGCCGCGGCATCGTCTGCGCGGGCGACATTCTGAGCGTGACCACCGACCGCAAATGGGTGTCGTTCATGCGCAGCTATCCGAATTTCATTCCGCTGTCGCAGCGCGAGGTCGAGCATATCGGCGAGGCGCTCGCGCCCTACGCGTTCGATGTGATCTACGGCCACTATTTCGATCGCGTCATTCCGATGGACGCCAAGCACGTCCTGGAAATGTCGGTCGCGCGTTACGTGGCGGCGATCAACGGCACGCGGGGATACTGAGCGCGGCGCGGCCCGATGGCGGGCTCCGCACGCAAGCGGGGACCCATAATCCGCAGCCGATCAAGCTCCAGGGGATTATGGGCCCCGCCTGCGAGGGGCGGCAGAGGGGCAGTCATGCCGCCCGCACGGAGTTCAGAAAATTGTCGACCTCGAGCCGGAGCCGGCTGCCCTCTTCGGCCAGGGCTTGAGCCGCGGTCAGGACCTGGCCCGAGGCCGAGCCGGTCTCGGACGCGCCGCGGCTTACTTCGGCGATGTCGGCGGCGACTTGTGAGGTGCCGACGGAGGCCTGCTGCACATTGCGGCCGATCTCGCTCGTCACCGCATCCTGTTCGTCGATGGCGAGCGCGATGGCGGTTGCGATCCGCGACAGCGCGTCGATGGTGGCGCCGATCTCCTTGATGGCGCCGACGGAATCGCGCGTCGCGTTCTGCACGTCGGCGATCTGCGCGCTGATTTCGGCGGTCGCCTTGGCGGTCTGCCCGGCCAGCGTCTTCACTTCGGCCGCGACCACCGCGAAGCCGCGCCCCGCTTCGCCCGCGCGCGCCGCTTCGATGGTGGCGTTGAGTGCGAGCAGGTTGGTCTGCCCGGCGATATCGGCGATCAGCGTGACGACGTCACCGATGCGCACGGCGGCGTCGGCGAGCGCGCTCATGCGCGTATCGGTTCGCTCGGCCTGTCCGACCGCCTGCTCGGCCAGCTTGCGCGCGTCGCGCACCTGTCGGCTGATTTCGGCGATCGCCGCGGCCATCTCTTCGGTCGCCGACGCGACCGACTGCACGTTGGAGGATGCCTGTTCCGAGGCGCCGGCGACGCTGCCCGCGAGTTGCTGGGTGGAATCGGCATTGCGGGTGAGGACCGAGGCGGCGGTTTCCAGTTCGGTCGAGGCCGAGGACACCGCCTTGACGATATTGCCGACCGTCTGCTCGAAAGTGTCGGCAAGCCCTTGCATCTCGGCCTTGCGCCGCTCGGCCAGGTGCTGCTCCTGCTGTTCGCGCTCGGCGCGCAGGGCCGCCGCCTCGGCCAGGCTTTCCTTGAACGCGCCAAAGGCGGTCGACAGCTTGCCGATTTCGTCTTCGCGATCGAATTTGGGCACGGCGGTGTCGAGCTTGCCGGCCGAGAGCCCGTCCATGGCCGCGGTCATCTGCGACAGGGGCCGCGCGATCGAAGTGACGAGCAGCAGCACGGCAGCGATCGCGACCAGGACCATCGCGATGCCGCCGGCGGTGATCGCCCAGGTGATCTGCGCGCGCGCTTCCGCCTTGGTCGCTTCGCGGCCCGACAGCAATTGCCGCTCGGTGTTCTCGACCGCTGCGAAGTCCGAGCGGAGATACCCGACGGTGTTCCGTGCGACCGCTTGCCGCTCGAGCGTTTCGAGCGACTGTGCCTGTTCTCGGGCCGCATCATTGGCGAGCAGACCCAAGGTCGGCTTTACGAAATCGTTGTTCCACTTATCGACGGTGGCCTCGATTTGCGTGAGTTTCAGCTGCTGGACGGGGTTGTCGGCGGTCAGTCGTTTGAGATTTGCCATGTGCTCGGCGAACTGGCGCTGACTGGTACGCAGGAGCTCGAGCTCGGACGGAGCTCTCGCGAGGATATAGCCGCGCAGGCCGCTGCGTTGGTTGAACAGGCTTTCCATCGCGTTGTTGATCTCATCCAGCACCTTGTAGGTGTGCTCGGTCCAGCGGTCCGCCTCGGCAAGCCGGTCGCGCTGATGAAAGATCCACGCGCTCGACCCGAGCGCCACGGCGATGATCACCGCGAAGCAGACGATGAGCTTGCTCAGAATGGAAAGGTTGCCGAAGCGCAGCGCTCTCATCATCGCTCCCCCGTCCTGCATTTGTCGAGCGGCCGCGCGGAAGCTGGGTGGGAGCAGCATGCCGCGCGGCCGCATGAGGCGCGCGGCCAGGTCAGGCCGTGCGCCTCGAACCAAGATCGGAGCTGTTGGCGAGCCCGCCCGATCCTTGCCGAATGCGCGAGGATGGTGGCGGCGGTTGCTGAAGAGGAACTTAAATTCGCGCGCGCCTGCGCATTGCTACGGATGCCGTAGGCGGATCGGGAAGAATGCGTAGGATGTGTAGGATGCGTAGGATGCGCGGCGCGGGCGACCGTCGACAAGCGCAAATGCCGGGCAAGGCCGGCTTGCGCGGCCATCCGCGCCGTCGAACGCGCAACGGTTCACCGAAGTCGATTGGTCGCGCGAGGCCTGCATGCGGGCCGGCGGAAGCGCCGGACCCGCGTGCCGCGCGCAAGGCGTGTCGCCGCTCTTACTCTTCGTCGGCGCGGCTGCCCTTGCCGCCGAGCTGCTTGAGCTTGGCGAACACCGCATTGACGTCGAGCTCGCCCGCCTTCTCGGCCGCCTCCGCGGCGGGGGCGGCGGCCTCGGCTTCCTTGCGGGTGGTTTCGGACGCCGGCAGCAGCGTCGCGCCGGTGTCGACCGGCGCCGGCTTTTCCTTGTTGGCGCGCGAAACCTCGAGGTCGAGGTCGATCTGCGAGCACAGGCCGAGCGTCACCGGATCCATCGGCGTGAGGTTG
>Ga0180222_1001570_pt1 | contig 22962 bp, 19 predicted proteins | sample eDN5th37CKraftOP_FD_151336 | JGI IMG/M metagenome (GOLD analysis project Ga0180222, IMG submission 151336) | Enriched Organic Plus compost microbial communities from Emeryville, California, USA - eDNA 5th pass 37_C Kraft OP (version 2) (version 2) ... | reverse complement strand
CGCTTCGTTGGCCGCGCCCACACACGAATGTCGCGTCGCCGCTCGACACGGACAATCTCAACATCCGACAGCCCTAATATGCCGTCGATTCCCTGATCAGCCTTCTTCTTCATCAGACTTGTCCTTCCTATGACAAGTCTAACCCAATTTCCCTCATCCCCCGTTCACGAGGAAGAGCCAAAACCTCTAGAGGCCGTAGAAAACCTAGGGTATTATCCCTGGTCGGTCCTCTGCATCTCACGCCGTATCACTGCAGCGCAGAGAAAAGTGGGGGGAGATGTGGGGGTAGATTTTACCCCCCTTCAGAATCGGCCCTCCAAGTGTGGGGGCAGAAATTGGGGTTAACGCTATGAAAAAGCTTACAGCTTTGGCAATAAAGGCCGCGTGGGCGAATCCCGGGACCTATCAGGATGGGGATGGACTATTTCTGAAGGTGGACAAACGCGGCGGCGCTTCCTGGCTTCTGCGTCTTCAACATGACGGCAAGCGCCGGGATATTGGGTTGGGCAGCGCCAAATTGCTCCTGCTCGTGGAGGCACGGCAAAAAGCCAGCGAGCTGCACAAGGCGATCAAGATCGACCGTCGCGATATTCTGGTCGAAAGGAAGAATGAAGCTGCCGCCAAGGTGACGTTCCGCGAGGCAGCGCACCAATATCATAAGGAAAATGCGGCAGGCTGGAAGAGCGCCATCGATGCACGGCAGTGGCTCGCCAGTCTCGAAAGTCACGCCTTTGCGAAATTGGGCAATGTTCCGACCGGGGGAATCTCTGCGGCGGATATCATCGATGTATTGTTGCCGATCTGGCAGGAGATCCCGGCGACGGCACGTCAGGTGCGCAACCGAATTTGCGTCGTCCTGGATTATGCTCACGCGAAGGGCTGGCGCTCCAGCGAGGCTCCGTCGGGCAATGGCAGCCTGAAGGCGGGGAGGGGACTGCCCCGGCAGGTAAAGTCACGGGAAACTCGCAAGGCGATGCCTTACATCGCGCTCCCGACTTTCATCGCGACTTTGCGTCGAAAGCCGGCCTTCGAGCGGTTGGCGCTCGAATTGCTCTGATCATTCGCATTCTGTACCGATTCCAGCCGGATCACCGCGCCCTCGGCAAAGTCGTTCACATGCGCCGCGCAATCGCCGATCGCATAGATGTCGGGCAGGCTCGCCTTGCAGAAGCGGTCAACTAGGACGCCGTTGCCGCCCTCGGCGCCCGCTGCGATGAGCGGCTCGACCGCCGGGACGCTGCCGATGCCGACGATGACAGGGTCGGCGGGGATCACCTCGCCGCCCGCCAGCCGTACGCCCGTGACGCGCGTGTCGCCCTCGATCGCCTCGACGCAAACGCCAAGCCTGAGGTCGACACCATGATCGCGATGTTCCTGCTCATAAAAACGCGACAACTCGACGCCTGCAACGCGCGCCAGCACGCGGTCGAGCGCCTCGAGCAGCACAACCTTCTTGCCCGCCTTGGTCAGTGCCGCCGCGGCCTCAAGCCCGACATAGCCGCCGCCGATGACGACGATCTGGCTTGCGGTTTCCGACGCCGCCTTCATCGCATCGGCATCAGCTTTCGTCCGCACGCCTTGCACCCCGGGGAGGTCGCCGCCCGCGATCGGCAGCATCCGCGGGCTCCCGCCCGTCGCCCAGACCAGCTTGCCATAGCCGATTGTCTCGCCGGCGTCGGTCGTGACGCTGTGCGCGGCGGAATCGCCCCACACGACGCGCTTGCCCAGCAGCATCGTCACCGCGCGTTCGTCCCAATATTTGGCGGGCCGCAGCTGGATGCGTTCGAATTCCTTCTCGCCCGCGAAATATTCCTTCGACAAAGGCGGGCGTTCATGGGGCAGTTCGGGTTCGTCCCCGATGATTGCGATGCTGCCCTCGAACTTCTGCGTACGCAACATCACCGCAACCTGCGCCCCGCCATGTCCGCCGCCGACAATCACCACGTCGCTCTGGTTCATTTACTCGCCCAGATTTAAACGCATTGCCGGATATGCGACGCAGGTCAGCGGCGACCGGGAAAACGAGGGATGTCGATCTGGTCGAACATACCTCCATAGCCGAGCGCCATCGGCATATCCCACTCGAGCATACTATAGGGGTGTCCGGCGTCGAAGGCGCTCGCGGCGTCCAGTTCCGCCAGCACATCCTGATCCAGCACGAGGTCGATCGCCCGAAGATTGTCGGTGAGCTGGTCGGGGCGCGTTGCCCCGACGATGGGGATGACGCCGCGCGACATGATCCATGCAAGCGCAACTTGACCGGACGTCGCGCCCAAGCGATCTGCGACGGCGTCGAGTGCTTCGGCAATCTTGCGGTTTCGCTCGTCGAGTGGTTGAAGCTGCATACTGTCCATGCGGTTGTTGCCGCCGGACTCCGCCGAACGTGTATATTTTCCGGTCAGGATGCCACCCGCGAGCGGCGACCAAGCGGTCACGCCGATGTCATGAGCCGCTGCGAGCGGCAGATGCTCACGCTCGATCGAACGCTGGACGAGGCTGTATTCCAGCTGCATGGCGGCTATCGGAACAAGCCCGCGCAGATCGTGAAAGGCCTGTGCCCGCGAGACTACCCACGCCGGGACGTCGGAAAGCCCGACGTGGAGGATCTTCCCCGCGCTGACTGCATCGTCGAGCGCTCTGTGCACCTCTTCAACCGGTGTGGTGAAATCCCACCAGTGAACGAAATAAAGGTCGATATAATCGACGCCGAGCCGCTTGAGGCTGGCATCGAGCGACCGCGTCAGGCTTTTGCGATGCATACCGGCGGCATTGGGATCGCCCGTACCCGGTACTGCGTTGGCATATTTGGATGCGACGACGTAGCGATCGCGGTCGGCCTTGATCAACCGGCCTACGATCCCTTCGCTCTCGCCGCCCGTGTACATGTTGGCGGTGTCGATGAAGTTACCGCCTGCTTCGGTAAAAGCGTCGAATACTGGCCGGCATTCTTCTTCGGGCCGCGACCATTCGACCGCGGTCCCAAATGTCATGGTACCGAGCGCGATCTGCGATACGCGCAGGCCGCTTTTACCAAGCAGGCGGTATCGCATCAGACGGGCTCGCCGAGGCCGGGGTTGTCCCGCCAAGCTTCGTCGGGGAACGGAATGACGCCGAGTTGCATCGCGAACTCCCGGAAATTCCAATGCGTGCGGCAGCGGACGATCTTGCCGTCGCGGTAAAATTGCGTGGTGGTGCCGCGCGTGTAGGTCGTCTTGCCCGCGGCTGGGATGCCAAAGAAATCCTCGTTATGCGTGGCTTTCCAGATCCACTGCATATAGCCCCACTCGTCATATTCAAAGTCGGCGCCAAGGAAGATATTGTCGGAGTAGCGACGATAGACGTCCTCGGGGAAATCGCCAGGCGTCGGGCCCGTCCGCGTCTGGGCGTGCTGACGAGGACAGCGACCGCCGTCATAGCTCAGTACCTCGAATTTGTGGACGCCGAACGGCGAATCGGGCCCCGAATTGTTGAACACAACGAACGCCTTGTAGAGGTCCTCCTTCGTCGTGATCGTTTGCATGAACTCAATGTCTTCCCAAACGAAATCGTCGGCGTAATAGCCAAGAACTTCCTCGGCCCCCTTGTCGAAGAATGCCGTCACCCAGTCTTGCGCGCTGTTGAAATCCTTTGGCCGCGAGTTGTGCGAGGGCGTTTCGGTGCCCGTCGACATCGACGGCGCGCGCAGGCCGCGCAGCACGCGCTGCTGGCCAGGCGTCAGATGGTCTTCGGTGACATGGGCGGCATACAGAAAATGCATGTCTCTATCCTCTCTTCAATGCACGACTATGGCGGGTTCTTCCCGTACTTCGTTTCCGCAAACTATCTCTCTTCATGGCCTTTGCCACGGCAGAAGGGGTCACGGCGAGGCCGAACGTGCCAGCGCCTTCAAATCTTTGGCACCATCTGCTTTTTCGTGGCACGGCTGGCCCTTCGGGGCGGCAAAGGCTGGCCATAGTCTTTCATTCAACCAGATAGGGATGGCGCGAATGCACCATACCGACATGCGGAGAGAAAAATGAGCGAAGTCCTTCTCGACCCCAGCGCGGCCACCGATACCGCAGAGCGCGTCTATGATCCGCTCGACCCGGTCGTAAAACACGAACCCTATCCCTATTATGCGAAGCTGCGTCGCGACGACCCGGTGCCGTGGCTGCCGTCGCTCCAGGCGTACGGCGTCGCTCGCTACGACGACGTCGATACGTTGCTGAAGAACGGCAAGCTTTACAGCAGTTCGATGTTCTGGCCGGCGTTGCTTGGCGAGTTCGATCCGGTTCCGGAAGTGCCGCCGATGATCTCGATGGACCCACCGGGGCACGTCCAGCTGCGTAAGCTAGCGAACAAGGCCTTTGTACCTTCGAAGATCAAGGTCCTAGTCGACCGAACCTACGAAGTCGCGAACGAGCTGATCGATGGCATCATTGCGAAGCATGGTGTCGAAGGCGAATTTGACTTCGCGACCGATTTCTGCGCGCTTTATCCCGTGACGGTGATCGCTCAGGTTCTGGGTGTCCCGACAGCGCGTCGTGCCGAGTTTAAGATCTGGGTCGACAATATTCTCGCGGCCGCAAACCGCGCTGCCTATGGGCCGGAACGGCTTGCCGAGATCCAGGATAGCTCGGACAAGGTTCGTGCATTCTTCGAAGAGCTTTATGACGAGCGTGCGGCCAATCCACAGGATGACCTCATCTCGCAGTTCATCGTCGCCGAGATCGACGGCCAGAGAATGTCGCGGATCGAAGTGATTCAGATGTCGATCCTCCTCCTGATCGGTGGCGTCGAAACGACGACCAACCTGCTGGGCACGACACTCATCGAACTGAAGCGGCACCCCGAAGTGTACACCCGGGTTCGCGCCAATCCTGAGCTCATTCCGGCGCTGATTGAGGAAGTGCTGCGGTACAATCCACCGGTTCAGATCATTTTCCGACACACGATGGAGGACACCGAACTAGGCGGTGTGAAGATCCCCAAGGGATCGACCGTAATGCCGCTACTCGCATCGGCCAATCGCGACGAGACCAAATTCTCGAACCCCGAGGTGTTCGACATCGATCGGAAGATCACCGTTCCTCTCATGTCGTTCGGACAGGGGCCGCACTTCTGCCTCGGCAACTATCTGTCACGAATGGAGGCGCGCTCCGCGCTGGAGACGGTTTTCCAGCGCCTCGAGCTGTTGGAGCCGGTGTCCGACGAGGTCGAATGGCTCGACTCATACTTCGCGCGTGGTCCCCACCATCTGAAGGTTCGCTTTCGCGCTCGCGGCTGAATCGCAGACGCGCTGACTCGAACGGGGGAGTAGCCGATTATGCCCAGGCTGACGCAGTGCTATGGCACTGCCGATTATGAGGTCGCGGCCCGGCGGCGGCTTCCGCGTCCGCTTTTCGATTATATCTGCGGGGCTGCAGATGATGAAAAGACGGCCGCGGCGAATGTCGAATCCTTCGATCGATATGATCTGGTTCCGCGGTACTTGGCCGATGTGACGAAGGTCAGTGCCGCGACCCGCGTGCTGGGCTGCGATCTCGCCTGGCCGCTGATCCTTGCGCCGACCGGCATGAGCCGCATGTTCCATCCCGATGGCGAACTGGGCGTAGCGCAGGCCGCGGCCGATGCAGGCTGCGGCTATGCGCTCTCGACTATGGCTACCACCTCGATCGAGGACATCGGCGCCGCCACGACCGGCCCCAAAATCTATCAGCTCTATCTTCTCGCCGACGACGCGCTGAATTTTGCGAGCATCGACCGGTGCAAGGCTGCGGGCTTCGACGCACTGTGCATCACCGTCGACACGATCGTGGCGGGAAATCGGGAAAGGGACCTCCGTTCTGGGCTGACCGTTCCACCGCGGCTCTCCCCGTCGTCACTGGCAGCGTTTGTGAAGCATCCGGGCTGGTGCCTCGGTTATTTGGGCGGTGGCAAATTCTCTTTGCCGAACGTGACTGCGGGGGGGGAGGGCGATCTTTCGACGTTGGCGTCCTTCTTCGCATCGAAAATGGAACCCCATATCAGCTGGGAGCGGATTGAAAAAATTGCGGCCTATTGGGATGGCCCCTTCGCGATCAAGGGGCTTCAGTCTTCGGCCGACGCTTGTCGTGCCGCCGATTCCGGCGCGACTGCGGTCATCATTTCCAACCATGGTGGGCGCCAGCTCGACGGAGGGGCAGCGACGATCGATCTGATCGCTGACATCGTCGATGCAGTCGGCGACCGGGTTGAGGTCATCCTCGACGGTGGCATTCGCCGGGGCAGCCATATTCTGAAGGCTATCGCCATGGGCGCGCGCGCCTGTATGACCGGGCGGCCTTATCTTTACGCGCTGTCGGCGTTCGGAGCCGAGGGTGTCCAGCGTTGGCTCGGCACGATGCAACAGGAAACTGTGCGCACCATGGCCCTGCTGGGGTGTCGGTCACTTCCGGATATCGGTCGCGATCATGTACGGCTGGCGAGTGCAGCGCCTGCCTTTCTGAGCGGCGACGCGGAACGGCGCGCCGACTGACTCGAAGTGTCGGTGGACGCAGGTTAGATATCGAGCGTGCGGGCGACCTCCACCACTTCGTCCGCTTTCATTTGGGCGATGACACTGGGGCGGCGGCCCGTCCAGCGCTTGAATGCACGGGAAAAAGTGCCTTCGTCGGAAAAACCCAGCATATATGCGATGTCCCGAATGACCAGATCGCTGCGTTGCAGATATTGAAACGCCAATTGAAGCCGCACTCGATCAAGTACGTCCGAGAAGGTCGTTCCTTCATCTTTGAGGCGGCGCAGCAGCGTGCGTTCGGTCATGTGCAGGCTTTTGGCGATGTCGCTTTTTCGCACCATTCCGTCCTGCATCCGGGAAAGAAGGGCGTCGCGCACCCGGACGGCAAAGCGCCCGGCCATTCTGGTCTCGAGATAACGGTTCGCCACGCCATCGAGCAGGGCGGCCAGCTCCTCGTCGGCAACCAGGATCGGACGATCGAGGTCGGCGCGTGCGAAAACAATGGAATCCTCGGGTTGGCTGTAATGCACCGGACAGCCAAAGAAATGCTCCAGACCAGCGCTCTGTCGTGGCTTCGGGTGCGCGAGGCTCACCGAGATCGGGGTTATTTCGGTACCTGCAATCCAACGAAGATATGCCAACACTGAAGCGAGCACAGTTTCGACTGTTTGATAAATGGGAGGCTCGCCGCCGGTGTCAAAAACAATGGCGAGGATGACCTTCTCGCCCGACTCGGTGAGCGTTGCGGTCGCCGAATCGGAAATAAGGCGACAGTAAAAGGCAAAGCGGTTGAGCGCGCGCGACAGCGTGGCCGAACAACTCATGGCATAGCCCACCACATGGAAGGTCGAGGGACGTACTTCCGCCGCGACCCGGAGAGCGAAGTCGGAATCGCTCAGCGCCACCGCCTCGCGCCACAGCTTGCTGATCTGTTCCTGCGAGTAGCGACCGTAGCCGCCCTCCAGCCGCGATGGATCCATGCCGATATCGCTCAGCACCTTGTCGGGGTCGATTCCGCTCGCGCGCATGGCCCTGACAATGGCCAGAACCCAGCCGGTCAGCCCCGACTTTGAAACTGCTTCTGTCACGCGACCCTCGCAATATTCTTCTCGCGCCAGGCGTTTAGGGCATTCGGCCGCCTAAGTCACGTTGAGGCCCCGCGCTCGCCTTTATGCCGAACGTGTCGCTTTGTCCCGAACGGCCTTTCCTTGGCACGACGCGCTCTGTCGTTTTTGGCTGCGATCTTCGATGTACCCTCCGACGAAGGTGGAGCGGACCCGCACGGCCGCTATTGCCAAGAATGGGAGAGAATTGATGCGCTACAAGGGCTTTCTATTTCGCGCGTCGGCGGCGTGGGTCGTCGGCATGTCGCTCACGGTTGTGCCGGCAGCGGCTCAGACCGAATCTGGCGCGGTCACCGAAGACAGCGGCCCGGCGGACATCGTCGTGACAGCCACCAAGCGTAACGAAAATCTCAGTCAGGTTCCTATCGCGATTTCGGTCACGACCGATGCGGACATCGCAGCAAAGGGTATCGTCCGTCCGCAGGATTATCTGGTCTCGACGCCGAACGTGACATTCATCGACGAGGCCACTGGCGACAGCTTCACCAATATCCGCGGCCAGACGTCGGTTCGTAACTCCGACCCGAATGTCGCCGTCGTGATCGATGGTGTTCAGTTGTCGAGCCTCAAGCAGTTCAACCAGGATCTGTTCAACATCCAGCAAATCGAAGTGCTGAAGGGTCCGCAAAGCGCAATTTACGGCCGCAATGCGGCGGCAGGTGCCATCGTTGTCACGACGAAAAAGCCGCGCGACGAACTCGGCGGCTCATTTCTTGCCGGCTATGGCAGCTGGAATACGGCACGCGCCCAAGCTGAAGTCAGCGGACCACTCACCGATACGCTCGGCTTTGGTCTCGCGGCGTCGTTCCGCGACACGGACGGTCCGTTCACCAATATCACCACCGGTGAAAAGCCGTACAGGCTCCGTACGGTGCTGGGGCAGGGGCGTCTTTATTGGGAGCCGGCTGACGGTTTGACTGTCGACTTCAAGGTGAGCGGGCATGACACCAAGGGTGGCTCGACCGCGCTTCAGTCGCAGTTCGTTGGGCTGCCGATCGGCGGCATTCCGGTGAACGAGCTCGACGCCGATCGGACCGATCTTCCCTTCGTGACCAACGTCCAGGGGCAGCTCGACGAATGGCTCGTCGCGGGATCGCTAAAGGTGGATTACGACATGGGCTGGGCAACGCTCACCTCGGTGACCGCGGTTGACAAGCTCTACCAGTTCTTCGGTGGAGACTCTCCGCCCTACCTTGCGGATTCTGGTGCCCCGGGGTCGACTGTCCAGGGCTATAAATATCGCGACCGCAATTTCTCGCAGGAGCTTCGCCTGACCTCCGACAGTGCGCAGCGGCTGCGTTGGCAGGTTGGTCTCTATTATCTGAACTTCAAGCGGGGTCAGATCAGCGAACTCAACCAGGATCTCGTCGGCATCGTTCCGGTATCCGACGGCATCGATCTTCCTGGCGATCCCGTCATCGGCGCAACCGTCAGCTATGCGCGGCAGGCCTACAAGACCGAAAGTTTTGCACCCTTCGCGAGCATCCAGTTCGACGTGACCGATCAGCTTCACCTGAATTTGGCGGGCCGTTACGACATCGAGAAGCGCAGCGTGGTCGAACTCGCACCCGACGCGATCAACCCGGTCACCGGTGCCAATTATAACCTTTGTATCCAGGCGCGCGGTGCGGGCACCACGCTCGCCGACTGCAAGGCCTCAGAGACCTTCAAGGAGTTCGAGCCCAAGGCGAGCATCTCCTACGATCTCGGCCGTACCGGTAGCATTTACGCGAGCTACGGCAAGGGCTTCAAGAGCGGCGGTTTCAACCCGCTGGGCAGCCGCGCAGCACTGCTTGCGGTAGCGCCTCCGGGATCGCAGGTGTTCGTGCAGGATCAGTTCGCAGCTGAAAAGTCGACCTCGTGGGAAGTCGGTACAAAGCTGCGCCTGTTCGACCGGTCGCTGAGCCTCAACCTCGCGGCCTTCACCACGGACGTGTCGGGCGCTCAGCAGTTTGAATTCTTCCCGACCGCAGGGCTTCAGACGACGACGTCGATCGACAAGGTTCGCTTGCGCGGCTTCGAGGTCGACTTCAACTGGCGCATCCCCGGTGGGCCGCAGATTTTCGGTGCCTATGGCTACACCGACGGCAAGGTGCGCGCATTCGCCGCTAACCCGGCCTTTGTCGGAAATCGTGCGCCCAACGCCGCGAAATATAACCTGAATGCCGGCATTACGCATGACTTTGAGCTCGGTGACGACCTGCTGCTGACGCCGCGCGTCGAATATACGCGGATCGGCTCGATCTGGTGGGATGCCAACAACACGCCGGGATCGCGGCGCAGCCCCGTCAACCTCGTCGATGCGCGCCTGACGCTGGCCAAGGAAGATCGTTGGAGCCTGTCCTTCTTCGGGAAGAACATCTTCAATGAAAAATACAATCGATCGGTTCTACCGCTGCTGGGCGTGTTCCAGCTGACGTCGCGTGCGGAAACCCGTCACCTCGGTGTTGAAGGGCGGTTCAACTTCTAACCTCTCCCCTTGCCGTCCCCGGCATTTTTGGCGGGGACGGTAATTTTTGGTTAGGTGCGACGATGCGGTGACATCGACGTTCCGCATGCTGAATTGAGCCACGGAGATACGTAATGAACAAGCAATGGGCGCAATATTGGATCGGGCTTTTTGCCAACGGGACAGACGAGTTGATGACGCTCTATGCGCCCGAGTTCGAATTTGAGGACGTGAATTTCGACTTGCGGATCAATAATGACCTTCCGGCGCTGCGGTCGTTCTTTGAGGGCTTTATTATCGAGGACCCGTCGCAGAGTTATAACAAGTTCGATGTATTCGACTATGTCGGTGACAACCGTCTCGGCTCCTTCCAGTGGACCTGGGAGACCAAGCATGCCGGCGATTTCCTGGGTGTCGATGCGAAAGGCAAGGTCACCAAAACCCGCGGCGTCACCGTCATGGGGTGGGACGAAGACGGCAAAATCATTCTGGAGCGCAGCATCTGGGACGCGATCCCTGTTCTGCAGCAGCTTGGCGCCATCCCCGGATAATCGCAGCCATGACCGACAAGAAAGAATATCGCATCGGATCGCTGGCCGCCGTCGAGGCGGGGGAAGCAATCTTGGTCGAGGCAGGCGGACAGGATGTTGCCCTGTTCATGTGTCGGGGCAAGGTAGTTGCCACCAACGGCCAGTGCCCGCACGCCGAGGGGCCTCTTCACGAAGGAGAGGTCGATGGAGCAATTTTGACCTGCCCGTGGCACGGTTGGACCTTCGATCTGGAAACCGGCGAATGCCAGGAAGATGATTCCATCATCCTCGAGCGCTATCCTGTCCGCATCGACGGCGACGATGTGTTCGTGAGCCTGTGACAATGCAGCACGCCCTCCCTGCCGTGCCGGCTGCTCTCATCGAACAGTTGCGTGCCGTCGTCGGCGAGACGGGCGTGCTGACTGGCGAAGAGGTCGCAGCCCGCTATCCGGGCTATTTCATGGACCGGATAGCCGCCGACGCGATTGTGCGCCCACGCACGACCGAAGAGGTCTCCGCCGTGCTGCAGCTTTGCAATGCCGCTGGACAACCCGTGGTCGTGCAAGGCGGTATGTCGGGCTGGGTGCGCGCGACTCAGACAAAGGCCGGTGAAATCGCCTTGTCGCTAGAGCGCATGGCCGACATCGAGGAAATCGATACAGTCAACCGCACCGCAACGGTGCAAGCGGGTGTCATTCTCGACACGCTGGAAACCGCGCTTGCTGAGCATGGCCTGACATTTCCTCTCGATCTGGGTGGGCGGGGATCGTGCCAGCTAGGCGGCAATGCGTCGACCAACGCCGGAGGTATGCGGGTCATTCGCTATGGTATGATGCGCGAACAGGTGCTGGGGATCGAGACAGTGTTGGCGGATGGCCGCGTCATCTCATCGCTGAACCAGATGATTAAGAACAACGCCGGCTATGATCTGAAGCAGCTATTCATCGGTTCGGAAGGCACGCTAGGCGTTATCACCCGGCTGGTCCTGCGTCTTCGCGAACGTCCGACCAGCTCCAATACGGCGATCGTCTGCGCATCGGACTTCAGCCAGATAGTCGACCTGTTGCGGTTCGTCGATCAGGGGCTCGGCGGACTTCTCAGTGCGTTCGAGTTGATCGACAATAATTTCTACAATGTGAACACAGGCGCGGGAAAGCATGCAGGTCCGCTTGCTTCCGATAAGCCATATTATGCAATCATCGAAATGCTGGGTTCGCAGCAGGACCGCGACAGCGAACTTTTCGAAACCGTGCTCGGCGAAGCGGGAGAGCGGGGCTACTTTGACGATGCCGTGCTCGCTCGCTCAGAGTCACAGCGCAAGCAGATATGGAACATTCGCGAGGACCTGGAGCATGTCGTCCGCGAATTCCAGCCCTTCTATGCCTTCGATGTATCGCTGCCGGTGGGCAGGATGCAGGACTATATTGCGGCGGTGACCGAAAAGCTGAAGGGGCGATGGCCCGACGGCAAAATCGCTTTCCTTGGCCATATGGGCGACGGGAATTTGCATATCGCGATAGGCGCAGGCGGGGAAGACGACCGGCACGGCGTCGAAGCGTGCGTCTATGAGCCGCTGCGACCCATTGGCGGATCAATCTCTGCCGAGCATGGAATCGGGCTGGAGAAGAAGCCATGGCTCGACGTGTCGCGCTCGGCGGATGAGCGCAAGCTGATGAAGGATATCAAGCAGCTTCTTGATCCTGGCAATATCCTCAACCCCGGCAAAATCCTGGACCTGCATCCGTGACCGTGCTTCGCCTGCTTGGTTATCCCGTGAGCAATTACGTCAACATCGTTCGTGCTGCGTTGATTGAGAAGGGATTGGAGCACGAATTCATCGTTACGCGTTCGTCGCAGGAACCAGCGTTCCTGCAATTAAGCCCGCTCGGCAAGATCCCGGTCCTGGAGACGAGCGAAGGGACTTTGACTGAAACTGTCGCCATTCTCGACTATCTCGATGATGCCTTCCCTGACGTTCCGCTGCGGCCCGAAACGCCCTTCGCACGGGCACGGGCGCGCCAGATCATCAATATCGTCCAGGTCTATGTCGAAGCTCAAGTGCGGCAGCTGTTTCCCGGCGTGTTCATGGGCGGCGAAAACCTGGCGACGACCGAGGTGGCGGTCCGTTCGATGCTCGACCGCGCGACAACGGCACTGGCGCGGCTGCTCGAACCCGGACCATTCCTGTTCGGTGACCGGCCGATGCAGGCGGATCTGTTCACTTTCTACAATATGGACATCGCCGATCGCGTCACCCGGTTCACCTACGCCCGATCGATCGTCGAGGAGATCGGGGGACTGGAGCAATGGTGCGCCGCCATGCGGGCGCGCCCAAGTACCAGAACTGTAACGGCCGAATTCGAAACCAGTTTCGAAGCCTATCTCGCCGCCCATTGCGCCACTTATCGGCCGGACGAATACAAAAGGTCTCTATCCCATGCGTGACGTCAAGCTGACCGACAAATACACGATCGATGAAGGCACCGTTCTGATGACCGGTACGCACGCGTTGGTGCGCTTGCCGATGCTGCAAAAGGAACGCGACACGCGGGCCGGGCTCGACACGGGCGGGTTTATCTCGGGGTACCGCGGCTCGCCGCTTGGAAGCTATGATCAGGAATTGTGGCGCGCCAAGTCGCTGCTCGAGACTATGGACATCATGTTCCAGCCTGGCGTGAACGAGGATCTGGCCGCGACAGCAGTGTGGGGAACCCAGATGCTGGCCGGTATTCCCAATCCCACGAAGGATGGGGTTTTTGCCATTTGGTACGGAAAGGGACCAGGCGTCGATCGGTCGGGTGATCCGTTCAAACATGGCAATATGGCGGGTTCGCACCCCAATGGTGGTGTGTTGATCGTCGCTGGCGACGATCATTCGGGTAAGTCATCGACCGTCGCGCATCAGAGCGAAGTGGCGCTGATGCATGCTGGCATGCCGATCCTCGCGCCGTCCAATGTGCAGGACGTGCTGGAATTTGGCCTGCTGGGCTGGGCGATGTCCCGCTACACCGGGCTCTATACTGGCTTCAAAATGTGTAACGAGGTGCTGGAGCAGACGATGACCGTCGAGCTTCCGCGTCTCGACAACGAACCGGTGCTGCCCGATCGCGGGACCGCACCCTTCAATGGGTTCCACAATTTCCCGACGCATCTCGACCGCGTTCAGTCGGAGATCGTGGCGAAGCGATATCGTTGGCCGCTGGTCGAAAAGTTCGTGCGTGCGAACGGTATCGATCGGCTGTTGATCGACACCGGCATGCGCAAGCTTGGCATCGTCGCGTCGGGCAAGGCGGTCCAGGATGCGCGCCAGGCACTGAAACTGCTCGGCCTCGACGATCAGGCTGCGGCCGCCCTCGGCATTTCGCTCTATCAACTTGGCTGCGTATACCCGGTCGAACGTGAAGGGCTGGCGGAGTTCGCTGCGGATCAGTCCGAATTGCTGTTCATCGAGGAAAAGGACGGGCTGACCGAGGCGCAGGCAAAGGCGATCCTCTATGGGCGCCCCGGCGCTCCGACGATCGTCGGCAAAACCGACGAAACCGGCGCGCTCATGATCCCCAGCGACGAGCAACTCGATCCGCTCCAACTTGCCTTAGTGCTTGCAGAGCGGCTGCGCCGGCTCGGCATGGAGAACGAGGCCGTCGCTGATCGCGTCATCGCACTGCGTAGCGCGATGGCAGAGGTTGCGAGCCAGAAGGCGGGAGATGCGGTGCGCGCGCCCTATTTCTGTTCGGGTTGCCCGCACAACACCGGCACCCGCTTTCCTGAGGGAAGTCTCGCCGCGGGCGGCATCGGTTGCCATGCTATGGCGATGTACTCGGGCCCTGAAATGCTGCCCAACACCCACATGGGGGGTGAGGGCGCGCACTGGTATAGCCTCGCCCATTTCACCGAGACGCCGCATATCTTCCAGAATATCGGCGACGGCACCTATTATCATTCCGGGCTGCTGGCGATCCGCGGAGCGGTCGCGGCCAAGGTCAACATCACATACAAGATCCTGTTCAACGATGCTGTGGCGATGACGGGCGGACAGCCTGTCGATGGGCCGCTGACCCCGGGCGACATCACGCGGCAGGTGCTGGCGGAGGGCGTTGCGCGCTGCATCGTCGTTACCGACCGGCCCGAGCTTTATGATGCAAACAGTGGGCTCGGCGCGGGCGTCACCGTCCATCACCGCGACGAACTCGACGCATTGCAGCGCGAACTTCGCGAAGTTGAGGGCGTCACGGTCATCGTCTATGAACAGACGTGCGCCGCGGAGAAGCGCCGGCGCCGGAAGCGCGGCAAATTCCCCGATCCCGCGAAGCGCATGTTCATCAATAGCGCTGTCTGTGAAGGCTGCGGCGACTGCTCGGTCCAGTCGAACTGCGTCAGCGTGTGGCCCAAGGAAACCGAATTGGGCCGCAAGCGGCAGATCGACCAGTCGAACTGCAACAAGGATTACAGCTGCGTCAAAGGCTTCTGTCCCAGCTTCATTACCGTACTGGATGCCGAACCGCGCAAACCGAAAGCCTCGGCGCTGGCGGGTGAGGCGCAAACCGACCTTCCTGAACCCGCACTCGCGGCGCTGACGGATGGTGCATTCAACATCATGATATCCGGGATTGGCGGCACCGGGGTCGTTACCGTTGGTGCGCTTCTCGGCATGGCCGCGCACCTCGAAGGTCGCGCCTGTTCGGTCTTCGACATGACCGGGCTGAGCCAGAAAAATGGCGCCGTCTACAGCCATGTTCGTATCGCGGCCGCGTCCGACGATCTCGCGGCGCAAAAGCTCGGCACCGGCGAAGCCGATCTTGCGCTAGCTTTCGATGCGGTGGCGGCCTTGTCGAAAGAGCCCGTCGTCACCCTCTCTGCCGAACGCACGACGACCGTCGTCAATGCCCGGATCACGCCGACCCCGGCATTTCAGCGTAACCCCGATCTCGTCCTCGACCAGAGCCTGATTGTCGGCCGTTTGCAGAAGCTGTCATCGACGTTGCATGGCGTCGATGCGACCGGGCTGGGGCTGGCGTTGTTCGGCGACACGATAGCCGCCAATCTGTTCATGCTCGGCTATGCATCGCAGCTTGGCCTGCTGCCCGTCTCGCCCGCCGCAATCGCGCGCGCGGTCGAAATCAACGGCGTCGGGGTACCCTTCAATCTATCGGCATTCGCATTGGGCCGCCTGCTTGTCGTCGATCCGGACAAGGTGAATGCGGCCGCCGCGGCGACCAAGACGACGCCCGAGTTCAAGCCGCTAACCGATTTGGCGGATATCGTCGCACACCGGACCGCGTTGCTGACGGCCTATCAGGACGCCGCTTACGCTGCACGCTATCGGGCGCTCGTCGATGTGGTCGCCGCCGCCGAGGAGCGCGTTTTGCCGGGCAGCACCACGCTCGCCGTCATGGTCGCGCGCAACTTCGCCAAGCTCATGGCCTATAAGGATGAATATGAGGTGGCGCGACTTCATTCCGACCCGGAATTCCAGCGCGAGCTCGCTGCGACATTCGAGGACGGGGCCAAGCTGCGCTATAACCTCGCGCCGCCGCTCTTCTCGAAACGCGACCCCGAGACTGGCCATTTGCTCAAGCGTGAATTCGGTCCTTGGGTCGGCAAGCTGTTTCCGCTACTCGCCAAGGGCAAACGGCTGCGCGGGACGAAGTTCGATCCATTCGGCCACACCGCCGAACGCAAGATGGAACGCGCACTGATCGATGAATATGAGGCGCGTCTGCGCGACATGGCGTCGGCTCTGACCGCCGCAAACCACAAATTCGCAGTCGAGGCGGCAAGTCTACCGGGCCAGATCCGTGGTTATGGCCATGTGAAGGAGGCATCGGTCGAACGCGTGCGGGCGCTGGAGGCGAGCGTTCTCGAACGTTTCCACAATGCCGGCAACACGACGGCGACGAACGCTGATGACAAGCGGGTCGCGTTGACGGCCTGATATTGAGGAGATTGAAATGGCTCGGATGCTGATTGGTGGAGAGCTTGTCGAAGGGCGCCGGACGATCGACGTGTTCGATCCCTGCACGGGCACTGCCTTCACCCAGGTCCCGGACGCGGACGCGGACGATGTCGCACGTGCCGTTGCGGCAGCGAAGGCGGCTTTCCTGGCATGGCGCGACCTGTCCGCCGCGTCCCGCGGGGACATTCTGCGCGCGATGGCGGCAAAGATTACCGAGAATGCTGACGAGCTGTGCTCATTGCTGATCCGCGAAACCGGTCGTCCGATGGCGCTCGCGCAGTTCGAAATCCTGCATCTCGCGACCGGCTATCTCAACTATTATGCCGGACTGGAGGTCCAGCCCGAACTGATCGTCGAGGATGAGACGCGGCGCGTTGAACTGCATCGCAAGCCGTTGGGCGTTGTCGGTGCCATCGTCCCTTGGAACGCACCGGTTTTCATCGCGTGCAATAAGATTGCGCCTGCGCTGGCCGCCGGCAACACGATCGTCGTAAAGACCGCGCCGACCACGCCCTTGACGACTCTCCGCCTTGGCGAACTCTGGGCAGAGGTCGTCCCGGCCGGGGTGGTCAACATCCTGTCGGGTGGCAATGAGGCGGGCGCGGCGATCGTCGCGCATGATGATGTGGCGAAGATCACCTTCACCGGATCGACCGAGACCGGCCGCAAGATCATGGCGGCGTCGGCGCCGACGCTGAAGCGCGTGACGCTCGAACTGGGGGGCAATGACGCGGCCATCGTGCTGCCCGATGCTGATGTCGCTTCCATCGCGCCGGCGATCTTTGCCTTTGCCTTCTTCAACTCCGGGCAGGTGTGCGCCGTCATCAAGCGACTCTACGTCCACGACAGCCTGTACGACGCCATGTGCGACGCGATCGCGGCTCTCGCCAAGGGAGCGACGGTTGCACCGGGGAGCGACGTCGCGGCCGAGTTTGGTCCGGTGCAGAACAAGGCGCAGTATGAGAAGGTTCTTCACTATCTCGAACAGGCTCGCGCAGCGGGTCGGATCGTCGCGGGCGGCGAGGCCGCGAACGGCGCTGGCTATTTTGTGCCGCTGACCGTCGTGCGCGACGTCACCGACGGGACGGCGATTGTCGACGAGGAACCCTTCGGCCCGATCCTGCCGATCATCCGCTACAGCGACGTCGACGACGTCGTAGCGCGTGCGAACGCATCACCCTTTGCGCTTGGCGGCTCGGTTTGGGGCAGCGACATCGCGGCGGCGACGCAGGTCGCCTCGCGGCTTGAAAGCGGAAGCGTCTGGGTGAACCAGCATTGCGCGCTCGATCCGCAAATTCCTTTCCCGGCGAACAAGCAGTCGGGCTTTGGCGTCGAGGGCGGGGTGGAAGGGCTTTACCCCTATCTTGCGCTCCAGACGATCAATGTAGCCAAGCCGGCGACCGCGGCATGACGAGCCTCTTCGATCTCGCGGGCAAGACGGCTGTCGTTACCGGCGGCGCCAAGGGCGTCGGCGCGATGATCAGCCGGTCGCTGGTCGCTGCGGGCGCGCGCGTGCTCATCATCGCCCGACCAAGTGCCGAAAACCGCGCCTTTGCCGAGGCGCTAAACGGTGAGGGGAGGTGCCAGCTGCTCGAGCACGATCTCGCGACCAGCGAAGGCGTGGCAGCAGCGGTGGCGGCCGTAGGCGGCGCGGCGTCCGAGGTCGATATCCTCGTCAACAATGCCGGCACCTTTACGGCGGCGGCCATCGACGAGATCACGCCTGAGCAATGGGACCGGGAACTGGCCGTCAATCTGCGGACGCCCTTCTTTCTCGTCCAGGGCCTTCTTCCGAAGCTGATGGCGGCTGCGCGCGAGGATGATCCGGCGCGCGTGATCAATATCGGATCGATCGCGGCGCTTTGGGCGAAGAGCAGCAGTGCCTATGCCTACAGCGCCGCGAAAGGTGGACTTCACCAGCTTACTCGAGCGCTGGCATCGGACCTGACCCGCAAGGGCATCAACGTAAATGCAATCGCACCGGGCTTCTTCCCGAGCGACATGACTGACGGATTCTTTACCGCCGTGCCGGGACTTAAGGAGCAGATGATCGAGGGAATCCCGGCAGGGCGCCTCGGACGCGAGGCCGATATAGGAGGAACGGTGGTGTATCTTGCGTCGGGCGCTGGATCCTATGTCTCAGGCGCGATAATCCCTGTCGAGGGAGCCCTATGGTCGGCATAAGCACCGTCGCGCTGATCGAGCGGCGCGTCGATATCAGCCGCTCGCTCTTCACACGCTACTGGCGCGATGTGCATGGGGTCATGGCGGCACGAATTCCCGGGTTTGCCAGCTATACGCAATATCATGTGACCCCGATCGATGCTTCCGCCGAACCGTTCGAAGGCATCGCGATCGTAACCTATCGGACGGAGGATGACCGGGCCGGTCTCATCCATAGCGAGGTAGCCCAGCACATCCATCTCGACGAGCAGAATGTATTTCGCCGCGCGCTTCTCTATAATCTGGAGGAGGGGGCATCGCGACATTTATGCGGCAGCGCAGAGGCCGAAGGGCAGGTGATGTTTGTCGTGGTCGAGGCTGGCCATGACAGCGATGCCGCGCTCGCGGCGCTGAACGACACGGCTATCTACCTCGCGGCTTATGATCTTAGGGGGGGCGATCCATCGCGGTGGAATCTAACCGATGCAGGGGAACGCATCTTCATTGCGCTACTGCACGGTATTTGGCCCGACCGCGACAGCGCGATTGCGGCCTCCCGATCGTGCGATGGGGTCGCCTATCTGCTCGATGAGCGACATGTGATGGTCAAGGACGGCAGGGCGACACCCGTCGGCCTGCGCGGGCTCGATGCCGTGAAGACGATCGAGGAGGCTGGGGCTGATAACCAGCTTACCGATGCAGTGGTGCGGGCTGTGTACGGAACATCGGCAGCGCCATGACCCTGCCGGGCGAATTCGGCGGGAAGAGCTTCCTGCTCGCCAGCGCGGCGCTCGGTCTGTCGACCGGCATGACAGCGACGCTGTTCTACAGTCTGGGTAGCTTCATTCCCTCTCTCGAAGCAGAGTTCGGCTGGAGCCGTGGCGATATCTCGCTCGCGGTCGCGTTGATGACGCTGGCCGTATTCTTATCGGGGTGGGCTGCCGGGCGTCTGTGCGACCGGTACGGCGCCGCCAATGTCGGGGCGGCGAGCCTGGTCGCCTATGCGCTCGGGGTCATCCTTCTCGTCACCACAGCGCGGAGCATCGAACTCTTCTGGGCATTTTACGCTGCCATCGCGCTCCTAGGCGTAGGATCGACGCCGATTGTCCTTGTTCGGCCGATTGCGGCAGTGTTCGAGAGGCAACGGGGACTGGCGCTGGGGATCGCGATGACCGGCGCGGGGCTGGCCGGCTTTTGGGTTCCACAGCTCGTCGCGGCAGTCATCGAGGTTGCCGGCTGGCGGGCTGCCTATCTCGCGCTGGCCGCGATCGCTATCGCTGCCGCGCCCATTGTCTGGTTCGGATTCCGGAGCGTGCCGCAGGGCAGGAGGGCCGGCCCGTCCGAGGCCGCGGTCAGCGGCATGACGGCTGCAGAAGCGCGGCGGACCGGCCGCTTCTGGCTGCTCACGGTGATTTCCTTTGCGATGGCGGCCGGCCTTGGCGGGGTGGTCGTTCATCTCGTGCCGCTGTTTCAAGATCTTGGCGCAGATCCGCTCTCCGCGGCGCGTACCGCGTCTCTCGTCGGACTGTCCAGCGTCGTCGGGCGGCTCGGGATCGGCCTGCTGCTTGACCGCTTCCCTGCCGCCATCGTCTCGCTGGCAATTCTGGCTCTTGCTGCCTTCGGTATCACGCTCCTGCTTCTCGATGGACTCGTGATGGGGACGCTCGCGGCCATTCTGCTCGGCATGGCGGCGGGCGCCGAAATCGATCTCCTCGCATATCTAACCGCGCTTCATTTTGGGCAGCGCCAATATGGCGCGATCTACGGCTGGCAATATAGCGTCTTTGCGCTCGGCTATGGGCTCAGTCCATTTGCGCTCGGCAAGATGCGCGACGCGGCCGGCGACTATGATGCCGCGCTCACGGTTAGCGCGCTACTTGTCGGGATTGCCGCGCTGCTCATGCTGGGCTTGCGACAACAGCGACCGTTCGAAGACGATTGTCTCGGGCCTATGCCCGTGCCATCACCCCCGGCATGACGCTGAAAAAAATCGACCAGCTGGGCGTTGGTAAGAGCGCGCTGTGGTGACCGCGATAGGCGGTTCGGGCTGGTTGGCACTTGCGATATTGTGCGAGGTTCTCGCGACGTCGTTCCTCAAGAAGGCTGACGGATTCACGCGTCCGCTACCGTCGGCGGTCGTCATCCTGGGTTATGTCCTCGCCTTCTATTGCCTCTCGATGGCGCTGCGCAGTATTCCGGTCGGCGTCGCCTATGCCATATGGTGCGGCGCCGGCATCGTTCTGGTGACGGCTATCGCCTGGATCGTCTACGGGCAGAAGCTCGATGCTTGGGCGCTGACGGCTATCGGGCTTATCCTCGTCGGCACGCTGATGCTCAATATGCGGGCGTCGGCGGGCGGCTGACCCCCGCCCCTCATCTCCCTGGCACGAGGGCTGTTGGCATGGGTGTGCCTGCGATCGCCGCCTGAATATTGGCAACCGCCATCGCGAATAGCGCGCCGAGGTTCTCCTGTGTGTGCGATATCTCGTGATTGGTCAGAATTGCGCCGGGAAGATCGCGGAGGGGGCTTGCGGCGGGCAAGGGCTCGGTGACGAAAACGTCCAGAGCGATCGGTCCGAGATGAGCGACCACCTCGGGGTCGGCCAGAGCCGTTTCATCGACGATCGCGCCGCGGGAAAGATTGATGAGAATCGCGCCCGGTTTCATCGCCAGCAATCTTGAGCGTGACAGAAGATTGTCGGTGTCCGGCGTCAGCGGCAGCAGCGGCAGGACAACATCGCTTTCGGCGAGCAGCGTGTCGAGATCGCACTGTTCGAAGGCCGAAGAAGGGGCAACCTTCGAGCGATTGTTGAGCAAGATGCGGGTGTTCCAGCCGCTCAGCCGTTCGATCAAGGCTCTGGCGATATTGCCATGGCCGATGATCCCGACGGTTTTGCCCTTCAGCATGCGTGCGCGCGGTGGCCCGGTTCGGGTTTCGCCGCGGCGCAGCCGCTCTTCGGCATCGCGAACCGCGTAAAGCGACGTCAACATGAAGAGCATGGCTGCTTCAGCGACGGACTCGAAATTCTCGGCGACGCGACCATTGGCGAAGGCGATCCCGCGATGATGCGCCGCGTCGACGTCGATGCCTTCATAGCCGAGCGACGGCGTGATAATTGCCCTGAGTCCGGGCGCTGCATCCATTTCGGCTCCGCCACAGGGAACCCCGAACGAAACGAGGATTTGCGTTTCGCTCCAGCCTGGCGCCTCGGCCGGCGTGTCCAGCCCGATCTGCAGGTCGACATGAATTTTGTCTGATTTTATCGTGGAAACAAGCTTCTCGAGAAACGCCCGTCCGTTGGGCGCGCCCGCAACGAGTAACTTCGTGGTATTCATCGACATCTCGTTCGCTAGCAGGTTCAAACCGACTTGCATCAGGGCGACGCCTATGCCGATTGGCAAGGGGAGAGAGCGATTATGGCACGTTGGGACATGGTCTGGCTCGCATGGAAGTTCGACGGGTCCTGAAATCGCCCTCAGAAATCAATCTTCGGCTACTGGGTCTGCTCGCTGCGGGATCGTGTGCGGTTCTGGTCTCCCTTATCTTCCTTCACCGTAGTTCCCCGCCGCCAAGCGCACGGAGTGAATTCCGCCGGAGAGTGCCTTGCTAGAACTCCGGGAGATGGCGTCGCTGCTCGGCCGGTCGACGAAGCATGCGGAAAGCATCAATGAACGCCGGACAGTGCGGCCCACCTGACGAGCGAACGAGGTTCCGGGTCTATCTCTTTGTCGGGAGTGGGGCGGTTCGGGTCCGTAAGCTTGTCATTGATCGACTCGGACGAGACGCATCTTTGAAAGCCCCCGAATACCGCTTAGATGGATGTCGAATAGGGCTTTTTGAATATCGAACGACAGTTATGGCTGCAAAAATGTGGGGAAAAATGTGGGGGAAAGGCACTCTCGACCGAGAATTAAATATATAAAAATCAATAGTTAATCGATCAGTTCGAATCAAGCCCTGCCACCACCCTCCAATCCGAGGGCATCCGCTGAAATCCGGCTCTTCCCCGTGAACGGGGGATGAGGGTGGATCAGACCCGATTGATGACGCCATTCCAACCGCAAAGAGCGAGCACGCGCAAGCGGTAGTTGTGAAAGTTGCGGAAGCCGAACGCGCGGCGCGAGATCATCTCCATCTTGTTCGTCGTCAGAACATTCGGCACAACTCGCGGCGTAGATTAGCGGAGTGCGGGCCTCGTCTGGGGGTTGATGTTAGGCGGCGAGCTTGCGGTGCTGCAAGCGCCGATATTCGATGGTCTGTCGCT
>Ga0180222_1001569_pt1 | contig 22965 bp, 18 predicted proteins | sample eDN5th37CKraftOP_FD_151336 | JGI IMG/M metagenome (GOLD analysis project Ga0180222, IMG submission 151336) | Enriched Organic Plus compost microbial communities from Emeryville, California, USA - eDNA 5th pass 37_C Kraft OP (version 2) (version 2) ... | reverse complement strand
TCTACTTCTGCAAAGCTTGACCTGAAGAGAACGTGCTTCCGTTCGTGCCCCGGCTCAGATCGACCTTGGTGCCGTTGACGCTGTTGGCAGGCTGGCGCACCACCTCGATCCACGCCTTGCACTTGTTTGTTGTGCCGCCGACAACGCCGAGTTGTCCACCGTGACATCCGACAGTCTGGCCGTTGCTATGCCTGTAGCAATCGCCCTCGTTCATCGTGGTTCCGCCGTTGATGTTGCTCTGGCATGCCGCAGATGCGCTTGCGATTGTGAGCGATGACAAAGCCGCCGCCAGAAAAAAAGTCTTCACCCTCATATCACTACCTCGTTTTGCGTTTGGAATGCCCGAACCGTAGAAGGCGCGCGATGAATGGACTCTGAATGAATTGTTCAGAAAGCCGGGAGGCCAACGTGTTTCAGATACAGCCAAAGCTATGGACAAGGAATGCACCAACACCGCACAGATGGCAGGGCTCGCCCGTTATGGCGATGCCTCCTCTTACCTTGAAACGACGAAAAGCCCGCCACCTTTCGGCAGCGGGCGCACAGAGGCGGACAGGACGGCGAGGGAATCAGGCGGCTCGATCGTAGCTTCTGAATCGGGCTGACCTCCTGCGGATCCTGCTCTCGATAGAACAGGTAATCGAACACCGAAGCGGACAGGCGCTTGACGCGGCCTATCGACAAAGTAACGTTGCCCTTCCTCTTTGGAAGGTCTCGTTTCCTTGCCTCTGCCCAGCAGGTTGAACGCCCTGCGAACAACATCGGCGGCGGCTGCATCTGAGTCGTGCCAACCATTGCCCTGAAGGATCAGCCCGACCCGGATACCGTATCGAGCCGATGCCTCCCCCTCCCATCGGTTGGCACGCCAGTCTCGAAGCGAGGCCACCACCTTCTGCACGACATAGGCGCGCTTCTCGCCTTGGAGGGTTGGCCGGGCATTCTGACCGGCCAGCGTGATCGGCGGGCGGCTTGCTTCGCGCAAGGATTCATCCCCGCGGATTGCCTTCAACTGGCGCTTGGTCAGACGCCTCCGCTTGCTCATCCGAACACCGCATCGAACGCTGCCGGATTGATTGCCGGCTCCCGGCCGGTGGGGAGGCTCTTGCCGCCGTTCCGGCGCCGGCGGGCCTCGGCATGAACATGAGCCGTCCACGCCTCGTCCAGCGCCCGCAGAATGGCGATATGGTGCGGTTGGAGCGGCCACGGCAGCGATGCGCTCGCCGCGTATCAGTTTCGGCCGCTTGTTGACAACACGCCGGATGAGGAGGGGCGATCAAACTGGTGCGCCGAGCTGTTGCCTCTGGAAGAATGGCGCCGCTGTCCCATCCGCTTCAGCGTCAAATAGGAAACGGTTCACGTCGATCCGGTCATGTATTGTGACTGAGACGCATCAAGCGATGACATATCGGCGGTGGGCGGAAGCCTATATGCGAACCTGCCCCGGTGTAACGCCGAAGGCCTTGCGGAATGCGGTCGTGAAGCTGGAAATGTTGTTGTAGCCGGCCATGTGCGCGGCGTGGGATACCGGGACGCCGTTGCTGGCCAGTGCCGCACGAGCCGTTTCCAACCTTTCCTGGCGGATGAAATCGAAAATTGCGATTCCGAAATGCTCCTTGAAGCGACGCTGGACGGTCGAGATGCTCAATCCCGCTTCCTTCGCGATCAGGTCGATGCTCAGTTCGCGGTCGAGATTGGCAAGAATGAAGTCCTTGACGCGTTCGCAATGACGAAGGCTCATGAGGGTCGCGCTGGGCTGATACTCACCCCGCTCGGATACCATAGTCAGGCAGGATTGCCACATGATATCGAGCGCCTGCGCCTGGAGGTAGAGAGAACGCAAATCGCCGTGCAGAAGCGGCGGCGGATTGATGATCTTCTGCGCGAGCAGGAGGATATGCTGGCCGGGCTCGAATGAGAAATATGCAAGATGCTGCGAGAAAAAGTCACGCAGCGTCGAGCCCTGCATTCCCTGCTGCGTTTCGAACAGTCGCTCCAGCCAGGGCAGAGGAGCCGAGATCATCACTTTGCGCAACGGCACCTCGTTGTCGTTGATGAAGCGCAAGGTGCTGTACTTTGCGACATTGAGCATGAAAGCGATCGGAGCGCCGGTATCACCGCTTCCCGCATCGAGATGGAAGGGCACATCGTCGATGACGAATCGCTGCGCGCCCTGCAGCAGCACCATCAACATGAACTTCGGCCAGATCTGCTGCTCGTCCTCATCCGGGGTACAGGTCGTCGCGTTCTCGAGCGCGCCGACGAACAGATCATGCGGTGTATAATGCATCGAGTGACAATCCTAGCTGCGACGGTCGCAGGCTGCCGTCCGCGCATAAACAATTGCCATTTTCGCTAAAAACCTTCATCTCGACACCCTCTGCCGGTCAATAATATATATGAATGTGCTTATCAAGTTTATCTGCTGCCTGGGCGGGCGGCAGACACCGCGTCGCCGGCTGCTGATCGAGACGGATGGCACCGAACGACGGGGCATCAGCAGAGGCCGAATCGGAAATGAACCACAAACGACTTCACCAATGGACGCGGCCCTATCGCTGTCGACCTTTCCCAGCTTGATCGTGTGATATGAGGCCCGCCTGAAGCGGACCTGCATCTTACCCCCAGCCCACAGATTACGCAGCCTGATCAGGCAGCCTATGGCTGCCTGCCTAGAACCAGTTGGAACAACCAGATGACCCCTATGAGACTTCTTCCATTTGCGGGTGTTTCCCTGCTGACATTGGTCACCGCGCTTCATGCCCAGGAAGCGAACGACAAGAACACGACCGTTCTCAATACGATGACCATCATCGGCGAAGGCGACGACAATGTCGAAGCGACGGGCGGCACGGTGGTCACGCAGGAGGACCTGGAGAAGCTTCAGCCTTCCAACGTCTCGGAACTCTTCTCGCGCGAATCCTCCGTGACGGTTTCGGGCGGCGGCGGTCCCTCCAAACGCATCCATGTGCTGGGCATGGAACAATCCAACCTCGCCGTCACAGTCGATGGCGTTCCGCAGACGGCAACCAGCTGGCACCATACAGGATCCAGCATGATAGATCCCGTTTTCCTCAAGCGGGTTGAAGTGGAGGCTGGCGCGGCCGCAGCCGATTCGGGTTTCGCCGCAGCCGCCGGCGCGGTGCGCTACGAAACCCTCGGCGCTCTTGACCTCTTGGAGGACGGCAAGAACTTCGGTGCCCGCGTCAGTGCCTCCTACGGCACGAATGGAAAGGGTTTCTCCGGCAACGTCGCCGGCTACGGCCGATACGAGGGCTTCGACTGGTTCCTGATGGGGCATGGGGTTACCGGCGGCGATAATTACAAGAGCGGCTCCGGGCTGGAGATTCTCGGAACCGAGCCGGCGGCGCAGAACGTTCTCGCAAAGCTAGGCTATGAAACCAACGGCCATCGTATCGACCTGGGATACGAGCGCAACCGCGACAATGCCGACCGCCTGATCAAGATGAATTTGGGGCTGAGCGGCGACGAGCTGCACCCGCTCAAAGTGTCCCGCGACTCCGTCAACCTCAAATATACGACAACGGAGGCCACCGACTACTGGGACCCGGAAATCACGGTTTACTATACCCGGAACGATTATTGGCGGAACAATTATACGCCCCGCACCAACGGCAACATGAATTTGAACGAGCAACTGTTCGGCGGCAAGGCCCAGAACACGTTCACCACGGACTACGGCAAGATCACCGCGGGTTTCGACGTCGGCCAGCACAATTATCACACCGATAACTACGGCAACAATGATCGCCGGTACCGCGATTTCGACACGCTCCAGATGGGCGCTTTCGTGCAGGGCCGCTTCGAGTTCGACAATGGCTTCAAGGTTTCCACCGGCGCGCGCCTCGACCACCATCGGTTCACCGACTGGGACGACAATGTCTTCTCCGGCGCCGGCGCCAGCGGAAACATAACGGTCGCCTATGCCATCAACGAGCATATCGAGCTCTTCGCCGGAGCTTCGAGCACCTGGCTCGGCTATGTCGTCGGCGACTATGGCTATGTCCATGCCCGCACCAACGCTTTCTACACGGATCCCGATTTCGAACCCGGTCGGGCACAGAATCTCAAGGTGGGAGCCAATTTCGGCTATGGCGATTGGCGTGGGGGCATCACCCTCTTCGATACCCGCATCAACGGATTGCCTGAATACGCCACGGCTGTGCTGCGGAACTACGAGGATGAGTTCCGCTCCCGGGGAGTCACGCTAAACGCCAGCTATCAGTGGGGTTCCACCAGTATTGGCGGAACATATACTTATGCCGACGTGACGCAGGGCGAGAATGCGGCGCTGCCGAACAGCGGCACATTCATGCCGGTCGGGCATATGGCGACAGCTTTCATTGACCACACCTTCGTCGACTACAACCTGAAGGTGGGCGCATCGCTTTCCTGGGCAAGCGAGATCAAAAATGCCTACGCTTCAGACAACGGCTTCCTCGACCAGCCTTCCTACACCGTGGTCAACGCCTATGCGGAGTGGAACCCGCCCATCAATCAGAACCTCACGCTGCGCGTCGGCGTCGAGAATCTTTTCAACGAAACCTACTATGAACGCTCGAGCTATGCGGCCAGCACGAACCGGGGCGGCATCGACCCGGTCTATGCGCCGGGCCGCACCTTCACGTTTCAGACCGCGCTCAAGTTCTGATCACGCGAGAACGAATACCGCAGGATACGAGAGCGCCGGCATTTCGCCGGCGCTTTCCGTTTGGAATGCCGCTGGTGACTGGCAGGGACTGCACAGCACCTGGGATCGCAGTCGTTCCGGTGAGCATAACTATTTGACCGATCGAACCGCCATAGCTTCAACTTCAGCCTTCGGAAGAGACGGAGCGAAATAGTACCCCTGAAAGATGTCACATCCCTGTTCAGTCAGGAAATCCAGTTGCTCCTTGGTTTCCACGCCTTCGGCTACCACCTTGAACGACATGCCCTTTGCGAGATTGATGATCGCCGAAGTCAGGCTGCATTGCTTGTCATCATGGGGGATGTCGGTGATGAAGCTGCGGTCGATCTTGATGCAGTCGCAGGGGATATTCCGCAGGTAGGAAAGGGACGAATAGCCTGTGCCGAAATCGTCAATCGCAATGCTGACGCCTATTCCTTTCAGCTGGTGTAGAATGGGCGTTACCTCCTCCTCCCGCTCGATATAGGAGCTTTCGGTTATCTCAATTTCAAGATGGCTGGCAGGGAAGCCCGTATCTGCCAGGGTCTTCTGCAAAACGCAGATGAAGCGCCCCAACCTTAGCTGGCTTGCGGATACGTTTACGGACACGGCAACAGGGGGGCATCCGGCTTGCAGCCATCCCTGGCCGTCACGACAAGCCTGTTCAAGAATATACTCGCCAAGAACGTCGATGAGGCCGTTTGCCTCCGCCACGGGAATGAAATCCTCCGGCGATACGACGCCCAGTTCGGGATCGGTCCATCGGGCGAGAGCTTCCACTCCACGCAATCGGTGGGTAACGGCGTCGAATTGCGGCTGGTAATGAACCTCCAGTTCCTTGTTCGCGAGAGCGTTTTTCAGCCGCAAGCCCAGCTTCATCTTCTTCTGGCTTTCGGCGGTCAGACCCTCTTCATAGACGCCGATGGAACCACGGCGCTTGCGCTTTGCGTCGAACAAAGCTGCGTTGGCCTCAAGAAGAGCGTCGCCCCCTGCCCCCGCCCGCCAATGGCTCACGCCGATTGTCGCTGAGGTGAACACTTCCAGACTGTCGTCGATGCGAATGGTCCGGCCAATCGCGAGCTGGATTTTCTCAAGCACGCTGTCGATGAAACCGCTATCGTCGGAGCGGAGAAGGACTGCAAACCCGTCAGCGCCATTGTGGCACAAGATGTCGTTCTTCCCCAGATGCTCCTTGCGTATCGCCTCCAGCCGCTCTCCTATGATCTGGAGGACGCGATCGCTGGCGTTGTGACCGTAGCTGTCGATGATGTCCTTGAAGTGATCGAGATCGATGACGATAAGCGTGTGGGGCTCCTCCCGTATGCCATCAAGGCACTGGTCGAGAAAGCGGCGGTTGGGAAGGCCAGTGAGCTGGTCGTGTAAGGCGAGATGCTCCAGCCTTTCCTGCGCGTCTTTCTGCTCGGTTATATCGGCCAGCGAATACACGTAGGTCTCGGCGCTCCCCTGGTGTTTGCCCGCAGGAGTAATGGACAGGATGCCGGCGCTCTTCCTGTCCGGCCCGAACATGACCTCTTGTCGCCATCCTTCCCTTGGGTTCCGCGGCAACCGAAGGGGCCTGCTCGCATGCCAGAACTTGGTTTTCAGGTCTGCGGCCTCCGTATCGCTCGTGTCGAGGCCGAGCATTCTTTGGAAGGCAGCGTTCGCCTTGAGCACAAGGCCGGAGCCATCGACAATCGCCAGACCCTCGCTCGAGTTCCTGAACACGATGTCGCCTCGGCGGGCATCCCGTTCGTTTCTGGCCATTTCCCTGATGAGATCGGCGCTTCTCATTGTCAGAAGGCCCCAACGAAGCGTGTCGCTCTGGAGGTAGTCCACAAAAGCCTGCCGTTGCCAAAGCATGAACAGCGCCAGCGGCACGCTGAACGCGGTTGCCATGACGACCTTGCCCGCAAGTCCCCCAAAGACGATGGCGATGATCCTGGCATCGATCCCGAAGGCGATGAACGAAAAGGCGACGCCATCGAGCACAAGGACAGTTATGAACGAGAGTATGTAGATTACGGCGGTGCCGATGACCGATCGTATCCGCTTCTTCGTAGCCTCGAAGATAGCCAGCAGGAGCAGCAGTTCTGCAATGATGAGAACGCCTCCGAGCGCAATAAATGGTGTTGAAACTTCAAAGAATGCGGGCGGAATACCATGCGGGTTGATGACGTCACCTGTCTCCAGAATGGAATACGTCAGGTATGAGAATACGACCTTGAAAAGGTCCACGAGGATTACGAGCCTTACGAGATGCCGCAAAATGAAGGCGTCCCGCTCTACCCATACGAACATCACGGATGCCATCATAAAGGCCCCGTAGCAGATATTGCCCGCGGAGATGACGACGCCTCCCCCCATCTCCAGAGAATAGACATTCCCCATGAAGCCGCCCACAAGCAGGACGAGCGCGATATAGACGTAGAAATGGACCTGCCGGATCGGCGTCGGCAGCGTCGTGAAATACAGCGGAAATAGCGAGAGCGCGGCAATCTGGAGCGCCAGAAGGGCGGGTGCCGGCATCATTTCAAAAAAGGCTGCCATACGGGGAAAATGCCTTAACTCAGTAGTGTCAGTCTAATCCTGTCCCCATGCCGCAGCAGCGGGTCCGCGCGTCGCGCAATTGAACAAATGTGGCGTAAGCATCATACAGCAGCCTTCGTCTCGGAACGCGACCGCGAGCAAGGATTGTTGAACGGGGTTAAAAGGCTATCAATCCGCGCGGAAACGTTTAGCGACCCTGAACTGTCGTGGAGTTTCCTTCGGGGCGCTGGCCAAAGCCGGTGTTGGAAACCCTGCTCGTCACAAGGCGCAGCCGCCTGTGCGCCGAAACTTGCGCATGCGCGACCGCCAACCGGCCACATGTCGCAACCAGGACGAGCGAGGGCTTCATTCACCGTGGAAAGCCCGGAACACACGAACGGCATATAAAATGAAGCCGCACGGGGTGTCACGAGGGGGATATCAAAGGGGAACGCGCTGCCATATCACCCCGGCGTTCTCTGCGTTCGCCCGCGCTGTGTTTACCGGTTCGGTTGCCTGCGGCGCTTGTCACGTTATTGGCCAGACAGAGCCGGTCGCGTCCCCCTGTCTTTGCACGGTAGAGCGCGTCATCAGCCCGTTTCAGCGAATCGTCCAGCGATGCGCCCGGAAGCGCGGCGGCGATACCGATGCTGATCGTCATGGGAACCGTCAGACTATCGGTGTCGAGGGGCGTATCCCTGACAGCTTCCATAATTCGTTCCGCGACCGGGATTGCGTCCTCCACCGCGACTTGGGGCATGAGGATTGCGAACTCCTCGCCTCCCAGCCGGCCAAGCACGGCGAAGGGCGGCAGCACTCCCGACGCGACTTCAACGAAATGCCGGAGAGCCTTATCCCCTATGTCATGGCCGTAACGATCATTGAGCTGTTTGAAATGGTCGAGATCGAGAAACATGAGCGTCCCCGCGCTGGCGGTTTCGCCATGCTGCTCGAAATGGCGGGAGCAGGCGTCGAAAAATGCGCGCCGTGACAATGCGCCGGTCAGGTCATCGTAGGCCAGCGCCCGTTCCAGCCGTGCGACGGTTCTTCCCTGAACGAGCAGGATTGCAGACAGGTAGACAATCGGGAACACAAGGATGCGGATGGAAGATACCGCAAGGTTCCAGGCGGTCGGGTCGGCGAAGTAGCTCGAACCATCGACGCCCATCGCAATCGTTATGAAGCGGGCCATGAAGAACGCCGTAACGGTCGATGCCGAGATGATCGCGAACCGCATGAATGCCGGTGGCGCATCGGCCGCGCCCCGACCGCGATAGAGCGTCCAAACAATGGCGGCAAAGATCAGGAACGCGGCTCCTGTTCCGATGATGCTGGTAATGCCGCCCTGCACAACGGCGAATGCGAGATGGAAGCCGGTAAATATGACGACGATCGCGGCAATGGCGAACGGACGGAGCGTCGGCATCGAAAGAAACTGCCGGAATCCCGACAGGAGCAAAAGACAGGCCAGAATCACCACGGGGGAATCGAACAGGCCGACCAGATTGGCGGGGAGAGCGAGACTCGCGAAGGCGCTGAACCCTATCGCAAACGAGGCAAGCATGGCTGAGACCGCAAAACTTCCCAGCCCCGGCACCTTCGATGCGCCCAGGCAAAGCAGGATGACAGCCATGATGGCTATCGCAATTGCGGACGCAATGAGAATGAAGGTCACGTCGATTGTCGCTCAACTACCCGATCCGATGCGCGAAGCGCACAGATAGATGGTGTTTCTGAATTGCTTGTGAAGATAATTGGTGCAGATTCGACTTGTTCCTGCTCGAAATGACGGGCGGCGGTCAAGGCCGAACTGCATGTTTGGCGCTGCCTTACGCCACAGAATGACTAAACGGATCGGATCATTTAGCGCAAAACAACCATGTCGACGGATGGTTGCCCGAAGTGATTGGCCGCAAAGGAAGGCTGCGCCAAATTGACGGGTCGAGCAGCCTGTTCCGGCTTCTCCTGCACCGTGACCCGCATCTTTTCGTCGTCGCCGCCAGATCGCGGTAGCGCGGGATGAAAGCGAAACCTGATTACCGCATCCAGATATAGACCCAGAAACAAGCGGTAAGAGCAATCGAGAAAATGAATGTCGCGGTGCCCGAATGCCGGGAAGCGACGTGCCCGAAGCCCGCTCCCATATCCATGAAGATATGCCGGATACCCGACGCCATATGCTGGAATACGGCCCATGTCAGGCCGATCAGGATAAATTGCCCGATCCAGCTCCCGGCAAACCGGAGGAAGATGGCATATTGTTCCGGTCCAAGCGCGACTGACAACAGAAACCAGGCGACCATCGGCAATCCGGTAAAGTAGAGGCCGATTCCCGTGATGCGATGCGTGATCGAGGCGATGGCCCATATCCGCCAGCGCCAGACCGTCAGATGCGGAGATACGGGACGTGGGTTCTGCATGGATGCCCTTGGGAAGTACGCTGACATACAATTCATATCCAGATACACTATGTATCTGGATGCGGCAATGCTACTGCTGTGCGATGAAGCGGAACCAATCCAGGAAGGCCCGTCTGTCCCGAGCCGAGAGCATGGCGCTCACGCGGGAAAGGCTTCTCGATTCCGCGTTGAACACGTTTTTGCGGAAGGGGTATGCCGGTGCGACGATAGACGCAATTTCGGAAAATGCCGGCTTCAGTCGTGGAGCCTTCTACGCGCACTTCACCTCCAAGGAGGACATTTTCCTTGAGGTTGTCGCATCCCAGGCCGACAAGATCACACCAACGCTGGTCGCACGGATCGAAGCCGCATCATCCCCGTCCGAGATGATCGAAATCGTATCGGGATGGGCCGACGAACGTAGTCGGACCCAAAGCCTGGCGCTCCTGATGGCCGAGGCCATTCAGCAGGAGCGGCGAAAAGGCGTCCTTGACGGGCGCTATGCACGCCTCTTCGGCAGCAATTGGCGTAGCATCGGGGAAAGCATGAAGCGGTTCTTTCCCGATCGGACATTGCCGTGCACGGCCGAGGAGATCGTGGCTATCGTCGTCGCCTTATCCTACAATCCGGTGGTCAGCGGCGCGAGCGATCATGGAGCGGGCAGGCTGGTGGAACTGACGCTGAAGGCGCTGATGCAGCAACGCTAAAGCATGTCTCCCGAAAGTGGGCACCGGTTTCGGGATAAAGACATGCGTAAAATCAGGAAGCTAAAGCACATGACGCGAACCGGAAAGATCGCGATATGCTTTAGCCTTGTCCGGAGGGCAATGCGCCCGCGCTGTCCCGTTTGGCTTGCGCCAATTGTTTGAAATCGCTTCCGGTCGGATCCTGGAAGATTCTCAGGTCGAACTCCGGCAGCAGCGCGATCATGTGATCGAGAATGTCGGACTGGATGGATTCATATTCGCCCCAGGCCGTCGTGTTTGTGAAGCAGTATAGCTCGATGGGCAGGCCTTCCCGGCTTGGCTGCAACTGCCTCACAAGAAGCGTCATGCCCTGATGGATCCGCGGGTGATCGCGCAGATACGCTTCCACATAGGCCCGGAACGTTCCCACATTGGTTAGCCGTCGCGTGTTCGCGCTCGTGCGGCCTTTGTCGCCAAGTTTGCCGTTCCACTCCTTGAGATCACCTTCTTTCTGCTGAAGGTAACGCTCCAGATGGCGGAATTTGCGCAGTTTCTCGATTTCATTGGCAGCAAGAAACCGGATGCTGGTCTGGTCCAGGTTGATCGACCGCTTAATGCGGCGGCCACCCGCTTCCGTCATGCCTCGCCAGTTCTTGAACGACTCTGTAACCAGCTTGCGTATGGGAATGTTGCTGATGGTCTTGTCCCAATTCTGCACCCGCACGGTGTAAAGCGATATTTCGGTCACGTCTCCGTCGGCGTTCAGTGCCGGCATCTCGATCCAATCCCCCACACGAACCATGTCGGTCGAGGAAATCTGGACGCCGGCGACCAGCGACAGCAGGGTATCCTGAAACACCAAAATCAGAACGGCGGCCATGGCGCCCAAGCCTGACAGGAGGATCAGCGGCGAACGGTCGATGAGCGTGGCGATAATCAGAATTGTCGCGATCGCGTAGATCGCGATCTTCACGATCTGTACGTAACCCTTGATGGGCTTGAGATTGGCCTGTGGGCGGCGGCGGTAGAGGGCCTCCGCAATATTCAGGGCGGCGGCGATTGCCATCGCCAGCGTCAGGATAACGAAGGCGTTGGCGACGTTCTTGACCACCGTGACGACCGCAGGCAGCAAGTGCGGCACAAGAGCGATACCGCTCGAGATCACCAACGCCGGAACGATATTGGCCAGGCGTTCTATGACGTTCTGTGCCCGCACGTCACGGTCGCGTCCCAAAGGCGTCCTGCTCAGGAGACGATCGACAATACGAAGAAGCACCTTTTTGACGAGGAAGTTCGCGAGGAAAGAAACGATCAGCAATATCGCAATAGCGGCGACTGTTTCTATGATCGGATACTGGGTGATAATTTCGTTCACGCTATCCATGAATTCTGTCTGTCCTGTTAGATGCGGTCCTTCCAGGGCCAACGGACACGTCTGTCCGGCTGTCGCTCAACGGTGTCGCCGTGGAATTGAGATGGATCGGCTGAGGCCGGCTTGAAGCATTCAGGGGCGATGAACAATCGCCCTTGGGCATTCAGGCATCGGTCGTTCCGGCTATGGAGTGACGTTCTTCGGCCAGACCCTTCCAGTTCGCCACGCGCATCGCCAGAAACCAATCAAAGGTGCCGGTGAGCGCCGGGCGGAGCCAACCGAAAAACGTGGTCGCAGGCCGTTGGAAAATAGCCGAGAAAAACACGAACAGGACAATAATCCCGCCGGAAACGAAAAAGACCGGATTGTGTATGTCGAGCCCGAATATTCGTAGATTATCCTGGCCGACCTTGTAGCCGGCTTCGCTCGGCATAATCATAGGCAATTCCTTTCATGCACGCTCCGAAGGCCAATCCGGACGTCATTCCTCCAATCAGGTGTGTGATATACAACTATTCCATCTTTTGCCGTTGATGGCAAACCTGTGGCCAAAGACTGGCTCGTCCGGATTCCGTTTGGCCGGCGTATGTTGCTGGAAAAATCTTCTTGAAGTATCCCGCGTGTCAGCATGCTGCGAAATGCTTTCAGCGGCATTGCAAAGGTCGGCCGCAAACTGTCGCGAGTTTCGGAGTTTCGTGGCAAAGGTATGTGCTGGAACCTGACGTAGGGAGAGGCCGTGGAAATCCGTATCGCAGCCGCTGCTTTGATGCGTGAAGATGGCGCGACGTTGCTCGTTCGAAAACGCGGCACATCCGCATTCATGCAGCCGGGCGGAAAAATAGAGGGCGGCGAAACTCCGATATCGGCGCTGTGCCGTGAGCTTTCCGAGGAACTTGGCCTGACGATCCTGCCGGATGAGGCGGAGTATCTGGGCCGGTTCTCAGCCCCCGCAGCGAACGAAGCGGATTGTACCGTGACCGCCGAGATATTCCGGTTGCAGATTGAGGAGGAGATCGTTGCCCGGTCGGAAATCGAGGAAGCGCGATGGGTCTATCCTGCGACACAAGATGATCTGGCGTTGGCGCCGCTGACGCGTAACGAGGTTCTCCCGCTGATCTGGGGCGCCGTTTAAGACCAGAACCATACATTGTGAGCGGCGCATGGAGTTGGGTGCGCGCGGTTGCGAGGCAACGACGCCTCACGACAATGACGGTCGCGGAAACGAACCGGGCGGTGGCGTTGCAAGGAAAGTTGCGGGCTGCGGCAGTCCATGTATCTATGGGCAGATCGCGCGCTGTGTCGTAGTGTCGTGCGGGATTGTTCTGGCAGCGGAGTTGGCACGATGATCCCGGTTTTCCCTGTCCGTCAAGCGGCGTCGATCTTCCTGAAGCTGCTGATCCCGGTTGTTTTGTCGGCGCCGGTATCGGTAAGCGGCGCCAGCGCGGAGGATGTTCCTGCGTTCTACGATGCCACTCCGGAGCAGATAGCCGGTCCGCCCGGAACCGTCATCCGGCAGGAGGACATCACCGACGCGGTTCCCGAGGGTGCGACGGCGCGGAAGATTCTCTACCGTTCCAGCGGATTGAACGGGGAGCCGGTCGCCGTCTCGGCCGTGCTTGTCATCCCCCAGGGCGCTCCCCCGGCTGAAGGCCGGCCGATCGTCTCGTGGCAGCATCCGACAAGCGGCATTGACCGGCTCTGCGCGCCGTCCCTGTCGCCCGATGTGCTGAAAATGATCATGGGCCTGCGGCTGCTGCTCGAACAGGGCTATGCAGTTGTCGCAACCGATTATCCAGGCCTTGGGACAGGCGGGCATCACGCCTATCTGGTCGGCAAGAGCGAGGGGCGGGCCGTGCTCGATGCGGTCCGCGCGGTGCGTAACGTGCCGGAGTCGGGCGCCGGAAGCCGGTTCGCCCTCTGGGGGCATTCGCAGGGCGGCCATGCAACGCTCTTCGCCGGGCTGATGGCCCCGGCCTACGCACCTGAATTGCAGCTTGCCGGCGTTGCCGCGGCGGCACCGGCCTCCGAGATCGACAAGATGTTCGGGGCCATTCCCGGCAATGCGGACGCGCAGCTTTTTTCGGCGCTGTTGCTGGCGTCATGGGCCAATGTCTACGACCTGTCGCTCGACAGGCTGGTTGCGCCCCCGGATCGGCCGGCGATGGAGGCGCTGGCGCGGGTCTGCTTCGATCCGCCGATCGACAGCGACACGCAACCGCCCGACGCGGCGATGCCGGACGCCAGCTATACAATGCTCAATCCGATCGGCGGGACGCAGCCGTGGTCGTCGCTGGCGGAACTCAACGCGGCCGGCGCGCTCCCGGCCAGCGTCCCTGTGTTTCTGGCGCAAGGCCTCGCCGATATGACCATTCCGCCGCAAGTCACGGCCGATTACATGGCCCGGCTGTGTCAGGCCGGCGTTTCCGTTCGCATGGTAGAGAAGCCGGGCATTGTCCATCGCCTGATCGCACGGGAGGCAGGGGAAGAAGCTGCCCGGTGGATCGCCGACCGCTTCGCGAACCTCCCCGCCCCGAACGATTGCCCCCGGGACGGGAGAAGGTGACATTTGCCGAGGTTGCCCGCCCACGCGACGTGTCCGTGAAGCCGGTACGCCGATACCTCGATCCCGGCCGGATGCCTTGGATCTGGGGAATGGTCAACCGCTGCGGGTAGAAGATCGGGACCAGCGTTGGCCGGCACTACTACCTCAAATAACCGCAAGGGTGTATTGTTTCCCTATGGTCCTCACCCGCTGGATCGAACATCCGATACCAGAGAACGCGCCGAAATAGAGGAGAGAACATGAAACTGCTGAAGCTTGAAATACACCCCGGCGGCATGTCGGTTTATGTGAATCCCGACAATGTCGTTGCCATCTTCGATGTCGACGGCCACGCCAACCTCAAGACTACCGCTGGGGGCGACCGGGCGACCATCGCGGTGAAGCAGAGTGTGGCCGACATCGTCGCGATGTTGTCGGACGAGGTTCCGCAGAAGGAAAAAACGAAAGTCTGATCTTCAAGGCCGGAGGTTTGAAGCGGATTGTTGAAATCAGATCGTGACGACAAGCGCCGCCGCTCGTGTTCATGCCAGCGGCCGCTGGAATGATGGATCCGGTCCGGCCTTCGAAATTCCTCTTCGAGGGCCTGGCAGGGATGAGGCGCCGGAGGAGCGTTGCACGTTGAATTTTACAATGTTTTGAAGTATTTATATAATTTATAAACTCTACATATGTAAATATTTTACAAGATTATATAGATGGTTCCCGCGATTTTTAATAATTTTCTTAAAATAATAAATATCGTTAATTGTCATCATTAATACTGATATTTCATATCTGGAAATTTCGGTTCGTGCCGAAATACAAGGAATTTATGCGGGATTCGGCTGATTTCTGCGGTTGAGCAGGGGGCAGTCTGTCATTGCGTATCTCCCCCGGCGGGCGTGGTTTCAACAAGGGTGAACGTTGTGGCGGAAGCCCTTGCAAACCTCGGTGTGGCGTCATTGACGCCTTCGCTTCACCGATACATGATGCCGGTATCGTTTCGCGGCGTGAGGAAAAACGGGGAACGAAAAGTGTCGGCGGCGCGGCATGGCTATTGCGGATGATATTCATACCAAAGTGGTGCGCTGGCCATCGGGCCGGAACGAGCCGTCTGCGGCCGTAGTTCATGCCGTGGGGACTCCGTTGCTGCTGGCCGGCGAGGGAAGGCGCCGTGGAGAGCGCAAATCTTCCGGCATCTGCTTGCGCATGTTCTTGCATCGAATTGCGATGTTGGCGGCGGTCTTGTGCACCCTGCTCGGCATCGGCGTGCTTCCCGTGTCCGCTCAGGCGACGCTGGACGCAGTCCGTCAACGCGGCGAACTTCTCTGCGGAGTGAGCGAGGGGATCGCCGGCTTCTCTGCACAAGATGCGCAGGGAATCTGGACGGGCCTCGATGTCGATTTCTGCCGCGCGCTCGCAGCCGCGATATTCAACGATCCCGGAAAAGTTTCATTCGTCCCGCTCTCGCCCGAAGGCCGGTTCGCGTCGCTCGTATCCGGCGCCGTCGACGTCCTATCGCGCAACACCACTTGGACGCTCACGCGCGAAGCGACAATGGGAATCCAGTTCGCCGCGGTAACCTATTATGATGGCCAAGGCTTCATGGTCCGCAAGAGCCAGGAACGATCCTCGGCGCGCGAACTTGATGGCGCCAATATCTGCGTCCAGAGCGGCACCACCACGGAGCTCAATCTGGACGACTATTTCAGCGTCAACGGAATCGCCTACACCAAGATAAGCGTGCCGAGTTCTACACAGGCGGTACAGGCCTACGCCGAAGGACGCTGCGATGTCCTCACCAGTGATATAGGACAGCTCTATGCAGCGCGGCAGCTTCTGCCGGCGCCTGATGAGAATGTCGTCCTCCCGGATATCATCTCGAAGGAGCCGCTTGGTCCTGCTGTGCGCGCAAGCGATGCTTCCTGGCTCAATATCGTCAAATGGACGCACAATGCTATGGTCTACGCCGAGGAACTCGGCGTGTCGCGCGCCAACATCGACGAGGAGATGAACGCGAACGGAGCCGAGATAAAGCGGCTGCTCGGTATCCATCCGGGGCTTGGTCACGCGCTCGGCCTGCCGGACGATTGGGCAGCCCGGATCATCCGCCATGTCGGCAATTATGGAGAGTCCTTCGCCCGCAATCTCGGATCGGAATCGAACCTCCATATTCCGCGGGGATTCAACGACCTATGGACACGGGGCGGGCTGCAATACGCACCGCCCTTCCGCTGAGAGGGCGCCGTGGCGAGGGGAGGAGAACTATATCGCATAAGCCGCCGGACTGAGCGGAATGAGTACCGGGAACTGCGGTCGGGCCGTCAAACGATGCAGGCTGCGCACCCGGTTTGTGGATTGAAGGACATCCCTGTCGCACGGATCGCCGGTATCCGTGCGCGAAACCGGTAGAGGGTGCCTTGTCGAAAGGGCAAAGTGCTGCGCTGTATGAAGGGACCGTGAGGCCGCCCGGCGTGACCGCTCTGGCGGTGGCATCCTCCATCTGCGCGCATATCCTTTCCCTGGCTTTGCCTTTGGCGCTTCTTCACGTTTATGATCGTATCCTGCCCAACGAGTCCTACGGCACTGCAGTCGTGCTGGTGCTGGGCGTAAGCGTCGCCATCGTTCTCGAAGCGTTGTTGCGTTACGGTCGCGCGATCCTGTTTGCGAATGTCGGGGCGGCTTTCGAAAGCCGCATGACGGTGCGCCTTCTCGAGCGTGTCATGCGGGCCGAGGGTAATGCCGTTCACGCTCTGGGTGCGCCGGCCCTTTCCGATGCGGTGCGTGCGATCGGTCAGGTCCGCGATTATTGGTCCGGCAATGCCGCCGCCGCACTTCATGAATTGCCTTTCGTCGTCATCTATATAGCGTTGATCGCTTATGTCGGCTCGTGGCTGGCGATGATACCGCTCGCGCTCACAATCGTGGCCTTTCTGGCTGCATTGTTGATCATTCGGGCGTCCGGAAACGCGGTGCTGGATCTGGAGGCTGCGGATATACGTCGCCGCGACCTCGTCTGGGGCATCTTCGTGGGCCTCTCCGAAGTGAAGGCAATGGCGGCGGAGACCGTTATGGTCCGGCGCTATCGCGACGTTGTCGCAAAAGCCATGCACGCCTCCGGCAACGTCGAGAACTATACGGCCCTGGTGCGGGAGAATGGTGCGCTCCTGTCCCAACTCTCCACCATCGGCGTCCTGACGCTCGGTGTATTCATGGTGGTCGCGGGCGAGTTGACGACCGGCGGACTTGCGGCCTGCACCTTGCTGGCAGGCCGCTCCATCGGCCCTGGGCTTGGCGCTTTTGCCTATCTGGGACGAATCGCTTTTCGCAAGCAGGCCGAACGCAAGATCGACAGGGTGCTCTCCCTTCCCGAGGCTCCGATGTGGATCGAGAGCGCGGATGGCGGCCTTCCGTTCAAGGGAGGGCCGATCACCATCTCCGGCTCCGCTCTCGAGGGTGGCTCCGTTTCGGTTCCGCAGGGCGGAGTCGTTCGCATCGACGCGCCGGATTCGCTGACCGCGACCGCCGCGCTGGACACGATCGCCCAGATGGAAAAATCGCTGGAACTCGACGTAACCTTCGACGGCATGCGCAGCACTGCTTTCGACGGGCAGAGCTTCAGGCAGGGTGTGGCGATCGCGACCGCCCATACGAACCTGATCCACGGTTCCATGCTCGATAATCTGACGCTTTTCAGCCCGCAATACGATGCGGAGGCGATCCGCCTGACGCAGCTTCTCGGCCTGGACAGCTATGTGGATGGGTTGCGGCAGGGGGTCATGACCCAGATCGGGCCGGTTGGCGCCGAGATCGTAAGCCCCGGTATCGCCGTTCGCATCGGCCTGATCCGGGCGCTTGTAAGGAAGCCATATGTGCTGTGCCTCGACGAGGTCGGCGTTGCCTTGGACATCGACGGCATGCGCAGGCTGACGGAGGTGCTCAAGACGCTGAAAGGCCGTGTCACGATCTTCCTGGTATCGAGCAATCCGGCCCTGCGCGAACTGGCCGAACAGACGATCCGTCTCGAGCGGGGACAAGTCTGATGAACGTCCCCGACATGCCCGCCGCAACAACCGGCGCACCCCCGCCGCAGCTGGTGGAATGGACCGAGAGGGTCTGGCTGGATCGTCTCAGGGCGGCGATCGGCACCGAGCGGCAGGTGAGATCTCCGGTCGCAGCAGCTTTGCCGTTAATGCTTGTGGCTCTTGGCTGGAGAGGTACCGGACGAAGCCTGGCGGCGCTGCTGCCGCCGCCCGAGGAGCCTTTGTCCCCGTCGCATCTTGAGCGGGTTCTGCTGGACATCGGCTTCCGTGTCCGGCGCTTCACCGCCAAAGGCAGTCCCTCCGACACGGCGGCGCTGCGCGCCGGAAGCCTGGCGCTGCGGGGGCAAAAAGCCGCCGTGTATCTCGGTCAGCCGGAGGGCGCCGACCATTGGCTGACGGCGGATGGCGACACTTTCTCGTTGGCTGCGGGCGATCTCGTGCTGTCGGTCGATCCCGATGCGGATTTCCACGCCGCGGAAGAGGCGCGGCCGAACTGGTTCCGTGGCCTGTTCGAGCGGATTCGAGACGAACTCTTTGCCATTCTTGCCATGAGCGCCTTCATCAATGTGCTGGCGCTTTCGCTTTCGGTATTCACCCTCGCCGTCTACAGCGTCGTTATCCCCTCGAACCAGCCGGATGCCGTGTGGGGCATCGCGCTGCTCGCGGTCGTCGTCGTGATCGGCAACTGGGCGCTCAGGATCGGTCGCCAGTTCGTCATGTCGCGCCTGAGCCGCTGGACCGGCACGCGTATCGGCGAAGCGACGATGCGCAAGATGCTCAGCTTCAGCTTCGACGTTTCCGCGAAGCCTGGCGTGCAGAACAACATCATCCGCATGCGCAGCTTCGAGAACGCACGCCAGTTTCTCGGCGGAGTCGGCGGCACCTACCTCATCGACTACCCGTTTGTGGCCATTTTTGTCCTGGTTATCGCGCTGCTCGGCGGCTGGCTCGTCCTGGTGCCCGTGATATCGCTGCTGTGCTACGCGGCGCTTGCCTTCCCCACGGCCGATTACGTGTCGAGCAAGGCGAGCGCCGCGGGCGTGGCGGCCGGGCGCGTCGAGGAGAACGCCGGTGCGTTTTTTCTGGGTATCGACGCTTTTCACCATGTCGGCGCCGGCGGCCGCTGGATGGGCCGCTTCGCGGACCATGCCCGCAACGCGGCCGCAAGAAACCGCGATTATTCGATCGCATTGGCTCGCGCTCAGGCCATCAGCCAGGCGCTCAGCCAGTTCACGATCCTCGCCACCATGTATGTCGGCGTCCTCCTTATTCTCGAAGGCGTCATGCAGGCGGGCGGGCTCATGGCAGCCATGATGCTGATTTGGCGCGTCGTGGTTCCGGCCCAGCAGAGCTTCGGCTCTCTCGTCCGCCTGCGGCAGGTGCGCAGCTCGGTGAAGCAGATCGACCAGCTGATGGCGACGCCGTCGGAACATGCCGGCGTCGAGATATCCAGTCCCGCCGGGATCGTCCAGGCGTCGGTCAATGTCGACCGGCTCTACTATCGCCCCACAGCCGAACTTGAGGCGGCGCTGAGCGGGGTGTCCTTTTCTGCGCCCATAGGAAAGCGCGTCGCAATCATCGGCCCTAACGCCAGCGGCAAGACGTCCCTGCTGGAGTGCCTCGCTGGCCTGCGGCAACCGCAATCCGGCCGCGTGCTGGTTGCGGGCCGCGACATACGGCAATTCGATGCGAAGGAATATCGTGCCTGGATCGGCTATGTTCCACAGCTGGTGCCGGCGTTGCCAATTACCGTCCGCGATTTTCTGCGGCTTCGGGACCCGGCGCTCCTCGACGACGACGCATTGCTGGCCTTCGAGCGTCTGCTTGGACCGGATTGGAAGGATTTCCCGCCCTTCCGCGGCCTGGGCGGCACCCTGCTTGACCGCGAACTCAACCCGTTCAGCAACGATAGTGCCGAACTGAAGCTTCGCTATCTTGTCGCCTTTGTCGCTGAAACGCTTGGAGACCCCGCCATCCTGCTGCTGGACGGCATGGGCGTTGGCGGGGATCCGACATGGGAAAAAAAGATAGAAGACTATCTCGATTCGGTTCGTGGACGCACGACGGTGATCTGGTCGCCATACTCGACGGCCCAAATCCAGAGCAGCGACTTGCTGGTGATCCTCGAGCGCGGCAGTGTCCGCCATGTCGGCCCGACTGCCAAGCCAGCCAGGACGGAATGAGGAGAGGACGTGGACGCGCAGACAGGCAAGGATATCGCGACCTCGATCGGCCAGGAACGCCGGTCCCCGATTCAGGTCGGCGACGACTTTGACTACGGGGAGGTGACGCGCGGCGTGCGCGGCCTGCTGATCGCGGTCATCTGCATTGTCGCGATCCTGCTCGCGCTCTCGCTCGTCGTGAAGGTGGAGGAAGTGGCCCGCGCACGCGGCAATTTCATTCCCGTGAACCGTATTCAGGTCATCCAGACGCCGGAAGGCGGCGCGGTCGCCTCCATGCTCGTCCGCAACGGAGAACTGGTCAAGAAAGGGCAGGTGCTGGCGAAATTCCGCGCCACCGAACTGATGCGCGACATTGAAAGGACCGAGGTGCGCATGGCGTATCTCGACATCAATATCGAGCGGCTCGACGCCTTCGCCGCCCGCCGCCCCCCTGCCTTCGGCGCATTCGAGACGCAATATCCCTCGATGGTCGAGGAAGCCGCTTCGCTGCATCTTCAGCAAGTCCGCGCATTCGAAAGCGCGCTCGAGCAGAAGGACAGGGAAATCGACGAGGAGAGGACATCGCTGGCCGCCGCACAGGAACAGATCCCTGCGGCGAAATCGAGCCTGGATTCGAGCCAGGAATTGCTGATGCGTATGCGCGACGGAGTGCAGAGGGGCATCATTGCCCTCAACAGGTTGGCTGAGGTCGAGGAACAGGTAGCGCAGGCAGAGCGTGTTCATACGCAGCTCGTCGCCTCGCTCGCCCAGCACGATGCACGCATCAGGCGCCTTGAGGCCGAGCGTGAGGCGGAAATCGCCAAGGCGACCGCGGACGCCCGCGACCAGCGCGCAGCCCTCATCGTCGAAATGAACGAGCTGAAGGCGACGCAGGCGGCCTATCGGAGCCGGTCGCTGGATGTGGACGTGGTCGCGCCGGTCGACGGCATCGTGCAGAAGCTGTCCGACACTCCGGTCGGAACGGTCGTCGCGGCGGGCGGCACGGTTTGCGAGATTGTGCCGACGGAGGGAGGCGTGCTGATGCAGGCGCACGTGTCGCCCAGGGATATAGGCTTCGTCCGGCTGGGCCAGGACGCGGTCGTGAAATCCGATGCCTTCGATTTCGGCCGTTTCGGCTCGATTCCGGGCAAGGTTGTCCGTATCTCGGCCTCGAACACTCAGGATCTGCCGGGCCAGGAACCTTATATCATCGTCGAGATCGGCCTCGATCAGCCTTATGTCGGCGATGACCAGTCGCATGTCGTAACGCCGGGCATGACCGGGGAAGCGACTATTCTGACCGGTCAAAAGACCATATTCCAGTATCTGCTCAAGCCAATCTATCTCACTCTCGACACTGCTTTCCAAGAGCGCTGAGCGAGGTTGCGACGGTGGTCAAGAAGCCGAAGAAAGGAAAGAAAGGAGGAGCCGCCAGCAGGAAGGCGCCACCGCGCGCACGATTGAGGAAAGCCGTTGAGGAACCCATCGGCCAGCCGCCACCGGCGCGTGAGGAGGCGCCGATAGGCTGGGATTTCGGTCCAGAGGGTTCCCTGCCTGTTACCCCTGAACTGCCGGCGGAAGTCGCCGCGCAGGAACAACCGGTCGATGAGGCCGCCACCACAGCCGCAGCCGCGGCTGAACCGGGTGTGGCCGAGGCGGGCGCCGCCGGCGCCACCCCGGAGGGACCACCGCCCAGAGGGGGTGGTGGTTCGACCAACATACCCGGCACACCCTCGGCACCGTCCGAACCCTTGGAGCCGGGCACACCTTCGGAACCATCAGAGCCTTCAGCCCCCTCTGAGCCTTCGGAGCCCAGCGGGGCGTCCGAGCCAAGCGAGACGTCTGAGCCATCGGAACCCAGCGGGGCATCTGAGCCTTCGGAACCAAGCAGCTCCTCCGAGCCGAGTGAGCCTTCTGAGCCGAGCGGGGCGCCTGAACCGTCTGAGCCGAGTGCGCCTTCGGAGTCATCCGAGCCAAGTGGGCCGAGTGAACCTTCGGAGCCGGGCACACCTTCGGAACCATCAGAGCCTTCAGCCCCCTCGGAACCGTCTGGGGCGTCTGAACCCTCTGAGCCGAGCGGCTCATCCGAGCCTTCGGAGCCCAGCGGGGCGTCCGAGCCAAGCGAGACGTCTGAACCATCAGAGCCGAGTGCGCCTTCGGAGCCATCCGAACCAAGTGGGCCGAGTGAACCTTCGGAGCCGGGCACACCTTCGGAACCATCAGAGCCTTCAGCTCCCTCGGAATCGTCTGAGCCTTCGGAACCATCAGAGCCGAGCGGGCCGAGTGAGACGTCTGAGCCCTCTGAGCCAAGCGAGACGTCTGAGCCCTCCGAGCCTGGTACGCCGTCAGAACCATCAGAGCCGAGTGCGCCTTCGGAGTCATCCGAGCCAAGTGGGCCGAGTGAACCTTCGGAGCCGGGCACACCTTCGGAACCATCAGAGCCTTCAGCCCCCTCGGAACCGTCTGGGGCGTCTGAACCCTCTGAGCCGAGCGGCTCATCCGAGCCTTCGGAGCCCAGCGGGGCGTCCGAGCCAAGCGAGACGTCTGA
>Ga0180222_1001568_pt1 | contig 22966 bp, 25 predicted proteins | sample eDN5th37CKraftOP_FD_151336 | JGI IMG/M metagenome (GOLD analysis project Ga0180222, IMG submission 151336) | Enriched Organic Plus compost microbial communities from Emeryville, California, USA - eDNA 5th pass 37_C Kraft OP (version 2) (version 2) ... | reverse complement strand
GGCCTTGGTCGGCGATTTTTTCAAGGAGGGTTGGGCCTTCATCTTCGTTCCTTCGTCACTACGACGAAGCCCCAACCCTCCTTAAATCACAACCTCAAATCTGTGCCATTGGTGCTGACGGCGGACACATCACGCCGCGCAGGTTGATGTTGAGCGTCTTGTCCCAGATCTCGAGCGGGATATCGGTCAGCGTCGTATCCTGCTGCTGCTGCTCGATGTCGGTGAGCGCGGCATTGTTGAACAGGAGGTCGAGCCGTCCGAAACGGCCGACCGTTTCGTCGATCGCGGCCTTCATGGCCGCCTCGTCGCCGGCATCGTAGAAGATCGGCAGCGCGTTTGCGCCAAGCCGTTCCGCGACCGATTTTGCGCGATCGAGGAACAGGTCGGCGATCACGACCTTCGCCCCCTCCGCGATGAAGCGCGCTGCCGTCGCGCTGCCGATCCCGCCGGCGCCGCCCGTGATGACCGCAACCTTGCCTTCAAGCCTGTTCATTGTCCCGCTCCTGTCCGTGTTTTTGCCGTACGTTGGGCACATTACTCGCAGGAACGATTGAGAGAACAGAATTCGTGGACTATCGTGCGCAGCAAGACTCCGCACGAAGAGCGAAATTCAAGGAGATTCAGGATGCCTTACCGCGTGGATGTGCCGGAGGGCCGGGAGGCTCTCGATCATATACTCAACCATCTCGGCACGCCGCTACTGGTGCAGCACCGCCAGCGCGGCTTCCGTCTCGTCTACGACGCACCCGAGACCACGCTCTCGCCGCGCGAGCGTGAGGCGATGCGGTTCCCGATGACGGCGATGATGGGCTGCCCGATCTGCAATTCGATGCGGATGTGGCGGGACTGGCCGGGCTTTTCGGACGAGCCGATCGAAGAAGCCTTTTACGAGAACGCCGAGGCCAAGAATCTGGACTGGCCCGGCTTCACCGAGCGTGAGCGACTGCTTGGCGAGTTTGTCGATCGGTTCGCCAACGCGATCGACGGGATCAACGGTGACGACGATCTGTGGGACCGGCTGCACGCCAATTTCTCGGAGACTGAGATCGGCGACATCATCAACATGGCCGGCACTTGGCTCGGCGTCGGCCACGGCCTCAAGGCGCTGGGCATCGGCAGCGTCTGCCAGCTTCCGGTCGGCGAGGAGACCTACGCCAAGCTTCGCAACGCCGACATGGCGGTCAACTACTGAACCGCACCGTCGCACGCGCGTACGTCAAGGAGAGAACATGATACCGAAATTCTGCCGCATCGCGGTGGTGGTGGACGACATGCGGTCGTTCACCGCCGAGGCCGAGCGCCTGCTCGGCACCAAGTTTGTCGTGCCGACGCTGATCGAGCAACTTTATCCCGACGCAGGGTTCAAGGTGATGTTCGGCGAGCATGGGCTTGAACCCATCGAGGCAGCACCCGGAGGCCCCAGCTTCGCCGAGAACGGGCGGCTGATCGAAGTCGCCATCGACGTCGATGATGCCGAGAAGGTGCGCGCAAAGCTCGAGGGTGCCGGCTACAAGGTCGTCGCCGACAGCTATCTGCCGGTCCCCGATGCGCACGAATATCTCTTCGGGCGCGACTTCCATGGCCTGCCGTTCCTCGTCTGCACCGCGGGCGACAATGAGGCGCAGATGCGCAGCCAGGGGCCGTTCGACTTTCTGGAGGATGCGGCGCCGCCGAAGATCGCGCGGGTGACGCTGGTCGTCGAGGATGCGACCGCGGCCGCCGCGGATCTCGAGCGGTTCATGGGCATGAGCTTTGTCGAGACCGACCCGCAAGGCTTCGGGCGCAGGGCGCTGGGCGGCACGCACCGCGTCCGCCTCATCGAGGGGCCGTCGGCACTGCTGGACGGCGTCGAACGCCCGCTTGCGTCCATCGATTTCGTCGTGGCCGACGTCGAGGCCGTGCGCGCCCGGTTCGAGCAGGCGGGCTATGCCGTCCGCAAGACCATCGATCTGCAGGATGGAGGCAGCGGCTATTATTTCGGCGAGACGCTGCAGGGGATGCCCGTCGCCATCTACCCGGTCAGCGCCGACGCGGAACTGCGCACGCCGCGCGCGCTTTCGCAGGCGGTGGACGCCTGAGCCTCGATCCACGTTGAAGAGAAGAAAGGCCGGGAGACTGCGGTCCCCCGGCCTTTCTCGTGCAGGCGGCCGCGGCGCCGCGCCGCCGCCGGTCAGCGCGCCATATACGGTTCGAGCACCGGCGTGACGCGCATCGCTTCCGGGATGCGATCGCGGCCGATGCGGCGGTCGATCTCCTCTTGGAACCAGTAGAGCGCGCGCTCTTGATAGCCCATCACCACCGTCGGCATGACGCCGCTCTTCAGCGAAAGCTGCATGCTGTGGAACAGCCGCAGGTCCTCCGAGAGGATCCCCTCCACCGTCGGCTTCATCTGCTCCCAATAGGCCTTGTCCTCGGGGCTGTCGGATTCCCAGCCGAACATCGTCGCCTCCATCACCGAACGGTCGGGGCCGTCGGGCCAGAAGGTCTGGAAATTGAATCCGACCGGGTCGAGCGCATAGAAGCTGTTCGGGAAGGTGGGCAGGGCGATCGTGCACTCCTTGAACAGCTCGCCCATGTCCTCGGGCACCGTCGTTGCGGGCGCGAAGATCGTGTCGCCACGCTTCTTGCGCGTGGCAAAGCGCGAATGGCCGTTGGCGAGCAGTTCGACCACAAAGCTGGCGGAATTCAGATACGGCGCCAGCGACGTCGCGTGGACCACGTTGACATGATAGATTTCCAGGAAGTTGTCGTAAGCCGCCTTCCAGTTGCACTCCATCGGGATGGTGAGGCGTTGCTTGACGACGAGCCGCTCGAGCGGGAAACCCTCGGTCTGCGCTGTCATCGGCGCCATATAGTCGGCGAGCGGGATGGCATCGTCGTCGAAGTTCAGGAATATGAACCCGCGCCAGATGTCGCAGCGGACGGGCACCAGCCCCTTCTTTGACTTGTCGAGGCAGGCGAAGTCATGCGCCTCGGGCACCGAAACGAGCTGTCCTTCGAGCGAATAGCCCCAGGCATGATAGGGGCAGACGAAGCGCATCGCGCGGCCCTGCGGCTCCAGCAGCAGCGCCGAAGCGCGGTGGCGGCAGCTGTTGTGGAAGGCGCGGATCGCGCCGTCCTTGCCGCGGCTGATGATCACAGATCGATCCAGCCTCTCGAACAGCTTGTACGCGCCGGGCTCGGCCAGTTCGCTCTGGTGCCCGACGATCAGCCATGATTTGAGCCACAGATGCTCGCGCTCGAGCTCGGCGAAGACGGGATCGAAATAGCGCGCCGCCGGCACCTCGGGCAGTGCCGGGAAGTCCGCCGGATATTCCGTCCGGCCGAGTTGCGCGTCCATCGTATGATGGATGCGCTCCAACTGGTTCTGCATCACCTTCTCCGTTCGCTTTCTAAGGGGCGTCGGCGTTTACGCGTCCGCCATCCGCGAGGCGGCGGGGTCTGTCGGGACGATCGCGCCGAAGCAGTTCTGCGCGAGATAACTGCAGCTATACTCGCGGACCTCGTAGAACTTGCCGTCGCGCAGCTTGAACACGAAGTGATAGGCGTTGTTGTAGCGCTTGCCGGAGAGCATCTGCGAGTCGGTCTCGGCCTCGACGGCGACGCGGTCGCCTTCGGCGGTGATGTCGACGATGCGCAGCTGGATGGGCGATGTCATCAGCTGCGACATGGTGCTCGGCACCTTGGCGAACTCGTTGCGGTCCCAGTTGTACAGCAGCCACTCGGGCTGGCGCGCCATGGTCCTGAACTGGAAATCCTCGGTGGTCATGGCGAGGATGTCGTCCTCGCGGCCCTCGTTGACCGCGGCGAACCAGTTGCGGACGGTCTGCTTGTTCTGCTCGGTGCTCATGTCACTTTCCCTTGTTTGAACGAACGGGCGGTCCAAGGAAGAGCGATGAATCTACAGGCGGCTCGTCCGCGGTTCCGTGACAGACGGGAACTTGGGATTGAGCTCGCAAATCGCATCCTCTCTCGCCGATGCGACTGGCGCGCATCTTGGCCGATGGTGTCATGCATAATCGGCAAATTGGCTAAGGGGAAACGGAAAGAATCCCTGACTGTGCGGCACATGAAAAAAGCCGCGCCCGACACCGGGCACGGCTTCCATCTTTTCATGCATGGGCGCAGCCGCTGCTCAGTCTTCCTCGGCGATCGTGACGCGCATCCCGGCGAGCGCGTCGCTCACCATCACCTGGCACGACAGCCGCGAATATTCGTTGCGGTGCGCCGAGCCGTCGAGCAGGTCGCTCTCGTCTTCGCTGATCGGCGGCAGCTTGGCCGCGAAAGCGGGGTCGACATGGACGTGGCAGGTGGCGCACGAGCAGCAACCGCCGCACAGCGCCAGCAGCTCGTCGATGCCGGCGTCACGGATTGCTTCCATCACGCTGGCGCCGCTCGGCGCATCGAGAGTCTGCTCAGTGCCCTCACGGGTTATGACGATCAGTTCCGGCATTTCAAAGTCCCCTTCCTCCCGGCTTTTGCCGTCCAGCGTTCCAAGATGCCGGCAAAGGGTTCGGCACCTGCCAGACGACGGGTCAGCGAACCTCGATCTGGACCGGAAAGCGGTCGAAATAGAAGCCGAAGTTCTTGCGCACCTCCTCCGCGGTCAATCCGAAGTCACCTTCCAGGTCATAGACGATCTTGCCCTTCGCCTGGTCACCATGTTCCGCGAGATAGGCGTGGAGCTCGGCCAGCGCGGCATCGGTCAGCGGGATGTCCGCCTTCTTGTAGATTTCGCGAATGACCGGATCGGGATTCTTGATCCACTCGTGGAAGTAGACGTCGATCGTCTGCTCGGGCGGCAGGACGTCACGGTCGCGCACGCAGGCGCGCAGCAGCCGTTCGTAGCGGTCGATCCAGTAGCCCTTGGGCTCCTCGATATCGATGCGCTTGCGGTTGATGCGCGCCGCATAGGTGTACATAGTCAGCTGCGAGCGGATCGAGCCGACGGGATCGCGATGCGTGAGCACGAAGGTGGCGTCCGGGAAGGTCTTATAGAGCGCCGGCAGCTGCTCCATATGCTGCGGGCATTTGATCACCCAGCGATTGGGGCCGCGCAGGAAGGTGAGCACCTGCAGCCCCTTCTTCAAATAGGCGTAGACGCTGCTCTGGTCGTGGCTGAGATAATAATCCCGCCAGCGTGGCACCAGTGCCAGCCACTCGATCAGGTAGGACGAGAAGTCGACCGCCTGCAGCTCGATGTCCTCGCTGATATGGTCGGGCGAGAATTCGTGCATGAGGCCGAAATAGGGCAGCAGCGAATCCATCATCTGCCAGCCCTGGTTCGCCTTCGTCCAGCGCGGATTCGGGTCCTCGGGCGTCGGCGCGTCGTCGGGGGCGGGGACGGGCGCGATCGCCTCCCACCACGGCAGCGAGCGCAGCCGGGTGTCAGCGTTCAGCAGACTGAGCAGGTGCGTCGTGCCCGACCGCGGGAGGCCGGCGACGATGATCGGCCTGTCGATCACTATGTCGAGGATTTCGGGATGGCGCTTGACGAGGTCCTCGATCCGCAGCCTCGTGGCGGCGTAGCGCACCATCATCTGGAACAGGTTGCCGCGGGTGAGCGCAGTGGCGTTGTCGTCCTCCTCGATCGCCTGGCACCAGACCTGCAGCCGCTCGCGGAAATCATCGGCGCCGAAGTCATCGAGCCCGGTCTGCGCGCGCCCGGCCGCAAGAATGGCTTCCGGATCGAACATGACCGGCGCCGCCTCGGCAGCCTGGAGCAGCTGTTCCTGCAGCGGCGTGCGGACCGGCGCGTGGAGATCGTCGATCCGGATCGTCTTGGCCGCGCTTCGTTCCTGCGTGGCGACTGTCATGGCTCTACTCCTGCAAACTCATGCGGACTATCAGCGTCAAATGTGGGTGGCCGGGCAATGCTCAAGCCTGTCGCGCCGGTGCCAAATCGAAGTGCTTGCTGCCACCGCGCACTTGCCCGCTTGCGCGCGGCGGGCCTAATGTCTCGCACAAAGAGGTCGGGCCGGAGTCAGCGTGCCCGTCACGCGTCGAGAGGATGACGATGTCGGCCATATCTCACGTCTACGATGTGCCGGACGGGGGCGCGCTCGAGTGTCGTGTCACCGGGCGGATGGCGCTGCCGCGGGCCACGGTCGAGATACATCATTATCGCTTCGAGGGTCCGCAGGGCGCGACCTTCCGTTCGACGCGGTCGTTCCTCGACCTCGCTTTGTCACCGCGCCCGGGGATGCCGCGTGGCACCTATGCGGGTGTCTCCGGGCAGCGCCGCCCTCTCGGCGACATTCTCTTCATCCCGGCCGGGCAGGACCTGGTGACCGAATGGGGCGCGGGGGAGCAGCGATCGATCTGCTGCGGCTTCGACGATCTGGTCGAGGATGACGTGTCCGCGTTCGAAGCGGGGGCGCTGGAGGCGACGCTCGACGTGCGCAGTCCCTATGTCCGCGAGGCACTGCTTCGGCTCGCGCGCGAGATAGAGAGCCCCGGCTTCTGCAGCGACATGCTCGCGCAGGCCATCTGGACCGAGATGGTGATCGAGCTCAGCCGTTATCTGCGCGGGTCGGCGGCGGTAGCCGACGCGGTGCACCGCGGTCTTACCGCCGCGCAGCTGCGACGGATCGAGGAGTTGGTCCAGCGTCCGGGCAAGCTTCCGACGGTCGCCGAGCTCGCGGCGCTGTGTGATCTGAGCACGCGCCATTTCTTCCGCATGTTCCGCGCCTCGACCGGGATGACGCTCGCCTGCTATGCTTCCTCGCGCCGGATCGAGCGCGCCAAGCTGCTGCTTTCGGCACCGAAGCCGCCGATCAAGGAGATTGCGTGGCGCTGCGGCTTCGATACCGCCGCGGCGTTCTCGGCGGCGTTCCGCAAGGCGGTGGGGGTCACCCCCAAGCAGTTCCGGCAGACCATGTTGCGCTGAACCGCCGGGGGCGATCGGGCCGCCGCGCAATGGGAATGGCGGAGCCCAGCAAGACCGGGGGCTTGCCCGACGGCGTCGTCATCCGGCAGCGTGGAGCGCGAAGAGTGTTCAAATGGCCCAGGAGAAGATGCACGTGCGCCCCAATCCGTTCGACTTGACCGGCAAGGTCGCGCTCGTCACCGGCGCCAATTCCGGCCTCGGCTTCGCCTTCGCGCGCGGCCTCGCCAAGGCGGGCAGCGATGTCGTGATCTGGGGCCGGCGCGCCGACAAGAATGAGGAAGCCGCCGCGAAGCTGCGCGAACATGGCGTGCGCGTGCTCAGCGACACCGTCGACGTGCGCGATGATGACGCCATCGTTCGCGGCATCGATCGCGCCGTGGCCGAACTCGGCCGCCTCGACACGGTCGTCGCCAACGCCGGCATCGCCACACAGGTGCCCTTCGTCGACATGGACCGCGCCACTTATCGCGGGTTGATCGACATCAACCTCGACGGCGCCGTCTTCACGCTGCGAGCCGCCGCCAAGCATATGGTGGAACGCGCGCAGGCCGGCCATCCCGGCGGCTCGCTGATCATCTGCGGCAGCGGATCGATCTTCCAGGGCGTGCCGACGATGGCGCATTACGGCATCGCCAAGGGCGGGCTCAAAGCGCTCGCGCTCGCGCTCTCGGCGGAGCTGGGCGTGCACGGCATTCGCTGCAACGTCATCGCGCCCGGTTTCATAGAGACCGAGATGACGTTCGCCGATCCCGAGATGGGCAAGATGATCGCCGCTGCCGTCGCCGCTAAGGCCCCGCTCGGACGCGCGGGCAAGCCGGAGGATCTGGAAGGTGCCTGCGTCTACCTCGCCAGCGACGCCGCCCGCTACCACACCGGCGACACGCTCGTCATCGACGGCGGCAAGCGCACCGCCAACTGATCGGAACCCGCCATGTTCGCACGCCCCAACGCCCAGCACAGCCAGGTCGCCTATGTCACCAACGACATCGATGCGGCCGTCCGTACGTTCGAAGAGCGCTTCGGCGCGCTGGGCTTCTACCAGTTCTCCAACGTCGGCCCCGATGGCCAGATCGGCAATGGGCCGCAGCTCAAGATCGCGCTGTCGCGGATCGGCGGGATCGAGATCGAGCTGATCGAGCCGATCGGCGATACCGCACCCTTGTTCAAGGACGTGCTCCCGGAAGGCCCCGAACTGGCGATCCGCTTCCACCATGTCGCGATCCGCATTGTGGGCCCGATCGAAAACTGGGAGGCGCACGCCGCCTCGATCGATCGCAGCAAGCATCCCGTGGTGTTCGAGGGCAGCCTCGGCGACGATCTGCGCTTCTTCTACACCGACGAGCGCGACGCGATCGGCCATTATGTCGAGCATGTCTGGATGTCGCCGGCGCTGTTCGGCCAGGTGAGCGCAGCGACGCCGACCTACCCGCAGCAGGACTGAGCGCGTTCAATCCGGCCGGCGGCGGGTGATCTCGATCCCCGACCCGATCGGCAGCAGCACGCTGTCGAAGCGCCCGTCGGCGAGGATGTGCGCCCGGTAGGCCTGCGCGTTCGCGGCGTTGTCGGGCGGGAAGATCATGTTGTCGGAAATCACGATCGCCCCGATCGACAGCCTGTCGCGCATCCGGTCGAAGCAGGGCAAATAGAGGTCCTTCCATAGGTCGATCAGCGCGAAGTCGATCGGTGCGTCCAGCGTCTCGATCGAGGTGAGCGCGTCGCCCTCGATGAACCGCACGCAGTCGGACAGCCCGACCGACTCGAGCATGGCCCTGGCGGCGGCGATCTTCTCCCCGCTCAGTTCGAGCGAGGTGACGCGCCCGCCCACCGCCTTCGCCGCCTCGGCCAGCCACAGCGTCGAATAGCCGTACGAACTGCCGACTTCGACGATGTGCTGCGACCGTGCGGCGCGGATCAGGTCGTTCATCAGCCGTCCGGTCTCGGGGCCGACCGGGAGCAGATATTGGTCGATCCGCGCATAGGCCTCGTCGCGCGAGAGCCGCGCCTGCTCCTCCTGCTCACGCTGCCAGCGCGTCTCCAGGTCGGCGAACAGCTGCTGAATATGCGGGTCCATCGGCGATCCTCCTCAGGCGGGGGCGACACAAGCCCGGCCGCGTCGGTTCTCCCAACGCCTTGATGCCATGCACTGACAATGCCGCTTTTCGCTCGTAAAGCAGCGTCCATTGTGGCGCGGCCGCGGTCAATCGGGCGCGGCTTTCGCATTGCGGACATGCACATGCGCCCGCGGCCAGCATGTCCGATCCACATGATCGCTGGCCGAACGGCGGTGGCGAGCGGGATTGAGGCCGGCGTGCGCGGGCATTACCCCTTGCGCGAAGCGGCAGGCGGCAGGGGCGCGTGGACGGGTTTCACTTCGAATCGGCTGGGCTGCGCGTTCGCTTCGGCATGGGCAGCATCGTTCACCTGCCGGAGGAGGTCGCACGCCTCGGCGCGGGCCGCGTTCTGCTGCTGACCACGCCGCAACAGACCGCGCTCGCCGACCGTGCGCAGGAACTACTCGGGGCGACAGCCGTGGCGCGGTTCACCGGTGCCGCGATGCACACGCCGGTCGAGGTCACCGAGCAGGCGATGGCCGTGGTTCAGGCGGAGCGGATCGACGGCCTCGTGGCGCTCGGCGGCGGCTCGACGATCGGGCTCGGCAAGGCGATCGCGCTGCGGACCGGGTTGCCGCACCTCGTGGTGCCGACGACCTATGCGGGCTCGGAAGTGACCCCGATCCTCGGCCAGACCGAGAGCGGGCGCAAGACGACGCTGCGCGACCTGCGCGTCCAGCCGAACGCCGTACTCTACGACGTGGATCTCACGCTGACGCTGCCTCCGGCGGCATCGGCGACCTCGGGGCTCAACGCGATCGCGCACGCGGTCGAGGCGCTGTATGCGCCCGAGGGCAATCCGCTGACCGCGCTGATGGCGGAGGAGGGGATACGCGGCCTGGCCTCGGCGCTGCCGCGGATCGTCGACGACCCCGTCGATCGCGACGCGCGCGCGCAGGCGCTGTACGGCGCGTGGCTGTGCGGGCTGTGCCTCGGCCAGGTCGGCATGGCGCTCCATCACAAGCTTTGCCACACGCTCGGCGGCTCGTTCGATCTGCCGCATGCCGAGACGCACAGCGTCGTGCTGCCGCATGCGGTCGCCTATAACAGCGTCGCGACCGAGGCGATGGCGCGGCTGGTGCGCGCGCTCGGCGCGGAGGGCGATCCCGCGCTGGCGGTGCATGCGCTCGCCGTCCGGCTCGGCGCGCCGACGTCGCTGCGCGCGCTCGGCATGGCGGAGGCCGACATCGCCCGCGCCGCCGCGATCGCCGCGTCCAACCCTTACCCCAATCCCCGCCCGATCGCGCGTGCGCCGATCGAGGCCCTGTTGCGCCGCGCCTGGGAAGGCGCGCCGCCCGCGTCCTGAGGAGTGACGATGCGCGAATTCGACGAGAACAGCATCACCGAGGCGGTGCTCGCCCGCGTCCGCAACGCGGCCGATCCGCGCGCGCGTGAGATCAGCGAGGCGCTCGTCCGCCATCTCCATGCCTTCATCCGTGAAGTGCGCCCGAGCCAGGCGGAATGGGAGGCCGGCATCGCCTTCCTCACCGCGACTGGCCAGAAATGCGACGACAAGCGGCAGGAGTTCATCCTGCTGTCCGACACGCTCGGCGTCTCGACGCTGGTCGACTCGATCAACAATCCGGTGAGCGGCGACGTCACCGAGACGACGGTGTTCGGACCCTTCTACGTGCCGCCGCCGGCGTTCGATCACGGCGCCGACATCGGCGAGGCGATCGAGGGGACGCCGATGCACATCTCCGGCCGCGTCCGCCTCGCGAGCGGCGCGGCTGCGGCGGGCGCGACGGTCGATGTCTGGCACTCGGACGAGGCCGGCTTCTACGACGTCCAGCAGCTCGAGAAGGTCGGCGGGCTCACCGGTCGTGGCAGGCTCACCACCGACGGGGAGGGGCGTTTCCACTTCTGGACGCGGCGCCCCGCGGCGTATCCGATCCCGACCGACGGTCCGGTCGGCGACATGCTCGCCGCGCAGGGGCGTCATCCCTGGCGGCCGGAGCATGTCCACTTCATGATTCAGGCGGATGGGTGCCGTCCGCTCGTCACCCATCTGTTCGCGCAAGGGGACGCGTATCTCGACTCCGACGTGGTCTTCGGCGTCAAGGAATCGCTCGTGCGGCCGTTCGTTGCGCACCATGGCGGTGAAGCTCCGGACGGACGGCAAATGACCGACGAATGGATCTCGCTCGATCACGAGTTCGTGCTGGACGACAGCGGGCGCGGCTGAGCCGCGCCCGGCTCAGCTGATGCGCGCGCTGCGGAACTGCTGCGGCGTCAGGCTCGTCGCGCGACGAAAGGCCGACGAGAAGCTCGACGAGCTCTGGAAGCCGCAGCGGTAGGAGATCTCCTTGATCAGGATGCGATCGTCCATGAGCAGGTTCTTCGCGCGCTGGATGCGGACCTGGGCGGCATAGTCGCTCACGGTCTTGCCGGTCGACGCGCGGAACAGGCGCGAGAAGTGGCGCACGCTCATCCCCTCGCGCTTGGCGAGCGCGGCGACCGTCGCAGGGCTGGACGCGTCCTCCTCCTCCAGGCTCTCGCGGATGCGCCGGAGCTGGTCGCTGCTGAGGCCGCCCTCGCGCGGGATATCTTCGGGGTCGAGGATGTCGAAATGCCGGCGCAGCTCGACCGCGAGCGCGATGCTGAGCGATTCGATCATCATCGCGCTCGCAAACTGCGGGGCGAGCGCCTCGTTGACCAGCCGCATCATCGTGCTGCGGATGAAGCCATTGTCGATGTTGAGGCTGGCGTTGAGCTTGCGATCCTCCCAGTCGAAGTCGAACAGGTCGCCGACGCTGGCCGGATCGAACACGCAGCACATCGAGCGCCGCTCGCCGCGATCCCAGCGGCTGTGGAGCGTATAGTTGGGCGGCATGAACAGGATATCGCCGACCTGGCGCGGCTCGGGCTCGGCGGTTTCGAGGAAGCTCGCGTTGAGGCTCGCGCGTTGGCGCGACAGCACGATATCGATGATCGGGGTGTCGGGCTTGAAGACGGCCTCGCGCGGCTCGCTCCAGCGATAGCGGTTGACCTGGACGACGCTGGTGGAACTGCGCGCCTCACATTCAACCGTTCCGGCCAAGCTGCTCGGCTTGGGCAGGGTGTCAACGATCATCGCACTCTCCCAGGGGCCCATTTGGGCCTTATCGCTTATGAGATTCTATAGAGATCTGCACCATGGCACGGCAGATCGCACGCGTCAAGCTCCCTCGGATGCCCGGGCGAGCCGCGTTGCAGGACGTTACAGAAATACCGCGAAGTTGTGCGTGCCGATGGTCGATTGGTCCGCGATGATCTTGCGCTCGACGAGCCTGGCCGACCCGTCGCCCGCGACACGGATGCGGTCGAAGCGCTCGGCGGTCAACAGGTCGGTGCGATAGTCGTCGTCGGTGCTGCGAACGAGCAGCAGCGAGCTCGTGACGTCGTAGAGCCCGGCGCCCGCGGCCTCCCAGACGCGAACGCCCGTGACGAAGCGACGCGTGCGCGTGGGCGGATCGGCGGCCCAAGCCTGCGTTTCCTCGAAACGGCGGATGCGGAAGCAGATCGACAGATAGTCCTCGTCGAAGTGCATCGTCTCGGTTTCGTAGCTCTCGCCGCTGCGGCGCTTGCGCGTGACGCAGACCGGCATGCGGTAGACGATCGCCTCGTCGAGCATATCCTTCCAACCGAGCAGGTTGTCGCGGTCGAGCACCGCCGCTTCCTCCCACAGGAAGTCGAGCAGCTCGAGATAGCGGCCCTCGGTCGGGCGCAGCCGCCGGCCTTCGCCGAAGCCGCGGCTGATCTCCGCCGAGTCCTGCGCGATCTTGAACGTCTCGGTCACGCGCCCCTCGCTTCTTGCGCCGTCATCACTTCGGCGTAGCGCCTCCACCACGCCCATTGCGCGTCATCGCGGCTGAAGCCGGCATGGACGTCGCCGCCGCCGCCGAAATCGTCCGGTTTCACGATGCCGATCTGCGCCTGGTACTTGCTCGTCAGGCGGCGGCCGATCGGCCCTTGCGCGACCTTCTGGATGCCCTGCCACGCCTCGGCATCGTCCTGCTCGATATAGCCGCTGATCCCGAAGTTGCGGATCGTGGTCTTCTTGGTGCGCTCGCGCAGTTCGTCGCTCGCGTCGCGCTCGACGAGGATCCAGGTCAGCATCTCGAACAGCTCGGGCGAGCGCGGAATCCAGGTCCGCGCGACCATCACCGGCCCGTGGCTGCCGTCCTCGGACCCGCTCACGCTCATCAGCGTGAAGAAGTCGGTTCCCGGGAACAGCCCCATCACGAGCGGCGGCGTATCGGCGAGGAGGCGGATCTGGTCCTCGCTGAGGTTCTGCGGAAACTCGCGCGTCATCGCCGCGTCGGCACCGGGCGGTGGCACCGCCGCAAGCCGCTCGGCCGGGCTCGCCTCGGCGGACATGCCCTCGAAATTATAGGTCACGCGCATGTCGATGCAGCGCAATGTGTGGCCGCCGGGCGTGCTGACGTTGATCCCGATCAGTCCCCAGGACGCCGGATCGTTGGCGTTGTGGCCGAGCGTTCCCATGTCGCCCGCAGACTGGTGCAGTGCGCGCGCATGATATCCGTCCGCGAGCTGCTCGGCGAGCAGCTTCCAGTTGGCGCGCATGATGTGGCGCTGCGGCGGGCCGACCGCCTCGAGGCCCCGGTTGGTACGCTCGAGCGCCGCTTTCAGATACCAGCCAAAGTCGCCGAGATAGGTCTGGAAGTCCTCGGCATTCTCGTCCCAGTTGGCGAACACCATTCCGCCGAGCAGCGCGGTCTTGGCGCGGACGAGGCGGAGCCGATCGGCTTCCTGCCGGAGCTGGTCGCCGTACATCTGCTTTTCGAACGGCGCGCCCATGAACCGGCCGTCCTTGCCGAATGCCCAGCCATGATAGGGGCATTTGAAGTTGGCGGCGCGGCCCTTCTCTTCGCGGCACAGCGACATGCCGCGATGCGAGCAGGCGTTGAGCAGCACCGAGATGCCGCCGTCGTCGCCGCGCACGACGAGGCAGGAATCCTGGCCCATATAGCGGCGGACGAAGTCGCCCGGGTTCGGGATCTCGCTCTCATGCGCGACGGGCAGCCAGGAGCGTGCGAAGATCCGCTCCATCTCCATCTCGAAGATTTCCGGATCATGATGGACGCGCAGCGAAACCTCGCGCCGATCGAGATCGAACAGGTCGCCCAGCGATGTTCCATCCGCGAGCCGTGGCGCGCCGCCACCTCCTACCGCTTCCATGATCGTCATCGGTCGCTCCAAGTTCAGCGCAGCGAGACCTGTTCGCCGCGCTTCATCTTCTCGAATATTTCCAGCACATGCGGTGCCGACCAGTAGAGCTCGGTATAGCAGCCGAGCTGGTCGACCGTGTCGAAATAGGCCCAGACGCCGGTATTCTCGATCTCGCCGCCCATCGCGAGCGGCGCGCCCTCGCGCTCGAACGCGGCGGCGGCGGCGTCATACTCATCGCGCGTGTCGAGGCGGAAGCCGAGATGGTGGAGGCTGGGGCCGCGGCTGTCGAGCCAGTCCTTGTAGATGCTGCGCCCGCCGTCATGCTGGCAGAGCTCGACCTGGACGTCGCCGACATAGCCATAGGCGCAGCTGAACTGGTAGTCGCCGGGCGTGCCGCGATAGACCTTGTTGATCTGGCCGTCGGCGAGGTTGGTCCAGGCGTTCCAGTTGCTGATGCCGTACATGCGCGAGAAGCGCTCCTGCGCCGGGCCGAGCCGATCGACCACGAAGGCGACCTGATCGAACTGCTTGCCTACGAACCGCGCTGCCGCATCGACCATCTCTTCCGTTCCTCTCGTTTTCTTTGCTTCCAGCGATGGCGGGCAGAGGCTTCACCTCTGCCCGCCATCCTCCCCCTATTTGTACGGATCGACGGGCTGCTTGTCCTTGTCGATCACGCCGATGTCGATCAGCATGCTGAGCACGTCCGAGATCGAGTAGACGTGGATGATCTTGTCGTCCTTGAACGTCAGGATCGAGAACCAGTGGACGTTGATGTGCTGGCCCTGCGGCGGGACGCCCATATAAGGGCCGCCGGTCTGAAGCCCCTGATGGTTGCAGAACACCACCACCTTGTCGTCGCCGCGGCCATAGGCCTCGAGCACGCGGTACACCGAGGGCGGGAACGTCTCGTACAGCTTCATCGGCGACGTCTTCCACGACGCGTAGGTCGGGATGTCGAGCCGATTGGGATTGCCGTACTTCATGTCGGGATGGAAGAACTCGTCCATCTTGACGAAGTCGCCAACGTTGAACGCCTGGTCGAACAGGTCCATCCAGTGGTTGACCATAAAAGCCTGCCGCTCGGTCAGCCCCTTGGTGATCTCGGCGCGGCGTTCGGGCGTGTGCTTGAACTGTTCGATGTCGATGGTAGCCATATCTTCCTCTTCGATGGCGTTCCGGTCGGGACGCGGGATCAATACATGTGCGGCGGAACGGCGTTGGGGGTGATCCCCAGGAGCGAACGGCCGTAGACCTCGTGGCCGATCATCGGGATGTTGCCGAAGTGGCGCGCCACCATGTTGAAGTCGCGCCAGTAGCGTGACGCGGGGTGCGCGTCGTTGAACGCGCCCGAGCCGGCGACGAACATCAGCGTCTGGACGGCCTCGCCCAGGATCTGGATGGCGTAATTGGCCTGCGCCTTGTTGCACGCCCGCTCGCGCTCCGACAGCGTTCGGCGCGCCAATGCGGCGGTGTCGAGCAGGCGCGTCGCGTCCTCGATCAGGAGCCGCGCGGAATGGATCTTGATCGCCGCCTCGCCGATCTCCTTGGCGACGACCTGCGAGTCGCTCTGCCGCGCGAAGACCGTGCCGACGAGCGGTTTGGTCGTCGCGGCCGCCGTCACCGTCTCGAGCAGCGCCTCCGCGGCGCCGAGCGGCGTCCCGGTCATGGTGCGGTGAACGAACGCCATCTGGGCGAAATAGTCGGACGGCGCGCCGTAGTTGCGCTTGCCCGGCTCGACATAGTTGAACGACTTCGCGGCGTGGACGACGCGATGCTCGGGCACGAAGAGATCGGTGACGGCCGCCGTGTCCGATCCCGTGCCCTGCAGGCCGGTCACGTACCAGCTGTCCTGGATGGTCAGCTCGCGTGTCGGGATGTAGCAGAAATTGCCCATCACGGTCGTGCCGTCGGGGTGGACGATCTTGATGCCCCACTGGCTCCATTCGGTATGGCGGATGCCGGAGGCGTAAGGCCAGGTCCCGGTGACGCGGTAACCGCCGTCCACCGGAACGGCGGTGCCCGGCGGGTTGAACGCACCCGCAATCTTGGGGACGCCGTTGGCGAAGATGTCGTCCTGCAGCGCATCCGGCCCGAGCGAGGTCACCCAGGTGGTGCCGTTGATGATCTGCGAGACCCACGCCACCGACGGATCGCCCTTGGCGAGCTCGGCGCCCATGCGGACGAGCGACAGCGCCGATGCGCCACGCCCGCCGAGCCGCTTCGGCACCGCCACCGCCCAAAGGTCGGCTTCGTCGAGCGCGCGGATGACCGCCTCGCTGGGATAGCGCCGCGCGTCTCCGCCCGCGGCCTCGGCGCGCAGCAGCTCCCGCAGCCCGATCGCGGCGGCGATCGCTTCCGCGCCGGCTTTCTCGTCGAAGCTGTCCACTGCGGCGGGCGCGGCGTTACGCGGCACGGTCTTCAACATAGGCGTCTCGCATCATGGCTCCGGCACGGGCTCGCCGCCATCAGGGCTGCGTCCGTACCTGTCGGGAACCATTATTGTCGTCGTGTCCGCAGGAACAATTCCGGCGAGCGTGGCGCATCGGCCATCCATGTCCACCAGCGGACGCATGGCTTGGCCGGCCCTAGGCGTCCCAGACGAGCGGCAGCGTTTCGGGCTGGATGATCGGTCCGAGCGTCGAGACGATGGTGGCGCCCGGCGCGATCCGGAACTGCGGGATCGCCGCCAGAAATTCCTCCAGCGCGCAATGCAGCTCCCGCCGCGCGAGGTGCATGCCCACGCAGCGATGCGCCCCGAACGCGAAGGTCTCGTGCTGCGGCCCGCGATCGAGCTGAACCTCGTGCGGATTGTCGTATTTGCTGTCGTCGCGGCAGGCGAGGGTGGTGTTCATTGCCACCCGATCGCCCGGCATCACGCGCGCACCCGCGATCTCCACCTCCTTGGTGCAGATGCGATAGGTGGTGACCGCCGCATAGGCGCGCAGCAGCTCCTCGGTCGCAAGCGGGATCTGTTCGGGGTTCTCGCGGAGAAACCGCTGATGCTCCTGGTTCTCCGCGAGGTGGCGGAAATGCAGGCCGATGTTGGTCGAGACCGTGTCGAGCCCGCCGGTGTAGAAGTTGAACGCGATCCCGATCTTCTCGTCCTGCGTGATCGGCTTGCCGTCGATCTCGGCGTGCGCGATCAGGCTCAGGAAGTCCTTGCGCGGCGCGCGGGTGCGCTCGGCCAGCTTCTCGACGAGATAGTCGCGCACGCAGCGCGTCGCGTCGGCGATCTGGGCGACGTCGGGCTCGTGAAGCAGCTTCTGCTCCCAGGCGAGCAGCTGCTCGACATCCTGCTGCGGCAACCCCATCAGCTCGAGGAACACCGCGATCGGGAACTTGAACGCGAACTCCGACATGAACTCGCACGACCCGCGGTCCTTGAACTGGTCGATATACCCGCGCGCATAGCCACGCACCCGCGCGTCGAGCGCCGCCATGCGCTGCGGCGACAGCCAGGGGTTGAGGAGCGAGCGGAGCGGCCCGTGCTCGGGGGGGTCATATTCGACGGGTACCTGATACCAGCTGTCGCCGATCAACCCGCTGAAGCTGGACCAGCCGCGCGCGGTGAAATGCTCGGTGTCGCGGAAGATGCGGCGCAGGTCCTCGGCGCGGCGGAATACCCAGGCCGAATCTCCGGTCGGCACCGCGCCCGGCGCGTAGAAGGCGATCGGCCGCGCCGCCATTTCGGGGATGATGCGGTCGAACGGGTTCTCGGTGGTCTTGTCGGCGACGGTGAGGGGATATTCCATCACCAGTTCCGACGGGACGTGCGCCGGGATGGTGGGCGCCGGACGGGCTGCGGTCTGCACTGTCTCTCTCCTCGGTCGCGGCTTTCGGGCCGTCGGATGGCTCGGCACGATCTCGGGCGCGCCGGTGGGGCTCGCCGGTGGATCGCCCTCGTGAGCGCGTTGCGCGCGCCCTCTCGCCATGCTCATCACGAGTTGTCCCGTTCGCGCGCCGTGCGATCAAGGTGGTCAAACGCCGTCGATCGGACAAGCATGTCGCCAAGCTGCCACGCGGGTGGAGTAATCCACGGCGTTGCAATAAGGCGGCGATGCTGCTCCGGGCGTGTCCGCCGGAGGCGGTGGCGCAAACGGAGCTCACAAAGGGACCGGCGCCTCGGAAGGGGAGGATCGTTCGATGTTTGCTCAAGTTGCTTTTCGCGCCGCACTGCTCGCGGGAGCATCGGCGATGCTCCCGTTGGCCGCATACGCGCAGCCGGTGTCCGAGGAGCAGCAGTCCAGCGTCGCGACCGCGCCGGCGCCCTCGCCGACGGGATCGCAGCCCGATACTCCCGCGCCCGACATCTCCGGCGAGACCGGCGCGTTCGGCGACATCGTCGTCACCGCCCGTCGCCGCGACGAGCGGCTGCAGGACGTCCCTGTCTCGGTGAGCGCCTTCTCGGCGGAAGCGCTCGAGCGCAGCACCATCCAGTCGGTCCAGGACATCAACGTCATCACCCCGGGCTTCCGCGCGGGCTCCGAGGGCGGCAAGAGCGACGTCTCGCTGTCGCTGCGCGGCATCGGCCAGGTGCCGCTCGGCGAAGTCTCGCCCGGCGTCGTCACCTACTTCGCCAACGTGCCGCTGCCTTCGATCGGGTCGAACCTGCCGACCTTCGACATCGCCAGCATCCAGGTGCTCAAGGGCCCGCAGGGCACGCTGTTCGGACGCAACACGCTGGGCGGCGCGGTGCTGCTCAGCCCGCAGGCGCCGACGCACAAGTTCGAGGGCTATGTCGAGGGCACCTACGGGCGTTTCGACTACCGTGCGCTTGAAGGCGCAGTGAACATTCCGATCGTCGCGGAAAAGGTCGCGGTGCGCCTCGCCGGGCAAATCCGCCGCCAGGACGGCCGCATCGAGAATCTCAGCGGCGGGCCGGATTTCGAGAATATCGATCAGGACGCGTTCCGCGTGTCGCTGCTCCTCGAGCCGACCGACTGGATCAAGAGCACCACGATCTACGATTATTTCAAGGCCGATGAACGGGCGGGCGGGTTGTATCTGTACCGGCAGCAGCCCGGCGTGCTCGGCGCAATCTTCTCGGGCCAGCTCGGCCCGGAGGCGGGGGGCTTCATCGGCGGCTTCCTCGATGCGCAGATCGCCGCATACCGCCGCATCCAAGAGAAGAACTTCTACGGCGCTTTCGATGACGGTATCAACGGCGGCCGGGCGAAGCGCAAGGCGCGGGGGATCACCAACGATACCTCGCTCACCTTCGGCAACTTCACGGTGCGCAACATCTTCGGTTTCCGCAAGAATCTGAGCGACCAGAACATCAACACAGGCGCCACGGGCCCGCTGTTCTTCCCGGACGGCAGCCAGTTCTCGATCTTCCATGCCGGGTCGCTGATCAGCCGACAGTATCTCACCAACGAACTCCAGTTCCTCGGCCAGTTCGACAACTTCGACTTCATCGTCGGCGGCTTCTACAACCACGACAAGTCGAACGCGCCGATGGGCTCGACCTTCCGGGCGTTTGCCGCGGCCCCTGCGCCGGGCGCGCCGCTTCCCCCCGGTGTCCCCGTTTCCGCTCATGTCGCGAACAAGAACTACGCCGTATTCGCACAAGTCGGCGTCAACCTGACCGACACGCTGAAGCTCAACCTCGGCGCCCGCTACAGCTGGGACAAGGTCAACGCCTGCGGCGGCTTCTTCCCGGACGCGGACGGCTATGTCGATCGCAAGGCGTGCGACGCGCAGGCCGCGAAGAACCTTGTCGACGGTATCGCGATCGTCAGCAACAAGGGTGAGGAACCGAGCTGGACGATCGGTCTGGACTATCAGCCCAATCCCGATCTGCTCCTCTACGTCGCGTCGCGCCGCGGTTACCGCGGTGCCAACGTCAACACGCCGGGCTTCGAAAGCCCGTTCACCACCGGCGGCACCGGCTGCAGCAATCCGGGCGGCGGCTGCCCCGATCTGCGCCCCTATCAGCGCACTAAGGAAGAGAAGCTCACCGACGGCGAGATCGGCGCGAAATATGACTTCCGCCTCGCCGGCGCGCGCGGCCGCTTCAACATCGCCGCATTCTACACCGACTATAAGGGCGCGCTGCAGTTCCTGAACGCGCAGAATGTCGGCCTGCCGTTCACCACGCCGGACTCGCCTACCAACGGTTCCGTCGCCGCGAACATTGCCGATCTCGAGATCTGGGGCATCGAGGTCGAAACCTCGGTCAGCCCGGTGCGTGAGCTCACCGTCTCGTTCAACGGCGCCTACACGCAGCAGCGCGTCAAGAAGCTCGGCCAGATCAGCTTTGGTCCGGGCGTTCCCCCGGCAAACCAGCCGGTCGCCAGCATCGCCCAGATCAATCTGCCGACGCCGAGCTTCGCGGGCACGGTCAGCGCCAGCTGGACGTTGCCTTTCCGCCCGGCGGACGGCACGCTCACGCTCAACGGCGACATCTATATGACCGACGACTTCGGTGGGCAGAATGGCGAGAAGTTGCCCGGCTACACCGTCACCAACGTGCGCTTGAACTGGAGCGACATCGCCGGCACCGGCCTCGATCTCGCGGGCTATGTCCGCAACCTGTTCGGCGAGAAATATTTCGCCTCACCGAGCGTGCTGTTGAAGAACTTCCCGACGAGCTCGGTTTATGTCGGCGAGCCGCGCACCTGGGGCGTCGTCGCCCGCTATCGGTTCTGATCGGAGAGGCGAGGACAATGGCGGACTATACCTATGTGGTGCTGAGCAACCCCGTTCCCGGGCGCGAGGCGGAGTTCGAGGACTGGTACGGCAATACGCATCTGGATGACGTGGTGGCGGTGGACGGCTTCACCTCCGCCCGTCTCTTCAAGCTTGCCGACCCGGCGGCGGAGGGCGCGCCGCCGCAGCGCTATATGGCGCTCTACACGATGACGACGGACGACCCGGGCAAGTTGCTCGACGATCTGCGTATCCAGGTCGAGACTGGGCAGATGTCAATGAGCGAAGCCTTCGCGCAGGAGGGGCTCGCCACCCACCTTTATGGCCCGATTACCCCGCTGATCGAGAAGAACTAGGCGCCGCGCGGACGCGGTGTTGCAGGAGAGCGCGATGAAGATCGGTATCAGCCGGCCCTATGCCGATCCGGGCCATCCGAAGCCGGACGTGGACATGGGGCTGATCTGCCAGTTTGCGGAGCAGGTCGGTTTCGAATGGGCCAGCTACGGCCATCACACCGTGCGTCCGCTCGAGGAGCCGGTGAAACCGCCCCATTTCGGCGTTCCGCTGTATCAGGACCCGCTGATCGGCGCTGCGCGCGCGCTTGCGATGACCGAGCGGTTCGAAGTGTCGACGGGCGTGCTGATCATGCCGATGCAGCATCCCGTCACCGTCGCGAAGCAGGTCGCGACGATCGACTGCTATGCCCCTGGACGCTTCGCGCTCGGCCTCGGCACCGGCGGCGCGAGCCGGCTCGAAATCGAGCTTTCCGGCGGCAGCTTCGAGCGGCGCTGGGACTATACGATGGAAAGCATCCAGGTGATGAAAGGCCTGTGGACGCAGGACAGCTTCACCTTCGAGGGCGAGTTCTTCCGTTTCCCGCCGACGCTGCTCGGCCCGCGTCCCGCCACCCAGCCGCATCCGCCGGTCTGGCTCGGCGGCTTCAGCGACAAGGTGCTGCGCCGGATCGGCGAGCATTGCAAAGGCTGGATCCCGGTGTACCATAACGACCACCTCGCCTTCGGCGCGGACCAGCACGGCCCGACCAACGTGCGCGAGGCGCGGGCGAAGATGCATCGCTTCGCCGAGGAGGCCGGTCGCCGGATTGACCGTTTCGAGATTGCGGCGATCATGACGCCGCAGTCGGATCTCGACGCGATCTGGCAGTATCGCGACGCGGGGGTCGATCGCATCGCCTTGACGCTTCCGGAGGTCGACACGTTCGACGAGGCCCGCCATGCGCTCGAGAGCATGGCGCGCACGCTCAAGCTCGGCTGAGCCCGGATGCGCGCTGACGATGTGGAGGCGCATCTCGCAATACAGACGCTGAAGGCCCGCTATTTCCGCTGCGTCGACGGCAAGGACTGGCTGGGACTGCGCGCGCTGTTCACGGCCGATGCCACGCTCTTCTTCCCGGAAGGGCAGGAAGCGCCGCTTCCGCGCGACGAGTCGATCGCGTTCATCGCCGGCGGGATCGGTGAGGGCGTCAGCATCCATCACGGCCACATGCCCGAGATCGAGCTGCTGTCGCCGACGGAGGCGCGCGGCATCTGGGCGATGGAGGACCGGATCGTCTGGCCCGCAGGAAGCCCGAGCCGGCTCGGGCTGCGCAGCCTCCACGGCTTCGGCCACTATCACGAGGACTATGCCCGGATCGACGGAAGCTGGCTGATCCGGACGCTCAAGGTGGTCCGCATCCACGCGACCGCGGTGCCGGCTGGCGGCGAGGCGCCCGCCTGGGCACGCTGATACCGACGCCGATCGTCGATCGGACCGGACGCATAGGAGAGACGGATGAACAGGCTCGAAGGCAAGGTCGCGATCGTCACCGGCGGGGCCGGCGGGATCGGCTCCGCCACCGCACGGCGGCTGGTCGCGGAAGGCGCGCGCGTCGTGGTCGCCGACATCGCTGCCGACGGTGCCAACGCGGTCGCGGCAGAACTCGGCGACAGCGCGATGGGGTTCGCGTTCGACGCGGGTGACATGGCATCGATCGAGGCGTTGGTGGAAGCCGCGTGTCCGCCGTCAGCACCAATGGCACAGATTTGAGGTTGTGATTTAAGGAGGGTTGGGGCTTCGTCGTAGTGACGAAGGAACGAAGATGAAGGCCCAACCCTCCTTGAAAAAATCGCCGACCAAGGCC
>Ga0180222_1001567_pt1 | contig 22967 bp, 23 predicted proteins | sample eDN5th37CKraftOP_FD_151336 | JGI IMG/M metagenome (GOLD analysis project Ga0180222, IMG submission 151336) | Enriched Organic Plus compost microbial communities from Emeryville, California, USA - eDNA 5th pass 37_C Kraft OP (version 2) (version 2) ... | reverse complement strand
TTTATGCCGAGCGCTCGACTATGCCGAGTGGTGCCGGGATGTCCTTGCTTTCCCCTAACTTTGCGGTGATCGGCTCGGCATAGTTTTATGGTCCTCTTCTGATCGCAAGACAGAGGAGGAACGTGATGACGCTGGACGATTATTTGAGCAGCAGTCGATTGCTGCGCCGCCTGACGGCAGGCCCCCTAAACGATGGCATCGGGCTTTATGTCGATCGACTGCGCCGGGACGGCTACGGCTGGATTCACGCGCGGAGCGCGCTGCATATCCTTACACATTTTGCGCGGTGGCTGAGCGATCGCCGTTTCGACATCCAGGATATCGACGAACATCGGGTTCGGCAGTTTCTTAAAGCATATACGCGGCGCAGGTCCCTACGAGGCGGCGATCGCTCCGCGCTCGACCGGTTGATATCGACCATGCGCGACGCCGGGATCATCGGCCCCGCAGTGCCGGTGATGCTGACCCCCCATGAGCAGATTCTTGAGGGGTTCAGACAGTATCTGGAACAGCGACGCGGCGTTAGCGCGACATCGGCGGAGAGCTATGTGTGGTTTATGCGCCGTATCCTGCGCGGCCTTCCCGTCGCTGGAATAGAGGATCTACGCTGCCTCACCCAGCGCGATGTTGTCGGTTACGTCGAGCAACATGCCGATGACGGAAGCGCGGCGACCGCGAAGATCCTCTGCTCGCGCTTTCGATCGTTCCTGCGCTACATTTTCCTGGAAGGCCTCGCCGATACGGACCTGTCGGCCTGCATTCCATCGATCCGCCGCTATAGCCTGACGGGCTTGCCGACCTATCTTTCGGCGCCGCAGCTTGAACAAGTTTTGCGAGGCTGCGACCGCACGACGGCTGTGGGCAAGCGCGATTATGCCGCCCTGATGATGCTCGCGAGGCTCGGCCTCCGGGCGAAGGAAGTCGCGACCCTGACTCTCGACGATGTCGACTGGCGGACGGGTCAGTTTCTGATCAGGGGCAAGGGCCGCCGCCGGGCCTTCATGCCGCTGCCTCCCGACGTCGGCGAAGCGCTCGCCGCCTATCTCAGCAATGGGCGCCCCGCATCAGGCAGCCGCCATATCTTCCTGCGCGCTTGCCCGCCCCATGTCGGATTCCCGAGCGCGCAGGGCATAAGGGATATCGCGCGCAGAGCCATCGAACGCGCTGGGATCGATCACCCAGGACGCCGCGGATCGCATATATTCCGACACAGCCTTGCGACCGAGCTCCTGCGATCCGGCGCGACACTGACCCAGATCGGCCAAGTCCTGCGGCACCAGCACCACGATACGACCCGCATCTATGCGAAGGTAGATCTCGCCAGCCTGCGCACGCTCATCCTGCCATGGCCAGGAGCTGGACAATGAGCGCGCTCGGCGATGCGCTCGATCGCTACGCGGGTATGCGCCGTGCGTTCGGCTACAAGTGCGCCGCTCCCGAGCGGTTGCTCCGCGATTTCGTCGGCTTCATGGATGCGCGGGCCGAGGCCGTCATCACCAGCAAGCTCGGCGTCGATTGGGCGACGGGCACGGCGGGGCCCGCATCATGGCCATCGCGCCTCGCCGCGGTGCGCGGCTTTGCCCGCCATCTGGCATGCGCTGAACCGCTCACCGAGGTGCCCCCGATAGGGATATTGCGGCAGCCGCGCCGGCGCACGCCCTACATCTATACCGAGCAGGAGATCGGCGCCCTTATGGACGCGGTGCTCACGCTTCCGCCCGCGAAGGGGCTTCGGCGCTGGACCTATCACTATATGTTCGGCCTCCTGGCGGTGACCGGCCTCAGGATCGGCGAAGCGCTGCGGCTGAAGCGGGACGACGTCGATTTCGGCGCAGGGGTCCTGACCATCCATGACACCAAGTTCGGCAAGTCCCGCCTCGTTCCCATCCACCCGACGACGATCGCCGCGCTGACCGACTATATCGATCGCCGGGACGCCCGTCGAAGCCGGGCCGCAGGCGTACATTTCTTCACCGCCGAGCACGGTGGGCAGATCTATCATCAACACGCCCATCGCGCATTTTGCCTGGCATCGCGGAAGATCGGGTTGAAGCCGCCGCCGGGCCACGGCGGACCGCGCATCCACGACCTCAGGCATAGCTACGCCGTCGGCACGCTGCTGCGCTGGTATCGGGCCGGCGAAGCTGTCGAGCAGCGCCTGCCCATCTTGTCCACCTATCTCGGTCACACCCACACCCGCGACACCTACTGGTATCTCTCCGCCTGTCCCGAGCTGATGGAGCATGCCGCGCGTCGCCTCGACGCCCGATGGGAGCAGTCGTCATGACCCAGTCTCCGTCCATTGCGCTGCTGATCGAGCGGTTCTTCACCCAACGCCTAATCCACCAGCGCGGCGTCAGCCAGAACACCGTCGCATCCTACCGGGACGCGTTCCGACTTCTGTTCCGCTACGCCCAGTGTACGCTCGGGAAGCCGCCTTCGCAGCTCGATCTCGCCGATATCGATGCCCCCTTCATCATCGCCTTCCTCGACGATCTCGAAGTAAACCGGGCGATCGGGGTCGCGACCCGCAACCTCCGGCTCACCGCGATACGGGCTTTCTTCCGCTTTCTCGCTTTCGAGGAGCCGGCGAGCAGCGGGCAGATACAACGCATCCTCGCCATACCCGGCAAGCTCACCGAGAAGCGCGAGGTCCATTTCCTGTCGCGCCCGGAGATCGACGCGGTCCTCGCCGCGCCCGATCGAACAGACTGGATCGGCCGCCGCGACCATATGCTGCTGCTCTTCGCGATCCAGACGGGTCTGCGCCTTTCGGAGATTGCCGGCCTCGACCGCGGCGATATCACCCTCGGCACCGGCGCGCACGTCCGATGCGTCGGCAAGGGCCGCAAGGAACGGCGCACGCCGCTCGCAGGCGAGGTCCGCGCCGCGATGCAGAGCTGGCTGAAGGCACCGCCACACGGCGGAACATCGGCGCTGTTTCCGACGATCCATGGCGGCCGCCTCAGCCCCGACGCGATCCAGTATCTGCTCGCCAAGCATGTCCGCACGGCGCGCGCGCAATGCCCTTCGCTACGCCACAAGCGGGTATCGCCCCATGTTCTTCGCCACACCGCCGCGATGGAACTGCTCCAGGCGGGTGTCGATCTGTCGGTGATCGCGCTGTGGCTCGGGCATGAGTCGATCCAGACGACGCAGACCTATCTCCATGCGCATATCGCGCTCAAGACAGCCGCGCTCGCCAAGCTCCAGCCACATGATGTGAAGCGATCCGCGCGGTTCGAACCGGAAGATCGGCTGCTGGCTTTTCTCGACGCGCTGTAGCCGGCGCCGCAGTGATTAGAGGTCCGCTTTCTGGCGGAGCCCGTCGAGCCATTCGCGCGACACCGTCTCCACTATGTCGCGCAAGCTTGTCACGGCAGCCCGGATCGCCTGCAGATCCTCGTTGTCGATGGCATATGCAGCCGAGTAGCGCGCCTCGACATAGGCGCGTTTCGTCAACTCGAAGCGCCGGCGGTCGAGCTTCGTCGACCTCGGCCAGGCCTCTACAAGCCGTGGCTCCCGGTCCTCCGCCAGCGAACGCAAGAACTTCAGATTATGCGAACGCGGGACATACTGGCTGCGCACCAGAAGGAAGCAGGTGTAGGCCCGCTCTGCAGCTTGGTGGTAGGAGAACGCGGCATCCTTGCGCCAGCCGAGGTCATCCGCGCCCTTCAGTTCCTGTTCTTTTGCCGTGGCCAAAGCCCGGTCGATGCTTGGCAGCCATTCTGCAAGATATTCACTTGCCATCTCATAGGCATCGGCCGCCGTCAGTGGCATCGGCGCGGCGAGCTCGCTGCCGGGAAGATCGTACAGAACGACCCCGTCACGCGCGATGTCGACCCAAAAATACTCGCCGCGCTTCAGTCCGCGGTTCACCTCTTCGAGTGTGTGGACGATGATGTTCACCGGTCGCGCGATCGCCAAATCGCGCAGGATCTTGTCCTCGGCGACATACCAATAATCCGCGATCTCGGTGAGATCCTCGTGGCTGACGATAATCAGAAGGTCGTAATCCGACTGGTAGCCATTCTCGGGCTCGTCAACCCAGTCCCCGCGCGCATAGCTGCCGAACAGGACGATCTTCCGGATCCTGCCGTTCTTCTTCCACGGCTGCGTCGCCCGCGAGGTCGCAACGGTAAATTCGTCCATCAAAATCCGCGTCGCCAGCGCCAGTTCTTCCTGCTGCGTCGGCGGGAGATGATCGACATCGTTCTTCATGCCCAGAGTCTCGCACATTCACGGCTCGTGGCAAGGCCTCATCGCACCAAAACCACGTCTATTGGCCAAGATCGGAGGTCAAAACTATGCCGAGCCGATCACCGCAAAGTTAGGGGAAAGCAAGGACATCCCGGCACCACTCGGCATAGCTGAGCGCTCGGCATAATTTCCTCGTTCCCACAATATAAAATTTTTGCGTTCACTGGCTGAAGGGCAGGAGTCTCGGCTGATCCAAGCTTGGCTGCGGAACACCAAGATTGACCGACGGCGCTTCGAATTATTGAAACGTGCTTATGTCGAGGCTCGTTATTCGCCTAACTACGAGATAAGCGCAGATGATCTTGAAGCGTTGGCGGCTTCGGCCTGTAATTTACGCGACATCGTGCAGACGATTTGCATGGATCGAATAGAGCAGCTTCGTGTAGAATCGAAGAAATCCTGAAGATTTGCAGTTTTACATTGCTTTTTTATCAAACTCGCGCCAGACTGTACTGACTATGCAAATAGGAGTGCCGAGTCCATGTCGGAAATGAACGAAACGCTGGTTACATTGACCGCAGATATTGTTGCAGCGCACGTCAGCCATAATAATGTCACGGTGTCTGATCTACCAATGTTGATCCAAAACGTCCACTCCGCGCTCGCCGGATTGGATAAGGACGCCGAACCGGAGGCGCCGAAACAAGAGCCCGCCGTCTCGATTCGCTCATCGGTCAAGCCCGACTACATCGTCTGCCTTGAGGACGGAAAGAAGCTGAAAATGCTCAGGCGTTATTTGATGACGAACTTCGGCATGACGCCTGATGAGTATCGCGCGAAGTGGGGACTGCCCAAGGACTACCCGATGGTCGCGCCCAGCTATGCCGAAAAGCGGCGCACCCTGGCGAAGGAAATCGGCTTGGGCCGCCTGGATGGAGGACGCAAGAAAGGCGTTCCAGCACGGAAGGGGCGTAAACCGGCAGGCCAATAAGGTCGGCGGCGCTGAGCTTCTGCCTATTTGGCTGCCTTTATCCTGCGAGAACTTCCTTTAGCACGCGGGCTGTGACGGACTGCGCCGTCGAGACCAAGTGCGCCCTATTGTCGCGAAGCATCAAATTTCCGATAATCTTGCGAACGAATTCCGGGTCGACCTTCTCGACGACGGCCAATGCTGCGGAGCATCGGTCCTGGCCGCATTGTTTCATCGCAGCGACGACATAATCCGTGCCGAAATGATCGGCGACCGCCGCGAGGTCGAACATGTCTCGCGGTTGCAGGCTGCTACCTCGATAATAGATTTTCTTCGCGATAATCTCGTCCGGGCGATCCATCGTCACTTGGTGGCCGTTCACTTCGCGAGACGAGGTTGGATATGCAAGAATATGCGAGCAGCATATGAAGTCGATCTCGCCCAGATCCTGATAGGCCAGACGCAATGTTCGCGTTCCGTCGGTGGAGTAGCTGCTCGGCTTCGATGCGATCCGATATCTCTGCGTCTCCGGGTTCAGATACGGTAGCAGCTGAGGGTCATCGATGAAGATGTCGATATCGTAGCTTTCGCGATGATCGATTTCGAGCATCAGCGCGGTGCCCCCGCCAAAACTCCATTGCGGTTTGAAGCCGATGGCCTCTTCGGTTTTGCTGATAATTTCTACGGCGCAGGTAAACAGCTCCGCCCAGTGGCTTGGATGGGCGGCCCCCATTTATGCCGCCAGCGGCAGACTATAACCGGAAACCTTTTCGAAGGCGCCTGCGACCCTGCCGACGGCGGCTGCGTCGAGACCCATGTGCTTGACGAACGTCTTTTGCAGGGTGGGCGCGACTTCGGAGAAAAACGCGAACGCGGACGCATTGAATGTCTTGGCGCTATTCGGGTCGATAATCAGCGCCGCAAGCTGATGCGCGGACAGGTTCGCGCCATAAGGCGCGTTCACCGTCGTCATCACCTGAATCTCTACACCAGTCATCGTCATCTCGATATTCCGGCTTTATGCCGCCGCATCTATATATGACTTCGGGATTACCAAAACAAGAAAGCCAGTCAGCCGGCTCCTGAGCGACGGGGGGCTCGTTTTTCGCCATGCGGCTTTTCGAGCCTCTGCACGCTGTCTTCTCGCCAGCACCATCCCCGCGACGTGACCGAACCGACCGGTTCGCTCGCGCCAAGCTGAAACAAGCCACGGGCAGAGGGCATGGCGGTCGGGGATGGCAATGCGGACGATGGGGGCTTCGACGTCGAGGAACGTCGGACTCGCTTCTGCCGCCTGATGCTCGCCGAACGCCATATCATCGCCCGCTATCTCAAGCAGAATGACTGGAACCATGCGGGCTTCATCATGCTGCTCGAACTCTATGTCGCCACCGGACCGCTTTCCGTTTCGAGCCTCGGATATGCGAGCGGCGCATCGCTGGCGACCGCGGGACGGCTCGCTGCCGATCTCGAGATCCGGCACCTTATAACCCGCAGCAAGGACCCTCACGATGCGCGCCGAACCCATATCACCATGGCCCCGCGCGGCTACGCGGCGATGCGATGCATCATCGACGACTGCGGGGCTGCGCGCGGGAGGTTGCAGCCTCTCGAGATATAGCGCGGAGTGGGGCGAGTGCGGGCGGCAGAGCGGGAAGCGGAGGGGTGTGGTATTGGAACGAGAGGGGAGGATGTCCTTCTTTTTGGCGCAAAAACGCGATTCCTTTCTGATGCTGTCCATGATATGTTCTGCGGCGAGCAAAGTCATGGCCGATAGTCTATCTTCACCAGCATCCGAAGCCGCCATCCCGCAGCCCAAGGCTGCCGATTGGCTTTGGCGGCCGTGGTACGCCAAGCTCTGGTGGACAGCGATTCCGCTCTATTGGGGCGCTGCGATCGCCTCGCTCAAGGTTCCGGCGATGTCGCCGTTTTTCGATAGGGCTTTCGCGGGCTATCTGAACATGCTGTTCTTTCCGTTCACGGCGCTGCTCGTGCTGGGTTTCGGATTTGTCCACGCATGGCTTGACAGGCCGCTCGTGGGTGATCCGCGCTCGGATGAAGAGTTCGAAGAACTCGAATGTATGAACACCGAGGACGAGGAGTGGGAGCGTCTTGGCCCTCATTGGTCCGTGGATATCTATGACCCTCGCTCGGGTGGTCTCTACATCGGCAACCCCAACAGCCTTCAACATCCGGGGCGTCGATATTAGCGTTTCTTATTGTTATCGCCATCGAATGGGCCGTTCGCCAAATCCGTAGAAAATCTTCCCTTGCTGAGGATCGTCGATTGTTCGAGCGAAGTCATAGGTCCAGTGATGTCGGCTGTACCGCGGGCGGAATCAGCTTGGTCGAGATAGCGATTCCTCAGCCCTTCCTGTCCGAGAACTTGCCGGTGCAATTCGCGGGTAAAGGTGGCTTCTGGGGTGGCCGAGCGCGCAGCGGCGCGCTCGGCTGCAGAAATTGCGCCTCGGACATCGTAGTTGACGATATCGAGCGATGCTTGGGCAGTTTCGTTGCTTATGCCAATGTCGGTGCTGTTGAAACCTATGCCACCGGAAACGCGACCTTTTGACGACTTGGATGTCCGCGGGCGCCCCTTTGGCCCGCCGCTGTGAGAAGCGTAGTCGCCGCTTTCCGCGCTTGCCCCTAAGTTTCCGTCCACAGACGTACCCATAGACACGTTATCTTGCGCCGTTCGCACTATCGCGCGCTGCCACCCTGTCTGTGCGATGACCGCCGACACGTCGCGCTGCAGAGTGTCGGCAACCTGCGGATTAAGCCGCCACTCGCCCTTGCGATCCATCTCGAACCCGCCCTTGAGCCAGTTCGCCATCATCGCCTGGCCCTCGGGGCCGCTGCTCAGCATATGCTCGATCGTATCGGGTCCCGCCTGTTTGCCGGCCTCATATTTGGTGCTGGTATCGCTGCGCGCCGATTGCGCGAACCCCGTGCTGCTCGACACCAGCAGGTCATTGTCTGCGAAGCTGAACCGCGCGCGGCCGCCCCCGGCAATTGCCCCATATTGACTGTCATTGATGAGCCCGGCGCGATGAAGCTGTTCCGCAACTTCCGACGAAACATTGAGATTGAGGTCGCCATTCTGCGCTATCGCGAGCTGGCGTTTCGTCATAGTGATGCCTTCGGCGCGCAGCAGTCCCTGCATACGCGATAGCCGTTCATTCTCCACCACCCGTGTCAGCCGTTCGTTGCGCGCGCGATCGGCGATGCCCGCCGCGCCGCCCTCGGCCATTTCGACCTGATTGCCCGCCGTGCGGTTGAGCGCTCCGATGAAGGCATCGAGCCGCGCGGCCTCGCGGGTCGATACGCCCGCCGCCGCCGCGCCTTCCGCAAACCCGAAATTGTCGCTCTGCCGCCGCTGCTCGCCGATCCGCGCGGCGCTGCGAACGCCGCCATGGCCGACCTCGCGCTGCGCATCGAGCTTGCCCGACCGCTCGGCGAAGTCGTAGCCCGCTGCTTCGCGCGTACGGCCATAGACGCTCGCGCCTTCGTGCCCGGCCTCGGCGGTTGCGCCGTCGGCGGTGCCGAGCTGGACCGAGGCGTTGTACATTTCGAGAGCGCGCATGACCTGCCCCTCGTTGCGGCCCGTCGAGCGCGAAAGCGAGGAAATCGCCGTCGAACGGGCCTCGCCTGACAGGGTATTGATGAATCCGATGCGGCGCGAGGTTTCGTCGACGGAGAGGCCGAGCATCGCCGCCGCATTCCGCTGACCTTCATTATTGCCGGTGCGCCATGCCTGTTCGGTCGCGACATTGCGCCGCTCGATGCCTGCGACATTATCGCCGGCGTAATCGCGGCGGCCTTCCATCGCGCCGACCTGGATCCGTGCGCCTGTCAGGTCGTTTCGCAGCATCTGTTCCTGCTCGTAGCTGTTGGCGATGAGCTTGGCGAAGGTCGGGTCGGCCGACGCCTGCGCGATTACCGTCGAGGCCTTGAGATCGGCATCCTTGCCTTCATAGCCGTTTCGCTCGAAGTGCCGCCGCGCGCCCAGGAACATCATGTCATAGGCGCGCGTGTCCCCGAAAGCCTTCCATTGCACCATGTTCTGCGTGAAAGCCGCGAAGGCACGCTCGCCCGATTGTCCCTCCCCGAAATAGCTCGTGCCGAGGGCGCGGAGCGCGTCCTTCTCGGCAAAATTGTGAATCGCCGAGGTGGTCGCGTTGGCGCGCACGGCGGCGGCGGTTGCGGGATGCGAGAGGTCGCGGCCGACGAGAGCAGGGGCAAGACCACCAAGTTCACGCGCGGCATCGGTCGCGCCGAGTGCGAAACCCGTCGTTCCCGCCGCACCGGGCGTGCGGTCGGCCAGATATCCGCCGGCCGCACCGAACGCCCGGTTGCTGCCGAGCGTCGACCGCTCCCCGAAATCCCCAAAGCTCGACACCGCGCTGCGCCGCGCCATCGTGCCGGTCGCGGAGGCCTGCGCTTCGAGCGCCTGCGCCCGGCCTTCGTTCGTCACGATCGGCGTCGCTGCCACAGTTCCCTGGCCCTGCGCGCCGAGCGCGCCGCTGGTGAACGAGGTGAAGACATTGCCCGAGAAGCGGAAAACAGTGAAGACGAAGGCGCCGGCGAGACCCGCTGCCGCGGTGCGGAAGCTGCCGAAGATCGCGAGCGCCTTCATCGCCGAAGAAGGCGCCAGCATCCAGGCATTGGCGGCGACATGGTTCGAGCGCATCTCCGCGAGCACATCCATCGCGCGCCCGAGCGTGAGCTGGTAGATGCCGGCGTCGATCACGCCCCACATGGCGACGAACACGAACAGACCAAGCGCGAAGGAGGCGACGCGCAGGTTGATCGGGGTCAGGATGAAGAGCAGCGCGATCGGCATCATGAACAGCATGATGCCGAACACCGTCGCGCGGATCGTCGGCATCCATTCGTTGGCGGTCGACATGGTCGCAAGCCCACTCGATACGACCGCGCGGTTCGCCATGACGCGCGCGGCTGTGGCCGGACTGTCCTCGAACAGCACGTCGCCGACGGCGTTTCCGAGATTGATGTTGGTCATGAGTTGCTGGAGCGTCAGTGGCGTCGCGAGCATCGTGTCGCCGAGCGCGCCGAGGTTCGACCGACAGCGCTGAAGCTGGCTCGTGTTGGCCACATCATAGCCGGTGCGTTCGCAAACCTGCCGACTATAGTCCTCGAACAGCGCCGGATCGGACAGTCGATCCGAGATATAGGTCCAGGCTTCGGTGCAACTTACGGTGGTGCCGCCCTTGTCGGTCGCGGTGAAGACGGTCGAGAAGGTCGCAGGCCCCGCCATCGCCGCGAAGGCGGCGGGGAGGTCCGTCGTCGTGCGGAACAATTGATCGTCATCGACGCCATAGGCCGGTGACACCCGCGCAACCGGATAGCATTGGCGCACATAATCCTTGATCGTCGCATCGAGAAAGCTGTCGGTCATGGGACCGCGTGGGCTAACGGCGTTGAGGAACAGGTCGAAGCTGTGCCCGCCCGCGCCGAACTCGAGCTTGGCATTGGGGTCGAGCGTGTTGTCGTCGATCGTCTCGGCGATCGCGCGCTCCATCATGTTGGTGACGCCCGCGACCAGCACGATCAGGTTCGGCACGTCGCCGACGGGTTGATAGGCGTTGCGGACCCGGTCGTAGACATGGACCGTGCCCGTCGTCGCGACGAGGCCGACGAAAAGGCCGACGCCGACGAGCGTCTGGAACCCGAAGGCCACGATCCCCATGCCGTTGCCGCGCACACTCGCGATAAGCGCGCCGAGCGCGATCCCGGCGACCGCGATGATGACGACCAGCGTTTCGTACCGCGGATCGGCAAAGATCATCGAGACGAGACGGAAAGCATCGACCGTCTCGTTGAACCCGTTATAGGTGTGGAAGCTGGTTTCGAGGGCGAACGCGGCCGTCGGTGTGGCAGCGGCAAGAGCAGCTAGGAGTGCTGAGAAGGAGCGGGCGCGCATGGTCAGCGATTGCGGTTGGCGGCGGCACCGGCGGCGTCGCGCGCGTCGCGGTCGCGCTGGCGGACGAGACCGGCGTAGTTGGCAGAGAGGTTGGTCTGCTCGAGCGCCGCCATATAGGATTGGCGCATCTGCGCACGCTGGCGCAGCACCTCGTCGCGGAGGCCCTGCAACTGCTCGATCCCCTTGCTGAGGATACGGGTCTGGCAGACATTCGCATTGCCGGCATCGGCAGCGCCTGCTACCGTTGCCCCGCGCTCGGCGTTCGACAGCGCATAGTCGATGCTGCGGGTGAGATCATTGAGCATCTGGTAGGCGAGGGTGAGGGCGACAAGTTCGTCGGTGTCGCCGATCACGCTGTCCTCGACGCCCTCGCGGACGCCCCATTCGAGTATCCGGTAGACGGGAAGCGTTTTCACATTGGCGACGAACTGGCGTTCCTCTGCCGTCAACGCGGAGCGCGTGCGGATCTTGGTGGCGATCGCCTGCATCCGTTCGCGCGCGAGGATGAGCGCGCCGCGGCCCGGCCCGTCGACCTGGCAGTCGGCGCCGGTCGGTGGGACGTTGAGCGCGCGTGACTGGACGCGGCCGGTCAGGAAATCGTCGACCCCCTCGGTGTCCTGCCGCGGGCACGCCGGGATCGCCGAGAAGAGCGGCACCTTGTCGGTCGCATCCCAGCGCATATAGACGTCGCCGACGCGGGCGCGCATGACGCCGGTCCATTCGCCCGCGCCGACGCGCGCGGCGGCATGGGCGAGCAGCGAGCCGGTGCGGAAGATGTCGGTGACCTCGCGCGGGCAGTTGGCGAGCGCGTCGCGCAGATCCTCGGTCGGGTTGTTCTGGTTCGCCTGGATCTTCTCGCGGCTCTGCTGATAGCTTTTCGCATAGCCTTCCTTGATCGACTTGTAGCCGGTCATTTCTTCGATGATGCCCGACATATTGTCGTCGCCCTTGGCGATCTGGACCATGCGGTTGGCGAGACGGCAGTCATTGACCTGGATCGAGTTCAGAAAATTGGTCGCCGCCTCCATCTTTGAGATGATGTTGCCCATCTTCTCATCGAGCGTCTCGAGAAGATATTGGAACGCCACCGCCGGCGCGGCTTGCAGGATGCTCTCCAACTTCTGGACGAGGTAATCCGGGTCGAGGAAGGACATGCCGCCGAGGAACATGTCGATGCCGCCGCAGCCCGCCTTCACCTTCGGGAGGGTCAGGCTCATCAGATAATCATTGTGGACATCGACGCGGCCCGAGAAGCCGCCCGCGGTCACATAGCCACGCGCCTGGTCCTCGAAGCTGCCGGGCGAGGTATAGGTGACATTGTCGAACCAATGCTCGGCCCAGTTCTGCGCGGCAGCCGGGGGCGATGCAGCGGCAGCGATGAGAAGCGCCAAGATGACCTGACGGGGGCGACAGAGGGGATTGGTCATGGCCGGTCTTCCAAAAAGGGGATCGTGGCGGCGCGGGCGTGTGCTGCTTTTGGATTTTGGAAATCCGGCAAAATTAATTTGCGGGCGCGCCGCACTGAACCGTGCCGAAGCTGTCCGAACGTGCGTCCCCACTATTTTGGGTCTCCTCCGAGCGGAGGGCCGATCTGGCAGGACGCTTCCGCAGCTTGTGCATGGAATGGGCGCTTCGTATCGCGCTCACAACGGGAGGGGCACGCTCGCGCCTATGGAAGGCAGGGACGTGCTGCTTTCTCTATGTTGGCGCGACGGATTGCAATGCTCCCCGGATCGCATTATGTGTATAGATATAGATAAGGATACACATCATGCGGACAAACATTGTCATCGACGATAAGCTTATGGACGAGGCTCTGCGTGCGACTGGACTCAAGACGAAGCGAGAAGCCGTCGAGCTCGGTTTGCGTACGCTTCTCAGGCTTCGCAATCAGCAGAACATTCGCAAGTTTCGGGGTAAGCTTGCATGGTCCGGGGATCTCGAAGCCATGAGAACCGATGGATGATCCTTGTCGATTCAAGCGTCTGGATAGATTATTTTCAAGGCAACCCTACGCCGGAAGCCGAGCGGCTCGATATGTTGCTCGGCAGCGAGCCATTGCTCATAGGCGACATAATTTTGGCCGAAGTGCTACAGGGCTTCAGCAAAGACCGCGATTTCAACACCGGATTGCGGTTGATGGGATCGCTTGAGCTGATTGAAATCGGCGGTCGCGAGATCGCAGTCCAGGCGGCACGTAACTTCAGGCACTTGCGCGCCAAAGGCATCACGATTCGCAAAACGATCGATACGCTCATTGCTACGCGTTGCATCGAAGATGGCATATCGCTGCTACACCGCGATCGTGACTTCGATCCATTCGTGGAGCATCTCGGTCTTGCCTCTGCCATGCCGGACGAGTGAGCTAATATTGCAAATATGGACTCAAGCTCCAGCGATGAGAGGTTAATTGAGCGGCGGGTATCTCACTGCTGCGGTCCGATGACGCCTGGATGCCCCAAACACTCCTCTATGGTCTGGCTCTCGACCGACTTTGCTCCGTCGGTGTAACTCCCACAATCCCGGTGAACTTAGAAAGCGCGCGGACGCCGACGGCAGGGCGAACCCCGGTGAGCATCTTGGCGGCGAGGTAAAGGTTGCGCGCGAGGTTAGGCGCATGGTCCGTCCCGATCGCGACGGGTACGATACGGTTCTGGTCGGCCGCCGGGCGCGCCCATACGACCGGATGACCGATCCACGGCAGCCCGAGACGACCCGAGTGCAGCATCGCTTCCTGCTCACCGATTGCGCGAACCTCCCAGCCGTAGTGGGAGCGAAGGCTGCCGAGCTTCGTCCAGAGGTCGGCGCAGGGGACGCATCCGGGCGCCGTGCTCACCTCGATGACGAAGATGCCGCGCTGACCTCGCAATGTCTCGCCGAGGTCCGGAGGAAAGGCCCGCGTGACTGGCACCCGGTCGAGCCAGCTGTTCATCTCGGTTATTGTCGCGACCGGGTGGATCGCAGCGCGTGCAGCTACCTCGCGGCCGACCATTTGGGCGCCCGCAGGCGAACCGAATATAACTGCCGCACATGCCAGCGTAAGGATATTGGCTCGCCTAAATCCATCTTGCAGGTAAGGGCATTTTTCCTTACATCGGATAACGGAAAGGATATTCCGTATGAACGCCGTTACGATCACGACAAAGGGACAGATCACACTGAGAAAGGAGTTGCTCAGGCATCTCGGCGTCCATCCCGGCGACAAGATCAGCTTCGACAAACTTCCTGGCGGAGAGATCAAAATCCGGGCGATCAGACCGTCAGGAAAGATTGAGAATTTCTTCGGATCTTTGAAGCGAGAAGGCCAACGGCCGATCTCGATCGAAGAGATGAAAGAGGCGATTGAAAAGGGCTGGGCGGGCCAGCTGTGAAGATTACGGCGGACACCAACATCCTCGTTCGAGCAGCAACGTTGGACGATCCCGTTCAGGGAGCCGTCGCGCAGAAGCTCATGAAGCAGGCCGAAACTGTCGCTGTGACGCTTCCGGCATTGTGCGAGTTCTGCTGGGTGCTCGGGAGAGTGTACCGATATGAATCGGCGAGAGTCGCTGCATCTATCCGATTTCTTATTGACGCGGAAAACATCGCAGTCGACCGGCAAGCTGTCGAGGCAGGGCTTGCCGTGTTGGACGAGGGTGGGGACTTTGCCGATGGCCTCATCGCCCACGAAGGCCAATGGCTCGGCGGCGAGACATTCGTCAGCTTCGACCGCGAAGCTGTCGGTCTGCTGAAGAAGCAAGGGCACGACGCGCTTATTCCCAAATGAACCCGATGCTGCATTGGCAGTATTGTGCAGCTTCGCCATTGTCCCTGTCATCGCTGTGGTCCCAGGCCGACCCCGACGTGGTCGCCCACGAGCACGCGCGGATCGGTCGCCGACACTGGCCCATTCGACAGCGCATCGAAGAAGCCGTCTTCCTCGCCCGCGCCGGTCAGGAACTGCTCGGGCCTGATGTCGCCGAGCAACAGCCGCACTGCCTGATAGGTGGTCTGCGCGAGATTGGGATAGGATTCGACGCCGCTCGCGATCACCATGCGCTGCGCGCCGCCGCGGCGGATCACCATCGTCGTCGGCGTGATCTCGACCCCAAAGCGCTGTCCGAGTTCAGGCCGCTGGTCGATGTCCATCTGAGTGACCTGCCAGCCTGTTTCCTCGCGGAACCGCTCAAGGATCGGCCATTGCACGCGGCAATAGCCGCAAGAGGCGCGCGAGAACATGACCAGCGCGAACTGCCCCGCATGGGCGCGCAGATAGTGGCGCCGGATCGCGTCCTTCTCGGCGCTCATCGCCGAACGTGCGTCGCCGACCATCGGGTTCGCCGACTTGGCGCTGATCTCGGGGTTTTGCAGCAGCGCGAGCTGCGTGACGCCGGCGAAGGCGCGGGCTTTCCTTCGCGCAAAATCCTGCAACCGCCAGAAATCCGCGACCGCATCGACCGTCAGCACGGTGGCGGCATAGTCGCGTTGCTGTTCGATCAGCTTGCGGATTTTGGGCGGCGTCCAGGTCGCAAGCTCCGCCATCGGCGGGATAGCAGGTCTCAGGAGCGCGTCGCGTTCGGGCTCGCTCGGCTCCGGCGGCGGTGCCTGATACCACCAATAACCCTGTTTCGGCTCGGGCGCGCGAGCGGAGGAAGCGCTTTGCGCCGTCGCGGCGGTCGTCGCCGAGAGGGCGAGGCCGGACAGAAGCGCCAGGCGCATCACAGCAGCTTCTCCACGCGCGTGAGGCGCGCGATCGGCACCGGGCCGTAATAGCGGCTGTCGAACCCGCTCATGTGCTGCGATCCGACGAAGACGGTGCCGGGCTCGATCAGCCCGTTGGCCGGACGCCAGTAATCGAGCTTTTGCCCGTGCCTTCCATATGGCTTAGTCACTCCGAGCAGTTCGCCTTCGCAATAATACCAGCCTTCCATATGATCGGGGATGATGGTCGACGGCTTCTCGATCAGCGAAATCCGCTCGCCCGGCATGCAGAGCGCGCGTTTGGTCACATTGACCGGGTCAGGGCCAGCGAGCGGATGCGACAGCTTGAACATGACGAGATCGCCCTTGGCGATCGGACCGGGGCTCACGCGCACCACCAAGGCGTCGACCGACGGCGACATCACGAGCGTTCCTTGCGGGATGGCCCAAAAGGTGAGCAATCCGAGCGGGATCACGATCGCGCAGGCTCTCCAGAGCCGGTCGGGACGAGCAGGCTCTCCGAGCCCTTCGGCGCCGAGCGCGACGGCCGCGCGGCACGGCAGATTCTTGAGACCGATGGCCAGATGCTTACCGGCCTTCCAGACGAGACTGAGCATCGCGCACTTCCTCCTTTCCACCAAGACGGGCGATTTCTTCGAGTAGGCCAGAAAGAGCCGCGTCGCCGTAAACAACCTGCGCGGCGCGGGGGCTTTCGTCCTCGCGCTCGCAATAGGGGAGAGCCGGATCGCCGGGGATCATTGCGAGCGCGGGAACGCGCGTGACGCCGTGCTGGCGGAAGACGAGCGGATCGACGATGAGCTGGACGTCGCGCATCGCGCAGGCGGGACCTTCGCATCCGGGATCGAGGCGGAGGATCTCGGCGGTCAGCTTCGCCATCGGCGCGACCTTGGTCATCCCGCCCGGCATGCCGCGAAAGGCGATCACGCCGCGCGCCTTCTCGAGCTGCGCGGCATAGGTGCGCAGTGTCGCCGTCGGCATCGAGGAGGAGGCGAAGAGCACCGGGACCCACCCCTTCGCCGCTGGCGTGGGGCCGGCATCGGCGACGGCTTTCATGTCGGGCGCCTCGAGGCCCAGCGCCTGTTCGAGCCGCTTTGCCATCGCCGCGCGCTCGGTCGCGAAACGGTCCTTGCCGGCTTCCAGCGCCTCGACCGCGCGGGCTTTCATGGCGGGGGAGGGCGTATGGCTCCGCATCGCCTCGAAGGCGCGGCGGCGCTCGGCTTCGCTCGGCTCCGGCATTACTGTTGGGCCAGTCTGCGGTTCCGCCTTGCGCCGCGCGATGGCGCCGCGCAGTCGCTCCATCGTGGCATCGCCTTCGGCTTCAATGTCGGCGCGCCCAGACGAAGGGGATTCTTCGTCCGGTGCTCCCGGCGATATCTGTCCGGCGGCAAGGCTTGCGAAGCCGACCGCGCCGCCGAGCGACAGCGCGATCGCGAAGCGCAGGTCAGCGGCCGATGGCCTGGTAATAGGCATCGATACGATCCTTCATGTCGATCTGGATGTCGGCCTGCGCGCGGGCCTCGATCTCGGAATAATATTCGGACAGGTCCATTTTGCTGAAATCGAGCGCCTGGAACTCTTCGGGCGTGAAACCTCGGCAATTCGGGGTCTTCACCGGGCCCCAGCCGTCCGGAAACGACTTCAATTGCGGGCGCCCCTGTTCCTGGATGATTCGGCCGAGCTTGGTGTTGAAGCAGCAATGGCTCTTCGACTTCTGGACGCAGATGCCGAGAATCTTCGAGCTGCAATAGCTGCCGACCTCGACGCACATGCCCGACCCATTGAGCATGCCGACCTCCATGTCTTGCTGGTCACACGAAGTGAGCAGGAACTCGATCATCACGTTGATCGCGAGGCTGATCGCGATCGAGGTCGGATCGAATCCGATCACAAGCGCATTGGCGCCCGCGCTCGCCGCCTGGCTCGCGGTCGCGCCCGCCTGGAAGGCGGCGTAGGCGGCCTTGGCCCCGGTGAACACGCCCTTGGCGATCGCGATCTTGGTCTGGGTCGACGCGATCGAAGACCCCATGCCGTCCTTGACGATCTTGCCCTTGTCCTTGCAGCAGTTCGAGAACGTCGTCTTGAGACCCGCGGGGCGGCAGCGCAGCGCGCGGCCGCCAAAGATTTCGATGTTGCCGAGGCAATTGCCTTCGGCGTCGATGGGACCATCGGCGGGTGCGCCCGGATCGTCGATCACCGGCTCGTCTTCGATCGGGGTCGCGGCCGCATCGATGCAGGCATTGGGCGTACACGCGGGGACGCCGCCACTCGCGGGCGTCTGGCACGCATATTGCGCTCCGAGCGGGCACGACCAGGCGCCGCCGGGTTCGGGCGCACACCATGTGCGCTCGAGCGGGCATTGCCAGCCGCCGCTCGTCGTGCCGACGCAGCTCGCCGTCTCGCCGGGGCCGTCGGCGTCGCCGCTGCCGTCGAGATCGACCGCGCACAACTGCTGGGCCTGCGCCGGGGTCGCGGCGAAGGCACTGCCGATCAGGATACCCGCGATCACCAGCGCAATCAGCAACACGCGGTGCGGCCAGAGAAGATCGCGCCAGATCATCGCGCCGTTGCCGTGCAGGCAAGATCGGCACCGGCGAGCCGCACCGTCTGCATCATCACCACCGCTTCGGGGAAATCGTCGAGGCAGCCGCAGGCCGAGACGATCTGTTCGCCGGGTCCCGCCGGACAGACATTGTCACTGGCGCAGGCGTGGTAGAAGGTATCCCAGCCGGTCGGGTTCGTTTGCTTCGCGCCGACGATGCCATCCGGCGCGGCATCGCTGTTCACCTTGGGGGCTCGGGTTTTGCAGATGGCCTCGCAGCGCGGAACCGAGCCGCGGTCGGGGAGCGCGAAGGGGCGGGTCGAGGCGACTGTTCCGCCATCGGTGGTCCGCACGCGATCGGCGAGCATCGTCTCGGTCGAATGGTCGATGATATAGGCGCCGCGCGACAGGTCCGGCTCGGGCAGCACGCCATTGTCGACAACGCATTTGTACGTCCGCTCGCGCCGGAAGAAATCGCGGGTAAGCTGGATGGTGCAGGAGTCGGTGCCGAAAAGGCGCGTTTGCGGCAGCGGCCTGAGGCCGGTGCCGACGCCATTATGGAAGGTCTGGACCGTGTCGACACTCTCGCTGTCGAGGCGGCACTTGGGATCGGCGCCATAGCCCGAGCAAAGATCGACCAGCCGCTCGCGCGGCTCGCAACCGGGCGAGACGCGGATATCGACGTCGACGAGCCCCCATTGGGTGGTCAGAGGTGCACCACCACCTCCGCCCCGGACGCGCGCTGACACGCTTGTCGGACCTGCTCTCAGATCGGCGGTGAAATCATAGGACGTGTAATTGCGCGCCGCGCCGCCGTCGGTGCGACAGTCGCCAGAGGGTAAGCCGATTGTCAGCCACGGTCGCGGCCCAGCTGAGCCGACGATACGGCCATTGATGCGGCCTTGGACCCAGTCGTCGGCGCCCATTTCAACAATCCGCGCCGAGACCAGCTTCGCGGGGTCGCTCACTGCAAAACTCGCGGTGAAGATCGGCGGCGAGCCGCTGCAATTGCCGTCGCCGATGATGCGATAGCGGCGGCAACCCTCGCCGCAGTCACGCACGGAATAGATCGCCCCCGAAGCCGAGACGATGTCGTCATAGGTCAGCGGCAGAAAGCTGATCTCGCGCTCGATCGTGCAGGCGCGGACCTGCTCGGCTCGCCCCGTGCCCGCAGGCGAGCCGGCCAGCGACTGGAATAGACTGTTTGCCTCGGACGCGGCAAAGGCATCGCCCTGGATCGTAGTGGGATTGGCGCGATAGGCCGTCTGGGGCAGGGCGGGGTCGGGGCTGCATGCCGTCGACTGCGCGCCGACATATTGGATGAGCGGACCGTTGACGCGCGCGTCGGCGACACCGATGCGCGGATCGTGGGTCGAGAGGGCGCCGATCGCGCCGCCGCCAAGATCCTTCAGGACCGAGGGCAGATTGCCCATGACGAGGTTCGCGCCGCAGCTGTTGTTGATGCAGTAGCAGCCGGCAAGCTCGGGCATCTCGACTTCGGAGAGCTTCAGGTCGCCGCCGCTGTCGACATCCCATTGGAAAGTGCGGCAGCCAGTCCAGCTTCCGGGCTGGCACGAGATTACGCCGTTGGCGCAGATGCCCGACACTGGGACCGGTAGCGTCGAGACGCTGTCGAAAGTGCCGTCGATGTCCTTGTCGCGAGCGATGCGAACCGTCGTGATGTCGCCGCCCGCGCCGGGCTGGACCAGGAGTTCGAGGAAGTTCGCGGTCTTCTGGCAGGCGAGGTTCGGCGTGAAGGTCCGGCTCTTGTCGACGGTGGCTATAGGCTGTCCGCTGAGGCCCGGGTTGATGTAATTCTCGAGGATCGCTTCGCTGTCGCCGCTCTTCGCGCGCGCGGCTTCGGCCGCGGCGCGCGCACGATCCTCGACCGTCTGGGCAGAAGCCAGGCAGGGCAAGGCCGCAGACACGGACAACAGGACGAGGCACCGCGATTTCATAGCCGACCCCGGCCCATGGTCCGCGAACCATATGGGAGACGGAACAGGTCTCCCGCCCGGAATGGATCGCATCCGGGCGGGAGGAGCCGATAGGCGGCCTGGCCTTCGAAGACGGTCAGCACGGCCTTTGCCCGGGGACGCAGCGGGGTCTGGTCGTGTTGGTCCGCCGGCGAAGGAGCGTCAGCCGCCTCGGCTGGCGTTGGAGCGGCGCCCAAGGAGAGGGGGCTGGGCGCCGCTCCCGCCCCGCGCGCCTGCCGGCAGCCACCGGGGCTGTGGCGGGCAGACCGGGCCGATTCCCGGCTGCGCGTGGGGCGATCGGAGTGCGCCGGAACCGGCGCCGGGTCAGGGCGTCTGGATTCCGGCACAGCAAATCGCTTTCTCGAAGAGCATGAACTCGGCGTTGTCTTTGCCGGGCGCATGTTTGCCGGAGGTCCAGAGCGCGCCCGGACGGCCGATGTTGACGCACTTGCCGCCCTTCACCGGCTCCATCAGCTGGAGCTTGTATCGGCTCTTGGTCCAGATCGGCTGGGGTTTGAGCGAGCAGCCGTCCGCCGAGTGGATGGTGAGCGCGCCGAGGCGGCCCATCATGAAGGTTCCGCGCGCGGCGAGCCCGGCCCAGGCCTCGACGCGGTCGCCCATGTGGATGTCGCCGGCGATCGGATAGGTCGAGCCCCAGCTTCCCATGCACCAGAAGAGCGGATCGACGACTTTGCCCGCGGCCGCAGCAGCGCTGTCTGCCATGCAGGCGAGCCCTGCGGCGGGATTGCCGAAGAGGATCCCCTCGGGCTGGATGATCGCGCCGAGCGTTCCCGATTGCCAGGTTGGCAGCAACTCGGTCATCATCGCGACGTCGAAACCCTCGTCCTCGAAGCACGGCAGGTCGGTGAACATGTCGAGCATCTGCCAGACGGGGGCTTTGTAATAGTGCATCTGGGCGAAGAGCTTGGTCGTGTTGGTGCCGTCCGCGATCGAGGACTGGCTGCCTTGCAGGCGGCCGCCGGCCGGCATGATGTCGGCGCCGAGCGCCATCATGCACCCGGGCTCGGTCACGACGTCGACCATTCGGTTGGGCGTCCAGAAGCTCACCTTTACGCCAAACCAGAAGGTGACGCCCTTGCGGCAGGCGCAGAGCGGCTTCGAGACCGACTGTGCATCGAGCGCCTTGTCGAGCTTGTCATGGCTCCCGACCCGCACGCCGCCGATCGTGATCGGGAAGATGCAGTTCCAGCGTACCTTGGTTATGGGATTGAAAATCGTGTCGGTGGGACACTTGGAAGCGTGGGCTGGTTCAGCTGGAAACGCGAGGCTTGCGAGTAGCGCAAGAGCTGGGAGCGCTACCCTTGACCGCAACCACCGCTGGCGCTTCGCGCGCTCGCCCGGTGTGCCCGGGAAATAGCGCAAAACAGAAGGCGAGCGGCGAGCAGGCATAGCATCTCCGTTGCGCCGCGGGCGGACGCCGAGGGTTCGTCAAGGGTGGAAGAGTGGCGCTCGAACCCGCGGTTTGCTGGGAGTCGCTGCCTCGTCCGCAGACTGAGTTGCAATATGAGCCGGTGGGCGAGCAACGGGTGAGGAACGGCCATGCCGCTGGAGGGCATCGATGTTCCGCCAAAGCTGAGCCGGTTACTGGGAAACGGGTTGAAATTTGGGTGACGGTGACATTTTTTGCCAGAGACTCTTGTTGATCGGCGGCTCTTCGACCTAGCAGGGCGCCCATGAATTTAGCCGCGACTCACACGACCAGCCGCACCATATTGGCCACGCCGCGTGCGATTTTTCGCACTTTGCTCGATCCGGAGACGATACCGTCGTGGCGGCCGCCGAGGGGAATGGCGGGGCGTATCGAGCAATTCGATCCTCGGCCCGGCGGCGCGTATCGTATGATATTCCAATATCCACATGATGATGCCGCGCGCGACAAATGCGCTTCCGGTGCGGTCATCATCGACGGCCAGTTTATCGAGATCCTCCCCGACGAGCGGCTCGTCGAAGTCGTGCGTTTCGACACCGATGATTGCCGGTTCCAGGGAGCCATCACCGTCACGACCATGCTCGAGCCGGTAAAGGATGGAACGAAGGTGACCTTGTCCGCACAGGACGTTCCACCGGGTCTCGGCGAAGCGGATCACCGCGCAGGCATGGACGCGATGCTCAAAAATCTCGCCAATTTTGTAGAATGAAGGTTCAGTCAAAAAGACACCCGTCCGGCCGAAACCGAACGGGTGTCAAGATGAAGAACTCGATCTTCGTTGCCGAGGGAAAGCTCCTCTGGGTCGCGCGGCTCAATTAGACGCGCAACTCGATCCGCGATTGGACGGAAACGCCAAAAGCTGCGGGGAGAAATATTCCGACGCAAGCGGGTGTGATTTGGGCGCCCCTGTCCAAGACTATTTTGCAGACTGTTGGGGTTCTATGGCAAATTCGCTCAATTCGAGCTTCTGACCGACCTGCTCGACGATGACGGGTGCGACAGCGAGCCCCCAGGGGAATCGCATTTGAAAAATATAGTAGCGCGATGAGTTGATATGGATTCTTTGGGTGTCCTTCATAGTAAGGAGGATATCCATGTCCTGGTTTGCCGCGGCGTTTGATGATCTTCGCGATCCGCGAACGGGCAACGCGCGCCGTCACGATCTGCTGGAAGTGCTGACGATGGCG
>Ga0180222_1001562_pt1 | contig 23039 bp, 21 predicted proteins | sample eDN5th37CKraftOP_FD_151336 | JGI IMG/M metagenome (GOLD analysis project Ga0180222, IMG submission 151336) | Enriched Organic Plus compost microbial communities from Emeryville, California, USA - eDNA 5th pass 37_C Kraft OP (version 2) (version 2) ... | reverse complement strand
ACGCGGGGGCTGTGGCTCTCGTTCTCGGAGGCGGCGCGATGCGATGCGGAGGTCGCGGCGCAGTTCCGCGCCTACATCGCCGGCGTGCGGGCCCAGAACGCCGTGCTCGTGGACGAGTGGGCCCAGCGCGGATTCCTCCGCACGGACGTCCCCCGCGAGGAGCTGGTCGACCGCGCCGCGCTCATCGGGTCGGTCGAGCTGTACGACCGGGCCGTGCGCCTGGAGGGCATGGATCGCGACGCCTACGTCCGCACGGTCGCCGGGCTCTTCGCGGCGGCGCTCACGGCGGGGTAGAGCGTCGCGGCCCGGCGCTCACGCGGGCAGGGACAGCAGACCCGCGGATGCCTCGGCGAGGCCGTCCGCGATGAGGGAGTCGATCGCCCGGTCGCGCTGGCGCCGGTCCGGCCAGTCGGCGATGACCTCGTCGTGCGGCAGGGGAGCGGGGGCGGCCTCGCGCAGCGCGCGGAGCACGGCGCCGCGGGCCTGACGGTCGCTGCCCTCGTAGCGCGCCTGCTTGCGGCGTGTGTCCCCGGTGTCGGGATATCCGGCTCGCCGCCACGCGCACACCCTCGCGAGGGGGCACGCGTCGCAGCGGGGTGCCCGCGCGGTGCACACGGCGGCGCCGAGCTCCATGGCGGCCGCATTCACGACCGCCGCGGAGTCGGCATCCGCGGGCAGGATCCCTTCCATCGCGTCGAGGTCGCGTCGCGACGGCGAACCGGGCTGGGCCCGACCGTCGACGGCCCGGGCGAGCACGCGCCGGGTGTTCGTGTCGACGACGGGATGCCGGTCGCCGTAGGCGAAGACGGAGACGGCCCGCGCGGTGTAGTCGCCGATCCCGGTGAGGGCGAGCAGGGCGTCGACATCGCGCGGCACGACGCCGCCGTGGCGGGCGGTCACCTCCGTGGCCGCGCGGTGCAGCCACAGGGCGCGGCGCGGGTACCCGAGGTTCGCCCACTGGCGGACCGCCTCGGCCGGGGGATCCGCCGCGAGCGCCGCGGGCGTCGGCCAGCGATCGAGCCACGCCTCCAGATGCGGGATGACGCGGGTGACCGGGGTCTGCTGCAGCATGAACTCGCTGACCAGCACGCCCCACGCGCCGTAGGCGTCGGCGAACGCGGCGCGGCGCCACGGCAGATCCCGCGCGTTCTCCCGGTACCACGCGATGAGCGGGCTCGCGAGGTCGGGCATGGGATCCAGCCTAGGCGGGCCCCCGCGTAGGCTGGACTCATGCGCCTGCCCATCACGCCCGCCACCACGCTCTGGCGGTCCCTCCGCGACGAGGTGCGGCACAACTACCCCGCGGGGCGCGTGATCCTCGCGGTGGACGGGGTCGACGGCGCGGGCAAGACGATGTTCGCCGACGGGTTCGCCGAGGCCTTCGCGGAGGACGGGACGGCCGTGTACCGCGCGAGCATCGACGACTTCCACCGCCCGCGCGCCGAGCGCTATGCGCGCGGCCGGACGTCCCCCGAGGGCTTCTACCGCGACTCGTTCGACTATCCGACCTTCCGCCGCGTCCTCGTCGACCCGTTCCGGGACGGCGCCCAGACCGCCGGGTCCACGGGCTTCCAGCTGAGCGCGTTCGACGTCACCCGCGATGCGCCCGTCGACGCGCAGTGGGTGACCGCTCCGCGCGACGCGGTGCTCATCATCGACGGGATCTTCCTCAACCGGCCCGAGCTGCGGGGCCTGTGGGACTGGTCGGTGTGGCTGGACGTGCCCTTCGACGTGACGTACGCCCGCATGGCGGAGCGCGACGGCTGCGATCCGGACCCGCTCGCCGAGTCCAACCGGCGCTACTACGAGGGGCAGTTCCTCTACCTGCGCGATGCCCAGCCGAAGACGGCGGCCTCGGTCATCGTCGACAACACGGATCCCGCGCATCCGCGGCGGGTCTATCAGGACTTCTGCTGATGGCCCGCGCAGGTCTCCTCCTGGTCGACAAGCCGGGGGGCATCACGAGCCATGACGTCGTCGCCCGCGCGCGGCGCGCTCTGGGCACCCGCAAGATCGGCCACGCCGGCACGCTGGATCCGATGGCGACGGGGCTCCTGCTGCTCGGCGTCGAGGGCGCGACGCGGCTGCTGACGTTCATCGTCGGTCTCGACAAGACGTATGAGGCCACGATCCGCCTGGGCGTCGCGACGGACACCGACGACGCCGAGGGCGAGGATGTGTCCCGAGCGGAGGCCGCGGTGCTCGCCGCCGTGGACCGCGCCCGCATCGACGCGGGGATCGCGAAACTGACCGGGGCCATCTCGCAGGTGCCCAGCCGCGTCTCGGCGATCAAGGTCGGCGGTCGCCGCGCCTACGACCTCGCCCGTGCGGGGGAGGAGGTCGAGCTCGCCGCCCGCGACGTCACGGTCTCCCGCTTCGAGGTCACCGCGGTCCGGCACGCGGACGGGGGGCTCATCGATCTCGACGTCGTCGTGGACTGCTCGAGCGGCACCTACATCCGCGCCCTGGCCCGCGATCTCGGCGCCGACCTCGGAGTCGGGGGCCACCTGACCGCACTGCGTCGCACGCGCATCGGGCCGTTCCTCGTCGACGACGCCCTCACCGACATCGCCGCCGACGCGCTGCGGGACCCCGCCGAGGTCGCGGCCGCCGTCCTCGGCCGACTCGACGTGACCGCCGCGGAGGCCGTGGACCTGCGCCACGGGAAGCGGCTCACCGGGGCCGCTGAGCGCCTCGCCGGGGAGCGGGCGGCGGCCGTCGCCCCCGACGGCAGCCTGGTCGGAGTCGTCGAACGACGCGGCGCGGATCTCAGGAGCGCCATGAACATGCCGGAAGGAGCGCAGGCATGATCCTGTGGTTCACGTTCATCCTCGTCGCGGTCGCGGTGATCTCGGGCGTCGCGTGCGTCGCGCTCGGGCTCGCCGGGCGCCGGCCGAGCGACCTCACCGTCGGCGCGATGGCGCTCATCGAGGTGCTGCTGATCGTGCAGATCGTGATCGGGATCGTGTCGCCCTTCGCGGGGAACCCGCCCACGGGCAGCCTCCTCGAGTACTGGGTCTACCTCGTCTCGGCGGCGCTGCTGCCCCTCGCCGGCGTCGCATGGGCGCTCATCGAGCGCAGTCGCTGGAGCACCGTCATCCTCGGCGTGGCGGCGCTCGCCGTCGCCGTCATGGTGTGGCGCATGCAGGTGATCTGGACGATCCAGGTCGCGTGAGCCGCGAGCGGGTCAGCGCTTCTTGAGATAGCTGGAGTGCACCCAGCCGGTCTTGCCCTTGTAGGTGACCTTGCGCCACACGCCCTTGCTGGCCTTGATGACGCCGACGTTCGCGCCCTTGGGGATCACGCGGATCTTCTTGCCCTTGAGGGACGCCGACTTGCGGAAGTTGACCGCGGCCTTGGCCTTGTAGGTGGCGGGCTTCTTGACGGTGACGGATGCCGGCGTCGGCGTCGTGACCGCGGGCGTCGTCACGCGCGGCTTCGTGGAGGTCACATACGAGCCGGACACCCATCCGCTCCGTCCCGCGACGGTCACCGGGATGAACCCGTTCGTCATGTTCCCGGGGACGTGCACCATCGAGGTGCCGGTGGGGAGGACCTTGAGGCTCGTGTAGGACGTCGACGGTCCGGTGCGGAAGTTGACCGGGCTGGACACGTAGTACGTGCAGGTCTTGGGGGCCTTCGAAGCGGTGACGGCCTTGGCCTTGCCGTAGAGGTCGACGCCGCGCGACTTGAGGAACGGCGCCGGGTCCGTGGATGTCGCCTTGCCCGGCTCGCCCTTCCACACCTCGAGGTGCAGGTGGTTGCCGCCGGAGACGCCGCTCGTGCCGACCTCGCTGATGTGCTGGCCGGCCTTGACGATCTGCCCGGTCTTGACCCGGGTCGTCGACTTCCAGATGTGGTAATAGATCGACGTGTAGGTGACCCCGCCGATGTTGTGGCGCAGCTTGATGTAGCCCGCCGTGGACTTCGTGCCGTCGAGCGTCGCGGCCACGACGCCGTCGGCGATCGCGTAGATGGGATCCCCGCCCGGAGCAGCCAGGTCGAGCCCGAGATGGTACGTGGAGGCACCGGGAAGCGGGATGCAGCGCGCGCCGTAGTACGACACCGCGGTGTAGCTCTTGGCCTTGAGGGGCATCGCGAAGGTCGTCGCCACCGGCGGCGCGGGGATCGCCGCGGCGCGCACAGGTGCCGCAGCGTAGGTCGGGGACGCCGGGATGCCGAGTGTCACGACGAGGGCGGCGGCGGCGATGATGCCGGTGAGCGTGGGGCGGAGCGATCGCTTCATGGGTGGCACTACTTCTCAGACAGTCGATGGACGGGCGGCGGTCGGGATCCGTCCTGTGAATATTGTCACTCATCGGTGTGTCTGTCTACTTCTGGGGTTGATGTGACGTATGTGACAGCGCCGGCGCGCTCGTCCGCCGCGTCGCAAGTAGGATCGATGTGTCATGACCACGCCCACCCGCCCCCGCCGCCGCATGACCGGAATCGGCCGTGTTCTCGTCATCGTCTACGGGGTCATGGCGCTCGCGGCCCTGGGCCGCTCGTTCGTCCAGATCGTCGAGCGCTTCGATGAGGCGCCGCTGGCCTACAGCCTCTCCGCGGCATCCGCGATCGTCTACATCCTGGCGACCCTCGCGCTCGTGTTCGCCGGCGGTCGCGCGTGGTACCTCGTCGCGTGGGTCGCCATCAGCTTCGAGCTCGTGGGCGTCCTCGTGATCGGCCTGCTCAGCTTCCTCCTGCCCGACCTGTTCGCGCACCCCACGGTGTGGTCGTGGTTCGGGATGGGCTACCTGTTCGTGCCCCTCGTGCTACCGTTCTTCGGCCTGTGGTGGCTCGTGACCCACCGCCCCGAGCCGCAGGCCACCGAGCGGGGCGCCGCGCCGGCGGCGGTGACGCCGTGATCGTCTTCCGCGATCCCGCCGAGGTCCCGGAGGGCTTCGGGCCCACCGTCGTCGCCATCGGAAAGTTCGACGGCGTGCACGCCGGGCACCGCGCTGTGATCGAGCGCGCCCGCGTGGACGCGGCGATCGGCAGCGCCAAGGTGGTCGCCGTCACGTTCGACCGCAACCCGCTCAGCGTGCTGCGGCCCGAGATCTGCCCGGAGAGCCTTCTGGGCGTCACCCAGAAGCTGCAGCTGCTCGCCGAGACGGGGATCGACGCGACCCTCATGCTCCACTTCGACGAGGCGCTCGCGGCGCTCACGCCGCGGGAGTTCGTCGAGCGCGTGCTGGTGCGCGCCCTCGACGCGCGCACCGTTCTGGTCGGGCGCGACTTCCGCTTCGGGCGCGGGGGAGCGGGCACCCCCGAGACGCTGCGCGAGTTCGGCGAGGAGTTCGGCTTCCGCGTCGACGTCGTCGACGACGTGCGTGCGATCGAGGCCGACCGCCGCGTCTCCTCCACCTGGATCCGCGAGCTGCTCGCGGAGGGCGACGTCGAGACCGCGCGCAAGCTCCTCGGCCGGCCCGCCTCGGTCTGGGGCGAGGTCGTCCACGGTCTCAAGCGCGGCCGGGAGCTCGGCTTCCCCACCGCGAACCTGACCCCCGCCCTCGAGGGCTTCGTGCCCGCCGACGGCGTGTACGCCGGGTGGCTCATCGACGAGGGCTCCGCGGACGGGCTGCGCCCCGGCATCCGTTATGCCGCCGCGATCAGCGTCGGCACGAACCCCACGTTCGACGACGTGCCCGAGCGCCAGGTCGAGGCATACGTGCTCGACGAGACCGACCTCGACCTCTACGGGCACCGCGTCGAGGTGCAGTTCGTGCACCGCATCCGCGGCATGGTGGCGTTCGAGGGCATCGAGCCCCTCATCGCGCAGATCGCCGACGACGTCGCCCGCGTGCGCGCCGCGCTGACCTGAGCATCCGTCTGCCGGGTGCGCCGCCCGTCGGACGCGCCGCCCGCCGGATGTGCGCCTGTCGGATGCGCCGCGGCTTCGGCATATGCCAGAGTCAGAGCCATGACGGAACAGACCGCCGCCCCGCGCACGACCGTGTCCCTGCTGCGACGCATCGTCGTGGGCGTCATCATCGCCTCGTTCGGACTCGCGGCGGTGCTCGGCATCATCGTCCTCCTCGGCGTCGAGCTGGGGGAGACGGCGGGCAAGGTGCTCGGCACGACCGCGATCGTGGGCTCGTTCAGCGTGGCCGTGCTCTGCTGCGCCGCGCTCCTGGGGCGCCGGGCGCAGGTCGTCGGCGCGGTGGGCGTGTTCGTCACCGTGCTCAGCGCCGTGCTCGTGATCTGGTTCGTGTGGGACAGCGACCTGTGGTCCCGCTGGGACGGCGTCTTCCGCGTCCTGTGGACGGGCGTGGCCGCGTCGGCGGCGTTCGCACTCGCCTCGCTGCTGCTCCTGCTCGTCGACCGTCGTCGTTCGGCGGTGCGCGTGACGCTCGCGGTCACGCTCGTGGTCATCGCCCTGCTGCTGGCGATGACGCTGTACCTCATCTGGGCGCGGGACGTGGACGGCGAGATCTTCCCGCGGGTCTACGGCATCGTGGCGATCCTCGCCGCGCTCGGCGCGGTCGTCGTGCCCGTCCTGTCGCTCCTGCTCCCGGACTCGCGCGGCCGAGCGGGCATCGACCACGCCCTCGCGGAGCGCCTCGTCGAGGAGGCCCGTCGCCGCGGCATCAGCGTGGAGGAGCTCGTCGCGCCGGTGCTCCCGGCGCCTGCCGCGACCGCGTCCGTCCCGCCCGGGGCGGCGACGGCGCCCGCCGGGGAGCCCGCGCCCACGGACGCCTCGCAGCCGTAGACCCCGCCCGCACCGGGCAATAGCATCGGTCGCATGGACGCAGTCCTCTCCCTGCTCACTGCGGCCGCGGAGGCGCCGGCGAAGAGCGTGAACCTGTGGGGCGCGCTCGGGTGCGCCGTCGCGTACTCCGCATCGCTGCTGGCGACCCTCGACGCCTTCGCGGACATGATCCTCGCCCGCGGAGACAGCCCTGCAGGCCGACTGACGCCGGGGATGGGGCTGAAGTTCGGCTCGAAGATCGCGGCTGCGGCCATCACCGTGGTGTCGGCCGGCATCGTGCTCGCGCTCGACGCCAACTGGTTCGCCTTCATCGCGCTGACGATCGCCTTCGTCGCCGTCGTGGCCATCGGCATCCTCGTCATGATGAGTCACGTCCGCGCCGGCGCGCGGCCTCGCCCCGCGCCGGCGCGCGCGGTGCCCGCCGACGACGCGGGCTGACGCGCGCTTCCCGCCGCACGCGGCGGTGCCGCGGCGCGGACGCGCCGGTCGCTCCGGTGCCGGCGCCGCGCCGCGAGTCCGAGGCGCGGAGGCGCCGGTCGCCGGCGCGCAACTCCTCCAGAATCGGCGCCGCCGCCCGCGCGGAGCCCGGCTGCGCCGCGCTCCGCGCGAAGGTGGAGGAGTTGTGCACGCCCGCGATTCCGCGGCCGGGGCACCGGGAGCGGATCCTCCCCGTCGACCGCGCGCTCGCTCGTCGCGGTTTGCCTCAGCGCCAGCGGACGGCTACGTTTAGAGGCGTGCTCATTCGAGGAGACTGTGCACATATGAGCGGAGGATCGATGGCGACCGAGGTGAAGGTACCGACGACGGGCAACGCCGGCGAGCCGGCTGTGGTCCTCGAACTCAACGTCGCCGTCGGCGACCAGGTCTCGGCGGGTGACGTCGTCGCCACCCTGGAGACCGCGAAGGCGACCGTCGAGGTCGACACCCCTGCCGGCGGCACTGTCCTGGACATCCGCTTCCAGCCCGGTGACGAGGCTCCCGAACATGACGTGCTGATGCTGGTCGGCGAGGCGGGCGAGATCGTGACCGCGAGCGCCGCGCCCTCAGCACCCGCCGATCCGTCGCCTTCCTCCACCCCGGCCTCGCCGCCTTCCCCCGCCGCGTCGCCGACGGTCGAACCGGCGCCGGAGAGGGTCGCGGATCCGTCGCTCGCGCCGCGGACGCGCATCAGCATCTCGCCGCGTGCGCGGCGTCTCGCGGAGTCGTCGGGCATCGACATCCGCGAGCTCACCGGGTCCGGCCCGTTCGGCCGCATCCTCTTCTCGGATGTCGAGGCCGCGATCGCCGCCGCTCCGGCGCACGTCTCGACCCCCTCCCGCACCTCCGCACCCGACCCGACCGCGACCGAGACGGTCGCGCGCGGCCGACGTGTTCCCGTGCGCGGTGCCCGCAAGGCGACGGCGCAGCACATGCACGCCTCGCTGCAGAACTCCGCCCAGGTGACGCTCACGCGGTACGCGTCGGCGGATGCGATGCTCGCCTACGCCGACCGCCTCAAGGCGGCCGCCGAGCGTCGCGGCGCCGTCCGCATCGGGATCAACGACCTCCTCCTCTTCGCCGTCGCGCGCACCGTCGGCCGCCACCCCGCCGCCAACGCCTGGTTCGAGTGGGACGCGATCACGGAGTTCGACCACGTCGACCTCGGGTTCGCCGTCGACACGGGCAGGGCGCTGCTCGTGCCGGTCATCCGCGATGCCGACTCCCTCTCGCTCGCGGCGCTCGCCACGGCGGCGCACGACGCCATCGACCGTGCCCGTGCCGGCAAGACCGGTCCCGCGGAGCTCGCGGGCGGCACGTTCACCGTGTCGAACCTGGGCGGGGCGGGCATCCACTGGTTCACCCCCGTGCTCAACGCGCCGCAGGCGTGCATCCTCGGCGTCGGCGCCGTGCACCGCGTGATGCCGGAGGCACCCGCTCTGCTGCCGCTCTCGCTCACGTTCGACCATCGCGCCATCGACGGCTCCGCCGCCGCCGCACTCCTCGCCGACATCGCCTCGGCGATCGAGCACGTCGACACCCTCGCCGTCTACTGAAACCCCTATCCCGGAGGACGCCATGGCCAAGGAGCTACTCATCGACCCGGTCGAGGTCCGGCGAGCAGACAGCATCCGCTTCACCCCGATCGAGGTCAACGCCTACCAGCCGGACATCGCCCGGGAGTCCGCGCTGCACGGCGAGGACGCCCTGCGGCGCATCGGCCGGGACATGCTGCTCGTGCGCGAGTTCGAGCTCATGCTCAACTCGATCAAGCGCGAAGGCTCCTACCTGGGCGTCTCGTACACGCACGCGGGGCCGGCGCACCTCTCGATCGGACAGGAGGCGGCCGCCGTCGGGCAGGCCTTCACGCTGGGCGCCGTCGACAAGGTGTTCGGAAGCCACCGCAGCCACGGCGAGGTCGTGGCGAAGGGCCTGTCGGCGATCGCCTCATCGGATCCGGCCGAGCTCGAGGCCGACCTGAAGGCGTGGTCGGAAGGCGCGACATGGGATGTCGTCCAGCGGCGCCTGGCATCCGACGACCCTGAGCAGCAGGCGATCAACTACCTCATGTACGGGATGTCTGCGGAGACCTTCGGGCGCCGCACCGGGTTCAACCGCGGCCTGGGCGGGAGCATGCACGCGTTCTTCCCGCCGCTGGGCATCTACCCCAACAACGCGATCGTCGGCGGCTCCGCGCCATTGGCAACCGGCGCCGCGCTGCACAACCGCCTCCGACGCCGACCCGGCATCGTGGTCGCGAGCATCGGGGACGCGTCGACGGGCACGGGGCCGGTGTGGGAGTCGTTCAACTTCGCGTCCATGGCCCAGCTCAAGGGGCTCATGGACGAGGAGCACCGCGGCGGACTTCCGGTGGTCTTCTTCATCGTCAACAACTTCTACGGCATGGGCGGACAGCCCATCGGCGAGACGATGGCGTTCGACCGACTCGCCCGCATCGGCGCGGGCATCAACGCGGACAACATGCACGCGCGCACCATCGACGGCAACGACCCGCTCGCGGTCATCGACGCGATGACCACCGCCCGGCAGATCCTCGAGGCGGGGGAGGGGCCGGTCCTCATCGACTGCCAGACCTACCGGCTCTCGGGCCACTCGCCCAGCGACGCCTCGTCCTACCGGACGAAGGAGGAGCTCGAGCGGTGGACCGCCGCGGACCCCATCCCCGCCTACTTCCAGCGACTCGTCGACGGCGGGATCGCGACGGCGGATCTGCACGACCGTTACAAGGAGTGGGCTCAGCAGACCGTGCGCGCCGCACTCGAGGTCGCGATCGACCCCGAGGCGTCGCCGCGTCTGCGTCTGCGCGACGACGCCGATGTCATGGCCTCCCTGACCTTCAACGACCGGGTCGAGGAGCCCGGCACGGCACCCGTCGGCGAGACGTCGGTTCCGCTGGACGAGCTGCCGCAGAAGCTCGCCATCGCGAAGAAGTCCCGCGTGGGCGTCGTCGACGGCAAGACGCTCAGCGGCGCGAAGGCGGTGACGTTCCGCGACGCGCTGTTCGAGGCGATCGTGTCGGCCACCGCCGCCGACGACCGCATCACGCTGTGGGGTGAGGAGAACCGCGACTGGGGCGGATCCTTCGGCGTGTACAAGGGCCTCACGGAGTTCCTGCCGCGGCACCGCCTGTTCAACGCCCCCATCTCGGAGGCGGTCATCGTCGGCTCCGGCGTGGGCTTCGCGCTCAGCGGCGGCCGCCCGCTCGTCGAGCTCATGTACGCCGACTTCATCGGCCGGGCGGGCGACGAGATCTTCAACCAGATGGCCAAGTGGCAGCCCATGTCGGGCGGGCTGGTGAGCGTGCCCATGGTGCTGCGCGTGTCGGTCGGCGCCAAGTACGGCGCGCAGCACTCCCAGGACTGGAGCTCGATGGTCGCGGGCGTCCCCGGGCTGAAGGTGGTCTTCCCCGCCACGGCTCGCGACGCCAAGGGGCTGCTCACGAGCGCTCTGCGGGGCAACGACCCTGTCGTCTTCTTCGAGAGCCAGCGGCTCTACGACATGCCAGAGACCGTGCACCCGGAGGGTGTCCCGGAGGAGGACTACACGACGCCCATCGGCGTCCCGCAGGTCGTCCGCACGGGCGACGACCTGACGATCCTCACGGTCGGCGCCGCCCTCTATCGCGCCCTCGAGGCCGCCGACATCCTGGCGGAGCGGCACGGCCTGCGGGCCGAGGTCATCGACGCTCGCTCGCTCGTGCCGTTCGAGTACGACCTCCTGCTGCAGTCGGTCGCCAAGACCGGGCGGCTCGTGTGTGTGTCGGATGCCAGCCTGCGCGGCAGCTGGCTCAACACGGTGGCCGCCAAGGTCGGCGAGGAGGCGTTCGACGATCTCGACGCACCCGTGGTGGTGCTGGGCGCACGGAACTGGATCGCACCGCCCGCCGAGCTGGAGTGGGAGTACTTCGTCACACCCGGCGACATCCTCGACGCGGTCCACACGCGCATCCTTCCGCTGCCGGGGCACACCGTGCAGCCCGGACCGGGCGCAGACGGGACTCTCGAGGAATCCGCCCGAGGCATCTGATGGTCGAGTTCTTCATCGACAGCGCCGATCGCCCACGTGTCTCCGAGATGCTCTCCACGGGGCTGTTCGCCGGCGTCACGACGAACCCCGCGATCCTGGAGAGGTCCGGGCTCGGCAGTGCGGACCTGCCCGACTTCGTCGCATGGGCGGAGGACGCCGGGGCGCGGCGCATCTTCGTGCAGACGTGGGGGCCGACGGCGCGTGCGCTGGTCGAGCGCGGGCAGGCGCTGCGGGCGCTGTCGCCGCGCGTCGTCGTGAAGGTGCCGTACTCGCCGCACGGACTCGCGGCGGCGCGGGCCCTCTCAGAGGGGGGTGGCGTCCTCGTGACCGCGCTCCACCGCGCCTCCCAGGCCACGGCGGTCGCAGCGACGGGTGCGGCGTACACCGCCCTGTTCGTCTCCCGCATCGACGCGACGGGTCGATCCGGCATCTCCGAGGCGGTTCTCGCCCAGCGGTCGCTCAGGGCGTCCGGCTCCGACACCAGGGTCATGGCCGGCAGCCTGCGCACGCCTGATCAGATCCTCGAGCTCGCGGCCGAGGGCGTGTCGGCCGTCACGATCGGGCCTGCCGTGTGGGACGCGTTCTTCGACGACGAGCACACCCGCGCGGCGGTGGAGCGGTTCGAACAGCTCGCGGATCCGTCCGCGTCAGCCGCGGCGCTCGGCTGACGGCGGCTTCCCGCGCCGTGGCTAGACTGACGATCTGACAGCGGCGTTCGACTCCCGGAGGAAAGTGTTGGCCACCACCAGACAGGCCGCGACGGGCTCCGCGTCGTTGCTCGACGCCGCGCTGATCGCGCGTCGGTACTACCTCGACGGCAAGCAGAAGAGCGAGATCGCGCAGGAGCTCGGGATCTCCCGCTTCAAGGTCGCGCGTCTGCTCGATGAGGCGCGTGCGGCCGGGATCGTCGAGATCAGCATCAAGGTGCCGACGGATGTCGACCTCGATCTCGGCGAGCGGCTCGCCGCCGCGTACGGCCTGCGTCGCGCGATCGTGGTGAACGTCGGGTCCGACGACGAGGAGGCCATCGCCGCGGGCGTCGGGCAGGCCGGCGCCGACTATCTGGCGGGCCTGCTCACCGAGGACGATGTGCTGGGTCTCGCGTGGGGACGGAGCCTCACGGCGATGGCGGACTCGCTCCAGGGCCGGACCGGCGCGGATGCCGTCCAGCTCGTCGGCGGCCTGCGCGCGGCCGGTCCCACCGTGAGCGGGGTCGAGCTCGTGCGGCGGGTCGCCGAGCGTACCGGCGGGGATGCGTTCCCGATGCACGCGCCCCTCGTGGTCGGGTCCGTCGAGATGTCGCAGGAGCTGCTGGCCGACCCCGCGCTCGCGGAGGCGCGCGGACGCTTCGGTCGCCTCACCGTGGGCGTCTTCGGCGTCGGGTCGTGGGACCCGCCGCAGTCCGCTCTGCTCGACGAGCTTCCCCCGGACGCGCGGCAGGAGCTGCGCGCCGCCGGTGTCGTCGCCGACATGTGCGGCATCCCGATCGACGCTCAGGGGCGCGAGGTCCGCGCGGCCGCGACCGGGCGCATCGTGGGCATCCGGCTCGAGGAGCTGCGTCGTGCGCCTGAGCTCATCGCGCTCGCGGGCGGCGTGAGCCGGGTCAAGGCGATCGCGGCGGCTCTGCGCTCCGGCGCGGTGACCACGCTGGTGACGGACGCGAGGGCGGCCAACGCGCTCATATGAGCGCCAGTTTGACATGTGAGCACCGGTCCCGAAAGGATGGGACCACGTCGGGCAACGGGTGCCCGTCGGGTTCGGGAGCAGCTCAATGTCCGTCTGGCTCGGGATCGATCTCGGCACGTCGAGTGCGAAGTGCGTCGCGATCGACGCGCACGGCGCACTCGTCGCGACGGCGCAGGAGCGGTACGGCGTAGACCGCCCGCACCCCGGCTGGGCCGAGCAGGACCCCGAGCGCTGGTGGTCCGCGACGGTCGCGACGCTGCGCGCGGTGACGCAGGCCCTCCCCGCGGGCACGGAGATCAAGAGCATCGGCCTGTCCGGCCAGATGCACGGCGTCGTGCTCGTCGACGCGCACGCCCGGCCTGTGCGCCCCGCCATCATCTGGTCGGACGCGCGCTCGGGGGACGAGGTCGCCCTGTGGCGCGACGAGATCGGCGACGATGAGCTCGAGGCGGTGACCGGATTCCGCAGCGCACACGGCTTCGCCGGTCCCAGCCTCACGTGGCTGCGACGCCACGAGCCGGATGCGCTCGCGGCCGCCGCGCACGTGATGCAGCCGAAGGACTACGTGCGGCTGCGCCTGACCGGCGAGGCCGCTCTCGAGATGTGCGACGCCGGCGGCTCCCTGCTCTTCGACCTCGAGGCGCAGCGCCCGTCGGCTCGGCTGCTCGAGGTCGCCGGCATCACCCCCGAGATGCTTCCGCCTCTGCGGCCGACGCTCGGCGTCGCCGGCACCGTCCGGCCCCCCGCCGCCGAGGAGACGGGCGTCCCCGCGGGGACGATCGTCGCGGCCGGCGGAAGCGACCAGGCCATGACGGCGCTCGCCCTCGGGCTCGAGGACCCCTCGCGCGCGGCCGTCACGCTCAGCTCCGGGGGAACCGTGCTGGTCCCGGTCGCGTCCTCCGTGCCGGCGGGATACCACCGCCTCGCCGCGGCACAGGCAGGCCGGACCATCGCGATGGGCGTGGTGCTGGCCGCGGGGCTCGCCACGGACTGGCTCGCACGTCTCGTCGGCCGCCCCGAGAAGGATCTCCTGGAGGCGGCCGCCACGGCCGAGATGGACGACACGCTCGCCGCGACACCGCACCTCGGCGGGACGCGCACCCCCGTCGTGAGCACGCGTGCGCAGGGGGCCTTCTCCGGCGTCGGGTTCCACCACGGGGCGGAGCACCTCATGCGGGCGCTCGTCGAGGGCACCGCGGTGTCGCTCGCCGACTCGCTCGCCGCGGTCTCCGGCGGACGCATCGACGCGTCGACCACCATCGTCCTGTCGGGCGGCGGATCCCGGTTCGCCGTGTGGCGGCAGGCGGTCGCCGACGCGACCGGCGTGCCCGTCGTCATCAGCTCCGATCTGGAGCACGCGGCCCTCGGCGCGGCGCTGTCCGGTGCCGCCGCAGAGGGCACGCCGATCGAGTTCCACGCACCCGAACGGGTGCTCGCCGTCGTCGAGCCGGATGCCGCATCGACGCAGCGTCTCGCGCGCCTGCGCGCCAGCGCGTCCGAGGACGCGCGAAAGCCGAAAGGAGGGTCGGATGAGTGATCCAGACCGAGTCGTGTTGAAGGTCGAGGGTGTGACGAAGCACTACGGCCATGTGCAGGCCCTGCGGGGCGTCGACTTCGAGATCCGTGCGGGCGAGGTCGTCGGTCTCGTCGGCGACAACGGCGCAGGCAAGTCCACCCTCGTGTCGGTGCTGTCCGGCGCCGCCGCGCCCACGGCGGGACGCATCACGTTCGAGGGGGAGGATGTCTCGCTCTCCGATCCCTCGCACGCGCGCGACCTCGGTATCGAGACCGTCTACCAGGACCTCGCGCTGGCGCTCGACATCCCGATCTGGGCGAACCTCTTCCTCGGGCGCGAGCGTCGTGCGCGGGGGCTGTGGGGCCTGCTCGGCTTCCTCGACCGTCGCGGCATGATCCGTGAGGCGGAGGAGGAGCTGAAGACGACGCGCATCCGCATCGGCTCGGTGCGCGCCCGCACGAGCGCCCTGTCGGGCGGACAGCGTCAGGCGATCGCGGTCGCGCGCGCCGTCTCGCGCGGCTCCCGGTTCGTCCTCATGGACGAGCCGACGGCCGCGCTCGGCGTCGAGCAGCAGCACCGCGTCGGCGAGCTCGTCCAGAGCGTGGCCGAGCGCAACGTGCCCGTCCTGCTGATCAGCCACAACCTGCCCCAAGTGCGGGAACTCTGCGACCGCGTCCTCGTGATGTATCGGGGGCGCATCGTCGCCGACCTCGACCCGAAGGTCGAGAGCGTCGAGACGATCATCGGCTGGATCACCGGCTCGGCATTGGAAGGACAGCTATGAGCGCGACACGGCAGCCCTCGCTGCAGCCGCAGGAGACGACGTCGATCGACACGCCCGACGCTCCCCGCGAGGGCGGGCGCAGCATCCTCGGGCGCATCGGATCGATCCTCGGCAAGTGGGACGGCGACGTCGCCCGCATCCTCATCCTGCTCGTCATCGTCGTCGTGATCGGCATCGTGGCGCCCAGCTTCCTGAGCATGGCGAGCTGGCTCGCCCTGTCGCAGACCACGACCCTGGTCGCCCTGCTCGCGCTCGGGCAGACCTTCGTCATCGTCACGGGAGGGATCGACCTGTCGGTCGGCGCCGTCATGGCGTGCTCCGCCGTCGTGGGCGCGGTCGTGATGAGAGGCATGTACGCCTCCGGATCCGACATGACGATCACCGTGCTCGCCGGCCTCGCCACGATGCTCGTCGTCGGCCTCGTCGCGGGGCTCGTCAACGGGCTCGTGATCACGAAGCTCAAGATCACGCCCTTCATCGTCACGCTGGGCATGCTCTCGGTCGCGACCGGGGCCATGAACCTCATCAGCGGCGGCGCCGAGGTGGTCGGTCTGCCGCCCGTCCTCGGCACGATCGGCAACCAGGTGATCGGAGGATGGCTCACGGTGCCGGTGATCGTGACGATCGTCCTGGCCGTCGTCGCGGCGATCGTGCTGACCCGCACACGATTCGGCCTCCGCTCGTTCGCGATCGGCAGCAACTCCGGAGCGGCGCGCCGAGCCGGCATCAACGTGGACCGGCACCTCATCCGGATCTACATGCTGTCCGGGCTCTTCGCGGGAATCGCCGGCTTCCTCCTCACGACCCGCTTCGTGAGCGCGAGCCCGATGGCGGCTCAGGGCATGGAGCTTCTCTCGATCGCGGCGGCCGTCATCGGCGGCGCCAGCCTCTCCGGCGGCCGTGGCTCGGTGCTGGGCACGATCATCGGTGCGCTGATCATGTCGTCGCTGCAGATCGGCCTGATCATCGCCGGTGTGCAGTCGTTCTGGCAGACGATCGCGATCGGCATCATCACCGTCGCGGCCGTCTTCGGCGATCAGCTGCGCATCAAGTTCGCGGGAGAACGCCCGTAACAAGGCCCCCACTTCGGGGAAAGGGGCGATGAAGCCCCGGAAAGGAATGACATGACACAGCGCCACACCCTCAAGAAGGTCGCCTTCGCCGCCGCAGCGGCCGGCGCCCTCGTCCTCGCCGGATGCTCCTCCTCGCCGAGCGCCGACCCCACTCAGGGCGGCGGCGGCAAGGGCGGCGAGGAGTACACGATCGCCCTCGTCCCGGGCATGACGACCCACTCGGCCTACCAGACCATGTACTGCGGCGCCCTCGAGGCCGCCGAGGAGCTGGGCGTCAAGGTCGACTTCCAGGGCGCCAACGCGTGGGACCCCGCGCAGCAGCTCCCCGTCGTCCAGGCAGTCCTCGCGACGTCGCCCGACGCGCTCCTGCTCGTGCCGTCCGACTCGTCCGCCCTGCGGCCGGCGGTGGACCAGTTCCTCGCCGCCGACATCCCGGTCATGACGATCGACACCGGCCTCGAGGACACGAAGGGCCTGTCCGCGGTCATCAGCTCCGACAACGTCCAGGGCGGCGGCGCGGCCGCCGAGGCCCTCGGCGAGGCGATCGGCGGCAAGGGCACCGTCGCCATCATCTCGGGTGTCCCCGGCGCCACGACGGACGTCGACCGCGTGGAGGGCTTCCGCAAGGTGATGGCCGAGAAGTACCCCGACGTCAAGGTCCTCGAGCCCGAGTACTCGCGCTCGGTCGTCGCGACGGCGGAGAGCCAGGTCCAGGCGCTCATGCTCGCGCACCCCGACCTGACCGGTGTCTTCGGCGTCAACGGCAACTCGGCCACGGGCGCTGCGAACGCCGTCGTCAAGGCCGGTCGTGCCGGTGAGATCATCGTGGCCGGCTACGACGCCGAGCCCGGCACCGTCGAGCAGCTGCGCGCCGGCAACATCAACATCCTCGTGGTGCAGGACTTCATCCAGGAGGGTCGCCTGGGCGTCGAGTACGCCTACGCGGTGCTCACGGGTGACGAGAAGTCGATCGACACGCCCAAGGTGCTGCCGAACATCATCGCCACCACCGAGAACGCGGACGACCCGGAGATCTCGAAGTACTTCTACATCGAGAGCTGCCAGTAAGCCGCAGCCGTGGGGCGGGGAGCTCTCCCCGCCCCACGGTCATGTGCGGACGCGCGCGCGGGCGCGCGATCCGCACACAGAGGACGCCGTCCTCGATCCGACACATTCCGCAGGGAGAGCAGTGCTGAACAAGACCGGATGGCCCTCGGACCTCGACGAAGCCGTGGTGCGGCACGCGCGGGTCCTTCCGCTGGAGATCGTGCAGGCCAAGGGCGCAGGACACGCCGGAACGGCGTCGAGCCTCACTCCCGCCCTCTACGTGCTGTTCCAGGGGTTCCTCCGGCACGACCCCGCGGCACCCGAATGGGCGGGGCGCGATCGGTTCGTCCTCTCGTGCGGCCACGCGAGCCTCGCGCTGTACCTCCAGCTGTGGCTGTGCGGGTACGGCCTCGAGCTGGACGACCTGCGCCGCGCGCGCACCATCGACTCCCGCACTCCCGGGCATCCCGAGCGCGGGCACACGCCCGGTGTCGAGACGACGACCGGGCCGCTCGGCCAGGGCGTCGCCAACGCCGTCGGCATCGCGATGGAGGGCGCCCGCCTGGAGCGCCTCCTGGGCACGGACCTCTACTCACCGCGTGTGTGGTGCTTCGCATCGGACGGCGACATGGAGGAGGGCATCTCCCACGAGGCGTCCTCGCTCGCGGGCACCCTCGGACTGCAGAAGCTCATCGTGGTGTGGGATGACAACGGCATCTCCATCGAGGGCGAGACGTCGATCGCCTTCGGCGAGGATGTCGAGGCCCGCTATCGCGCGTACGGGTGGCACACGCTCGAGATCGCCGACGGCGAGGACCCCGCCGCGCTGCGCGACGCCTTCACGCGTGCGCATGAGCTCTCGCTGCACGGGCCGGTGCTCGTGCGACTTCGAACCCGCATCGGGCATCCGATGCCCACCGTCGGCGGCACGGCGGGCGCGCATTCCGGCGCTCCCGGCGCCGACGAGGTCCGTGCGACCAAGGAGCTGCTGGGGCTCGACCCCGAGCGGGAGCTCTACATGCCCCAGCACCTGCTCGCCCACGCGCGCGCGGTCGCGGACCGGGGCGCGCACGCCCACGCCGAGTGGCGCGTCCGGGAGGAGCGGTGGCGCAGCGAGGATCCGGATGCCGCGGCGCTGCTCGATCGCATGCGGCAGCGCGACGTGTCCGAGGCGCTCGCGGCGCTCGACGAGCTTCGCGACCAGGCACAGCCGGCCGCGACACGTGCCGCGGGAGCCGCCGTGCTGGAGCGCATCGCGCCGTTGCTCCCGGAGCTCTGGGGCGGCTCGGCGGACCTCGCCGAGTCGAACGGCACGCGCATCTCCACCGTCGACAGCTTCCTGCCCATGGATGCGGTGAGCGAGCAGTGGCCCGGCGGTCACGGCGGGCAGCTCGTCCACTTCGGGATCCGCGAGCACGCGATGGGCGCGATCCTCAACGGCATCGCCCTCGGTGGCGTGAGCCGTCCGTTCGGCGCGACCTTCTTCGTCTTCTCCGACTACATGCGGCCCGCGGTTCGGCTCGCCGCGCTCATGTCGCTCCCGGTCGTCTACGTCTGGAGCCATGACTCGATCGCCGTGGGCGAGGACGGCCCGACGCACCAGCCGCTCGAGCACCTGTGGAGCTATCGCGCCATCCCCGGCCTCGCGGTCGTCCGTCCGGCGGACTGGGTCGAGACGGTCGACGCGTGGCGGCGGGTCCTCGCCGATCCGTCCGGACCCACCGCGCTCGTCCTCAGCAGGCAGAAGCTGCCTGTCGTCGCGCAGGACATCCGCCCCGAGGAGGGAGCGACCCGCGGCGCCTACATCCTCCGCGACCCCGACGGTGCGGTCGACGCCATCGTCATCGCGACCGGATCCGAGGTCGCGGTCGCCCTAGGCGCCGCCGAGCTGCTGGACGACGAGGGCATCGGCATCCGCGTGGTGTCCGCGCCGTGCCTCGAGTGGTTCGAGCAGCAGGACGCCGACTACCGCGCGCACGTGCTTCCCGCGCACGTGCGGTGCCGGGTCAGCGTCGAGGCCGGCACCGACACCGGCTGGCACCGTTACATCGGCCTCGACGGGCGTGCCGTGGCCGTCCACGGCTACGGCACGAGCGGCGCCGGAGACATCCTTCTGGAGCGCGCCGGGATCACCGTCGATGCCGTGTGCGCGGCGCTCCGCGACAGCCTCCGGGAGGCCGGGGGCGCAGAAGGGGCGCAGACTAGGATGGTCGTGTCTGCCGATTCGAAGGGCGCTGGACTCTCATGACGCTTTCCTCTGTTCCCGCGCACGAGGTCGCTCCGTCGCCCCGCGCGCTGCAGCTGCTGGGCGGTGACCCCGATGACGCGACGCTGAGCCGCTATCTGCACGGGCTTCCCGGTGTCGACGCCGTCGGTCTCGAGCAGCGGGCCGCCGGTCTCGGCACCCGCTCCATCAAGACCACCTCCAAGGCGTGGGCGCTGGACCGCATCATCCAGCTCACCGACCTCACGACGCTCGAGGGCGCCGACACCCCGGGAAAGGTGCGCTCGCTCGTCGCCAAGGCGCTGCGGCCGGATGCCTCCGACCCGACCTGCCCGCGCGTCGCGGCGGTGTGCGTGTACGGCGACATGGTCCCGTACGCCGTCGAGGCGCTCGGCGGCGCGCACGGCGACCCCGACGACGGCCTCATCGGCGTCGCGGCCGTCGCGACCGCGTTCCCGAGCGGACGCGCGTCCCTCGACGTCAAGCTGCGCGACACCGCCGAGGCGGTCGCCGACGGCGCCGACGAGATCGACATGGTCATCGACCGGGGCGCGTTCCTGGCCGGCCGCTACGGACTCGTCTTCGACCAGATCGCGCAGGTCAAGGCGGCCTGCCGCCGCGGGGACGGCACCTCGGCGTCCCTCAAGGTGATCCTCGAGACCGGCGAGCTCAACACGTACGACAACGTGCGCCGGGCGTCGTGGCTGGCGATCCTCGCGGGCGCGGACTTCATCAAGACCTCGACAGGCAAGGTGCAGCCCGCCGCGACGCTCCCTGTCACCCTCCTCATGCTCGAGGTCGTGCGCGACTGGTACCGCGCGACCGGCGAGCGCATCGGGGTGAAGCCGGCCGGCGGCATCCGCTCGTCCAAGGACGCGATCAAGTACGTCGTGACCGTGGCCGAGACCGTGGGGGAGGAGTGGCTCCAGCCCCATCTCTTCCGGTTCGGGGCCTCGAGCCTCCTCAACGACGTGCTTCTGCAGCGCCAGAAGCTGGCCTCGGGTCACTACTCCGGCGCCGACTACGTCACGATCGACTAGGACTTCCCATGAGCTTCCTCGAATACGCTCCGGCGCCGGAATCGCGCGCCATCCTCAACCTCCGCGACGAGTACGGCCTGTTCATCGACGGCGAGTTCGTCGAGGGCGGCGGGACGCCGTTCACGACCATCTCGCCCGCCGACGAGAAGCGGATCGCGACGATCGCGTCGGCCTCCGACGCCGACATCGACCGTGCCGTCGCGGCCGCGCGCCGCGCGTACGAGCGCACGTGGTCGAAGATGAGCGGGCGCGACCGCGGCAAGTACCTGTTCCGCATCGCCCGCCTCGTGCAGGAGCGGGCCCGCGAGCTCGCCGTGGCCGAGAGCCTGGACAACGGCAAGCCGATCAAGGAGAGCCGCGACGTCGACGTCCCGCTCGTGGCCGCGTGGTTCTTCTACTACGCGGGCTGGGCGGACAAGCTCGACTACGCGGGCCTCGGGGCCGACCCCAAGGCGCTGGGCGTCGCCGGGCAGATCATCCCGTGGAACTTCCCGCTGCTGATGCTCGCGTGGAAGATCGCCCCGGCGCTGGCCGCCGGCAACACCGTCGTCCTCAAGCCGGCCGAGACCACGCCGCTGACCGCGCTCCTGTTCGCGGAGATCCTGCAGCAGGCCGACCTGCCGCCGGGCGTGGTCAACATCGTCACCGGCGCGGGAGCCACCGGCGCCACCCTCGTCCGGCATCCGGATGTCGACAAGATCGCCTTCACGGGATCCACGGCCGTGGGGCGCGAGATCGCCAAGGCGGTCGCGGGCACGCGCAAGAAGGTGACCCTCGAGCTGGGCGGCAAGGCGGCCAACATCGTCTTCGACGACGCCCCCATCGACCAGGCGATCGAGGGCATCGTCAACGGCATCTTCTTCAACCAGGGGCACGTGTGCTGCGCGGGCAGCCGCCTGCTCGTGCAGGAGAACGTGCACGATGAGGTCGTCGACCGTCTCAAGGCGCGTCTGTCGACGCTGCGCCTGGGCGACCCCCTGGACAAGAACACCGACATCGGCGCCATCAACTCGCGCGAGCAGCTCGACCGCATCCGCGAGCTCAGCGACATCGGCGAGGAGGAGGGCGCCGAGCGGTGGAGTCCGGACTGCGTCATCCCCGACAACGGGTTCTGGTTCGCCCCCACGATCTTCACGAACGTGCAGTCCAGCCACCGCATCGCACGCGAGGAGATCTTCGGGCCGGTGCTCTCGGTCCTCACCTTCCGCACCCCCGCCGAGGCGATCGCGAAGGCGAACAACACGCCGTACGGCCTGTCCGCCGGCATCTGGAGCGACAAGGGCTCGAAGATCCTCGCCGTGGCCGACCGCCTCCGCGCGGGCGTGGTGTGGGCCAACACCTTCAACCGCTTCGACCCGTCCAGCCCCTTCGGCGGCTACAAGGAGTCCGGCTACGGCCGGGAGGGCGGCCGTCACGGGCTGCTCGCGTACCTCAAGGGAGGCGCCAAGTGAGCAAGCGACTGACCGTGCCCAAGACCTACAAGCTGTTCATCGGCGGCGCCTTCCCGCGCAGCGAATCCGGCCGCACGTACGAGGTCTTCTCGCCCAAGGGCGCGTTCCTCGCCAACGCCGCGCAGGGATCCCGCAAGGACGCGCGGGATGCCGTCAAGGCGGCCCTGGGCGCGGGCGCCAAGTGGGCCGGGGCGACGGCGTACAACCGCGGGCAGGTGCTCTACCGCGTGGCCGAGGTCCTCGAGGGGCGCCGCGCGCAGTTCATCGACGAGATCGTCGCGCAGACCGGCGTGTCCGCCGCCGCGGCGGGCGCCGAGGTCGACGAGGCGATCGACCGCTGGGTCTGGTACGCCGGCTGGTGCGACAAGTACACGCAGGTGTCGGGGTCGCTCAACCCGGTCGCGGGTCCCTACTTCGACATCTCCGTCCCGGAGCCGACCGGAGTCGTGGCGATCATCGCGCCGCAGGACTCCGCGCTGCTCGGTCTCGTCTCCGCGATCGCGCCCGCGCTCGTCGGCGGCAACGCGGTCGTGGTCGTGGCCTCGGAGCGCTATCCGCTGTCGGCCATCAGCCTCGCCGAAGTGCTCGCGACGTCGGACGTCCCGGGCGGCGTCGTCAACATCCTCACCGGCTCTCCCGCCGAGATCGCGCCGTGGCTGGCTTCGCACCCCGAGGTGCACGCGCTGGATCTCGTCGGCGCGGGCGAGCTGGAGTGGATCGACCTGGAGATCGCCGCGGCGCAGACCCTCACCCGGGTGCTGCGTCCCGAGCAGGGTCCGGATGCCGCGGCGCCGAGCCTGCAGCGGATCACGGCCTTCACCGAGACCAAGACCGTCTGGCACACCAAGAGCCTCGTCTAGCGGCTCGGGCGGGGGCGTCCGGTGCGCGTCGCCGGTGCGCGCCGCACTGCAGTGTGGGCAGCGCGGGGTGCGCCATGTTGGCGGCGGGGCTCCTCGTCGTGCTCGCGCTGTCCGTCGCCGCCATC
>Ga0180222_1001559_pt1 | contig 23075 bp, 18 predicted proteins | sample eDN5th37CKraftOP_FD_151336 | JGI IMG/M metagenome (GOLD analysis project Ga0180222, IMG submission 151336) | Enriched Organic Plus compost microbial communities from Emeryville, California, USA - eDNA 5th pass 37_C Kraft OP (version 2) (version 2) ... | reverse complement strand
GCTACCGGACCGCTCTGGTCGGGAAGTGGCATGTCGGCGCACTGCCGGACCATGGCCCGACACGCTATGGTTATGACCATTTCTTCGGCATATCGAGTGGCGCTGCGGATTATTTCGGCCATGCGGGCGCGCCTGCCGATCCCGGGCGCAGACGCGGCGGGCTGTTCTTCGACGAGACCAGCGTGGAGCGGGAGGGATATCTGACCGATCTGCTGGCGGAGGAAGCCGGCCGGTGGATCGGGGAAGGGGGCGCCGCGCCTTTTCTGCTCAGCCTCCATTTCAATGCGCCGCATTGGCCCTGGGAGGGGCCCGAGGACCGCGCGCATTCGCAATCGCTGAGGATATTGCGTGACCCGTCAGGTGGAAGCCTCGAGACCTTCGCCAGGATGGTCGTGGCAATGGATGCCGCTATCGGTCGCGTGCTGCGGAAGCTCGCGCAGAGCCGGCGCGGCCGCGAGGTTATCATCGTCTTCACCAGTGACAATGGCGGCGAGCGCTATTCGGACATGTGGCCCTTCACCGGCATGAAGGGTGAACTGCTGGAAGGCGGGCTCCGCGTGCCGCTGATCGTCAACTGGCCGGGCAAGGTGAAGCCCGGCGGGCTGAGCGATCAGGTGATGACCTCGATGGATTTCCTGCCCACGCTTCTCGCTGCGGCCGGCGGGCCCGCGCTGTCCGGGCAGGAGACCGACGGAGCCAATCTGCTGCCGCAGATCCTTGGCGAGGCGCCGCCTGTTCCACGGACATTGTTCTGGCGGTTCAAGGCGAATGAGCAGGCCGCCGTGCGCGACGGCGACTGGAAATATCTGAAGCTGGGCGGCAAGGAACATCTCTTCCATGTCGCGAGCGATCCACGGGAGCGGGCGGAGCTCGCGGAGGTCCATCCTGAACGCTTCGCGGCGCTGAAGGCTAAATATGCCGCCTGGGACAGCGAGATGCTGCCATATGGCGCCGATACGTCCAGCGAGGACGTCAAGCAGACCTTCCCGGACCGTTATTAGCGCGCCGGGGACGCTGAAACGGTCCGGGGATGGCCGCGGGAGGGTTCCTGCCTTCCCTCGATCGGACGGCCGTCATCTCCTTCTGCCGGACAGTTCATGGCCCGCGTTCCTGTCGAAACGAAGGTTGAAGAAGACCGCCGTGAGCGAAATCGCGGCAACCGTCCAGATCGCGACCGAGAAGTCCCCGAATTGCGGAACCTCATGGCTCCGCGCCGCCGACACGACGCCCAGCACGCCGGCGGCGGTGCAGATGCCGAGGGACATGGCCAGCTGCTGGACCGTCGAATAGAAGCTGGTCGCCGCGCTCATCCTGCGGGTGTCGATCTCGTCATAGGCGATCGCGTTGAACGCGGTGAATTGCAGCGAGGTGAGAAAGCCGCAGACCAGCAGCACGGCATAGACCGCCGTCCAAGGCCAGTCGGGCCGAAAGAAGCCGGTCACGGCATAAAGCAGCGGCACGAGCATGCCGACCGTGGTCAGCGTGGTGCGGAAGCCGAAACGGCGGAGCAGGGTCCGCGCCGTGCCCTTCATGAAGAAGGCGCCAATGGCGGGCGCCACGGTGACGGCGCCGCTCGCGGCGGCCGAAAGGCCAAAGGCAAGCTGCATCAGCATGGGGAGCAGGAAGGGCTGAGCGCCCTGCGTGATGCGCATGAGTGTGCCGCCGATGATGGAGAGCCGGAAGGTCGGTATGCGGAGCAGCGTGAGATCCAGGATCGGCTGAGCCGCACGCCGCGCATGGACGAGATAGGCCGCGATGCTGACCAGGCCGGTGGCAAGCAGGGGCAGGATGAAAGCGCCATGACCTGGGCGGCTCAGAAGTTCGAGCGCGAACATCGTGGCGCCGAGGCCGAGGCCGGAGAGCAGGAAGCCGGTCAGATCGAAGGGCCGCACGTCGCTGCTCCGCACTTCATCGATGAAGCGGCCGACCAGAAAGACGCCGGCGAGGCCGATGGGCAGATTGATCCAGAAGATCCAGCGCCAGTCGAGATAGGTCACGATGAGCCCGCCGACCGGCGGTCCGAGAATCGGCCCGATCATCGCCGGCATCGTCAGCCAGGACATGGCGGCGACGAGATCGCGCTTGGCGACGGTGCGGAGCAGGACGAGGCGGCCGACCGGCATCATCATCGCGCCGCCCATGCCCTGAAAGAAACGGGCGAGGACCAAGGTTGCGAGATCGGTCGACAGCGCGCAGGCGATGGAGCCCATGACGAAGATCATGATCGCGATCTGGAAAACGCGGCGGCCTCCGAAACGATCAGCCGTCGAACCCGATGCCGGAATGAAGAGCGCGAGTGCCAGAAGATAGGATGTCAGTGCTAGGCTGATACCAGTGGGAGCGATGCCGAATTCATGCGCCATGGTGGGCAATGCGGTGGCCAGCACCGTCGAATCCAGATTTTGCATGAACAGCGCGCAGGCAATGATGAGCGCGGTCGTGCGATAATGCCGTGCTGGTTGCGCGGCGGCTCCGGGCGCGGGCTCGGCAGGCGGCAGGGTGAGGTCACTCGGTTGGTTCAAGATCTCCGCTGCGCGCGTTTGGCCGCCTTGCGCGCTGGGATCCCTAGGTGCCCGATCGCGCTCTCCATGCCTCATGTGATGCCCCTGGCGAAATAGGTTTTCGACCGGATTGCCGGTGCCTGTGGCTGTTGGGGCTGTCCGGCTCCGTCCGCCTTGTCCGCTAACAAGCGACCGCGGCGGCTCTACATAGGTTCTGGTGCCGGATTGATAGGTTGTGGCGCCAGCGGTGGTCCGCTCCGTTGAGCCCGCCGGGGAGCCGATCTAGCTACCGTTCGAACAGAGTATCGAAAGAGACATTCCCATGAACGGCAATTTCCTGATCGGCGCGCGCGCGGTTGTCCGCTCCGCTACATTCCGGGCCATTGACCCTGCAACCAACGAAGCGCTCGATCCGCCTTTCGGGATCGCCACCGCGGACGATGTCGCTCAGGCCTGTGCGCTCGCGGACGAGGCGTTCGACGTCTTTCGGGAATTGGCGCCCGCCAGGCGCGCGGCATTTCTCGAAGACATGGCGGGGCGGATCGACGCGCTCGGCGACGCATTAGTCGATCGAGCCAGCGTGGAAACAGGCCTTCCCAGGATGCGTCTGATCGGCGAGCGAGGACGGACCACGGGACAGCTTCGTCTCTTCGCGCGCGTGTTGCGCGAAGGCTTGTGGGCCGATGTTACGATCGATCCCGCATTGCCGGATCGCCAGCCGCTGCCGCGCCCCGATCTGCGTCTGCGCAAGATCGCCGTCGGCCCCGTGGCGGTTTTCGGCGCATCCAACTTTCCGCTCGCATTCTCCGTTGCCGGTGGCGACACCGCTGCCGCCTTCGCGGTAGGCTGCCCCGTGGTCGTCAAGGCGCATTCCGCTCATCCGGGGACCTCGGCCATGGTTGGTCACGCGATCCGGGAGGCCGTCGCGGCCTGTGACCTGCCCGAGGGGGTCTTCTCCCTCCTGCAAGGCAAGTCGAAGGACATCGGCCAATCCCTCGTCGCCGATCCGCGGATCAAGGCGGTGGGCTTCACGGGCAGTCGCGCTGGCGGTCTTGCGCTGATCGCGACGGCGCAGGCGCGGCCGGAACCGATTCCGGTCTATGCAGAGATGTCGAGCATCAATCCCGTCCTGCTGTTTCCCGGCGCGCTGGCCTCGCGCTCCGTGGCGCTTGCACAGGGCTATGTCGCCTCACTGACCATGGGCGCCGGTCAGTTCTGCACCAATCCCGGTATTGTGCTGGCCATTGATGGACCGCTTCTCGATCGCTTCCTGCAGGCAGCGGCGGATGTGCTTGCGGCCGCCGAGCCCCAGGTCATGCTGACCCCCGCGATCCATGAAAGCTACGAAAATGGCGTGCGCCGGCTGACTCATCACATCGCGGTCGGCACGGTTGCGCAGGGGCTGGAGGCCCATGGCTGCAACCAGGGCCGTGCCACCATCATGACGACCACCGGCGCGGAGTTCATGAGGCACCCCGAATTGGCGGAGGAAGTTTTCGGTGCAGCATCGATCGTCGTTCGCTGCGTATCTCTCGATGAAATGAAGACGGTGATCGGCACGATGGAAGGTCAGCTCACCGCGACGCTCCTGATCGATGAAATGGACACCGAGCAAGCGCGGGACTTTTTGCCGCTGCTGGAACGCAAGGCAGGCCGCATCATCGCTAACGCCTGGCCGACCGGCGTGGAGGTCAGCCACGCCATGGTCCATGGAGGACCGTTTCCGGCTACATCCGATCCGCGCTCCACCTCGGTGGGAGCGAAAGCGATCGAGCGTTTCCTGCGCCCGGTCTGCTATCAGGGCATTCCCGACGCGCTGCTGCCGGCTGCATTGCAGGAAGCCAATCCACTTGGGCTGCCGCGCTACGTTTCCTGAGAGGATCAGCTTGCCCGGCGCAGCGGTGTCGGGCCCACCGCGACATGGGCGCGTATCAGGTTGATGAATTCGGTGTGGAGTTTCGTCGGCATCCAGTTGGCGCGCATCGTGATTCCGATTGAGGGCGCCGGCAGGATCGGTCCGAAAGGCAGGGCGCGCAGATTGCCGTCGGCATAGAGCAGTTCATAGGTCGTCATGAGCGTCAATCGGTTGCTGCGTTCGAGCAGCTGGCGGATGATCGGCGTCGTGCATGTCGCAATCTGGGCCGGCGGCGTGTCGAGGCCCGAGAACAGACGATCGAAGCAGTTGCGGCGATTCGATCCAGCCGTGCCGATCACCCATTCGCCCTGGGCGAGTTCAGCCAGCGTTACGCGGCCTTTCTGGGTAAGCGGATGGCCGCGGCGCACCACGACCGAATAGGGCGTCTGCGCGAGCGGTTCGCTGACAAGCTCCGTCGTCTCCATTTCCTGCACGAGGCCGATGATCAGGTCGACGTCGCCGGCAAGCAAACGCCTGGCCATTTCGGAGGCACTGTCGCTGAGAATATGGATGTCCGCCTGCGGGCGCTTGCGAAGAAAGTCGTCCAATACCGAGGCCAGAAGCACACTGCCGCCAAACGGCATCGAGCCGATCACCATGCGCTGGCTCGCACGACCACGCGCCGCCTCGACCTCCTCGATGCCCCAATCAATCTCCCGGAGCGCCAGCTTCATCTTGCGGCCGAAACGGGCACCCTGCGGGCTGACCAGCATGCCGGCCGCCGTTCGGTAGAAGAGCGACACGCGCAGATTGCCTTCGAGATCGCGCGCTGCGCGCTGCAGCGAGGCAGCGGAAATGCCGAGCGCTTCCGCGGCCGCGTCGAAGGAGCCATGCTCGACCGTGCTCGTGAGTGTCCGGATCTGGGACCGTGTCAGCCGATTGACGATGGGCCGGGCTGCAACCGATGTGGATGCCGCACCGCTCTCGACAACGGCGCCCTCGGTCTGCTCGAAGAACCGCTTGACGCGCGCATGGAAAATCTCGCCCAGTTCGTTCAGATAGCTGCCACTGGCCCGTCGATCGACCAGCGCCGCACCGACCTGTTCCTCCAGCTTGGCCAGCGCCTGGGTGACCGCGGGCTGAGACAGGCTGCATTCTTCGGAAGCGCGGCGCACGCTCTTGAGGTCGCCGATGGCTTCGAACAGGCGAAGCTGGCGAAAGCTGAGGCCCATATGGCGATGGGAATCGAGCATTGTCGTCATTCCTGCATCCTCTCGGCTCGAAAGTTAGCGCGAAACTTATAGGCCGACAATCGGTGCACGAGGGGCTCACGGCCGGTGCTGAACGACTTGTTGGAATCGAAGAAACCGAGTCATTCGTTTGACTCTGGAGGAGGTTAGAAAATAATTTTATATAATTCAATGAATTAGATATCTTGACGTTCGAGTGTGGGGGCTGATGGGGCGGCGGCATATCACCACTTCTATGGAGGAAAACATATCGCCGGGAGCATTGATCTTATGTCCTCCCGGGGTTGAAAATGATCGCCGAAAATGTCGATGGCAGGCTTCTGAGCAAAGAACCGGCTTCACCCACGGCGAGCCTATAAATTCTGTGCCGTCAGTTGATCGTTCGCCGGTCGCTGCGTTGACTTGACGGCCGCCCGGTCTCCTTTCTCTGCGCAACAGCTTCGGGTCATTCCCGGCGTCAACGATTGTGCAAAGGAGACTGATGTGGCCGGAAAGGTTCATTTGAAGATTGCGGTGGCCGAGCATCCGCATACGTCGGCTGTCCGCAACGGATCGATCCCGATCGAAGGTGTCGACGCGGAGATCATCACGGTCAAGCCACAGATCGGTGCCTTTCGCCGGATGGTCCGCGATGTCGAATTCGACGTCTGCGAACTGGCGCCGACCACCTACATTATCGCTCGCGCCTATGGCGCGCCGTTCGTCGCGCTGCCCATTTTCGTAGTGCGGCGCTTTCATCATGCGGGTCTGCTCGTTCGCCCGGATGCAGGCATCAAGGAGCCCAGGGACCTTGAGGGCAAGAAGGTCGGCGTGCGTGCCTATTCGGTCACGACGGGCGTGTGGACGCGACAGGTGCTCATCGATGATTTCGGCCTCGACAATGACAAGGTCACATGGGTCGTCGATGACGAGGAGCATGTGACTCAGCTCCGTCTTCCGCCCAATGTCGTTCATGCGCCGGAAGGACGCTCGCTCGCCGACATGATGGCGGATGGTGAACTGGCTGCGGGTTTCGCGGCCGCCGCCGGCATCGGCCGCACCGGTGCGCCGACCGGCGGTTGGAAGGAAGTCGAGGCCGATTATCCGGATCTCTTCCCCAACGCAGCCGAGCTGGAGGCCGAATATTATCGACGCACCGGCATCTACCCGATGCACGGCACGATCGTCGTCAAGGATTCCGTCCTCGCCGAACATCCCTGGATCGCACGATCGCTATACGATGCGTTCAAGCAGGCCAAGGACGAATGGCTGGCGCGGCTCGACGCCAACGGGCCGCAGGACGAGGTTGAGCGCAAATATGACAAGCTGCGCCAGATCGTGGGTCACGACCCGCTGCCTTATGGCATCGAGGACAATCGCCCAACGATCGAGGCGCTGGAGCAGACCGCGTTCAAGCAGGGTCTGACGCCGCGTCGGATGCGCATCGACGAGCTGTTCGTCGACTCCGCTAAGATCGCTGCGCGCGTCTAGGCATCGGCATCGCCGGCCATTGCGCAGCGTGCGGCGGGAATGGGGCGAGTGGCCGGCATGAGCCTAGCGGGCCGAGGCGTCGGGGCGGCCGGGCTGACGGCACGCTCTTATGCGGACCGGCCCAAAATGAATGCCCCACTGTCCTCCCTGGCCGATAGAGCGGATAGAGCCAGATCAGGGGTTAGCAGATGATTATCGATTGCCACGGCCATTTCACCACCGTTCCCATGTCCTTTCGCGAATGGCGTGCGAAGCAGGTCGAATTTGCGGACGATCCCGTCAATGCGCCGAAATTGAAGGATGCGGTGCTGACCGACGATCAGATTCGCGAAGGCATCGAGAACGGGCAGCTCAAGCTTCAGAAAGAACGGGGCGGCGATCTGACGCTCTTCTCGCCGATTGCCGGCCTCATGTCGCATCATCTGGGGAATGAGCGGACCAGCCTGGAATGGGCGCAGGTCTCCAACGACAATGTCCATCGCGTGACGGAACTCTATCCGGAGAATTTCGCGCCCGTTTGCCAGTTGCCGCAATCGCCCGGCGCGCCGCCGCGCAACAGCATCCCCGAGCTGCGCCGCTGCGTCGAGCAGCTTGGCTTCGTGGGTTGCATCCTCAATCCGGACCCGACCGGCGGCTATTGGACCGGCAAGCCGGTGACGGACCGTGAATGGTATCCGCTCTATGAGGCATTGGTCGATCTGGACGTGCCGGCGATGATCCATGTCGCGGCGTCCTGCAATCCGAACTTCCACGGCACCGGCGCGCATTACCTCAATGCCGACACCTCCGTGTTCATGCAGCTTCTGCAGGGCGATCTCTTCAAGGACTTCCCCACGCTGCGGCTGATCATTCCCCATGGCGGCGGCGCCGTTCCCTATCATTGGGGGCGCTATCGCGGCATGTCGCTCGAAATCGCCCGGCGCCCCCTGGAAGGACTGCTCGACAATGTGTTCTTCGACACCTGCGTCTATCACCAGCCCGGCGTCGCGCTGCTGACGGACGTCATCCCGGCGGACAATGTGCTGTTCGGCTCGGAGATGATCGGCGCGGTGCGCGGCAAGGACCCGGATACCGGCCAATATTTCGACGATACCAAGCGCTATGTCGATGGCCTGCCGCTCAGCGCGGAGGATCGGCAGAAGATTTTCGAGAGCAATGCCCGGCGCGTCTATCCGCGCCTTGACGAGCGCCTGAAAGCGCAGGGGCGCTGAGCCCTGAGATGCGCAGGAAAGTTATGACTTGCGGCGGAAGATGAACTTCCCGGCATCCCCGAGGTGCCGTCAAATGACGGCCGGTCAGCAACAGGCTGGATATTTCGGAGGGGCCTCATGGCATCTTGTGTCGACATTCACCCGCACGTTATTTCGGACGACGAAGATCGCTATCCGCCGGCCCCCTTGTTCGGGTTGCGGTCGGACTGGTCGCAGGAGCGGCCCTGCACCGTTGCCACGCTGATCGCCGCCATGGACGAGGCGGGCGTCGACAAGGCGGCGGTCGTCCATTCCTCGACGACATATGGTTTCGACAACAGCTATGTGGTCGATGCCTGCAATCAATATCCCGATCGCCTGATCGCGGTGGGTTCCGTCGACGTGCTGCAACCTGACGCCTGTGATGTCATCCGGCAGTGGGTCGACAGGGGGCTTCGGGGCCTGCGTCTCTTTACGGGCGGCAGCACCAAGGAATTCGATCCGAGCGAGCTCGACGATCCGCGAGCCTTCCCGGCATGGGAGCTGTGCGGCGAACTCGGCCTGACCATGTGCATCCAGACGGGGCCGGTCGGGCTTCCGCAGGTGTCGGCGCTTGCGACGCAGTTCCCCGATGTGCCGATCATCCTCGATCATCTGGGCCGCCCCGACGTGACGGACGGGCCGCCCTATGCGGCGGCGCAGAGCCTTTTCGATCTGGCGTCGATCAAATCCATCTATCTCAAGCTGACACCTCGCATCATGGGGGACTCCCGGAAGGGCGCGGCCACTCCCGACACATTCTTCCCGAAGCTCGTCGACATTTTCGGGGCAGATCGTCTGGCATGGGGGTCCAACTTCCCCACATCGCCCGGCTCGCTTGCCGAGATCAAGGCGACCGCGCAGGACCGCCTGTCCTGCCTGCCGGAGGAGGCGCGTAACTGGATCTTCGCGCGCACCGCGCAGACGCTCTATCCCTGGCTCGCCGACTGAAATTTCCAGATCCGAAGGTCAGGGCGTATGACGACCGATCGGATCAAGCTGGCCGTTGCCGGTGTCCGCAAGTCGTTCCGCATGCGCGGCCTTGCGATCACATGGAGCGCACAATGGATAGGCTGCGGCGTCGGCGCCTTGCTAACCCGCACGGGATACGGCCCGCTCAGGGGCAGGAGAGACGAGATGGCGAAGATCGTTTTCGGAATGGCTGTGCCGCATAGCGGCATGCTGGGGCAGGCCCCGGAGGACTGGCTTACCAATGGCGATCGGGACCGCAAAAATCCTGAGCTCTGGTTTCGCAACAGGACCTGGACCTATCCGGAACTGGAAGCGCATCGCGAGGCGGCATTCGAGCCGTTCCTGACCCTCGAGGAACGCACGCAGCGCTTTCAGCGCTGTCGCGCCGCGCTCGACGAGATGGCGGCGGCCTATGCGCGTGCCGATGTCGACGTCGCGATCATTCTGGGCAAGGACCAGAAGGAGATCTGGCCCGATCAATCGCCGTCGATCACGATCTACACCGGCGAGGAAGTCCATAACGGGCCGCCGCAGCGCCCGGTCTATGCGCCCGATCATCATGTCGTGCACAAGGCTCATCCCGAACTGGCGACCTATCTCATCAAGGCATTCCAGAAGGAGGGCTTCGATCTCAACGATCTGATGGCCTGGCCGCAGAATGTGTGGATGGAGCGGCAGCGCGGCTATGCGCCCGACTATCCTGTCGTGCCGCATGCCTACAGCTTCGTCTATCATCAGATCATGGGCGACAATCCGCCGCCGCATGTGCCGATATTGTTCAACCTCTTCTATCCGCCGACGCAGCCTTCGATGCGGCGCTGCATCGAGTTCGGCCGCGTCCTGCGGGACGCGATCGAGGCATGGCCGGAGGATGTCCGCGTGGCCGTCATCGCGTCGGGCGGGCTGTCGCATTTCGTCAATGACGAGGAGTTCGACCGCGACGTGATGGGCAAGCTGGCCGCCTATGATTATGAAGGTCTCGCCGCGATCCCGGACGGCTATTATCAGTCCGGCACCTCGGAAGTGAAGATCTACAGCATCGTGATGATGGCGCTTCAGCATACCGGCACGCAGATGACGCTGGTCGATTACATCCCGTGCTGGCGCACGGCCGCCGGAACCGGCGAAGGCATGGGCTTCATGTATTGGAATGCGGCTTAGGGCAATCCCTCGGGTTCGCTGATCCTTCTGTCCCTGACGGCGCAATTTCAATGTCGCTGTCGCGGGATTGATCGGTTCAACGACCTTCGGGCGGCTAATCTCCTCATCAACGCATCGGAGCAGGACAGGACATGACCGACAGCCAGCGCCTCAATGGCGTGATCCGCGCATGGGAGCAGGGGAAGCCTGCCTTCTCGGCCTTCGCGAAGCTGGACAGGCAGACCGCCATCGAGATGGCCGACGCGCCCTATGACGGGATCATCTTCGAAATGGAGCATAATCCCTATGACGTCGCCGGGCTGGGCGACGCGCTCCAATATATGCTGAGCCGCCGGCAGATCGCGCAATCCGGTTCGCTCGCGCCTGCCGTGACGCCCTTGGCCCGCATTCCCGCGAACGGCGTGGAGATGAATCAGGCCTTCGCCAAGCAGGTGCTCGATCGTGGCGTCTATGGCGTGGTCTGGCCCCACGTCCATACGGTGGAGCAGGCCTATAATGCGGTCGCATCCTGCCGCTATGCCCGGCCGAGGAATGCGCCGCTTTATGAGCCGAAGGGTGTGCGTGGCGACGGCCCGGCGAGCGCGGCGCGCTATTGGGGTCTCACGCAGCCGGACTATTATGCCAAGGCCGATGTCTGGCCGCTCGCGCCGCAGGGCGAGATTCTCGTGGGTCTGATGATCGAGAGCGTCGCGGCGATCGAAAATCTCGACGATATGCTCGCCAATGTGCCGGGGATCGGCTTCTGCCTGATCGGCGAGGGCGATCTCAGCCAGGAACTGGGCTATGCACGTCAATATGAGCATCCGGCGGTGCTCGATGCCATGCGCCGGATCGTGGAGATCTGCCACAAGCACAAGGTTCGTGTCGGCAACCCTCATGTCACCGCGAAGAATGTCGAGCGTCTCCTGCAGGAGGGCTACAGCTTCCTCATGTCCGCCCCGAGCCGCAGCTACGGCGTGGTGGGCCAGGGTCGCGAGCTGGCGGGCTACTGATGAACGGCGCCAAAACCCTCGTGAACACGCTCGTGGACCAGGGCGTGGAAATCTGTTTCGCCAATCCCGGCACCTCGGAGATGCATTTTCTGACGGCGCTCGAAAATCCGCGCATGAAGAGCGTGCTCTGTCTGTTCGAGGGGGTATGCACCGGCGCGGCGGACGGCTGGTATCGGATGAAAGATCGTCCGGCTTCGACGCTGCTGCATCTGGGACCCGGTCTCGCGAACGGACTTTCCAACATCCACAATGCCAAGCGTGCGAGCAGTGGCATGCTCAACATCGTCGGAGAGCATTCCGCGCTGCATCTGCGCTATGATCCCCCACTGAATTCGGACATTGAGGGTCTCGCCCGACCGCTCAGCCATTGGGTTCGCCGCGCTGAAGCGGCGACCTCCATCGCATGGGATGCCGCCACGGCGGTCGCCAAGGCGAGCGAACATCCGGGTCAGATCGCGACGCTGATCCTCCCCGGCGATACGGCATGGCAGGATGCCGGCGAGCCGCTCGTCCCGGCGCCGGTCGCGGCCGTGCGCAAGGCCCCGGATCAGGCACGCGTGGATTCGATCGCGCAGGTGCTGCGCTCCGGCGAGCCGGCGCTCATCATCCTCGCCAACAAGGCCACGCGCGGCCGCGCCCTGGACCTTGCCGGGAAGGTGGCCGCCGGCGTGGGGTGCCGGCTGGGCAGCCAGTTCTTCACGGCCCGGATCGAGCGCGGAGCAGGGCGCGTGCCGATCGAGCGCATTCCCTATGCTGTGGGGCAGGGCACGGCCTTCCTCAAGGATTTCAAGCATCTGATCACGGTCGAGACCAGGGAGCCGATCGCTTTCTTCTCCTATCCCGACAAGCCGAGCCTGCTGAAGGCCGCCGGCACCATGGTGCATGGCCTTGCCGAAGCGCATGAGGACAGCGAGCTGGCGTTCGAGATGTTGATCGACGCACTCGGCCTGCACGATACGGCGCCGATGCGTCAGGAGCGCATCGAGACACCCGCGCCGAGCGGTGCCCTCAACCCGGTCAGCATCGCCCATGCCATCGCCGCGGCACTGCCCGAGCATGCGATCCTCGTGGACGAGTCCCTGACCACCGGCCGGGAATCCATGGGCCTGACGATAGGGGCACGGCCGCATGACCTCATCAATAATATGGGCGGCTCGATCGGCTACGGCACGCCCGTCGCCACGGGTGCGGCACTGGCGTGCCCGGATCGGCGGACCTTCTGCATGGTCGGTGACGGCAGCGCGATGTATACGATCCAGTCGCTCTGGACGCAGGCGCGCGAGCAGCTTCCCGTCACGACGATCATCTTTGCGAACAACAGCTACGCCATCCTGAAAGCCGAATATGCCGGCATGGGCGCGGGCACGCCGGGGCCGCAGGCTCTGGCGATGATCGATATCGACCGGCCGACGATCGATTGGGTCGCCATGGCCAGGAGCATGGGCGTGCCGGGCGTGAGCGTGGACACGGCCGAGGATTTCCACCGCGAAATGACCCGCTCGGCCGAGGCTGACGGTCCGGTGTTGATCGAAGTCAAGCTATATTGAGGAGAAGCGGGTATGGCGACCACATCGGTGACGACGCTCCGGACCAACCTGGCCAATTATCCGGTCACCATGGCGATGAAGGACGGGCGCGTGACCTCCGACATCGTCACGCTCGACTTTTGCGGTCCCGAGCCGGCGCAGAACGGCTTCAAGGCGATGCTGCGCGAGCATGCCTTCGACTGCGGCGAGCTGGCGATCGTCACCTGTCTCCAGGCGAAGATTTACGGGAAGCCGTGGGTTCTCCTGCCCGCACCCATCAATGGTCGCTTCCAGCATCATTGCGCGGGGTTCAACAAGGCGCTTTTCGATCTCAAGCCCAAGGATATCGAGGGAAAGCGGGTGGGGGTGCGCACCTATGCCCAGACGACCGGGCTTTGGGTGCGCGGCATCCTGCAGCATGAATATGGCGTCGATCTGGACAAGGTGACATGGTGCACGGTGAATGACGGGCATCTGCTCGAATATAGCGATCCGCCGAATTGCGAGCGCTTGCCGAAGGGCTCGGACATCGGCCGGATGATGCTGGACGGTGAGTTGGTCGCGACCCTGCAGGGCGTCGATCTGCCGAAGGATCCTCGTGTCGAACGCCTGGTGCCGGATCCCTACGAAGCCGCGAAGGAATGGTATAGACGGACGGGCGTGGTGCCGATCAATCACATGTTCGTTGTGCATCAGGATTTGTCACGCGACCGTCCTGACATCGTCCGTGAAATCTTCCGCATGATCGTGGAGAGCCGCGCGCTGACCGAAGGCGGCGTCCCGGACATTTATCCGCCCATCGGGCTCGAAGCCAATCGCGCTGGCATCCAACTCGCCATCGACTGGGCGTTCGAGCAGAAGATCATTCCGCACAAGATCGCGGTGGACGATCTGTTCGATGAAACGACGGCGGGTCTGATGGCGTGAGGGACGGGGCCTCGCTCGGCAGGCCATCCGCATTACCCCATCCAGCGGCTGACCGGCACGGCGGAGTCCTCGAGCGGTTGCGTGATGATGTCGACGAGTGTGGGGCCGTCATGCGCCAGGGCCGCCCGCATGGCGGCGTCGAGGTCCGACGGGTCCGCCACGCTCCAAGTCCTGAGCCCGAAAGCCTCCGCAATGCGCGCATGGTCTGAACGCATGAAATCGACGGAAAAATAGCGCCCGCCATAGCCGGACTTCTGGCTGGCCCTGATCCATCCATAGGATGAATTGGAGAAGACCACGAAGGTGATCGGCAGTTGCTTGCGCACCGCCGTTTCCAGTTCGCCCACGGAAAAGCCGAAACTGCCGTCCCCCATGACCGCGACGACCTTGCTGCCGGGCGCGCCATAGGCGGCGCCGATCGAGGCAGGCAAAGAGAAGCCGAGAGCGCCGTGCGCGCGATTGGTGATGAAGCGCCGTCCGGTCGAGTTGAAGTCGAAGAAGCCGGAGAAATAGGGGCAGGGCGTTCCCGGATCGGCAACGACGATCCCCTCGGCCGGCAGCCATGACTGGAGTGCCGCCAGCACGCGCTCCGGCCGGATCGGCGTTTCTGTCGACCGCGAGAGAGCCTCGAAACGCTCGCGCTTGGCCTGGCGCAGCGCCGCAAGACGTTCCGCGCTGCCGCGATGCAGGGAGGTGTCGCTGAGGCGGGTCGAGATTTCGCGCAGGAGAGCGGAAAGGCAAAGCCGCGCATCCCCCACCATGCCGGCCTCGATACGATAATTGGCGCCCACCACCATCGGATCGATATCGATATGCACGATCGGGATGGTCCGGCCCGGCATGGTGCCATGCTCGGTCGTGGTGGAACCCGCGCGGCAGCCGACGAAAATGATGAGATCGGCGGCGGCGATCGCATCCCGCGTCTGGTCCGTCCCGCCATTGGCGCCGACCACGCCCACCGCCAGAGGATGATCGTCCGGAATGGCGCCATGGCCGCTGACCGTCGAGGCGATGGGCGCATCCAGCATTTCGGCAAGAGCGATGAGTTCCGGCGACGCGCCCGAAATGACGATGCCGCCGCCGCAGATGAAAGCGGGCTGCCGGGCATCGAGAATTGCACTTGCGCATGCCGCGACCAGATCGGGGTCCGGCGCGGTGCGATAGGCCGGAAAGCGGGCATGCATGGGGTCCGCCCAGAGATCGCCGGCGTCGAGCGATTGCTTCTGCACGTCATAAGGCAACCCGATGTGCGTCGCGCCGGGACGGCCGGTGGTCGCCGCCCGGAATGCCGTCCGGAACGCATGCGGGATCTGGCTCACTTCATCGACGACCATGTTCCATTTGGTCAATGGCGCGAAGAGCGCCTTCTGATCGAGCGCGGTGAGGGGGTAGCGACCCCGCGCGGTTACCTGCACATCCGATGTGATCGCGAGCAGGGCGACGGACGATTCATTCGCTTCGACCACGCCGGGGAGGATGTAGGTCGCGCCGCCGCCGCTTGGCCCCTCGCAGACGCCCACCCTGCCGCTCACCCGCGCATAGGCGTCAGCCATGTAGCCCGCACTTCGCTCGTCGCGCGTGAGAATATGCTCCATGCCATGATCCAGCCGGGCGAGCGCGTCATAGAAGGGCAGGCTGGTGTCCCCGCACAGGCCGAAAATATGCTTCACGCCATGATGCTGCAGCACGCGCACAGCAGCCTCGGCGCCGGTCACAGTCTTCAAGGTCCATTCTCCACAGGAAGCCGGCAGGCGGTGAGCTGCCGGGACATCGCAGGTGGTCCGAACAATCGACCGTCAGGGGCTGGGCCGCACCATTGATTCAGGACCGTGGAAGATCGATTGTCGTGTCGCGCTTGGATGCCATGCTGATCGCGCGACAGATCGAGATTCTCTTCCCGCTTGCTTGCTCCGGGCTGCGGCAGGTGTGGGGTGAGTGATTTCCCGTCGACATCTGTGGGCTGCACCTGGTTTGGGCATACTCCTGAACCGGCGCGGTTCCGCGCCCGTTGCGGATCGGCTTTCAGACCGTGAGGTGAGCGGCATCTCCGATATGGCCATCGAGGCTTGGGGGTAGGCGAGGTTCAGTACATTGTGACCCGGCCATTGACGGATTCGGTCGGCACCGGCTGCATGACGTCCCAATGCTCGGCGATCCTGCCGTTCTCGATGCGATAGATGTCCATGAAGACCAGGATCGGGGCATTTGGTCCCGCATCGACATGGATATGGGTGGCGACCATGTCGCCGGACGAAATCACCCGGTCGACCGTCATCTTCATGCGCGGCCTGGCGGGATCGGTCAGCCCGGCCGCCACGAGATGTTCGATGAAGCCCTCCCGGTCGCCGCCGCGCACCGCGGGATTATGCTCGATGAAATCCTCCGCGATATATTTCTCGACTGCTTCGAGCGCCCGATGATCCATGATCAGCCTGTTGCATTCATTGACGATATCTTCCGGCGTCATGCCTTCATTTGCCATGATCCATCTCCGTCGGGGGTCGCTCAGAAGCTCTTGCGCACGACGAGCGAGACTTCGCGCGGCGCCGCCGGTTGCTGGTTGATGAGCCCGCTGGTCCCGGTCAGGTCGAAATTGTTGAGGAAATAATATTTGTCGAACAGGTTGATGATGTGCAGCGCGACGGACAGGTCGCGCCCGTCATTCTCCCAGGTCAGATGGAAGTTGGCGACCGTATAGGGCGCGATGCGGTTCGTCGGCGCATTGGCCGCATTCGTATAGATTTCGCTCTGATGGGAAATGTCGAAGCGCGGTGTGAGCGTGCCGGTGGAGGCGAGGTCGAAACTGTATCCGATGCCGCCGCTCCATTTTGTGGAGGGAGCGAAGGGCGGCACGAAGTCCAGCGAAAGGCCGGTCTGCGGATTGATATATTTGAACTGGAAATCGAGATAGCTGTAGGCTGCGTCGATCCTGAGGCCATCGATCGGCTCGGCGTTCAGCTCCAATTCCACGCCCTTCGTCTCCGCGTTGCCGGCATTGACGATCAGGCTGCAGAAGTCGAAGCCATATTCGGGGCAGGACAGGCGCGTCAGCTGCACCTGGTCATATTTATCGTAAAAGGCCGAGACGTTGAGGCGCAGGCGGCGGTCGAGCAGGTCCGCCTTGAAGCCGACCTCGTAATTCTTCAGCTTTTCCGGCCCGAATGGCTGCACGAGAATGGCGGCGATGGGAAAGGGATTGATGCCGCCGCCCTTGAAGCCGGACGATGCCGTGAAATAGGTGAGGAATTCGGGGCTCCAGCGATAGTCGATGCTGAAGCGGTAGTCGACCACCTCGGCTTCGGACAGGTTGTTCACGCCCTGGATCGTGGGGTCGTCGACCGTGCCGTCCATGCGGAAATGATAGAAGGTATAGCGCTTCTTCTCCTTGGTATAGCGAATGCCACCGGTCAGTGTCAGATCGTCGGTCACATGGTAGATGCCCGTCGCGAAGGCCGCCATCGTCTCGGCGGGAATGACGTCGTCGGTCGTATATTGGATGGCGTAAGGGCGGATATCGAAGAAGTTGCGGAAATTCGTCCGCTGCCAGGAATAGAAGCCGCCGATCGTATAGTCGAAAGCGCCGAGGCTGCCGTTCAGGCGCAACTCCTGGCTGAAGAAGCGATGCTCGATATTGGCCGCTTCGATCGACAGGGGCGCGGGCGAAAGATCGTCATCCGAGGCGAATGACGATTCATACTGGCGATAGGCCGTGATCGAGGTCAGTTTGAGCGTGTCGTCGAGATCGATGTTCGCGGTGCCCGAGATCGTCCATCCCTCGTGCAGCGTGCGGGGATCGGCCGTGCTCTCGAAGGCGTTGTAGCCGTCGGTGCCTTCCCGGTTGATGAAGGTGGCGTAGTTGCAATAGGGGCCGCAGATGAAGCGGCTGTCGAAGGGCACGCCCGGCGCCGGATTGGTCACCGGATTGTCGAAATTGGCATAGGTCAGCACGGCGCCGGGGCCGGTGTGGTTTTCGTGCACATAATCGGCCGAGACAAGGAATTCAGCGCCGTCCGCCGGTTGATAGCGAAGCTGGCCGCGCAGCGCCTGGTTGCCGATGCCGCCCATCTTGTCGCCGATTGAGCAATTGCGCGGCGGCCGGGTGGCGTCGATGCCCTGACCCGGATGGACGCAGCCGAAGTCGAGCCGCTGGACAAAGCCGTCCTGGCTGCGCAGCGCGCCCGAGAGGCGGGCCGAGAGCGTGTCGGTGATCCCCAGATCCAGGCTGCCGCGCAGCGCGATCAGCTTGCGGCTGCCGCCGGTGATTTCGATGGAGCCGGAATTGTCGCCGATCGGCTTGCGCGAGATCATGCGGATCGCGCCGCCGATCGAGTTGCGGCCGGTCAGCGTGCCCTGGGGCCCGCGCAGCACTTCCACGCGCTCGATGTCCAGCAGGTCGAGCAGCGAGCCCGTCAGCGTCGCATAATAGACATCGTCGACGAACACGCCCACACCGGGTTCGAGCGCGGGATTGAAATTATACTGGCCCACGCCCCGGATCGACGCGACGAGGCTGGGGCCCCATGCGCCTGCGCTGGGCTTCAGGGTCACGCTCGGGACGTCGTTGGCGATCTGGTAGATGTTGGTCTGGCCGCGCTGTGCGAGCATCTCCCCGGTCACGGCGCTGATCGCCAGCGGCGTATCCTGCAGGGACTGGCCGCGGAACTGGGCCGTGACGATGATATCTTGGTTCGCCTCCTCGGCAGCCTCGCCGGATGGCTGGTCCTGGCCATGAGCCGGCATACAGATGACGGCCGCGGACAAGCACAAGAGCGACGAAAGCTTGGCTCTTCCGTTCATTTCGGTATCCCCTCCAGCTCCTTTTTGTGCGCCTCCGTCCGGAGCTGACGACAGGAGGGCCATTTGGCGATGAGGCCGGTGCCGCGAAGCCGCGGGATGGGGCAGCCTTCCGATACGGAACGGTTCCCGTTCCCATGCCCTCGACGACGCTCGGCCTTCTGGATTGTATATAATTTGGGCTAACAGTCAAACTAATTGGTTTGGTTTTTGATCGAAGCGGATCGGCCCTTGCCATCCTTTCCGCGCGTTAGACCATGGCGTGCCGGTCATTCGCCGCACTGTCCGGGACTGTCTGCATGACGTCCCAATGCTCCACGATCCTGCCGTCATGGACACGATACAGATCCATGATGATGAGCGGCGGCTTGCCCGGCTCGGTCACATGCTGGTGCACGAACACCAGCTCGCCTTCGGCGACGACATGATGGATATGGAAGGACAGCCCCCGGCGATTGACGCCGGTCGTGAACCCTTCGTCCCTGAGCAATTGGCGGAAACCCTCGATGCCGCCGCCGACGATGGTCGGATTATGCTCGATATAGTCTGGCGAGAAATAGCGGTCGACTGCTTCGTCTCCGCGCATCGCCTCGAAGAGTCGGCAGGCAGCCAATATGATGTCCTTGGGCGACATGCTGGTCGATGGGATGGTCAATGGAATCCTCCTGAAACCTGCAGTACGTCCCCGGTGATCCATGCCGCCGCGTCGGAGGCGAGGAAGACGGCCGCAGGGGCGATGTCGCTCGGCATGCCCACGCGCCGCAGCGCCGTCTTGCCGATGATGAGGGCGCGGCTGGCTTCGTCCATCCTGCTGATGGGATTGCCTTCGGTTTCCGTCGTGCCGGGGCTGATGGCGTTGACGCGGATGCCGCGCGCGCCGAGTTCGACCGCCCAGATGCCGGTGATGGTGGCGAGCGCGACCTTGGTGGCGGTGTAGAGAGTAGTGTTCGCCACCGGCGTCAGCAGGCTCGCCGAACTGAGATTGATGATGCTCGCGCCGCGGCCGAGATGCGGCAGAGCCGCCTGGGTCGCGAGGATCGTTCCGAGCACGTTTGTGTTGAAATGCCGGTGGAAGGCGTCTTCCGTGATCTCCTCGATCGCGCCGAAGGTGAAATAGGCGGCATTGTTGACCAATATGTCGAGCGCGCCGAAGCGTTGGATCGTGAGGTCGACAAGCCGCTCGACCTCGGCCCTGCGGGAGACGTCGCCCTGCGCCGCCAGCGCTTTCCCGCCAGCCTTGCCGATCGCGGCAGCAATGCGCTCCGCGCCGTCCCGGTCGCGCGCATAGTTGACCGTCACGGCCGCGCCCGCCGCGGCCAGCGCCTGCGCGATGCTCGCCCCGATGCCCTTGGACGCACCGGTGACGATGGCGACCTTGCCGGCGAGGACGGTCATCTGCGGCTCTCCCTTTCGCCCATCAATGCCGGATGCCGAAGCGCCGCAGGCCTTCCAGCGCCAGGGACATGTCCCATTCGGCTGTGCCGAGCATGTCGCTGCTGAACGGCCGGATCTCCATGAAGCGGCCGTCGCGCACCTTGTTCACCCAGTCGGAATCGCCGATCATGGCCCGCCCCACGCCGACGAGCGCGAAATCGCCCCGCCGGAAGCGACGCAGCAACTCGGCGAAGCTGGCCATGACATCGAGCTCGGGCGCCTCGCCAGGCACCTCGAACATCCTGTCCTGCACGCCGATGCTGCCGACCGCGATCACGGGAGCATCGGTCACGGACGATGCCCAGCCCGCCAGGCCGAGATCGCTCTCCGGCCATTCCGGCACATGGAAACGGCGGGTCGAAGCATGAAACAGGTCGACGCCGGCCTCGCGCAGCAGGCCGAGGCCTGTCGCCAGCGCCGCCGGCGTCTCGAAGATGCGCGCCCCGAAATCGACTTCCTTCCATTGCGAGAAGCGCCAGCCGATGAGGAAGTCCTGCCCGACGACTGCCCGGATGGCGCGCACGATGCTGGTCGGGAACCGGAAGCGGTCCTCCAGCGCCACGCCGCCATATTCGTCCGTGCGCATATTGGTTTCGCTCCAGCAGAACTGATCGAGCAGGAAGCCATGGGCCCCGTGAAGCTCGATCCCGTCTGCGCCGATAGACTGCACGGTCATGGCCGCGCGCACATAGGCGGCGAGAATGGCCTCCAGTTCGTCGCGCGACGCCGCCTCGCCATTGGGGCGGTCGCGCCAGACGAGGCCGGACGGGCTCAGCGTGGGCGCGTTCGGATCGGGACCGTTGCTGTGCCGTGTCCGCATCGCGCCTTCGTGCCAGAGCTGGAGCAGCATATGGCCGCCCGCATCCTTCACCTCGCCGACGATCCGCGCCCAGGCCGGGATCGCGGCGTCATGCAGCGACACTGCCGCTGCCTGGCCCGTCGCGCTCGGATGGTCGATCGCCGCCGACTCCCCGATGATGAGGCCCGCCCCGCCCAGGACGCGTGCCCTGTAATAGGCGCCCAGGCCGATGTCGGGCACATTGCTGCGAGCCCAGCCGCGCTGCATCGGCGGCATCACGAAGCGGTTGGGCAAGGTGACCGACCGGATCATGAGCGGCTCGAACAGGCCGGCGGCGACGGCCGCATCGGGCGAAAGGAGGCTGGGCGGCGCGGCCTCGCTCATGCGGCCGATCGCAGCAGGTCGAGATGGGCGAGGAACAGGTCGCGCAGCGTTTGCGCCGGTCGCCCGGTGATCATTTCGACATGATGGGTGCAGATCGCATAATAGCCCGCCCGCACCGCATCGTCGAAGGTGCTGAGATCCGCGAGCGTGAACGGGCCGATCCATGTCGCGGCCTGTTCGTCCTCGGCCTGTCCGATGGCGGCTGGCGGCGCGTCGGGTGGAACGACATAGTCGATCGGCTTGCCGGCAAGCTCGGCCGCCAGCGCGGATGCCTGCCTGTGGCTGAGCAGCTCCGGTCCGGTGATTTCGTAGATCGCGCCCTCATGGCCTTCGCCGGTGAGCACGGCAGCGGCTGTGGCGGCGCAATCCCGCTTGGCGACGAAGCCCACGGCGCCGTCCCCGGCGCCGCCGATCCACTGGCCCGTCCGGATCGCCTGGGGCGCGATCTGCGTCGCCAATATGTCGGCATAGGAATTCATGCGCAGGATCGTGAAGGCCAGCCCGCTTTCGACCAGCAGCCGCTCCGTGAAGATATGGTCGGGAATGACGAAACAGGGATTGCGGGGATGGATGCCGGCGCTCGATGTATAGACGATATGCTCGAGGCCCGGCGTGGCGATGGCCGCCCGGATCGCGGCTTCATGCTGCCGGCGCCTCGCCTCGCCCACCTGGACCGTGCTGATGAGCAGCAGGCGGCTTGCCCCGGCAAAGGCTGCGCCAAGCGAGGCAGGTTCGTCGAAATCGCCATGGCGGACACAGGCGCCCAGCGCCGCATAGTGCCGCAGCGCATCGGGATGGCGGGTCACGAGGATGAGCGCCCGCGCATCGACGATCCGCAGCAGCGCGTCGATCGTCGACCGCCCCAATTCACCCGACGCACCCGTGACAACCAAGCCCATCATGCCTCTCCCGTTCCATTGGCCGGCCTCATCGAAAGCCTCCCGCGACGTTGATAATTGCGCCGGTGATCCAGGCCGCTTCGTCCGAAGCCAGGAAGACGGCCGCCGGCGCGATGTCCTCCGGCTGGCCGAAACGGCCGGCGGGCGTCCGGCCGACCAGCAGCTTCACCAGATGGGGATCGCTCATCGTGCCGAGCCGGCGATTGCCCTGGGTGTCCGTTGCGCCGGGGCGGATGGCGTTGACCCTTATGCCGCGCGGCCCGAGTTCTTCGGCCCAGCTCTGCGTCATCATGTCGATCGCGGCCTTGCTTGCGGCATAGACGGTCGCATTGGGCCCCGGCGTCAATATGCCTGTGGAGCCGATGTTGATGATGCAGCCGGCGTCGCGCATGTGCCGCAGCACCTGCTGCGTCATGAGCAATGTGCCGAGCACGTTCGTGTTGAACTGCCGGTGGAAATCCTCTTCCTCTATGTCCTCCAGCGCGTGGAACGCGAAGACGGCCGCATTGTTGACCAATATGTCCACCGTGCCAAACGCGTCGATCGTGCCGCTCGTCACGCGCGCGGCATCCTCGGCGCTGGAGACGTCGCCCTGAATGGCGAGGGCCTGTCCGCCGGCCTGCCGAATGGCCTGGACGACCTTGTCCGCGTCATCCGGGCTGCTCGCGAAATTGATGGTGACGCAGGCGCCGGCAGCGGCGAGGCCTTTTGCGATCGCGGCGCCGATGCCTTTCGACGCGCCGGTCACGATGGCGACTTTCCCTCCCAGGTCCCACATGTGCGGCTATCCCGATGGCTTGGACCGACGGCTCGCGACGGTCACGGTCAAACTAGATGGTCCGGATCGGAAGTCAAACCATTTAGTTTGATTCTTTTTGGGTT